>ERZ1034486.343-NODE-343-length-12537-cov-29.691235_pt1 | contig 12537 bp, 13 predicted proteins | sample MGYA00520683_ERZ1034486 | MGnify/ENA primary metagenome ERZ1034486 (study PRJEB33760, sample SAMEA4777685) | hypersaline lake metagenome | biome: hypersaline environment; feature: brines | place: Spain | collected 2012-08 | depth 0 m ...
GTCGCGTACTGGGTGGTCGAAAGAACGTTCGACCCGACCGGCGACTCGGTGATAAATGATCGACTGTAGATCGGCGGCGGACATCTCCAAAGCCCCAGCCGCGAGGCGGCCAGACGCTCGCTGCGTCCTCGTCGCTCGTTCCACTCGCTTCTCGGTGCTTACGTCGCCTCTGGCCGCCTCGCGGCTGCCCCTTTGAGTCCCGCCCCGCCCCGCTCCGCACAGCACCTCACGCCTCCCCAGCCTCGTCGGTCGCCGTCGCTTCGCTCGGCGACCGACTCCCTCGCGCGTGCGGTTCGCGGCCAGTCGGCCGCTCTCCGGCACGCGCCACCGCACCACTCGGTGGACCTCGTCTCCCCGTCCCCGCGTTTCCCCGTCCCTCGCGTCTCCCTGTCCCTCGCGTCTCCCCGTTCCCGGACGAAAGCGTTTCCACGTCCCCCTGCGACTCCCCGACTATGCGCATCGCCGTCCCCAACAAGGGCCGCCTGCACGACCCGACTGTCTCACTACTCGAGCGTGCAGGGCTCCACGTCGAGGAAACCGCCGACCGCCAGCTGTACGCCGACACGGTCGATCCCGACGTGACGATCCTCTTCGCGCGAGCGGCCGACATCCCGGAGTACGTCCGCGACGGGGCGGCCGACCTCGGCGTCACCGGCCTCGACCAGGCCGCGGAGTCCGGTGGCGTCGCGCCCACGGCGGCCGCGGCAGACGAGAGCGACCTCGTCGACCTGCTCGACCTCGAGTACGGCTCCTGCCGACTCGTGCTCGCGGCCCCCGAGGGCGACGCGGTGACGACTCCGGCCGACCTCGCGGGCGCGACCGTCGCCACCGAGTTCCCGACCGTCACGCGCGACTACCTGGACCGAGTCGGCGTCGACGCCGATGTCGTCACCGTCACCGGTGCGACGGAGCTGACGCCGCACGTCGACATGGCCGACGCCATCGTCGACATCACCTCGACGGGGACGACCCTCCAGGTGAACCGGCTCGCGGTCGTCGACGAGGTGCTCGACTCGTCGGTGCGGCTGTTCGCCCACCCGGACGTCACGACCGACCCGAAAGTCGAGCAGGTCCGAACCGCCTTCGAGTCGGTGCTCGCGGCGGACGGACGACGGTACCTCATGATGAACGCGCCGAAAGCACGCCTCGAGGAGGTACGAGCTGTGATCCCCGGACTCGGCGGCCCGACCGTGATGGACGTCGAGGCCGACGAACACGGCAACGGGATGGTCGCGGTCCACGCCGTCGTCGAGGCCGACGACGTCTTCGCGACGATAGCCGAGCTGAAGACGGTCGGTGCCAGCGGCATCCTCGTCACGGAGATCGAACGCCTCGTCGAGTGAGCGGCTCGGAGAGTATCCGCCTCCCAGAGCCAGCACCGTGGTCAGTCGTCGGTGCCGGCTCGGTCACGCTCTGCTATCACCCGCTCCTTTTGCGCGCGTGACAGTGACTTGATCGCGTGCTCTCGCGACAGCGCCGCCGAGCGCGAGTCGAACGACTCGACGTGTCGCAGCGTCACCGGCGTGCGTCCGCGGGTGTACTTTGCGCCCTCGCCCGCGTCGTGTTCGGCCACCCGCCGCTCCACGTCGGTCGTGTAGCCGGTGTAGAGGCTCCCGTCGGCACACTCGATCACGTACACGTGGTGGTCGCTCACGACTCGTCCTCACCCACGATCGCTCGAGCGATCAGCCCAGCCTGCGCGCCGGCCACGAACCCGGCCCCGACGTTCACCGTCGTGAGGACGGTACACGACTGGAGCGCGCCGGCGAGCGCCGCGGAGCCGTCGCCCCCCTCACCGTACCCCGAGGCCACGGGCACCGCGATCACGGGTGCGGCGACGAGTCCGGCGACCACCGTCGGTAGCGCCCCCTCACGGCCGGCCGCGACGACGACGACGTCGGCCTCGCGGATTCGCCCGAGCTGGTCGAGCAACCGGTCGAGGTTCGCCACGCCGACGTCGCGTATCCGGTCCACGTCGGCGCCGACCTCGCGGGCGACCACCGCGGCCTCGCCCGCTACCGGCGCGTCAGCCGTCCCCGCGGCCACCACCGCGACCCCCACGTCGAGCGACGGCGGCTCGTACGCCGCCGCGTGGACCACGACGGTTCGCGTCACCTCGTCGTGCTCGACGGTCGCGTCGGGGGCGTCGGCGTCGACGGTCTCGCGGATCGCCGCCGCGTGCTCGGCCGTCGCCCGCGTCACGATCGCTCGGCCGGTGGTCTCGAGCGCCGTCGCCGCCAGTGACGCGGCCTCGATCGGGCGCTTCCCCTCGGCGAGCACCGCCTCTGGAATCCCGCGCCGCCGGTCGCGGTCGGCGTCGAATCGCCCTGCCGCCGTCGTCGCGTACCCCGCGAGTCGTGACTCTGCCTCCTCGACGCCGATGTCGCCCGCCGCGAGAGCGTCGAGCGTCTCCCGGGCCGGCGTCCCGTCCGTCCCCGTCGGCTCACGTCCCGTCTCCTCCTCGTCGGTGCCGTCTGGCGCGTGCATGGCCGATCCTTCGCGGCCCACGGGCTCGTAGCCGTCGATCTGCGCGCTGCGGTGTCGTCCGGTGTGCCCCGCGTCTCGCGTCGGTCCGCGCCGACGGACGTCGCGACACGTCCCCGACGAGTCCGTGCCACGATCCGCCTCCACCCCTCCTGTGATCTGCCGGCACGGGCCCCCTCGCGGCAGAATTCAGGAACGCTTATTAACTATGGCCGGGTAGTCGAGAGCGCATGGCAGACCTCATTGTCAAAGCGGCAGTCAAGGAAGCGCTGGAGGACAAGAACGTCGCGTCGGACTTCTACGATGCGCTGGACGACGAAGTGACCGAGCTGCTCGAAGACGCCGCCCGCCGCGCCGAGGCTAACGACCGGAAGACGGTCCAGCCCCGCGACCTGTAAGGCGCTCACCCTGTCGTTTTATTCTCTCACCCGGAGCGTCGCGGCCGTCTCGGACTCCCGTGTCGGGTCCGGTCGTGGCCCGTCCGGTCACCCCCGGCCTGGGTTCGTGACGTCGACGCCGGTCTCGGTGCCGACGTGAAGCTCGTCTGCGAGCCCGACGAACAGTCCGTGTTCGACGACCCCGGGCGTCTCCGCGAGCGTCCGCGCCAGTGCAGCCGGCTCCGCTATCGGGCCGAAGTCGCAGTCGAGTACGAGGTGACCGTTGTCGGTGACGACCGGTCCGTCCTTTCGCTCGGCTCGCCGCAGCGTCGCGTCGCCGCCCGCAGCCGCGACCGCCTCGGCGACGACCCCGCGGCCGCTCGCGAGCACCTCGATAGGGACCGGGTGTGTGAGGACGTCGGTACACTTCGTCGCGTCCGCAACGACGAGGAACCGGTCTGCGGCCGCGTCGACGAGCTTCTCGCGGGCGTGGGCGGCGCCGCCGCCCTTGATCAGGTCGCCGCCGGCGACACAGTCGGCGCCGTCGACGGCGACGTCGATCCCACCGGCACCCGGACCGGTGACCGCCGCGAGGTCGACGAGCGGGATCCCGGCGTCGAGCGCGAGTTCACGGCTCGCGAACGATGTCGCGACGCCAGTGATCGAGAGCCCGTCGGTGACGCGCTCGCCGAGCGCGCGGATCGCGTGTGCTGCCGTCGAGCCCGTCCCGAGTCCGACCACGTCGCCGTCGGTCACCGCCTCGGCAGCCGACTCGCCTGCCCGCCGCTTCATCGCCTCGCTGCCGCCGCTCGACTTCATGCCCCCTGTGTGTGCGGCGCGATTGAAAAGGCGTCGGCGCGGAGTCACCCCGCCTGTCACTCCAGCCGGTCGAGGATCGCGTCCGCGTCGTACGCAAGCGAGAGTGCCCGCGATCGCCCCCGTCCCTCGACGTCTGCGTACTCGGCGTCGATCACGCCGAGCTGATCGAGTTTGTTGACGATCTCCGAGTACCGGGTGTACCCGAGGTCGGTCTCCGCGTGGAAGGCGTCGTAGACGGTCCCGGCACGTTCGCCGTCGTGCTCGGCGAGCACCCGGACGAGTGCCCGCTCCGTGTCCGAGAGGCCGCGGAGCGACCGCGAGAGGTGGACGTGTTTTGACTTGTCGTAGGCGGCTTCGACGTCTGTCGTCTCGATCGTCTTCGAGGCGCGCATCTCGGCGTTGAGCCCCGCCCGCCGAAGCAGGTCGATGCCCACCCGAAGGTCGCCGCTCTCTGCGGTCAACGCGGCGACCCGTTCGAGCGTCTCCTCGTCGACGACGTCCTCGTGAAAGCCGCGTCTCGCTCGTTCACGGAGGATGTCGACGATCTCCGGGGTGTCGTACACCGGGAAGTACACCTCTTCGGGGCGGAACACCGACTGCACGCGGCCGTCGAGGTCGTCGATGACGTCGAGCCCGAGGTCCGACGAGACGACGACGACGCCGATCTTGGCGCCCGCGTGTGCCTCGTGTGCGCGCAGCAACGAGTAGAGCGCGTCCGACGCCTCATTTTCATAAAACAGGTAGTTCACGTCGTCGAGCGCAACGACCAGCACTTCGTCCTCCTCGACGAGACGGTCGGTGATCTGGCTGAACAGCTTCTTGAACGAAATCCCGGAGGAGGGCGGCTCGTACTCGAATATTCCCTCGAAGAGCCGGGAGAAGACGGCGTACCGCGTCGAGTCCACCTGACAGTTGACCCGCACGGTCCGCACCTCGGTCCGGGCGGCGAGCTCGCCGAAGAGCTTCTGGATCGCGGTCGTCTTGCCCGTTCCTGGCGGGCCGCGCACGACCGTGTTCAGCGGCCGCGAGCCGCGAACGGCCGGACGGAGCGCGTACTTCAGGCTCTCGAGTTGGCTCTCGCGGTGGCGGAACGTCTCCGGGACGTGGTCGATCTCGAAGACGGCCTCCTCGCGGAACACCGACTCGTCCCACGAGAGCATGTCGTCGCCGCCGTCCCCGACCATGGTGAACCAACCTCGCGCCGCTCACTTAACCATTGCCCGCGGTGCGGTGACCCCAGACCGCGGCTCGTTCGCCGCCAGCGCGGCCGGTCACCCGCGCGTCAACACGAGGACCCGACGGGTCAGCGAGCGGTGGACGCGTCGGTCGAAGCTCGCGTCGACGACCCACCCGGCACCGCGCGCGAGTCCGCGCCAATCACGGTCGGCGACCACGACGGCGCGCGACGCGACCCTGGCGCTCTCGTCGAGCGCGCCGGCGACGAGGTCGGCCAACTCGTGACGGGCGACCTTCGACTGCCGACCGTACGGCGCGTCGAAGACGACGCCGTCCGCGTCGTCGTCGCCGACCGGAAGCGCCGTCGCGTCGCCACGGAGCACGTGCCACGTCGGCGCTGGGCCCGCTCGCCGCGCGCCAGTCGGTCGATCGCTCGCGTCGAGACACGCGCGGAGATTCTCGCGTGTGCCGGCGACCATCTTCGCCTGCGCGTCACACGCGATGGCGTCTGCGCCGACGAGGCCGGCTTCGATCGGGAGGCCGCCGGTTCCACACATCGGGTCGAGTACCGTCCGTCCGGGGGCGGCTCCGGCGAGGTTCACGTACGCCCGGGCATCTGCGGGCGCCATGCTCCCCGGCTGAAAGAACGGACGATCCGTCGGGTCCGGTGCGAACGCGCGCGACGGCTCGTGGGCGACCCAGCCGAGCGCACACAGCGCCGCCCGCCCCCCGTCTGCCCCGTCGACCGCGTCGTGTTCGGCCCGCGGACCGGCGGCGAACAGCGCCCGCAACACGTGGTCCGGCGTCTCGAGGTCGACGTCGAACCCGCGGCCGACGAGCACACGCCCCAGGGACCGCTCTGCGGCCGTCGTCGAAACCGCCGTCGAGTTGCGGACGTTTCGCGCCCGCACGGCGACGGTACCGGTCCGAGACAACGGAGCCGCCTCGAGGGCAGCGACCGCGGCGTCGACGGACGGGTCGGCTCGCCCGATCGCCGCACAGACTCGACGGGTGTACGCCAGCGCGTCTGCGGTCGAACCGACGCTCCTGGCGCTCGCTATCCCGGGGGCTACAACGCGGACTCCCGCGGCGGCCGTCGCCGCTTCGGCGGCCGCGAACGCGTCCGCCTCGCCGGCCAGCTCGAGCCAGTACACCTCGGTGTTTCGGTGAGCCCATCGCATGAGCGTGACGGATCGGGTGCGCCCGGCTGGCCGGGCCGCGTACGCCTGCACGGCACCTGCACGGGCGACCCCGGAGCGCCGACGGCGACCACTGACCGACTTTGTTAAGTTACCCACCCCTGTAGGTACGCCGGAATGGCCGACCCGAAGGACACGATCACCGTCGAGAACGTCGTCGCCTCTACCGGGATCGGACAGGAGCTCGACCTCCAGAGCGTCGCGATGGACCTCGAGGGTGCCGACTACGACCCCGAGCAGTTTCCCGGTCTGGTCTATCGAACCACGGAACCGAAGTCCGCGGCGCTCATCTTCCGATCCGGCAAGATCGTCTGTACCGGCGCCAACTCGACCGACGCCGTCCACGAGAGTCTCGACCGCGTCTTCGAGAAGCTGCGGGCGCTCCGTATCCCGATCGACGACGACCCCGAGGTCACCGTCCAGAACGTCGTCACCTCCGCGGACCTCGGTGCAGACCTCAACCTCAACGCGATCGCCATCGGCCTCGGATTAGAGCACATCGAGTACGAACCCGAACAGTTTCCAGGGCTGGTCTACCGGATCGACGAGCCGGACGTCGTCGCGTTGTTGTTCGGCAGCGGCAAACTCGTCGTCACCGGCGGCACCGACCCTCAAGACGCCATCGACGCCGTCGACGTGATCACGACGAAGCTCACCGACCTCGGCCTGCTCGGGTGACCGTCCCCTGGCGGCCCGTGCGGTGACCCACGGGTATTCCTCACCAACTAGGGCGTCATACTGCTGGTATCGAGATCCGCGATGCAGGAGCTATCCGTAGCGGCCATCCATCACCCATATTGTTTCCTACAGTGGAGAGTACCTACTCGCATGAACACGATTCTACGCCAATTCAAGCGACCGTTGCTCTATCTGATGGGTCCAGCCTACATCGTCGCAGGCGCGTTGCATTTTGTCGTTCCGGAGTTGTACGTTCAGATTGTCCCACCCATCTTTCCGGCAGCGCTCACGCTCGTCTATCTGTCCGGCCTCGCGGAAATAGCGGTTGGGATCGGGCTGTTGATCCCCCGAACTCGACGGCACGCCGCGTGGGCAACGGTCGTGTTACTCGTTGCTATCTTTCCGGCAAACGTCTACATGGCAACGCACGGCGTCGTCATCGAAGGGTTTCCAGGCGGTGGCGATCCGTCCGAGATTGTTCGCTGGGGACGACTCCCACTACAGGCCGTGTTGATTCTCTTCGCACTCTGGTACACTCGCCCATCGAGTGAAACAGACTCCCGGTGATCGATTCGTAGTACATTCGCGCGCTATCGAGTCTGAAGACAAGTTCTGGGACGAACTGGAAGGATCTGTCTTTGATTACGATGACATCACCAGCATCTTCGAATAGTGACCTCAATAATCGATTCAGTCGATCGCCTGTACGGAACGGTTCTTCTGTCCTTCCAGAGAGGTCCTGTTGAATATATCTGATTATGAGGAGAAGGTAGGGGTTATTCGTCTTTAGTTAATACGGCTCTATTGAATCCACTGACGGCGTCGGGGTAAGTCGTCAGAACGATTGAGATGAAGCGGAAGAAGTGTTTCTGTGGAAAAGACCCTCTTCCGCTTCGTCAAACAAGCCGTCTTGCTCTGTTGAACGGAGCGAGCTTATTCCTACGTGAAACGTTGGTGACAACCTAGCGCTCAATAGGCAGTTTTCAGTGACCAGTTGTTTCAGACGATAATTTATATAATATATGACATTTTAACAGAGCCAACCGATTTAGTCCAATTCAGGGACAAAATCTTCCCCAAGTTCATCAGCGAACTCGCCACCACGAAGCCACGTGATTTGTTCGTTGTCGAATCCATACTGTGGAAGTAACGATTCAGCTGCTTTGCCAGGTGGAACCACCGAGAATCGATTTGTCAGGGTATGTCACCTACTGCTCCTGTCCAGCGGTGTCAAACTCAAATCGAGCACCGCCGTCTCGACCCTCGGTAATTGTCACCTCCCAGCCGTGAGCCTCTGCGATGCGCTTGACGATTGTGAGCCCGAAGCCTGTTCCGCCAGCTGCAGACGTGTGACCTGGTTCGAATACCGTCTCGCGGTCACTCGGAGCGATCCCCGGCCCGTCATCTTCAACATAGATACCGTCTTCACCAGTGCGTCCAACCCAGACTGTTACATCCTCACCGCCGTGTTCTACTGCATTGCGGAACAAGTTCTCACACACGTGCCGAAGTCGGTCACGGTCACCGCGTATCGTGAACTCATCATCGATTTTGAGTGTCGCCTCGGCCGTCTCTACCCCCTGCCAGCACTTACCAATAAGTTCGACAGCCGAAACAGAGTCCATTTCACCGACAGTTTCGCCTTTCCGAGCAAGCGTCAACGTATCCTCAATGATATTCTCGATTCGTTCTAACGCAGCCGCGAGCGGGGTAAGATGCTCTCTCAACTCGTCATCATCCTGTTGTTGCAGAATTGCTGCCCGTCCTTGCGCGACATTCAGCGGATTCCGGAGGTCATGAGAGACGACGCTCGCAAACTCATTGAGACGACTATTCTCCCGCCTGAGTTCCTGCTCAGCTTGCTTTCGCTCACTGATGTCGAGGTTGATACCGACGGCTCGGACCGGCTCACCATTCTCGTCGCGCTCGGCGATTTCACCGACACCGCGAATCCACGTCCACGTTCCATCAGCAGCTCGCATCCGGTGCTCGACGTCGTAGCAGTCGGTCTCACCGGCGATGTGTTCATCAAGTGCCTCCTGCACGCGTTCGAGGTCGTCGGGATGAGCACGCTGTTTCCACGCCTCAAAATCTGGCTCAATTTCCGCGAGCGAATGGCCTAGCATCTGGGCCCACTGCTGATTAACCTCTAGCTCGTCGGTCGTCATGTCCCAGTCCCAGACGCCGAGGTTTGCTCCCACAACGGCGAGTTTGAACCGTTCCTTGAGGCGTTGAAGTTCCCGTTCGCGCTGTTTTTGATCGGTGATGTCAGTTGAGACGCCACAGAGAGCTACGACATCGCCGTCATCATCGTATACCGGCGATTTCCGCGTCAAACGAACAGTGTTCCCCGCAGCCGTTGGAACTGTTTCTTCGATTTCAATCATTTGTTCGTCTTCAATAGCCCGCTGGTCGTCCATCTTGGCCTTCTCTGCGACATCTGGCGGTAAGAGGTCCTCATCAGTTGAGCCAACGATATCTTTATTCTCCAAATTAAACAGTTCACGGCACGTCTGATTCATCAGGAGATACTGACCGTTAGTGTCCTTCAGAAATACCGCCGCGGACATTGTTTCCATGACGGTCTCAAACCGTCGATAAATGCGCTGTAACTTCTGTTCCTGTTGCTTTTGTTCTGTTATGTCTCGTGCGACGCCGACGATCCGAGTAACCTCTCTCGTCTCAGTGATTGGTGTGAGCTTCGTCTGCCAGTGACTGTTCCCTGCGGGCATATCTAATTGCTCTGCATACTCGATTGTCTTTCCCTGTTCTACACACCGGCGATAGTTTTCTTTGACAACCGAGCCCTGGTCGTCACCGAGGAGTTCACACGGCGTCTGTCCGCGCAGTTCGTCTTCTGAGAGGCCGGTCCGTTGCTGATGTGAGGCGTTGTTTCGCTGGTAGGTGAATGTGTACCCCTCACCGGTTTGCTCCACGTCAATCAAAAAAACCGCATCTTTCATCTCACGGAAGATCGCCTCGTAAACGCTTTTGTGCTCTCCAGCGCTTTCGCTACCCCCATCGGCATCAGTTCCACTCCCCGAGTTACTCTTCATCTGATGGATTGATGATGCGCAGCCTTGTTAAAGATCTCACTGCCCAAACTTTTCGATTGAGATATTATTACTAATTGTTTCGACGGCAACTGCTAACTTGTGGCTTGTATACAGCAGCGCCGGTTCGCAATTTGTGCTGCCCATTAGTATGGGCATAATCGATTTAGGGAGTTGATACAGCACAGGGGCTTGATATTCTCAACAACTCCCGAATAATCACATACAGTGTATTTATATACAAGCTAATCAGCGTAGAGATTCAGCCACCTGAATTTTCTGTATCTGCAAATATGCTAACCGTTTCATCCAATTGGTCGGGTATCGGCTCTTCTTTGATCGTGCTTTCGCGCGTGTCAACGACCGCGCCAATGTGAAGACTCTCTCCAGGGTTGATTGTTCGATCGGCTTTCTCGTCTACCTCATCGTCTATGCGGCCATCAACAAGCGTGCTTCCAGTAAATCCAGTTGAGACCAACTCGGGTCGAACCTCTTTCAGCGACTTATTCATCTCACTCGGGAGTGGACTCGCCCAGATGACACTGACAGCGCTTTCGTCATCACTGACGGCGTAGCCCCATCCTCCTGGCGGATTGTCGTAGTCACCGTTGTTTATTGCGTATTGATCGTTGAATCCGACTGCGACGCGCTGTGTCCCGTTATTTGTCACCTCAAGTAGACGATCAATTGCTGTAACCGCGTTCTCGTTGACACCTCCACCGGCTGCGTCTGTTCCCTCACTGGTAATGGTAATTTCAACGGCACCACTCTCTGAGACAGTCACGTAATCGTCGTTCGGACTGCCGGGAAACGGGGTAATACCGAGAAACGCGTCGGCATCGCCGGCAGTCTCAACAGTAACCGTCCGTTCGGCTTCAACTGTAGTGAACGCACCCGTTCCAAGGAGTGCACCGCCTCCGGCTACTACACCACCCAAGCCGATAAGAGCGGCTCGCCTATCCATACCTGACCCTACAGTCACTGAACGTTTAGTATTGGTGAGCTTTCGAGACTTTTGGAGAATTATTTTGTTTAATAGCCATCCGTCTTTAGTTAAGCGAGAAACCGCATGATAGCGGCGGCTTATTGAGGCATCTTTCGCAAGGAATGAGGAAGTCCTGTCTGTGCACGACAAGGACTCCTCATCTCGGACTATGCGTCGGCTCACTACACTGTTTCCCTCTGAGTTCCTCGAAGAGCACACCGAGGAACTCGGCGTGGTCGAACGTGACCGCAAACTCCAGATCCCTGCCTTCGTTTGGGCATTTGTGTTCGGCTTCGCCGCAGGCGAAAGCCGAACACTCGCCGGGTTTAGACGCTGTTACAACTCTACTGCCGATGAGACGATCTCTCCGGGCGGATTCTATCAGCGGTTGACACCGACGCTTGCGGAGTACCTCCGCGACCTCGTCGAGCGCGGCCTCGACGAGGTCGCTGTTCCTAACGCTGTTGACGCTGATATCGACCGATTTAGAGACGTGATGATCGCTGATGGAACGGTGTTGCGGTTACACGAATTTCTCTCGGACCAGTTCGAAGCCCGCCATGAGGAGCAAGCTGGAGCGAAGCTTCACCTGCTCCACAATGCCACAGAGCAGACGATCGAACGAATCGATACTGCTGACGAGAAAACACACGACAACACCCTGTTCAAAACAGGGCCATGGCTTGAGAACCGCCTCATGCTGTTCGATCTCGCCTACTTCAAGTACCGCCGGTTTGCGCTGATCGACGAGAACGACGGCTACTTCGTGAGTCGGCTGAAGCAGAACCCGAACCCGGTGATTACGGCAGAATTACGGGAACGGCGCGGCCGCGCCATTCCCTTAGAGGGCGAGCAGCTCCGAGCTGCTCTCGATGATCTTGACCGGAGATACATCGATGTGGAGGTCGAAGTCGAGTTCAAACGGGGGCGGTACAATGGGACACAGTCGCTGGATACGAAGCAATTTCGCGTCGTCGGCGTCCGCGACGCAGACGCCGACAACTACCACCTGTACATAACGAATTTAGCGAGGAAAGAGTTCTTTCCGGCAGATTTAGTGGAGATCTACCGCTTTCGGTGGGAAGTTGAGTTGCTGTTCCGGGAGCTGAAGACACAGTACGAATTGGACGAGTTCGACACGAGTGACGAACACGTGGTGAGGATCTTATTGTACGCAGCGCTGCTGTCGCTGCTTGTAAGCCGTGATCTGTTGGATCTAGTCACTGAGCAGGCGGATGATGAGCTTGTGTTTCCGACAGAGCGCTGGGCGGCGACCTTCCGGTCGCACGCCCAGCTCATTCTCCACGAACTCGGTGAGTTCCTCGGCTACTCACCACCGCCGCTGCTCGACCGGCTGATCGAAGACGCTCAAAAGATCCACAAGCAACGACCAATCTTACAAGAGACACTCGCTACCGCTACACAACCGAGGTGTGAGGCTTAACTAAAGACGGATGCTCGTGCGAGAGGTAGATGAACTGGTCGCTGAGTGTGACGATCTCGGAGTCAGCCGCTCCAAGGTCGTCGAGGCCATCCTCACAGCGTTCGTTCAATCAGAGTCAAACCACGCTGAGCGAGTGAGAGAAATCATAATTCCGAAATGAAAAGACACTCTCTAAACATCTTAATATACCATTCATCAGGTGCACAACCTTCTAAGCTAATAACGATCCATAACAGTCAGAAACTCTACTTTAACGTTTGAAGACTTCTATGACACCCTCCACTAGCGCCAACCGATCCCGTCGGTACTTTGTCGTCCGACT
>ERZ1034486.344-NODE-344-length-12527-cov-5.190346_pt1 | contig 12527 bp, 4 predicted proteins | sample MGYA00520683_ERZ1034486 | MGnify/ENA primary metagenome ERZ1034486 (study PRJEB33760, sample SAMEA4777685) | hypersaline lake metagenome | biome: hypersaline environment; feature: brines | place: Spain | collected 2012-08 | depth 0 m ...
GACAGGTCTGCAGACGCTAGTCCGCAAGATCGAGGGAACGCCGGCTCGTTCCGGGGCGAATACCCGCGAAGAGCGGTAGGTGAGACGCCGCTTGAAGACGCGTCGACGCGTGTGCCAACAGGAGGCCTGCCGATGGGGCCGAGCCCTCCGACCAAGAGAGAGCCGCTCCCGTGCATCGCGCGCCGCAAAATCGTCTATCCGTGTGGGGAAACGGTTTCTAGGACCGGAGGAACGAGGTTCAAGGGCGTCGCAACGAGATCCAGGCCCGTCGCAACGAGGTGCAGGCCCGTCGCAACGAGATCCAGGCCCGTTGTAACAAAGTCTAGGCCCGTCACAACGAAGTTTAGGCCCGTCACAATCAGGTCTAGGCCCGTCGCAACGAAGTTTGGGAGTGTCGCAACGAGTTCTGGGGGCGTCCGAACGGAGTGCAGGGACGGAGAAGCGTCTTTCGGGCAGTAGGGCGAGCAAGAATGGGAGGGGCCAGGCCCAGTGGCATTCGTCGCCGCCCGCGAACCGTGTCGTACCGGTCACCAGTCGCACCGCTGCTGTGCCATGGAATCGCCGTCCGATCCTTCCTTCTTTGAGCGCGTCTGGGCCGTCGTGGCCCAAATTCCACCGGGGCGGGTTGCCACCTACGGCGACATTGCCGAGCACTTGGGCCGGCGCGGCGCCGCCCGCACCGTCGGGTGGGCCCTGAACGAGGCCGTGGGGTCGGGCCTCCCGTGCCACCGCGTCGTCAACCGCAACGGAGAGCTCACCGGGCGGCGCCACTTCGAGACGCCCCACGTGATGGAAGAGCGGCTGCGCAGCGAAGGCGTTGAGTTTGTGGATGAGCACCGCGTGGCCCTCGATAAGCACCGCTGGACGCCGTCCGACGCCGCCTAGCCGGGGGCCGCGCCGGCCCCGAACGGGCCCCACCGAGGCGCGGGGGATGCGAGCGTTCTGGCTCCACAGGCCGGTGCCTTTCACCTCACGGGGCGCTGGGTACGTCCCGGAAGCGTCGCACAGCTTATACAAAAGTTCCCGACCCGCACCCTTCCGCATCTTCCGGCACCGGGTTCCAAGACAGTTCCCACGCGAAGCGCCCTTCGTTGGAGATGGCGTTCATCTCCGGCGAAGGGCGTTCTTGTTTCTCCGGGCGGGCATTCTTAGGACAGCAGCTCCACAGCAGGCGACGAGCATCGTCCGCCCCGGTGCTACGGCCCTAACATTTCGGGGCCCGTATTTCGGGGCCCGGCGCCATCGGGTCGAGACGACCGGCGAGGAGCGCTTCGCACAAGAAGGGTCCTGCACACGAGACGTCTTGCACACGAGACGTCTTGCACACGAGGCGTCTTGCCCCTGTCCGTTCCCGCACACAGCCCCCTGTACGCAGAATGCGCACGCCGAACGACAACGGGCACACCCATCCGCAACGGCGGGGATTCTTTTCGTTCCTGGACCACAACCACACCAGAACCATGAAGCGACTGATACCACTTGCCCTCGGCCTTGCCTTGTTCCTACTCCCTGGCCTCGCCGTGGCACAGCAGGGCACCATTACGGGAACCGTCACGGACGCCGAGACGGAACAGCCCCTGCCCGGGGCGACGGTCCAGCTCCCCGACGAGGGGGCCGGGACAGCCACCGACCGCGACGGCGAGTTTCGGCTACGAGTGGCGGCTGGCCAGTACCGGCTCCGTGTCTCCTTCGTGGGGTACCAGGAAGAGACGCGAAACGTAAGCGTGGAGGTGGGGTCCACCACCCGGGTGCGCATCCGGCTGCAGCCCAGCCAGGCCGAACTGGAAGAGGTCGTCGTGACGGCCCTCGGACAAGAGCGGGTGCAAGACGAGCTGGGCGCCAGCCAGTCCACCATCGACGGGGCCGCCATTGAAGAGTCCGGCGACGCGCAGGTGATCCAGAGCCTGGCAGCCAAGGCCCCAGGGCTCAACATCACGAACACCGGCGGCGAGCCGGGCGCCGGGGCCAGCATCATCATTCGGGGCCGCAACACCATTCAGGGCGACAACCAGCCGCTGATCGTGGTGGACGGGGTCCCGGTCAGCAACGAAACCTTCGGGGAGGGCGTCGGGGGAGTGACGCAGCAATCCCGCCTCAACGACCTCAACCCGAGCGACATCGCGTCTCTGGAGGTGCTCAAGGGGGCGGCTGCGGCCGGGCTGTGGGGCTCCCGGGCACAAAACGGGGTGATTGTGATCGAGACCAAATCGGGCCAGTTCGACGCCGACACCCGCGTGAGCTTTGAAACGCGACTCTCGGCCGAGGTGCAGTCGCGCTCCGTCGACCTGCAGGAAAGCTACGGGCGAGGATTCCAGGGATTCTTCCAGTTTACCCCGACCGCCGGGTTTAGCTGGGGGGACCGCATTGCCGATCGGGCCGGGGGGGAGGACACGTTCGTCGAGGACTCGGACCTGGTGGCCGTGGGCGACCAGACGGGCCGGGAGTACCGGCTCATTCCCAACGGCAGTCCCGGCAATCCGCACGGGGGCAAAAATTCCCGGGAGACGTTCGACCACTCGGAAAACCTGTTCGACCCCGGGCTCCGCACCCAAAACACCCTCACCATTAGCGGCGGCGGGGAGCGCACCCGCTACTTCCTGAGCGGGAGCTACACGGGGCAGGACGGCATCCTGCCCGGCAACAGCAACTACCAGCGCACCACGGTGCGGGTCAAGGCCGACCGGCAGGTGACCAACGAGCTGACCGTGTCGGGCAATGCCTACTTTGTGCGGTCGGCCTCGGACCGCGTGCAGGACGGCTCCAACGTGTCTGGCCTCCTGCTGGCGGGCTACCGCACGCCGGCGGATTTCAACAACAAGGACTACACGGTGACGGTCTTTCCCGAGGGCCGGGGCGGGCCGCAGATTGAGGACCTGCACCGGGCCTACCGCGCCCCCGGAATCGGCTCCACGGGGCCGGTGTACGACAACCCGCTGTGGACGGCCAACAAGATCACGAACACCTCTTTGCTGAACCGGACGCAGGGGAACGTGGAGGCCAACTACGACCCGCTCAACTGGCTCAGCTTTACCGGGCGGGTGGGGCTGGACACCTACCAGGACCGCCGCCGAGAGTACTTCCCGGTTCGCAACGCCACAACGCCCACGGGCCAGACGTTCGAAGAAAGCATCAGCGAGACGCGCCTGAACGTGGACCTGCAGGGCACCGCATCGCGGATGCTGGCGGAGGGCATCAACGGGCAGCTCACGCTGGGCGGGCAGTTCCGGCACGAAGAGTTCGACAACGTGGGCGGGTCGCTCACCAACTTCTCGAACCCGACGCAATTCCGCAGCCTGTCGAACGCGGTGTCGGAGAACGTGGCCGCCTTCACGGGGCAGTCCACCCAGCGCACGCTCGGCGGGTTTACGGAACTGAGCGTCGACGCGTACGACCAGCTCTTCGTGACGCTTCGCGGGCGGGTGGACCAGTCCTCCACGTTCGGCCCCGATGCCGACGACACATACTTCTCGCCGTCGGCCCAGCTCAACTGGCACCTCCACAAGACGCTTCTGCCGGAGGTGGACGCGATCAGCCACCTGGCGCTCCGCGGCAGTGCCGGAAAAGTGGGCCGCGAGCCGCAGCCGTACCAGGCGTTTACGGTCTTCGAGAGCGACGCCTTCTTCGACGGCTTTACGGCCGAGACGCTCAGCCCGCAGGGCTACAACGGCGGGTTCGAGCGCGACAACAATCTGGGGAATACGGCCATCGAAGCCGAAGAGACCGTGACCTACGAGGGCGGGCTCGACCTACGCCTCTTCAACGACGCGGTGAGCCTCTCGGGCACCTACTACTGGGAAGAGACCGACGGGGCCATTTTCTCGGTCGACACCGCGCCCAGTTCCGGCTTTACGAGCCGTAGCGACAACGCCGCGGTCATCCAGAACCAGGGTGTGGAGCTGGACCTCTCGATTCAGTGGCCGGAGGTGGGCAATTTCAGCTGGACGACCGACGCCCGGTGGTGGACCAACGACAACACGGTAGAGGACCTGTCGGGCGTGAGCGAAGTGGCGCTCGGGGGGTTTGTGAGCGCGACGTCCAGCCTCATCGAGGGCGAGGAGTACGGCGTCTTCTTCGGAAACCGCTGGGCGCGGGAGGCCTTCTCCGAGGTGGGGCCGAACGAGCAGGTCGGCACCAACGGCCTGATTCTGGACGAGAACGGATTCCCCCGCCAGGCCGCCACGCAGGGAAAGATTGGAAACCCCAACCCGGACTGGCGCGCCAACATCGGCAACACGCTGCGCTACGGCGACCTGTCGCTCCGCTTCCTCTTCGACTTCAAGATCGGCGGGAAGGTGTGGAACGGCACCGCCGGCGCGCTCAAGTTCTTTGGCCGGCTCGAGGAGCAGGCCAAGACGACAACCGTCTCCGCGGAGCGCGCGCAGAATCTTCCCACGTACAGCGGCGCCACCATCGCGGATCTCGCGCCGCAGGTCGGGGACATTCAGCAGAACGAGGACGGCAGTTACACCTTCCGGGGCGAGGTGCGCGACTTTGGGGGCGGTGAGGTGGCCCTCTGGCAGAACTACTACTGGTCGGGGCCGGGCAGCGGCTTTACCGGGCCGGCCGAGCCCAACATTGAGGACGGAGACTACGTGAAGCTCCGCGAGGTCTCGCTGTCGTACAGCCTCGATGGCGGCTTCTTGGAGGGCACGCGGGTCGAGTCCATCGAGCTCAGCGCCACGGGGCGCAATCTGCTCATCTTCAGCCCGTACGACGGCGTCGATCCGGAAATCAACCTGCTGGGCCCGAGCAATGCAACGGGACTGGACTACTTCAACAACCCCTCCACGAGAACCTTCCAGTTCTCGGCGCGCCTCACCTTCTAACCCCCAGGCACCGCCCGCCCCCTCCGAAGCGCCTCCTCCGACCCTGACGCGGCGCGCAAGGGCGCATCCCAATGCCCCGTAGTGGCCACGCCGGGGAGGGCGGTGGCCGCACGGCCGCCCATCGCCGCGGCCACCGGGCCGTCCGTCGCCACCGGGCCGTCCGTCGTCGCCGCCCGAAGCCGTGGAGACACGAGTCGGAACAGGCTCCGAGCCCCGTCCCGGGGCTTGCACGACGCCCTTTCATTGAACATACACGTGCCATGACCTCCTTCGAGACCACACGTCCCCGAACCGCCCTTTTCATTCTCGTTGCGTGTCTGCTCGGGCTGGGCACGACCGCCTGCGACCTGACCGACGGGTTTGACGAAGACCCGAATGCCCCGGGCGATGCCCCGGCCACCAAAGTGCTGAACAGCGCGCAGGTGGGGGCCATCCTCTTTCAGGACGGCAACCACGCCCGCATTACCTCCATGTGGACCGAGCAGCTCAACGGCGCCGACCGCCAGTACGCAGGGACCGATCGGCCGCAGTACAACCTCACGGCCACCGACGTCAACAACCTCTGGATTACCGGATACGCCGACGCGATTGGCGATTTGAAGGTGGTGCAGGAAAAGGCCAACGAATCGGGCAATGCGCTGCTGCTGGGCATTGCGCAGACAGTGGAGGCCCTCACGTTCGGCACGAAGACCAGCCTACACGGAAGCGTGCCCTACCGAGAAGCGGTGCAGGGAAATGACAACCTGAATCCGGCCTTCGATCCGCAGCTGGCCATCTACGACGGAGTGATCCAGGACCTCGACACGGCGGTCGTCAACCTGCAGGCCGGCGGCATCAGCCCGGGGGAGGACGACGCGTTCTACCAGGGGGACGCCGCTGCCTGGATTGAGGCGGCACACACGCTCAAGGCCCGCTACATGCTTCACGTCGCCCACGTCGACACCGAGCCGGTCGCCAGCTACACGTTCGAGCAGGTCTACCAGGCCGCACAGAGCGGGATTTCGAGCCCGTCCAACGACCTCATTGCCCCGCACGGGCAGGCGCTGGCGGTGAACGCGAACCCCTTCTGGCAATTCCGGAACGATCGGGGCGACGACATGGACGCAAGCGGATCGTACGCGGCTCGTCTCCTCGACGAAAACTCCGCCCTCTACCGCGGAAACGCGAAGACGGACGAAACGGCCCGGTTTGCGTTTCACTTCTTCGGGGACGAGCCGGGGTACGACATGGCCGGAAACGCCAGCACAAACGACGAGGCCGGGTTCTTCTACTCGCGGAGTGCGGACTTTCCCATTGCGACCTACGTTGAGACCCAGCTTATTGCGGCCGAGGCCGCCCTGCAGTCTCCCCAGCGGAGCATCGGCGAGGCACTGACCGCGCTCAACAATGCGCGGGCGGCGAACGAGCAGGCGTTCGGCGGCGCCTACGAGCCGTACGTGCAAGCCGACCTCCAAAGCGGAGGGCTGCTCAACCCGGACGGCACCATGACCCCAGCAGAGGCCCTGCTGATGGAGATTCTAGAGGAGAAATACGTGTCTCTGATCTCCAACATTGAATCGTACGCCGACCTGCGCCGCACCGAAAACTACATCGGTGTGCAGGACGGCACCGGCGAGCGCATCACCATGGAGGACCTGCCGCAGCGCTTTCCCATCGCGCAGGGCGAGGTGACCGGCAACGCAAACGTCCCCACGCCCATTCCCAGCATCCAAAGCGTCACGCCCGCCAACGAACCGGCGTACCCGACGCCGTAGCAGACGCTCGCATCTGGACCGACGAGGGATCTGAAGAAAGGCCCTGGGGGCGCCCCCAGGGCCTTTTTTATTGTGGCCTTTCCGCTCTTTGTGCTTCGGCCTTTTTGCCAGGTAGACTCGGAAAACCAAGTAGGCCCGCGAGAGCATGTTATCCCACGTTGCGTCCTGCCCGAACGCCTGTTATTCTGAATCCGATTCAGGGGGCCGAAGGGGCATCCGCTCCGGGAATCTCTACGGGCCTATGTGCTCGTTCCGGGGAGAGTCACTCCAAGAGCACCCGGCCGCTGGGCTCCCAGCGCCGCATCGGCGTGCGGAATGACACGCAACTTGGATCATGTTATTCTTCGTGCAGTCCGAAAAATCCCTCGTGAGCACGTTCTCCTGAACTTGATCCAGGATCGTTTCGGCGGTACGCACCACCTGAGGCGAAGAGACTCGCATCGGGGGGGCTGTCCAGAGGTTTTCGGGGGCATGGCACTCGTCCTTGTCCCACTCAGTGTCCTGTCAGCAATGGGTGTGGGGATGCTCCTGCGCGCTGAAAATCCGTGTGGCGGGTCGCTCCGAGCGCGGCCATTCTAGATTTTCTCCCTCCAGAATGGCCAGACCAGAATGGCCAGAGCCGAAGAGGCTCCCCGAAGAAAGCGGCCTCTCAAGAAAGCGACCTTCCAAGAAAGAGTTCTCGATTTCGCTCTCCTCCAGTCGGAGGGCCTACGCGAGCGCAGCGCTGCGACCGCAGGGAACGAGTGCTCCCGAAGTGCGAGGGCGGGGGCGCCAGCCGGGCATCTGGGAGCCGAGCGATGAGCAGCCGCGCACCTCCGCCAAGAACCTCCGTGCCCCCTCAAGAGCCCCAGACGCACCCTCACGGATCGGTCCGCGAAATCATACCGAGGGCGGACGTACAGAGAATCCCTACCGGGAACAACTTGACATTCTCTATACGGGGCTTGACATTAAGGAGGCGTTACGATAGGATTCACATCCTGTTGAACGAGTCGAACGCTTCCATGAAGGAAGCCAAGCGACACGTTCGCGCTATCAGGAGGCTCGGGCAGACGGGAAGGTCCGTTCGGCACTGGCTTCCGTCACTCTCATCCGAGCCCAATGATGGTTGTCGAGGGGAGGTGCCCAGCCGGGCACGCACCGCGTTTCAAGGGGCAAACCACCAGTCGTGTGCTATTTACGGGCTTGCCCTCAGCGTCTCATCGCTCGTATACTCTGCCGCCTACTCACTCTACGTCGATTTATGTTTCGAAAGGTACTAGCTGTCCTTATTGGTGTGTTACTGGCGGGGCCGGCAACGGCGCTCGCTCAGGACACCGGCACCATTGCCGGTACGGTTGTAGACAGTACAACCTCCGAAGCCCTGCCCGGGGTGAACGTGGCCGTGCGAGGCTTGAACGTTGGGGCTGCAACAGGGCCCAACGGCCAATTTAGCATCTCCGGGGTTCCGGCCGGAGACCGCACGCTCCAGGCCTCGTTTGTGGGGTACTCCACGAAGTCCATCCCCATTACCGTGGAGCCCGGCGAGACGATCAACGTCAACATCCGGCTGGCGCCGCAGGCCGTCGGGCTGGAAGACGTGGTCGTGACCGCGCTGGGTCAGGAGCGCACAGAGCGCTCGATCACGACCTCCGTTCAGGAGGTAGAAGGAGGCGACCTTGCAGTGACGGACAACGAGAACTTCGTCAACTCCCTGAAGGGGAAAGTCGCCGGTGCAAGCATCCGGTCCGGAAACACGATGGGTGGATCCAGCAACATCGTGCTTCGCGGCTACAGCTCCATTACCGGCAACAACCAGCCGCTCATCGTGGTGGACGGCATCGTGATTAACAATCGCCGCGCCACCGACAGTGGCGTTCAGAACCAGGGAAGCGGCGGGTTCGACCTTGGAAATGCCGCGTCGAGCATCAACCCGGACAACATTAAGTCCGTGTCGGTGCTGAAGGGCCCCTCGGCGGCAGCGCTGTACGGATCCCGCGCCTCGAACGGGGTGATTCAGATCACCACGAAGGACGGATCGGCCCGGGGCGACGAGCTGGGCGTTTCCTACACGCTGGGCGTGCAGGCCACGCAGGCCTACAACTTCATGGACTACCAGAACCAGTACGGCGGGGGCTCCTCGTCGGCCTTTCGCACGCTCGACGGCGACTACGAAGTGGACGGAAGCCTGGAGAACGACCCGTACCGGCCCAGCTACGCCATTGACGAGTCCTGGGGGCCGGCCCTGGACGGGCGCCCGGCGCGCCAGTGGTACAGCTGGGACGACGTGAACGGGCTGGAAGGCGAAGCCACGCCGTGGGTGGCACACCCCGACGCCGTGGAAGACTTCATGAACACGGGAGTCACGTACAACAACAACCTGGCCCTCTCGAAGGGTGCCGAAGACTTCAACTACCGCCTGTCGCTGAGCACGCGCAACCAGACCGGTGTGATGCCGAACAGCTCGCTGGATCGCTACCAGATCCAGTTCAATGGATCGGCCGACCTGAGCGACGCTCTCACCGCCACCGCCGTGGCGCGCTACAGCTACCGACAGGCCAAAGGTCGCTCGGGCACGGGGTACGGCTTCGAAGAAAATCCCTTCGCGGCCTTCAACACCTTTACCCAGCGCCAGCTCAATTACGGCGACGACAGCTACATGCGCGACTACGAGCGCCCGAATGGGCAGCAGCGCGGGTGGAACTACCTGGGCATCTCCGGGGCGCAAAACCCCACCACGTTTAACTACACGGACAACCCGTACGTGGGGCGCTTCGAAAACTTCCAGACGGACGACCGACAGCGCATCTTCGGGAAGGCGCAGCTCAGCTACGACTTCCTCAGCAACTTTACGGGGACGTACTCGGTGAGCACGGACTTTTACACGGAGCGCTTCGGGGACCGCCTCGCGGAGCTTTCCACGGAGAACCCACCGTCGTACAACGAGTCCGTCCGTGAAGTCCAGGAGATCAACACAGAGCTGAAGTTTGACTACGACACCCAGATCACCGACGAGATTGACGTGACCTCGTTCGTGGCCGGGAAGGTGCGCTACGAGACGTTTGAGGAAAATGCCTCCGCAACGTCGCAGGGCCTCTCCGCCCCGGGCGTCTTCACGGTCGAAAACTCCGTGGGGCGGCCCGACATCACGGACTTCTTCGAGGAGAAGATGGTGTACAGCACGTACGGCTCGGTGAACGTGGGCTACAACGACCTGGTCTACCTGGAGGGAACGCTCCGGAACGACTGGTCCTCGACGCTCCCGGAAAACGAAAACTCGTACCTGTACCCGTCGGTCTCGGCCAACTTCGTCTTCACCGGCCTCGATGCCCTGCAGGACCAGGACATCCTGACCTTCGGAAAGGTGCGGGCGAGTTGGGCCCGCGTAGGGAACGACACGGATCCCTACCAGCTCTCGGCCTCGTTCCCGGTGAACACCCCGTTTCAGGGGCAGCCGCTTCAGCAGGTGCAGCGGTCCAGCAGCAACCCTGACCTGAAGCCGGAAATCACGACCGGCATCGAGTTCGGTGCCGACCTGGAGTTCTTCCAGGATCGGGCCAGCTTGAGTGCCACGTGGTACCGCGACGTGACGGAAGACCAGATCCTGAACGTCGACGTATCGAGTGCTTCGGGCTTCAACTCCGCGCTCATCAACGCCGGAGAGATTTCCAACCGCGGCCTAGAGGCCAGCCTCTCGGTTACGCCGGTCCTCACCGAAGAGACACAGTGGGACCTGACGTTCAACTTCAACAAGAACGTCAACAAGGTCGAAGACCTCGCGGAAGGCATCAGTACCTACGTCATTGGTGGCACGACCTTCGGGCCGAACATCGTGGCGAAGGAAGGAGAGGCGTACGGCGCATTTGTGGCGCCGGAGCTTCTGCGCGACGCCAGCGGAGACGTGGTGTACACGCCGGGAGGCGTTCCGCGCACCACCTCCCAGAACCAGACCATCGGCAACTTCCAGCCGGACTGGACAGGGGGCATCTCCACCACGTTCTCCTGGGAGAACCTCACCGTGACGGCCCTCGTCAACGGCCAGAAGGGCGGAAATGTATTCTCCATTTCCAACGCCTTCGGCCTGTACAGCGGCCTTACGGAAGGCACGGTGGCGGGCAACCAGCGCGAGACCGGCATCATCCCGGACGGCGTTGTGATGCCCAACACGCCGACTGATCAGGTGGCGAACAACGAGGGAACCCCCTTCGGAGAAGCCGTGGGCCGTCTTCCGGCCGCGTCCTTCTGGAAGAGTTGGTTCAGCGGCGCCCGCTACGAAGGGTTCACGTACGACGCGACGTACGCGAAGCTGCAGGAAGTGTCGGTCACCTATGCCCTGCCGGTCGAGTGGTTTGGCCAGGTGCCCATCCGCCAGGCGAGCGTGTCGGTCACAGGCAACAATCTCATGTTCCTCTACCGCGAGTCCCCGAACATCGACCCGTCGGTCACCCTCGGGGCCGGAAACATTCAGGGATACGAGATTGGCCAGATTCCGACCCAGCGGTCGTACGGCTTCCGCGTGAACCTGACGTTCTAAGCATCTCTCGGGTGCGGAGCCGCCCCGGGGGCAGATTGCTCCCGGGGCAGGGCTCTCTCCCTCTGTGTACGCCCGCGGTCTTCCATCGTCAACGCTTGTCCCTATGTACTCCAACGTCTACAACATGACACGTTACGTTCCCTCATTCGCACTCCTTCTCGGAGGGGCCATGGCCCTGACCATGCTGCTGGGAGGGTGCGACAGCCTTTCGGAATACAACGACAATCCGAACCAGCCGACTTCGGCGAACCCGAACAACGTCCTCGCGAACGCTCAGCGAGATCTTGCCTTCGAGACCTACGGAGGCAACGAGACCATGCGAGGGTCCAACCTCCTCGCTCAGTACACCACCCAGAACTTCTACACGACGGAGGAGAGTCGCTATGGGAGCGTAGGGTACGGATGGTCGGACTTTTACACCTCTCTCAATGATCTCCGCCGGGTGAAAGAGCTCGCCCGCCAGAACCAGCCCCCCAACGCTGCCAACCTGGAGGCCATCGCCATCATCACGCAGGTCTGGGCCTTCCAGATTCTGACGGACGCGTACGGCGACATTCCGTTCACCGAGGCCCTGCAGGGATCGGCCAATCGGGACCCGGCCTACACCCCGCAGGAGGACATTTACCCGGCCCTGGCGGACTCGCTCGACCGGGCGCTTGGTCTCATCCAGACAGGGAGCGGACCGGCGGGAGACCTTATCCACGGCGGTGACATGACCAAGTGGAGCCGCTTTGCCAACGGCCTCAAGATGCGTCTCGGCATTCGGGCCGCAGACGCCAACCCGCAATTCGCGGAGACCGTTATCAACGAGGCCAACGGGAACGCCCTGCAGAGCAACGCGGACAATACGTACTTTCAGTTCGGGACTAGCTCTGCCCACCGCAACACCTACTACGAGAACCGCTTCGTGGACGGACGTGACGACTTTGACGCTTCAGAGCGGTTCGTACAGGCACTGAAACAGTACAGTGCCAACGACCCGCGCCTCGACGCCTTTGTGGAGCAGACGTCGGACTCGGCACCGCCGTGCGAGGACGGAAGTGGGAACTACGACGGATTCCCGTACGGCATGGAGCAGAGCGTTGCGCAGGGGCGGCAGACCTCGCGGCCGACCTGCAATGAGTCGCGCCCGGAGCCGTTCTTCTCGGCCGGCCCGAGTGGGAGCGGCGACGCATACGCGCCCATGATGTACTACGACGAGGTGCTCATCACCAAGGCCGAAGCGGCGGCGCGCGGGTTCATCAGCGGAGGCGATGCCGCTGCGAAGGACTTCCTGGAGGAAGCCATCCGCGCATCGATCAACTTCTACGGCTCGGAGACGGGCGCCGACATTAGCGGGTCGAGCGCGGCCGCCGACTCGTACGTGGACGCGGTTCTCAACGACTACGACGCGAACGGGTACGAGCAGGTGATTGGCGAGCAGCGCTGGATTGG
>ERZ1034486.348-NODE-348-length-12445-cov-4.741324_pt1 | contig 12445 bp, 10 predicted proteins | sample MGYA00520683_ERZ1034486 | MGnify/ENA primary metagenome ERZ1034486 (study PRJEB33760, sample SAMEA4777685) | hypersaline lake metagenome | biome: hypersaline environment; feature: brines | place: Spain | collected 2012-08 | depth 0 m ...
TCAGCGACACGTCGTCGGAGTAGATGATGTTGATACGCGACCCGTCGGGCAGCGTGGAGTCGACGATGGGGTCCGAGTCGGAGAGCGGGTCGCCGATCCGCTCGCCCATGTTGCGCAGCCAGTTGTCGAACTCCTGGGGCGTGCCGAAGTCGACGGTCGTCTCCAGCATGCCGTACGTGCCGTGGTCGACGTGGCACTCCTTGGGGCCGATGACGTGAATGTCCTCGTTGGCCGGGTCGCGCATCACCGGTTCGAGCGGGCCGAGCCCGACGATGTCGCGGTTGAGCCGGTACCGGATGTTCTCGTACGTCTCCTCGGTGACCGACAGCTTCCCCATGTTCGTGATCTTCGAGAGGCTGCGCCGCCACCCCGAGGAGGAGTCGTCGACGTGGGTCACCTCCTCTAACAGCTCCTCGATGAGGTCGTCGTACTCGGCCTCGTTCTCCGGCGCGCTGTGCTGGCCGCTCACGGTGAGCAGCCGGTTTTTCACCTCGTTGAGTATCTCCGCCTGCGGCCCGGTGACCTCCGGCTCGATGGCGTAGTACTTCGTGTCCTGCCCGAGGTCGCCGTAGATGTGGCTGTAGATGGGGCCGCCGACCGGGTAGATGACGTTCGGCCGGTTGGACTCGTACTCGTCTTTCGGCTCCTCGATGAACTGCGGGAACTCCCCCGTGATCTGTTTGAACTCGCGGAGGTGCTCCCGGAGGTGCGGCCGGCGCATGGCGGCCTTCCGGAGCTCTTCGGACGGTTGTGCGGTGCCGTGTTCGGTCATCGCTCACACCGTATTGGGTTGGTCGCGGTCCGGTCGTGCGGACCGACTGTGCGGCTGCGGGTCATGTGTTAGGCGACGCTCCGGCTCTCGATGACGATTCCGGTTCCGGACCGCACCGAGAACCCGATCGTGTCGCCGACCTGTTCGCCCATGCCCGCGAACCGCTTCACGTTGATCTGCCGGCGGATGTCGTTGCCGACCTCGATCATCTCCAGTTCGAGGAACACGTCGGCGATGGAGCGGAACGGCCCGATCGCCTCGTCGTCGACCGCCGAGGGGTCGACCGTGAGCACCACCACCTTCCCCTGCGAGATGATCTCGCGGAAGAAGGAGATGATCTCCAGGGCGGCCTGCCGCTCCTCGTTCTTCCGGACGAGCGCCTCGAAGGTGGGGTCGTTCCGGAAGATGGCGTCGAACGTGTCGAGGAAGACGACGTCGGAGTTCCACATCGCCTCGGCGTTCATCAGGCGCTTGAGCAGCTCCTTGCGCTCGCCGTCGCCGTCGGAGAACGCGCCGCCGGAGTCGAAGTCGGCGTGGAGGAAGAGCAGCTCCTCCTGGAGGAGCGGCTTCACCATGTCGTACTCCAGCGAGTGCATCTGGTCGATGAACCCGCGGACGGTGAGCTCCGTCGACATCATCGTCACCGACGCGCCCTCCTCGACGAGCCCGTAGGCGAACCGCTGGGAGATGGCGCTCTTGCCGGCCCCGTAGTCGCCCTCCATGAGGACGATGCTGCCGCGGGGGATGCCGCCGCCCAGCTCCTTGTTGAGTCGGTCCCGCTCGCCGAGGCCGAGCGAGAGGAGGTTGTCGTGAGGCATCTCAGTTCCCCCCCTCCACGCGGAACTGGAACAGCTCCTCGTCGCCGTTCACCGAGAGGAACACCCGGTGGTCGCCGTCGGCGAGGCCGCCGCTCACGCCGTCGATCTCGCTGACGTTGATCGTGAGCCGCAGGACGTCGCCGCGGCTCCACGCGTTCGCGCCGTCAGCTGAGACCAGCGTGCCGGAGAGCGCGTCCGGCCGGACGTACGCGCCGTCGAAGACGACGTCGAGGTCGGAGCCGTCGGGCGCGAGCCGATAGGTGCCGGTGTTCTTTATCAACAGCGTCACGTTCCGGTCGCCGCTCGCGTTGTACACCCCCGCGCTGGCGTCCGAGATGATCGTCACGTCGGTCCGGAGCTGCTCCGTCGCGTCGAGGCCCGCGTCGTCGACGGCCGCGCTCACGCGGTCGACGCCCGTGGTGATCGTGCCGACGACGCCGGCGGCGATGACCAGGCTGGCGATGAACAGGATGAGGTGCGAGACGGGGACGCTGGCCATCTACGCGCTCACCTCGGTCACGGTGGCGGCGTCGCGGACGCCGGACTCGACGACGAGGACGACGCGCGTCCCGTTGTCGATGGTCGTCGCCGTGTCGCCCTGTGCGACCCGCACGGTGAGCGTCTCGTCGCCGAGCCAGAGCGCGGTGTCGCCGTCGCCGTCGACGGTCGTGGTCGCGTTCCGGCCGCCCACGTCGACGTACTCGTTGCCGACGACGAGCGTCGCGTCGTCGGCGACGAGCCCGATCGACCCCTCGTTCGCGGCGGTGACGGTGAGGTTGCTAGTGCTGGTGTTGTATGTCGCGTTCGTCACCACGAAGTCGGTGTTCTGCCGTTCGAGCGCGCGCTCGTTGATGCCGTGCTGCGCGTCGGAGACGCGGTCGAGCCCGTTGGCGGCCACGGGGTAGAACGTCGTGAACGCGAAGAACAGCCCCGCGACGATGATGGCCGTGGACGCGGAGACGCTAACGCCCATCTCCCCACCCTCCGTCGGCCGGATCGGCGCGGTCGGAACGGGGATTCGGGTCGTTCATCGGTCGCGTCGAGCCGTTCCGGTCGCGCCGGTCGTCGCGTCGGTCCGCGTCGGTCCCGCGGGCCGCGTCGCCGCGCTCCGTCGCCTCGTGGTCCGCGCCGTTCGTCCGCCGCTCGCGCTCGTCGGGCGCGTCGCGCCGGCCCGACGAGTCGTGGCCGTTCCGGCTCGGCTCGGGGCGCTCCGACCGACCGTTGCGCCCGTTCCGTCCGCTGCGGCCGTTGCGGCCGGTCTCCGCGCGCCCGCCGCGACGGCCGCCGCGGCGACCGCGGACCGGTCCGCCGCCGACGATCGAGCCGCCGGCGAGGTCGTCCCAGCGGTCGAGGAGGACCGTGTGGCTGCTGGTCCCGTTGAGCTGGGTCACGTACCGCAGGCTGCGGGTGTGGTGCTCGCGGACGAGCCGGTCGGTGCCCGGCCGGTCGACGAGGTTGCGGTCGATCGTGCCGAACCCGGAGAGGAAGTCCCGGAGCCGCGCGGCGGCGTCGGGGCCGATCCACTCGATCCGCTCGTAGTAGTTGATGGCGCGCACCGCGTCGGTGACGTCGCTCTCGGAGACGAGGAACTCCAGCCACTCCATCACGAGGAGGTCGCCGACGTAGTCGCCGGGGAGTTCTGTGAGGTACGGCTTGCCGCGGCCGCTGCTCCCCGAGAGGTCGTCCTGGCCGACGTACTCGAAGCCGCCGGACGCCTCGGCGGGGTCGCCGCCGGGCTGCCGGTCGGGCGCGGGCTCCGGATCGGCCGTGGGCTCCGGATCGGCCGCGCCCGCCGGCTCGGAGTCGGCGGGTTCGTCGAACCCGACGCCGTCGTCTCCGACACCGTCGAGGTCGTCGTCGCCGAAGCCGTCGTCGGCCTCGCCGAAGGAGTCGGTTTCGTCTGCGGGGTCGTCGAACGAGTCGTCCCCGTCGTCGAACGGGTCGTCGTCCGCGGCGTCGTCGCCCTCCTCGGCCCAGTCGGCCTCCCCGGAGTCGTACTCTTCTTTCAGTTCGCTGAAGCTCTTTCCGTCGTCGTTCATATCGTCTCCGTCGTCCGCCGTTTCGGTCTCGGACGCGGCGTCGCCCGTGTTGTCGTCGTCCAGTTCCTCGAAGTCGTCGTCGAGGTCGTCGAACCCGTCGTCGTCGAGGTCCTCGTCGAGGTCGTCGAAGCCGCCGTCGTCGAGGTCGTCGAACTCGTCGTCGTCCTCGAACTCGTCCGCCTCCGCGTCTTCCTCCTCGTCGAGGAGGTCGTCGTCGAAGAAGCCGTCCGCGTCGGCGTTCGCAACGTCCTCGTCGAGGTCCTCCTCTTCGCCGCCGTCCTCGTCGTCGAAGATGCCGAACGACCCCTCGCCGCCGCCGGCGACGCTGTCGAAGCCGCCGGAGTCGTCGACGAAGGGGTTGATGCCGCGGGTGACCATCTCGTAGATGTCGAGGAGGTTGCGGACGTCTTCCTCGATGTCGTCGACGGCGTTCGAGATCTCTTCGTTCTCAGAGCGGACCGTCGAGACGGTCGAGGAGAGCGAGGCGACCTCGTTCTCGAGCTCGTCGAGCCGGTTCTCGAGCTCGTCGGTGGCCGCGCCGCCGCCGCCACCGCCGCCGCCGTCGTCGAACTCGTCGTCCCACTCGTCCATGCCGTCGAAGTCGTCGAAGCCGTCACCGCCGCCACCGCCACCGCCGCCCATGTCGCCGCCCATGCCGCCGCCCATCCCTCCGCCGCCACCGCCGCCGCCCATGTCGCCGCCGAAGGGGTCGTTATCGCCGTCCATGCCACCGGAACCGTCGTCGTCGGATCCGTCGTCGTCGAGGAACCTGTCGAGGACGCTCGCACCGACGAGCCCCAGCGTGGCGACTGCCCAGGCGGCGGTTGGAGCTCCCCACACCGGTAGTTCGAGGCCCATTACCGTGTACGACCCGCAGAGCACACTTCAATTCACCCCTCAAAATATCAACCGTGAGAAAACACGCCACGGGACGGAGATCGGCCGTGGTCCGAATCGGGACGAGAGAGCCGGCCGGCGAAGCGTCCCCCGAACGACCGATCGAGCGTCAGATCGCCCGTTCGAAGCCGTCCGCGGCGCGGATGACGAGCCGGCCGTCCGGGTCGAACCTGACCGTCCGCCCCACGGTGTCGCCGACGTCGCTGGCGACGATCGGGACGCCGACGCTGTCGAGCACCTCGCCGACCCGTTCGACGTTCCGCGGGCCGACCGCGTCGGTGAGGTCGAGCATCTCGGCCCCGCCGGCGACGCGCGCTTCCAGGCGGCGGGGGTCCGCGCCGGCGTCGTCGAGCGCGCCGATCAGCGTGTCGACGCCGGTGTCGACGTACTTCGCGGGCCGCGAGGCGGCGGTCGGCCGCCCCTCGCCCGTGGGCAGCATGGCGTGGAGGAGCCCGCGGACGCCCGCCCGCTCGTCGACGAGCGCGACCGCGACGCAGGAGCCGAGCCCGCTGGTCGTCAGCGTCGACTCGTCGGTCGCGACCGCGAGTTCGCCCACGCCGACCTTGATGCGCCCGCGGTCGTCCGCGGCCGACCCGCCGGTGACGGTCGCGGGATCGGCGTCGGCGACCGCGTCGCTCCCCGTCGACGTCGCCGGATCGTCCGGTCGATCGTCGGGGAGCGAGCGGGTCACGACTCCGAGAGTCGGTCGAGCGCCCGGGCCAGTTCGCGCTCGTCGGGGAGCGCGTACACGTCGCAGCGCGCCTGGATCCCCTCCGTCTGTATCGCGGTGTCGATCACGAACCCGTAGTCCTGCCGCTGGCTGAGCTTCGCGACGAGCGGACTGATCGTCGACGCGCCGATGTCGTGGACGAACTCCGGCGGGGAGTGGGAGATCGTCGTGCCGAGCACGTTCGCCCACCCGTCGATGAACCCGCTCGTCATCACGTTGCCGAGCTCGCAGAGGGCGTTCTGGGCCATCTCGCCCAGCGGCTCGTCCGTCTCCATCGGGAGCATCGCGTCGGCGACGGCCGCCGCAGAGGACTCCTCGAAGAGGATGGCGAGGTAGCCGCTCGGCTCGCCCTGTAGTTCGAACACCGTGCCCGCGTGGGGCTCGGTGCCGACCTCCGCCGGCACGTCCGCGAGCGGCACGAACCGGAGCCGACTCACGTCGACGCTCGTCTCCAGCCCGGTCATCATGGAGATGTTGTCGGCGGCGTTGGCCGACCCCCGCTTCGCGAGCGACGAGAACGTCGACAGCGACTCGTAGGGGACCGCCGTGCTCGTCGTGCCGCCGTCCGCCTCGCCGCCGGCCGTCACCGCGGGCGCGGTCTTCCCGACGATGAGGTCGCGGAAGGGGCCGGAGTCGGGCAGCATGTAGATCGAGAAGTCGAGGTCGGTCGTCGTCGCGTCGAGGCGGCTCTCGAAGAGGAAGACGCCGTCGCCGGCGAGCGCGCCGTCCGGCAGCACCGCCGCGCCGTCCGCCTCGAAGTAGCGCGGCGGCGACATGTCGATCGCCTTGCCGAGGTAGTTCGCCCACCCGTCGAGGAAGCCGCCGAGCGCGATGTTGCCGACCTCCGTCACCGCGCTGCGCTCCATCGACTGCCCGCCGGGGAGCAGCGAGAGCAGGGCGTCGGCGTTGACGGCGTCGAACGCGAGGACCGCCTCGCCGTCCAGCCCGCCCCGGAGGCCGACGCTCACGCCGATCGACTCCCGACCCGCGAACGACTCCGCGAGGTCCTCGCCGCTGGCGACGCTCGCGCCCGTCACCTCCACGGCCAGATCGGTCCCGGTCAGGTCCGAGAGCGCGCCGGCGGCCTGTTTCGCCCCCCGCTCCGCGAGGCGGTTACAGGCGCCCAGCGCGCGAACGTCGACGCGCATTATACCGCCGAGCCGATGGCGTCGAGCACGTTCGGCTTCTGGAACGGCTTCGTGATGTACCCCTCCGCGCCGGCCTTGATGGCCGCCTTCATCTTCTCCTCCTGCCCGACGCTGGTACACATGATCACCGTCGCGTCGGGGTTCTCCTCGAGGATCTCCGTCGTCGCCTCGATCCCGTCGCGGATCGGCATCACGATGTCCATCATCACGAGGTCCGGACCGTGCTCCTCGTACATGTTGACCGCTTCCACGCCGTTCTCCGCCTCCCCGACGATCTCGAACTCGCCCTCGAGGATCTCCCGGAGGAGGTTCCGCATGAACTCCGAGTCGTCGGCGATGAGTACCCGCGTAGCCATTGTTGTCTGAAGGGGGGCACAGCGAGCACTTAATCGCTCGCCCGCGGTTCTCAGCGCTGAGAACGGAGCGGCGAGCCGGTGCGACGGTCGAACGCTCGAAGCGGGCGCTCGCCTCGCGGTCGCGGACGATCGGAAGAATCGCGAGTCGGCGGGGCGCGCAGCCGAGCGGTGGCGGCGGTTAGACCCAGTGGCCGAGGAGGTGGATGGCCCCGACGAGGACGGTGCCGCCGAACGCCTCGCGGGTCCCGAACGGAAGCGGGATCATCCCCACGCTGTCGGACTCGCCGTCGGCGGGCGTCTCGTTCGCAGGTGCGCTGTCGTTCGTCGTCTCGTCAGAGTTCCCTCCGGCGTCGGTCCCCCCGTCGGTGTCGGACGTGTTCCCGGAGCCCGTCTCCGGCCCGTCCGCCTCGGACGCCGTGCTGTTGCCGTCGGTGTCGGTCGCCTCGTCGCCGCTCACCTCGCCGCCGTCGGTGCCGGACGGGTCGTCGTCGTCGATCGTCGTCGTCGCCGGGTCGGCCTCGACGACGAGGGTGCCGCCGTGAGTGTCGCCGTCGAGTCGAAGCGTGAAGGGGTACGTGCCTGGGTCGAGGTCGGGGGTCACGGACGCGAAGTCGTACGTCCGGGACTCGCCCGGCTCGAGGCGCACACCCCACGAGCCCGCGGCGCTCCCGTTGTCGATCGAGAGGGTGAGCTCGCCCTCGCCCGTGATGCCGCCGGTGTTACGCGTCGTGGCGCGGATCGACGACAGGTTCTCGCCCTCGGTGACGGTGACGTTCTCGGGCGCGTCCTCGATCACCAGCTCGTCCGGGTTGTCGGCGTCGGCGACGACGATGACCGTCCGGCTGTCGCGCAGCCTGGACCCCTCGTACAGCTCGTAGTTCAGGCGCGTTCCGGGGGAAACCTCGTCGAGATCGACGTCGACCGTGAAGTTCCCGTCAGAGATCTCGAGCGGCGACTCCGTGCGGAACGGGGCGTCGCCGGCGTCGTTCACGAACGTCGCGGACATCTCGCGCACCGGGAGCAGCGAGGTCGTTCCCGTGAGCTGTCCGTCCTCGACCTCGACGAGGAGCTCCCCGTCGTCGGTGACGTGGTCGTACCGGAGGAACCGCTCCCGCACGGTGAACGTCGCCTCGGCGCGCACCGTCCCGTCCGACGCCTCCCAGTAGGGGAACTGCTGTGAGACGCCGTCGTCGATCGCCGAAGTGGCGTTGAACGCCGCCGGCGGCTCCGCGCCGTCCGCGAACGCGTACCGCTCGCCCTCGGTGCCCTCCAGCGCGAACTCGACGGCGAACTCGTCGCCCGGCTCGGCGCCTGTCGCCTCGCCCGTGTCTAATACGAGATAGAATCGGCCGGGAGCATCGGGAGTCTCTAGTTCCGTCGCGTCCGCCACGATGAGTGAGACATCGTCCGAGTCAGCCCGCGACAGGTCGAGCTTTGCCGGTGGTTCATTCATCTCCGGGTTCGTCTCTCTGACCCGGAGCGAAACACCCTCATTGGCCTCCAAGAGGTCGACCAGCACTCGGTGGTCGATCGGTTCGCCCGCCTCGATTGGACCCGCGTCGCGTTTCGCCGCGAAGTGCGACAGCGCCCCCCAGATGCCGGTCGCTTCGAACCCGAGGACGACCCGGTTGCCCTTCGTCACCGCGGTCCGTTCGAGCCCGTTGTCTCGGAGCGCCTTGAGCGACTCGGTCTCCGCGTCCTCGTCGAGGTAGTCCGGATCGATGCTGGTGAACACCTCGACGTCTTCGCGGAACTCCGGCTTCTCCAACACGAGGTCCGCTTGGTCCGCGCTCTCGGTCGGCGTCACCACGCCGGAGTCATCCACGACGAACGTCCCGTTGGTGATCGCGAGCCGGTAGCGCAGCGGGACCAACGGACGGGAGAGCCCGCCCGCACCGGTCGCGCTCGGAAGCGCGCTGAGGTTCTCGGCGACCGTGTCGCCGCGCTCGTCGACGAACTCCAAGTCGCACGTCGTGTCTTCGAGACCGCAGCTCTTGACGTTGCTCGCGTCGGTGCCGAGCGTCCGCGTGTTGATAGTCACCTCACTGGTGCCCGAGATCTTGACGACGTCGACGAAGCCGACGGGCTGGCCCGTGTCAGTGAGTCGGTTCCCGCCCACGAGGAGGTACACGTCACCGTTCGAGTTGTCGGCGGTGTATCTGATCTCGACCGGATCGCCCGCGACGCCGGTGTACGTCGACCGGGAGAAGCCGCCGCTGACCTCGGGGCGGTCGTCGGAGCCGGCGCCGGAAGCCTCGATCGCTGCGGGCCCCGATGCGCCGGCGTCGAGAGACGGAGCGGACGGGCCGGCCGACACGCCCGCTGCGGCCGGGACGGTCGCGACGACGCCGCCGAGCGCGACGAGGAGCGTGAGCCCGATCACGCTCGCCTGGAACGCCGACAGCCCGAGCGGCGCCGCTCGGCCCCCCTCCTCGTCGCCGGAACTGACCGTGCGGTCACTTTCGGTCGCCGTCGAGCGGGTCGTGGTGGTGTCGGTGGCGTCGTCGTGTTCCATCGTCATGAGGGCGTGTTCAACGGGGGCGGGCCTGCTCGCGGCCCGCGGTCTGTTGACGACGACTCGGCGGGTCACCGACTAAAGCGTACGCACCCGATTATCAGGGCGTGTAACAAGAGTCGAGGGAAACGGGTGGAAAACGCGGGAATCGCCCGACGCGAGCGGAGTCCTCGGTCCGAAGAATTAAGCCCGGTCGTCACCCGATCCACGCCAACATGCCATCGTGTCCCCGCTGTGACGCTCCGGTCGGCGACGAGGCGCGGTACTGCGCTCAGTGCGGTGCCCCGCAGACGGAGGACGCGGCCGAGGAGTTAGACGAGTACGTTCAGCGGCAGGCGGAGCAGATCGGCGGGGGTGGCGGCGGCGGGTCCGCGGGAGGTGAGTCGAGCGCGAGCGACGCGTTCCCGTCCATGGAGGAGCTCTCCGACCGCGAGCAGCTCTGGCGGCGGGGGTCGTACGTCGTCGGGTACGGCACGGTCGTCGTCGCGCTCACGCGGGTTCCGGCCGCGGAGTCGTGGCCCCTGCTTCTCGGGGGAATCGCGATCCTCCCGCCGATCCGGCGACTCACCGCCGAACCCCTCGGCAGCCCGCTGAAGCGCGAGGTGATGGCGGGGATCTACGCGGTGTTCGCGCTGATCGGTATCGCGCTGTTCGTGCTGTTGTGAGGCGATAGCGCCGTTATGAGACGCGGGCTGTGAACCACCACCCGGTACGACACTGGCGAGCGGTGGGTGATCCGGACGCTCCGCCGTGGGCGAGGGCGCCCCCGGTGTGAAACGAGACGGACAGATGGTGTCTGTCGCTTCAGCCGTCCAGACGGAGAACTGGCCGATGACAGCCCGAGTTACACCCGTTTGCCCCGCCGCAGTATGTCTGTGGCTGGACGCGTGTCATCCCGCGCTAGCGCCCCTTTGGCACCGTCACTGAGCGCTTGCTCGCAGCCCGGATCTGTCGAGACGCGCCGTCAGAGACGGGAAAACGAGAATATCACGGGTCCCCTCTCAACGAGAACGGGCCCGGCGCTCACCGACAAATACCTACGACACGTGACCTGCTGAATCCGTTCTGCCGGAACACCCCGGGACCACCGGGGGTGTTCGAGCGGATCTGCGATCTCTTTTCTGTGACATATCCCGCGCCTGCGGCGAGCGGGCGACCGACTCGGTGGCTGGACTCTGACTTCGACCTCCGCAGCCGCTGGCGGTTTTCGGCGACGCGGCGACTGACAGCATCGGACGAAGAGCGGATCGCCGCGTCGCGCTGACGCAATCAACCGTAGCGGGAGTGTCACACCCGTTTTTTGAGAGGTGGTACTGCGGCGGGACGCAGTCGGTGTAACACCGCGGATATACCGGGTTTGAGCGGTTTTCGCCGGGGAAACCGCCAGGGAATCGCTGTCAGCTCATAGGAGTCTAACGATGGAACAGGGGCAACTTACTCGAGTCGGAAGCCGCCTTCCTCCTCGGCGGCGCGCACCAAGTCGCCGATGCTGTCGCTCGCGGAGAGCCCCTGACTCGCAGCGAACCGCTTGATCATCACCGGCGGGAGGTCGACGGTGGTCTCCGAGGCCGCGAGCAGCAGGCCGATCGCCTCCGGCGTCGGCGAGCTCGGGCCGGCGTTCGACGCGAACCACGAGACGAGCGTGTCGAACGTCGCCGTCACGTCGTTCGACACCATCCGCTGGCGGGTGGTGTCGCCGTTCGCGTGGAGCGTCGCGTCGATGCCGTAGTCGAAGCCGTCGCCGTCGAAGGAGTTCGCTAACCACCGGCTCACCGCCTGTCGGTCGACCGCGTCCGCGCCGGACGGCGTCCGCTGGCCGCCCGAATCCGACCCGGCACGACCTTGGCCGCCGGCGCGACCCTGCTCGCTCGGCTGCCCCCGTCCGCCGGCACCGCCTCGCTGGTCGGCCTGTCGTCGGTCGCGGTCCTCGACGCCGGGCCCGGCCGCGTTCGCGCGTGGGTCGTCGCCGGCTGGTCGGCGGTCGTCCGGATTCGCGGGCTCCGCGGCGGTGAACCCGGAGGCGTCGTCGGCCGGCGGCTCCCGCTGCTGCTCCCGTGACCGGCGGACGTTCGGGCGACCGTTCGTCCCGACGACGTACCGGCCCTCCTCGATCTCGACGACGTTCTCGTCGTCGGTGAAGTCGAGTTCGTCGGGGTCAGCCGGGGGCGCGTCGCGGTCGGCAGCCGGTGCGTCGCGGTCGCTCATGGGAACGCTGTGAACGCGCGAGAAAATAGGTGTTCCGGGCGGATCGATCCGCCGGAAGGTAGTTAGCGAGCGGTTCGGGGCTCGTTAGAGCCGGACGGCTTCTCCTTGAGTGTCGAATAGGTCTGGAGCGCGGAGTTCGACCTGCGTCGTCGCTCCAGCAGGAGAGACAATGTCAAGAGTTGCCTCTTGGCTCTCTCCGAAAGCAGTTCCATCAGCCTGGAACGCTCCGGCATCCGGATTCAGGATGATCTGGAACTGCGCCTCACTATCGAGGACAGCCGTACTCTGGAACTCACCGTCACTCTGGACTGCGAACTGATTCGCACCGATGTCACTAACCGAAAAACCCGCTACAACGCTAATGGTGTCCGATTCTGTATAAGTACCGTCACCATTCGCATCAATCTCTGTAGTAAGAGTATCTCCATCACTGAACAGTGAGGAGTCATCCACATTGATAGTCACAACGTCACCACTACTGAATTGATCACCTGCGAGAGTTCCAACATCAGTACTCCCACTGGTCTGGATTCGTACCTCTCCAGCGTCTTGGACACTATACCCATCTCCGATAGAGACTTCAATCGAGCCTGCGTCCTCAGAGACTTCAGTCTGGGCGTCAATACTCGACCCAGTCAGTCCTTCATCAAGGCTTGTATCAGCTGTGCTACCAGGGGTAAACACTAGATTCTCTTGACCACCCGGGCCAACTGCTTGAACCGTTGTTTCGGTTAAGTCAATGTTATCAGCACCGGGGGCTCCAGACACAGAGACGCGAATCTCGCTTAGGGTGCTCGCTCCCGAGGCGACGATACCAACGGAACTGCCAACTTCGATCCGCTCGGAGACTAAGTCTGTACTTTCTTGACCAGTTGCCTCTGCTTGTGACTGGAGGAACCCAGCTGTGTTGATTAGGACGCCGGCGGCGATCGCCGCCACGAGTACCATCGCAATAAACACGATGA
>ERZ1034486.350-NODE-350-length-12424-cov-5.306977_pt1 | contig 12424 bp, 9 predicted proteins | sample MGYA00520683_ERZ1034486 | MGnify/ENA primary metagenome ERZ1034486 (study PRJEB33760, sample SAMEA4777685) | hypersaline lake metagenome | biome: hypersaline environment; feature: brines | place: Spain | collected 2012-08 | depth 0 m ...
TGGAGGTGATGATGTCCACCTCGTCGAGCACGCCCTTCGCCTCGCTGGCGCCGCGGCCCTCCTCGCCCATGAAGCCAGTGGCGTGGCACTCGTCCACCATCACCATCGCGTCGTACTCGTCGGCCAGGCGGCAGATCTCGTCGAGCTTCGCCACGTCGCCGTCCATCGAGAAGACGCCGTCGGTCGCGATCATGCGCTTCTCGGCGTCCTGGGCATCCTGCAGCTTCGCCTCCAGGTCGGCCATGTCGCTGTGATCGAAGACATGGAGGTCGGCCTTGCAGAGCCGAATGCCGTCGATGATGGACGCGTGGTTCAGCTCGTCGCTGATGATGGCGTCGTCCTCGCCGAGCAGGGTCTCAAAGAGGCCCGTGTTGGCGTCGAAGCACGAGTTGTAGAGGATCGTGTCGTCGGTGTCGTGGAAGTCCGACAGGGCGTGCTCCAGGTCCTTGTGCACCGACTGGGTGCCGCAGATGAAGCGGACGCTGGCCACGCCGAAGCCGTAGCGGTCGACGCCCCGCTTGGCGGCGTCCATGATTTCCGGGTGGTTGGCGAGGCCGAGGTAGTTGTTCGCGCAGAAGTTGATGACGTGCTCGCCGCCTTCGACCTCGATGTCGGCGTCTTGCTGGGAGGTGATGACGCGCTCTTCGTTGTAGGTGCCGGCGTTTCGAATCTCCTGAAGCGTTTTCCGAAAGTCGGCCGTAACGTCGTTGGTCATCGGCATGGCGGTGTGACAGGGTGGTTCGGGGGAGAGTGAGTAGGCAGGTCGGACGGATGTGCCGGTCGTGGGCAGTGGCGTTGGGGGGGTGGGGAAAGAGAGAACGGGTGCACGGGCGTCGAGGCACGATTGATCGAAGCATGCAACGTCGCTGGCGCTCCCTCTCATCCTCTCACCCTCTCGCCCTCTCGGAGATGGTCGAGCATGTCTTCCGTCATCGCGTCCAGGTCGTACGTGGGGGCCCAGTCCCAGTCGGTGCGGGCGGCGGTGTCGTCGACGGAGGCGGGCCAGGCATCGGCGATCCGCTGGCGCTCGTCCGGGTCGTAGGTGCACTCGAAGTCGGAGCGGCGGCGCTGAATGGCGCTCACCAGATCGCGGGGAGAGAAGCTGAAGGCCGCGATGTTGTAGCTGTCGCGTACCGAAAGGGCGTCGGCATCGGCATCCATCAGGTCGAGGGTCGCCTGAATGGCGTCGGGCATATACATCATGGGCAGCCGCGCGTCGGGCTCCAGGAAACAGGTGTAGTTCTGCCCGTCTGCGGCGCGGGTGTACATGTCGACGGCGTAGTCCGTGGTGCCGCCGCCGGGCGCCGTTTTGTAGCTCACGAGGCCCGGGTAGCGCAGGCTCCGCACGTCGAGGCCGTAGCGGCGGTGGTAGTACTGGCACAGCAGCTCCCCGCTGCGCTTAGTAACCCCGTACATGGTGGCGGGGTCGAGCACGGTGTTTTGCGGGGTGTTCGCTTTCGGGGTAGAGGGCCCGAACACGGCGATGGAGCTGGGCCAGAAGACGCGGAGGGGGCGCGTGCGGGCGAGGTCGAGGATGTTTTTCAGGCCGCTCATGTTGACGTCCCACGTGCGGTCGGGGTGCTGCTCGCCGGTGGCCGAGAGGAGGCTGGCCAGGTGGTAGACCGTGTCGATCTGGTACTGCGAGATGCAGTCGGCCAGGGCCTCCCGGTCGCGCACGTCGGCCACCACGAACGGGCCCCCAGACGCGTGGCCGTCGGGGCCAGGAGGCGGCTGCAGGTCGAGCCGGACCACCCCAGAGGGACCGTGCCGCGAGCGAAGAGCCTCGACGAGTTCGCTGCCAATCTGGCCGTTGGCACCGGTAACCAAAATTCGGGACATGCGCGCAGGGAGGGCCGGTAGGGAGCGGAAGCAAACGTGGGACCGAACGCCCGAGCCGAGGGGTTCTACGGGGCTTCGTGTGTGGGTTTCCAAAACCGGACGCCGCCCATCTAATGGGTCCCGGGTTCTCTACGGACGGAGGTCACTTGCGTTCGGAACCGCTTCCACGAAAAATCTCCCACAAGCCCCGTTGGAAAAGCGCTTCCGAAAAAAGTTTTTACGCGCTTTACAAAATTATTTGTCCGTGTGGGTTGACAAACCAAAGAAAATAAGGTAGAGTGGGGGGTGAGAAATAAAAAATAGGAGTCAAAAGCTCGTGTCGTACAGCATCGACGAAATTGACGCAAAAATCCTGGAGTTGCTCCAGCGCAGTGGGCGCATGAAGCGGAGCGACGTGGCCGAGGAGGTGGACCTTTCCATCTCGGCCGTCAGCGAGCGGATGCGTAAGCTTGAGGAGCGGGGCGTGATTGAGGGGTACACGGCGGTTGTTGACGCCAAGCGTCTTCGGCTCGACATCACGGCGTTCATTCGTGTGTCGGTAGACGGCTCGGAGCACTACCCGGAGTTTGTAAGTCGCGTGACGGACATGGAGCACGTGCTGGAGCTGCATTCCATTACGGGAGAGGGCTCGCACCTCATGAAAGTACGCGTGAAGGACACAACGTACCTGGAGCGCTTCCTGTCCGAGATCCAGGCGCTTCCGGGCGTTAGCAGAACGACGACGAGCATCGTGCTCAGCACCTTTAAGGAGACGCGCGCCGTGCCCACCGAGCCTATGTCGCTGTACGACTACGACGACGCTGTCTCCGAATCCGATTAGCTGTACCGGCCGCCCTGGCCGTTTTCCTCCTCCGTCTGTCCTAGCCGAATCAATCCCTCCGACCATCAATGCCGACCAAAACCGACGTCCTTGAGCGAATCGACGATGAAGGCGTGGACTTCTTGCGCCTGCAGTTCACCGACATTCTGGGAACGGTGAAAAACGTCTCCATCCCGGCCCACCAGGCCGAAAAGGCCTTCGACGAGGGCATCTATTTCGATGGCTCCTCCATCGAGGGCTTCGTCCGCATCCAAGAGTCCGACATGCGCCTGGAGCCGGACCCGGACACCTTTGCCATCCTGCCCTGGCGCAGTCAGCGGGGCGACGATACCATCTCGGCCCGCCTCATCTGCAACGTGATCGACACCTCCACCGGCGAGCCCTTTGTGGGCGATCCCCGCTTCGTGCTACAGCGGGCCATCGAACGGGCCGAGGAGATGGGCTTCGAAATGAACGCCGGGCCGGAGCCTGAATTCTTCGTCTTCGAGAAGGACGAGAACGGACGGGCCACCACCGAGACCCACGATGCGGGCGGCTACTTCGACCTCGCGCCGAAAGACCTTGCGCAGGAGATTCGGGCGGAGGTGATCTACACGCTCGAGGCGATGGGTTTCGAGGTGGAGGCGAGTCACCACGAGGTGGCCCGCGGCCAGCACGAGATCGACTTCAAGTACGCCGATGCGCTGACGACGGCGGACAACATTGCGACGTTCCGGTCGGTGGTGCGCGCCATTGCGGAGCTGCACGACGTGCACGCCACGTTTATGCCCAAACCCATTGCGGGCATCAATGGCTCGGGCATGCACACGCACATCTCGCTGTTCGAGGATGGGGACAACGCGTTTCACGACAGCGACGACGAGTTCAACCTGAGCGAGACGGCCTACAGCTTCCTCGCAGGCATTTTGGAGCATGCCCCCGCCCTCACGGCCATCTGCAACCCGACCGTCAACTCGTACAAGCGACTGGTCCCCGGGTACGAGGCGCCCATCTACGTGGCCTGGAGCGACGTCAACCGGTCGGCCCTCGTGCGCAAGCCCGCGGCCCGTGTCCCGGCGGCCTCCCGGATTGAACTCCGCTCGCCGGACCCGTCGAGCAATCCGTACCTCGCGCTCGCCGTGATGCTGCAGGCGGGGCTGGAAGGCATCGAGAAGGGGCTGGACGCCCCCGATCCGGTGCGCGAAAACATCTACGAGTTTACCGAAGCGGATCGCGAAGAGCGCGGCATTGAAACGCTTCCCAGTACGCTCGGCCAGGCGGTGACGGCCCTGCAGGAAGACGACGTGGTGCTCGACGCCCTCGGGCCGCACGTGAGCGAGAAGTACACACAGGCCAAGACGCAGGAGTACACCGAGTTCCTCGCGTCGGTCTCCGAGTGGGAGATTGACCGCTACCTGGAGACGTTCTAGTCCCCTTGCCCACACCAGCCCCCTTCCCCACAGTGCTTCGGGCTTTTTCCGGCATCCAACGGGGGCAAGCGGCCGGCTTCCACGCGTGGAGGCCGGCCGTTTTTATGTTGGGCCGGTTTATGTTGGGGCGGGGGGCGGGAACAAGCGAATCGGACGCGGGTCGACTCCTATACTTCTTCACGTTCCGCGGTGCCCATCGCCGGTGCGCTGGCCTCTTCGCAGACCCGGCTTCCCATTCCGAGCCCCCGGCCTCGTGGGGCCGCCGCTTGTCTGCAAGGGCCCCCGGTCGGAGAAGGGGGGCTGCTTGCCGGTCCCGTAGTAGAGCCACCGGCGAGTGCTAGTAGCACCGGCGCGTGCGCCCTGCCTCTCTCGCCCTCCAGATGACTGGCCGGTCATGTCTCCCCACGTCGGCTCCCGCCTCCGGAGGCGGCTCCGTTGCTCCCGTCTGGGTTGTGGACGGCGACGCGTCCCGCCGAACGCGGCTCGTTGCGTCGATTGACGAGCACCCAGCCCTGGAGTGCACACAGGTCTTCGGCTTGGGCGAGGACGCCGTTGCGGCCTTGAAGCGGAACGGGGCTCCGCGAGTGGTGCTGATGAGTCTCGAGCTTCCAGGCAGGACGGGCATCGAAGCCATCCGGCAAATCAAGGGGCGCTCTCCTGCCTCCCAAATCGTCGTCTTGACTGCAAGCGAGGAGGAGGACCAGATCCGCGAGCTTCTCTGTGCTGGCGCATGTGGGTGCCTGCTCCGGTCCGCATCCAGCGAGCAGGTCGTCGATGCGATTGAGATCGCTCGGTCCGACGGCGCGCCCGTAAGTCCGTCCGTTGCCCAGACGGTGATTCGTCTCCTCCGCCGCCACGTCCGCCCGCGTGGCGACCATGGCTTGACCGCCCGAGAGCGCGAGATTCTGCATCTTCTGATTGAAGACCATACCCAGAAGGAAATTGCGGAGAGGCTCTTTATCAGCCCGCACACAGTGGACACGCACCTCCGGAATATCTACCGCAAACTGGGGGTTCACTCCCGCGTCGGTGCCATCGTCAGGGCCCTCCGCGAGCGACTGCTTTGAGCGCCTCTCCTGTCTGAGCGCCTCTCCTGGCAGTGGAGAGCAGGATCCTCGTTGTGGGAAACGAAAGTTGTGGGAAACGAAAAATGGCGTGTTTACGGGATGCCGGCGAAGCCACAGGGCTCGTAAATTGTGAAAGAAGCGGCTCAGGCCGAACATGGCTCTCCCGATTCCCGCTCATCTTCGCCAGCCCCGAGTTGGAACTGGTCTATGCGAGCTTTGGTGTCGACAGCTCTTTAGGACCAATCTTTAGGACCGACCTCCGGGGCCGAGATCCACACCGCTCCGGAGGCCGCGAACGTTCCCCAGCGAGAGGACGGCCGTCCGCCTCTCGTCCACGAGAGCTCCCCGGCTCCTCCCTCCTCAACAGTGCCCCTCGTCATGATGCTCCCGCCACGCCCCTTCCTCTGTGTGCTCACGCTCCTCGTCGGTACTCTCGTCCTGGTAGGGTGCGACGCCGGGGGCTCCGCCTCGGAAACGGCAAACTGTGACAGCCGCACCGGAAACTCCATGTCGGCCACCGTCAATGGAGACGCCCTCTGCACCGACCTCGGCACGGCACTTTTCTCCGCGACGGGGCCTCGCCTGTCCGTCGTGGGGCTGTTCGAGGGCGGCCGGAGCACCATCAGCTTCAACGTAGAGAGTCCCGCGGTCGGCACCTTCGACCTCACCCGAGCAGACGCCGACAACGACGCGATGTACGGAATGGAAGACGAAACCGCCTACTACGTCGATCCCGGGGAGGGAAGCGGCTCCGTTACCATCACGCAACTGAGCGGCACGCGCGTGGAGGGAACCTTCGAATTTACCGGCATCGGGTACGACGTGAGCGGGGATCCGACGGGAGACCAGGCGAAACTGGAAAACGGGACGTTTGACTTTGCGCTGAGCAATGACTTCACGCTGGGCAAGTGAGCCGGAGACCAGAGCCCAGACCACGCGAATGGGGCGGGCGGCCCCGCCGCATCGTCGGCGGGCCGCCTCCAACCGCAACCGATAACTGTAACCGACAACTGCAACCGCCCCTGCGGGGGCACCGGGCCCTTCGCACGGTGCGTTGCGCCGAATCCGCATCTCATTGCCTCACGAAGAGTCACGTCTTTCTCTGCATGCAACGCCGAAGACCAAAATGACAGCGACCATACGCGTTTTCACGATTTTCCTCGTTGCTCTTCTCTATGGACTTACCGGCGCTCCTCGGGCGGAGGCCCAGGTCTGGAAGAAACTGAAGAAGGCGACCCAGCAAGCAAGCCAGGCCCTTGAAGAACTTGACGGGGCCATTCGATGCAGGCTCAACGACAAGGAATGCCTCGACAAAGCCCAGTCGGAAGGCCGACCGGCCGTTCTTACCGATGAGAAGGGGAACGTTATTAAGGATGAAAACGGAACCCCAACAGTAATACTGCCCGACGATAATCAATTTGCGGAGGGGACAACCATTGAGCGGTTCGGGACTGTGGAGACGCGGGGAGCCGAGTACAAAATTAGTCCGGATGGAGCCCATGCCGCCGTTCCCGGGCTGCAGGGAAGCCGGCAGACGGTCTTTGTAAATGGTAAACCAGACCTGGTCCTGGATAGGGTGTTTTTTCCAACGTTCAGATTTAGTCCCACAGGGGGGCACTACGCGTACGTCGGGCGGAGCGGAAGCGCGTGCGTCGTCGTAGTCGACGGGAAAGAGACCGACACCATCCCTTGCGAACAGCAGGAAGTCTCCAGGGCGAGTAACGGCAGCGACAAGTCGCCTCTTTTTTTCTTTAGCCGCGACGGGTCGCACCTGGCGTACCGGAAGCAGACGTTTGTAGAGCGGAAGGGCCGGGGGGGACAGATCACGCGCCACCCAGCGGGGCATGTCGTTGTGATCGACGGCACGCCCGGGCCTCTGATTGGCATGGGGCATCGCCCGCGCCTTTTCGTTCGAGGAGAGCACGTTTTCTACCAGGCCGAGAAGCCACGACGCGCACAGAACGCGGACGATGTCGGTCGAGTGTACGTGAATCACACCCCCGGTCCCGCGTACGCCGCTGTCCGAGGACTGGTCGTTAGCGAAGACGGAACCCACTACGCCTACATTGCCGCCACCCAGAAGAAAGGAAAAGAACGGGTGGTGATAAATGGGAAGCCCGGTCCTGTGTACTCTCAAATTGGTCGACTTTACATGGAGGGCCGTACCGGCACTGTGTTTTACAGCGCCGTCGTCGGTCACGACTCATCAGAGGGAATGCGCACGTGGAAATACGTAGTTGGAAATTACTCCTACAACAGTTCCGACGCCGGATTTTTGGTTTCTCCTCGCCCCAGTCATCGTGCCCTGCGAGCGTTCGACCACACCTCGGCCACGGTGCTAAATGCGCTTGGAGAGGTCGACCAGAACATGCATCTTCCACGAACGCTCGATGTTGTTGTCAGTCCCAACGGGAAGCGCCACGCATTCGTCGCGCAGACCTCAACGCGCCGGGCGCAGGAAGCCCAACGGGTGTGGGCAAATGGGAAGAAGAGTCTCGACTACGAGGAAATTACCGAGTTGCGGTTCACTGGAGACAGCAATCGTCTCGTTTTTATTGCGCACACCGGAGGCAAAGCGTTTGTGGTGGTTGAGGATACAGAACTGGGGCCATTCGACAGAGCGCGCAACTTGCAAGTAAGCGAAGCAGGTGGGGCGTATGCCTTCATCGCCGAAGACGATCAGGGTGCACGCTGGTACGTGAATGGGACGCCCGTTGGGGCTGCTGACAATGCGAAGGACTTCGCATTTTCCCCCGATGGATCGCGATACGCGTTCGGGGCCAGCACGTCCACCCGCAACCGCGTTGTCGTCGTAGACGGTGAGGAACGAGAAGAGCGGCTTGCCGAGTTTCTTTCCTCCGCGGAGCCGAACAGAGAAAAGAACAAATTCGAGAACAGGTACACGGCCCCCTCTCTCCTGTTCAGCCCGAAGGGCAACCGACTCGCGTACATCATCCGGGCGATGCAGAACGGGCAGATGACAAAAAATGTGCTCCTCGTTGACGCAACACCCGTCCCCCACAATGGGCAAGGGAATGCGACGTACAGCTTCCCGACCTTCAGTCCAGACGGAGAGCACTTCGCGTATCTTCACTCAAAACAGCAAGACAGGAAGCGCCGCTGGCAGCTTTACATCGATGGGAAGCCCGGCCCGGTGGTGGGAGAGCAAATTCCCGGAACGCCGGGCGCTGTCTCGTTTGTGGACGACAGGACCGTCCGCACCATCGGGTTTCTGGAAAACGAGATCGTGAAGCACACGATTTCGTTCTGAACTGACTGACCCGGCGGTTCGCTTCGGTCGAGAACGTCTCTTTGGGGGCTCTGGGCGCGGGGTTCTCGGTCTTCACGACCAGGGGCGGCACATCGGGCCATCAGCACATCGGGCCATTCCGAAAAGAAGGAACGCGTGGAGGCGGGCGTCCTATCGCGCGATCGTCAACGGTTGCGTACGCGTTTTGCCGCCGGCGACGAGCTGTAAAAAGTAAATTCCGCTGGGGTGAGCAGAGAGGCCAATCTGCATCGTTGCCCGTCCTTCCTGCGGACCACTGGCAACCGTCTGCACGCGTCGGCCCAGTACGTCGTAGAGCCGTAGGGTCACGTTCTGCCGCCGGGGCACCGCAAAGCGAACCGTGGCCCGGTTCTGGGCTGGGTTCGGATAGGTGGCAAGCAACTCCAGCTTCTCGACGGTCCGCTCAATGCGGACGGGAGCGGAGAGATGTCCCGTTCCGTCCACATCCACCTGTCGAAGGCGGTACGAGAGGACATCTACTGCGTAGGGCAGATCCGTGTCGGTGAATGCGTAGGTCTGCGGCTCTACGGTCGTCCCGGCTCCGTCGACGAAGCCAACCTTTGTCCACGAGGCCTGGCCCGAGGCATCCGTGCGCCTGCGTTGGACCTCGAACCCGGCATTGTTGGTCTCCGCGGCCGTCTGCCAGGTCAGCCGCACGCGGCCTTCGGGGCCCGACGCCTCAACCGCAGCGTCGAACTGGACCCACTCCACCGGCAGCGGGGCCAACTCGCTCCCGAGCGTCCACCGGCTCAGTGACGCGACGCCACCCAGCGTGACGGTGTTGGCGGTTGCGTCCCGGCCGTCGACCCCCTTCTCCGACCACGTGGAGCCTCCATCGGTCGACTTAAAAAACGCAAGTTCTGCTTCGGAGCGGCCGTTGAGTTCTGCGTCGTTGTAGGAAACCGCGAGGGTGGCGTTCAGACCGACGTTGTTCTGCGAGGGGCTGAGGTCGTAGTACCGCCGGATCGACGCGTTGCCGTTCGGGGCGGTTTGCACCGCGTGGCCCCGCGTGACGGTCACGTCGCCGAGGTTGGCCGAGGCGGTAATTTCGATCCCGAGGCCCGCCGGGTCGGCGGAGGTGGGAGCGTTGAGGGTGCGGGTGGCGGTGAGCAGGCCGCCGGCAAAGCGGCCGCCGTCGGTTTCGCGGATGGAGGCGGTGCTGCCAGCGCTGCCCAGGTCCACCGTGGTTCCATGCAGGTCCCAGGTGCCGCCGTTCAAAACCGCAACGGAACCGCCGTTTTGCACGGTGAGGGTCTGGGCCAGGGTTGGGATTGGGAGGCCGAGAGTGAGGACAAGGAGGAGAAGTCCGCAGAACCGTTGCGGAGCGGAAGACGGCAAAAGGGGGGGCTGTCGAAGCATAGGAGAAGTACCAGTGATTCGCATCGGGAACGAAAAGGGTAGAGCGTGGACCGACTACTTCACATTGACCAGCACCTTAATCGTGCCGGTTCCCGAGCCGTCGAAATTTTCCAATGCCTTGCCGAGGATGGCGCCCTGCGGATAGATCTTCGTGCCGTTGATGACCGTGGGCTGGGCCTTCATGGCGTGGCCCGGCGTCTCGGCCGTCACCAGCAGGTCGCCGCGCTCAATGGCCCCGCTTTCGGCGCTTACCTTCGTCGGAAGGACGCCCACAACACCCATGGGCACCTTCGTGGCCATGTCGGTCTCCGTGCCGTTTTCCGAGAGCAGCACGCCGGGCTTGGTGGCGTAGACGCCTACCACGCGCGTGGACTGGGCCGTTCGGGACTTGGCCACCGTGCGGTCTTGTGTGGTTGAGATCGTGAGCACGTCGCCGGGTTCGTAGGTGGTCGGCGATCCTTCCACGTTGAAGGCCTCGGCCACGTCCGCCCCGCCCCCGCTGATGGTGCCGTCGGCGCTGACGTTCCCGTCGTTGTCGACGACGAAGCGAAGGTTCGACGCGTTGTCGGAAGAGGTGATGGCCGTAATCAAATCGCCCGTGCCTCCGTGATCCAGAATAAACCCGTTGGCGTTGTTGGACGAGTTGTCGAGGGTAATGCGCATTCCCTCTCCGGTGCCGTCTTCGAGAATCCCTACGCGCGGGGCCCCAATGTCGGGGACCGTCGTTCCGATCTCGACGCGCCCGTTGTCTGCAATCGTTAGTTTGTCGGAGCCGCCAAGTGCGAGATTCCACGCGCCTTCGCCGTTGTCGTAGTAGTGGAACGCCCGAATGACATCGTCGGACGCGTATCCGTAGTAGGGCCGTCCGCCGCTCGATTCTGTATCGATGTACATTCCGCCGAAGTCGTTGCCGGAGGTTGGGGCCTGCAGTCCAAACACTTCGTTCGAGGAGCCGGAAAGCGGGGTTGCCCGGTTCACCCCTACAAAGCCGTTGAGCTGCCCCACGTCCAATGCACCATTGTCAAAGACTGTCATCAGCGTGGCGCCGGTGCTGTCTTTGATTTCGGAGACCGGCGATTGCGCGGCGGCCTGCGGGTCTTCCACCAGCGTGGCCATCAGCAGTGCGGCAAGGAGGAGCCCGATCCGGGCGCCGTACGAGGATCGGGGATGAATTAGGCGCGAAGGGGTATCGGTGGAGAGCGTCATGGCGTCAAAAAGGAATGGTGTTAGGAAATACGGACCCGCGTGCGACGGGGGACGACGGTGTTCGTTGTTTGGCCCGGAGGAACTTATGAAAGGGCCGCTGGGCGAGAGCGCCAGAGAAGGCCCGTGCCGAGCAGGCCGCCCAAGGCCATCAGGGCGAGCAGGAGGCCCGATACGGGGGAGAGGCCCGCAAGAATGGAGCCGCCGGATTGTGCTTCGAGCGCGGTCACGCGCTTCTTGAGGGTCGCCTGCTGGGCCTTAATCGCCTCGTTTTCGGCGCGCAGGGTGGCGATCTGCGTCTTCTGCGCGTCGATCTCGCGCTGCTGCTCCTGGAGGCCCTTCAGGAGCACGGCTGTGAACTTCGAGTAGCTGAGGGAAAGCATGTCGTTTGCTCCCGTCGTGACCAGGGACGGGAACGCCGTGCGCACATTCTGTGCGATCAGGCCAATCTGCGGTCCGTCCGGGTGCGTGCTCGGATCGATAAACTCGTAGCGCACCGGGCGAATTTGACCGAGCTTCCGGAGGGTGCCCTCCCCCAGCGGCTCGATGTTGGTCTTGAGGCGGCGATCAGAGCTCTCGGTGAGGGTGCCGCTGATTGTGAGGTTGCCGCTTTGGTCCAGGACCAGTGCGTCGGAGCGACTGTAAAGGGAACCATTTCCAGCGACGAAAAGGGTGTTGTCGGTCGACGTGTTGGCGCTGTTGGACTGGCCGATCGAGAGTGAATAATCGGTGGCGGCGATTGTAGAGTCGCCCATCACCGTGGCGGCGTTCCCACTGGCAATCGTGTTTTTGCCCATGGCCGTAGATTCTGAGCCGCTAGCGGTCGTCTGGTTGCCCATTGCCACAGCGCGAAAGCGACTGGCCGTTGTGAAGTATCCCATCGCCGTGGCGCTTCTGCCACTGGCAGTCGTTCCCCACCCCACCGCCATGGCGTTTTGTCCGCTGGCGGTCGTCGCGTTGCCTGTTGCCATGGCGCGCCTGCCGCTGGCGGTCGTGCCGGAGCCCGTCGCCGTGGCGGAGCCCCCGCTGGCCTTCGTGTCGACTCCGAATGCGACGGAGTGGTCCCCGACGTTCGCTGCATCCCACTGCGTGCCGTCCAAGCTGGCCCCCACGCGCCCAGCGCGAAAGGCCGCCTTCGCCGGGTACCACATCAGACGGGTCCCGGCGCCTTCGGCCGGGATCGAGTCGGCCGGCGCCGCGAGGGCGAACGTGCCGGGGACGTAGAGGCCCCCGTCGTAGTTGAGCTCAAGACGGGTGTCGGCGTTGCCATTTTGAATCGTGGTCGTGGGCGTCTGGGCCGAGGCGACCCGCGGACCGCCCCACGCGACCGCCAGAAGCCCTAGGAGACCGAGCAGAGCGACGAATCGGAGATGACAGAAGGGGGAGAAGGGCCGAGCCATGAACCGAGTGAAGGCTGTAGGAGAAACAAACGATCAAT
>ERZ1034486.353-NODE-353-length-12362-cov-3.498822_pt1 | contig 12362 bp, 11 predicted proteins | sample MGYA00520683_ERZ1034486 | MGnify/ENA primary metagenome ERZ1034486 (study PRJEB33760, sample SAMEA4777685) | hypersaline lake metagenome | biome: hypersaline environment; feature: brines | place: Spain | collected 2012-08 | depth 0 m ...
CATCGGCGACGGAGCCCCGTCTTGGACTCGTTCTCGCTGCACTCATCGTCCTCGTCGGGCAACTCCTCAACGACTTCACTCCGTATCTATCGTTCTCAAGACGGGCCTCCGGTGTCGCCCACCTATCCGGCATGCTTTTGGGCGCCACCGTCGCACTCCTCTCTACGCGCCGCTGACGACTCACGCACCGAGGTGGAACCGTCGGACCGTGCTGCAAGACGACGGGGGACTCTCCCCACCCGAAACGTTGCCCTTGTCACTGCAGTGGTCGATCGACCGCTCACAGCCGTTCCAACGCGGTATCGAGGACTGCCGTCGTCGCCGGCCGGTGAGGCGGTTCGGTCCCGGTCCCACGCTGAGCACTCGTCGGACACGCCGGACGTCCCGCGTCGCGACCACGGTCACAGCCGGCGACCCGTTCACGGGTCCGCGCGGCGACGCCGTCGGGATGATCGCACACACCGCGTGCGAACCCATCCCCGCCCTCGACGGCGTCGCGACTGTTTGAGCGGCCGGCACGTCGGCACGCCCGTCGAGGACGTGGCGTTCACCACCCGCCCGTTGATCCTGCCTCGTTTCGTTGGCGGACGGGACGGCTCGGAACCCGCTCCGTTCCGGCCGGTTCCCGTTGGGGACGGTTGCCAGTCACCTCGACGCCGGCGGTGGAAACTGCGTGAAGGCGTCCAAACTGTGGGTGCTCCCCGTCGTGTCGGCTTCGTCCCCCGCCTGAAGACGACGGTATTCGCCTCGTTCCTCCAACCGTGCGCGGAGAGACGCTGGCCAGCGCCCCGATACGGTGGGAGTGGGATTCGAACCCACGAGGCCTCTCGGCCACCTGCTTTCCAAGCAGGCACGATAGTCCGCTCCGTCATCCCACCACTGACGACACCCGTTGGGCCGAGCGCGCGAGGGCAGTGCCAATCGCCCGGAAGACGGGAGTCGCCGGCGTGCATCGGAGTTCCGGAGCGACGGCTTACTCCGCCGGGTCGGAGCCACGATCCATCTCTCCGAGTTCGTCTCCACCCGTCGCGTCGGGCTGGGGGCCGCCACCCGTCTGTGCCTCCGCGGCGTCGCCCCATCCGCCGGCATCGACGATTTCGAACAGCTTACGCCAGTTCTCGTCGTCCTCGCTCTCGGGGAGCAGATCGCGCAGTTGTTGGAAGTCCGATTCCGGGACCAGCGTCCGTACGAGGTCGACGATGACGCGAGCGTGGTAGGCCGCATCAGCCGGGTCGGCCCGTTCGATTTCGCTGACACGCGAGACGAACTCCTGCCAGTCGAAGCGCTGGCCGTGTTCGTCGACCGCGCCGGTCGGATACCACTTGATCTCCACGGGCAGCGACGCGGCGAGGTCTTCGGCGTTGCCCTCGGGAAGACGCTGACCGAGCGTCATCAGCGTCGCCCGGATCGCCCGAAGCGTCTCGCCGGTGCCGGGTAGTTCGAGTCGATGCTGTACCGTGCCGGTGAATTCGTCGAAGTTCATGCGACTGACCTGTTGGTCGAGTACCATCATGAATCGCCGTAGCCTTTCCCATCGCACGAAAAAGAGGACGACGGCTCGACTACGCCATCCGTGATGAGCGACCGAATCGATCCGGACGGTCGAACCACGACACTTCTCACTCCAGGTACACGTTTTTTACCGCAAAACCGCACAGGTAGGGTATGAGCATCGAGCAACACGAACTTTGGGACGCGGTCAAAGAACGGTGTGCAGCCCTGGAGCCGGGAAGCGAACTGGTGACGCCGCTCTCAAACCGGCCGTTTCGAGTCAGGGAACTCTCGACCGACCACCTCCGGATTCGCTTCGACGATAGCGGCGAGAAACGGGTTCTCCGGCGCGAGCAGTTCGGGGTTCTTGCCGATCGCTTGGCGGAGCATCGACTCGCAGTGTCCGAACTCCCACCCGGTGTCGAGCCGTACGCCGCAGTCTTGACGCTGCTGGCCGACTTCGGCGTTGCGGACGACGAAATCGCCTACGCCCCCGGTCTCGAGACGGGCGGCGGAAGTCCGTATCTCCTCTCGCCGGCGGAAGCACGCACCCGGCCGGAACGCCTCCGCGACGATGCGCTTCTGCTGGCAGACGTGCTCGATACGTCGGACCCCGTCGCCCCCGAGACGCTCGAGACGGACGCGCTAACCGATCTGTACGTCCTCCTCTCGGACGTGCAACACGAGGCCGATCGGCTCCGGCAGACTGCTCGGGAGGCGCTTCTGAGTCGCCTCGGTCCGGATCAGGAGTTACACGGCCGATTCGGTACGGTCCGTCGGACGACACGCGAACGCCGACGACCGAAAGACGACGAGACGGTCTTCGACGCTCTGAAGATGCACGACGTTCCCCGCGAGTGGGTACTCGGGGTCGCTCCCGACAAACTCGACGTCGTCGTGGCCGCGACAGATCTGGAGGCAGACGACGTGTACGACGTCGAGGAACAGGTCTACGTCCAGAAAACCGATGTCGAGGAAGGGGAGAAGTACTCCAGGCTGCAAGGGCTCGCGGCGCGGATCGAGGAGGTGGACGACGACGAGACGGCCGCGGAACTGCGCGAGGAACTGCTGACCCTCGAGACGCGACTGGACGAGGCGCTGTCGGCGTGACGGAACCGGACCACGTCCCGAACGCCTCCGCCGGCGTCGCGCCCCGGTTCGACGTTCGGGGACGTACGGTCCCGTGCGCGGGCCAGCATCGCCCGGAGGACGACCCCTCTACGCCGCCGAGTGCGTGCAAAAACGGGTGGCCGAAGCGACCCCGTCCAAGGCGGGCCGTCGTCAATCGACCGCGTGGCTACGGCCGCTTGAGCGCCCCGCCCTCGTCGAACAGGCTGTGGCTGTCCTTCGGCTCACCGGGGTACTCGCGGGCGACGTCCGGGTGGAAGGTGACGCCGAGGCCCGGTTCGTCGGGCACCTCGATGACGCCATCTTCGACGGTGAAGTCGTGGTCGATGAGTTCGTCGGCCCACTCGACGTCCCGGCTCATGTGTTCGAGGACTTCCAGATTCTCGATCCCGGCACAGAGATGCACCGAGGCAGCCGTGCTGACCCCCGCGTTCGGGTTGTGCGGCGCAATCGTCATATAGCGGGACTTCGCCATCGAGGCGGCGTGTTGGACCTCCTGGAGGCTCCCGTAGTTCGTCACGTCGGGCTGAATGATGTCGCAGGCCTGCTTGCGGACGACGTCCTCCATCGTCTCGTTGTTGTAGATGCGCTCGCCCGTGGCGACGGGCATGTCGACGTGCTGGGTGACGTCGCCCATCACCTCGCGGTCCTCGAGTTCGACCGGTTCTTCGAGGAACATGATGTCGTACTCCGAGAGCGCGTCGGCCACCTCGATGGCACCGCGACGGGTGAACCGGCCGTGACAGTCGAGACCGATGCCCACGTCCCAGCCGACGGCGTCCCGGACGGCGCCGAGGAGTTCGGCCACCTCGTCCAGTTGGTCGTCCGTCAGCGAGTGTTCGTAGTGGGCGAACGGGTCACACTTCAGCGCGGGATACCCCGCATCGACGGCCTTCTTCGCGTGGTGGGCGTAGTTCTCCGGCGTCCGCTCCCCGATGTGCCAGCCGTTCGCGTAGACGGGGACTTCGTCGCGGACCTTGCCCCCGAGGAGTTTCCAGACGGGTTCGCCGTAGTGTTTGCCCGCGATGTCCCAGAGCGCGATGTCGACGGCGGCGGCGACGGCGTTGATCAGTTTCCCCCCGCGCCACGCGAAGGGGTACCGGCGGAGCTTTCGACTGATCCCCTTTCGGTTGAGCGGGTCCTCCCCGATCACGTAATGTTTGTGTGCCTCGGCGGTTGCCTCCAGGGCAGCGGTCAACCCCTCGCCGCTCAGGGCCTCGCCGACGCCCGTGATGCCGGTGTCGGTCGTGACCCGGACAAAAAACCAGTTGCGCCAGTCGGCGTCGACGACGAACGTCTCTACGTCGGTGACTTCCATAGCCGTACTCCACGAACGACGGTGATAGTTGTTCCGACGCGTTCGGCGACCCCTCGCGACGTGGTCGGTCGGGGTTCCGGTTCGGAAACGCGTTCTCGACGGCGTTACGATGCCGACGCCATACGCACGTCTCCCACGACGCCACGCCGTTCGCCTCGCGTTAGCCGACCCGACTCGCCGCCAGCCTCGGGCTGATAGCCGACGTTCCTGCCCGACTACATCCCGACGCTCGGGGGAGTCCCGAAGTCGGCGCCGTGCCTCGCCGTCGAGGCGTTCACCAACGTGCCGTCTCGGCCGCCTCTCCGCCCGCCGTCGCTGGCTCCGTCGTCGCTGGCTCCGTCGTCGCTGGGGACGGAATCGGCGGACCGATCGCTCCCGTCGTCCCCCTCCGCACCCGTTCTCGGTAGCTCCGTCGGGCCCTCCCTTCCCGTCGCCGGCGGATGGCTGGTGGGTCGGTCCGGCACCGAGTGGGCGTCTTTGATCGGCAGGATCGCCGCGCTCTCCGAATCGTGACGTTTCGCGCGTCCTGCCGACACGGCTCGCGCGCCCGACACCAGTGGTGAAGAAACGTTTATGACGTTCGGATCGAGTGAACGAACGTTATGAGTGACGTACGAGGGATCGTCCCGCCGCTCTTGACGCCGTTCGACGAGGACGGCGGAATCGCCGAACGGCAACTCCGCGCCCACGTCGACTTCCTGATCGACGCGGGCGTGCACGGCCTTTTTCCCGGCGCGTCTATCGGCGAACTGTCGAACCTGAACACCGACGAACTCGAACGGGTGACGACCGTCGTCGTCGACCAAGCGGCCGGCGACGTCCCCGTCTACGCCGGCGTTGGGGCCAGCGGCACGCTGGAGGCCGTCGAGCGAGCGGAACGGGCGGCGGCCGCCGGCGCCGACCGCCTCATCTCGGTCACACCCTACTTCCTCGAGACGGACCAGTCCGGCCTGTACGACCACTACGCCCGTCTCGCGGACGCGACCGATCTGCCACTCCTCCTCTATCACCTGCCGTCGATGACGGGACAGACGCTGGAGGTCGACACCGTCGCCGACGTAGCCACGACTCTCGACACCGTGGTTGGCCTGAAAGACAGTAGCGGCGACCTCACGTGGGGGTCCCGGGTGATGGCGAACACACCCGACGACTTCGCCTACCTCCAGGGACTCGGCTCCCTGCTCCTGCCCAGCCTCGTCCTCGGGGCCGACGGCGGCGTCACCGGGACGGCGAACGTCGCGCCGGATCCCCTCTTAACGGTCTACGACGCCTACCGCGCCGGCGAACTGGACCGGGCTCGCGCGGTGCAGATGGAGACGGTCACGCCCCTCGCGAACGCGCTCATGGGCGGGACGTTCCCCGCCGGATTCAAGACGGGGGCTCGGCTTGCCGGCCGGGACCTCGGCGTGACGCGGCCGCCCGCCCGTGGCTACTCCGAGACGGAGCGCGCGTCGCTCCGGGACACGATGGACTCGCTGGGGCTTCTCGCGTCGGACCGATAGCGGGTCGCCGGCTATCCGCCACCGGCCACTGCGCCACACAATTATTATGGCCGAACGCGAGGGCTGGGACGAATGTCCGTGCCAACCGTCACGCTGTCGAGCGGAGACGAACTGCCGGCCGTCGGTCTCGGGACCTGGGACCTCGACGGCGACACCGTCGACGAGTCCGTGCGCGTCGCCCTCGACGGCGACTACACACACGTCGACACCGCCGAGGGCTACCACAACGAGGGCGCCATCGGCGACGCGCTGGCCGCCTACGACCGCGACGACCTGTTTCTCACCTCGAAGGTCCTCCCGAAGAACCTCACCTACGGGAGCGTCGTTCGCGCCTGTGAGCGTTCCCTCGACCGACTCGGAACTGACTACCTCGACCTGTACCTAATCCACTGGCCGAACCCCGCCATCTCCCTGCGGGAGACGCTGGACGCCATGGAAACGCTCCACGACCGGGGGAAGATCCGCAACGTCGGCGTGTCGAACTTCACCGGCTACCAACTCAGCAACGCCCTGCACATCAGCGACGTGCCCATCGCGGTCAATCAGATCGAGTTCAACCCCCTGTTCCAGCGCACCGATCTCGTCGAGTACTGCCAGTCGGAAGGCGTCGCCGTCGAAGCCGCCGCCCCACTGGCGCGGACGGAGATCCTCGGGAACGACACGGTTCGGGCACTCGCCGACGAGTACGACAGGACGCCCGCTCAGATCGTGCTCCGCTGGGCCGTCGAGAAGGACGTCGTCGTCCTCCCCAAGTCCAGTTCGGCCGCCCACGTCGCGGAGAACGCCGACCTGTTCGGATGGGAACTGGCGCCGGCGGACCACCGCCGGATCGACGAACTCGACCGACAGGAGCCGGTCTACGACACGCTCACCCGAGACTGGTCCCGGGACGTGTACGGCATCCCGGAGTGAGCCGCTAGCTGGCTATCGCTTCTCGACCGCTCGCTTCTCCCAGTCCTTCTCGAAGAGGTTGATTGTGTGGACCTTGTCCTCCGTGTAGGCGTGTTCCGCGACGACGTCGTGGTCGAGTTCGATGCCGAAGCCCGGCCCCTCCGGCACCTCGACGTAGCCGTCCTCGACCTCCAGCGGGTCCACGAGCAGGTCGTCGACCCAGTCCACGTCGTAGGTTTGGAACATCTCCTGGATCATGAAGTTCGGCGTCGACGTGCAGAAGTGGGAGTAGATGGCGCCCGCGACCGGTCCCTGCGGGTTGTGCGGGGCGATGCTGACGTGGTCGGCCTCCGCCAACCCGGCAATCTTCTTACCCTCGGTGATCCCACCGGTGTTCATCAGGTCCGGCTGGAAGACGTCGACGGCCGTCCGCGTGACCAGTTCGAAGAAGTCGTGTTTGGTCATGTGGCGTTCGCCGGTCGCCACCGGAATCGGGGACTTGTCGGCCACCTCGGCGAGGCTGTTGATCGAGTCGGGGGGACACGGCTCCTCGAACCACGTCGGTTCGAACTCGTCGAGTTTTCGCGCGATGTCGACGGCCTGTCCCGCGGTGAAACGGCCGTGACACTCGATGAGCAGGTCGACGTCGGGGCCGACCGCCTCGCGCACCGCGCGGACGATGTCGACCGCGTGGTTGAGCTCCTTCTTCGACATGCGCTGCCACGCCGTCCCGAACGGGTCGAACTTCATGGCGTCGTAGCCGTCGTCGACGACCCGCTCGGCCGCCTCGGCGAAGCCTTCGGGGTCGCCGTCCGCGTCGGTGTACCACCCGTTGGCGTAGGCCCGGAGTCGGTCGCCGTGGACACTCCCGCCGAGCAGTTCGTAGGCCGGCTTGTCGAGCAGTTTCCCCTTGATGTCCCAGCAGGCCATATCCACGGCCGAGCAGACCGTCGTGTTCACGACGCCCTTCGAGAACCACTCGTCGCGGTACATCTCCAGCCAGATCTGTTCGGTGTCGAAGGGATCCTTGCCGAGGAAGTAATCCGACATCTCCTCGATGGCCTTGGCGATCGTCCGCGGCTTGTCGTGGGCCGTCGCCTCGGCGATTCCCGTGACGCCGGCGTCCGTCTCGATTTCGACGAACACCCACGGCTTCCACGGGTTCGCGACCAAATACGTCTCTACGCCGGAGATCTCCACATCAGACATGTACCTATCAGTGTATAAGGAATATTATTAACAGTATCGATGGCCCTGACGAGGTACCGGCCTCGCCCGAAAATCGACGTGAACGTATATGCCGGTCGGGACTCATCGAACGGCCGTGTCCGACGATCGATCCGTCCCCACGCCCATCGACTACGAACCGATCAGCGCCGAAGAATCCACCGTCGTCGTCGTCGGCGGAACGAGCGGTATCGGCCGAGCCATCTCCCTCGCTTTCGCCACCGAGGGAGCGAACGTCGTCCCGACGAGTCGGTCCGAAGAGCGCGTCGCCGAGACTGCCGACGAGGTCCGCGAACGCGGCGGCGAGGCGCTTGCGATCACCTGTGACGTGACCGACCGCGAGTCGTTGGCGGCACTCGCGGACGCGGCCGTCGAGCGTTTCGGTGAGGTCGACGTCCTCGTCAACTCGCCCGGCGCAATCGCCCGCGCCGCCGTTCCCGACGTGACCGACGACGAGTGGGATCGGGTGCTCGACGTCCAACTCACCGGCGTCCACCGGACGGTCCAGACGTTCGTCACCCGCACCGGCGTCGAGAGCGTCGTCAACGTCGCCTCGCTCTCCTCGCTACTCGGTATCGAGGACTTGGCCGCCTACTCGGCGGCAAAGGGCGGCATCGACGGCTACACGCACGCGGCGGCGAAGGATCTGGGCCCCGACGTTCGCGTCAACGCCGTCCGCCCGGGCTTCGTCGCCACGCCGCAGACGGCGGACGCCTACGCCGAGGGGAGCCACCGGTACGAGCGCATCGTCGAGCGATCCTCGATCGGACGCATCGGCCGACCCGAGGACATCGCCGGCGCCGTCGTCTACCTGGCCAGCCCCGCCGCGTCCTACGTCACCGGCGAGACCATCACCGTCGACGGCGGGTTCACGCCGAGCGCCTTCTGATAGCGAGTGTCGTCCGTCGGTATCGGCGTGGTGCCGCCTCGTTCGGCGACACGCCGGTAACCAGTTACGACAAATGGGACGGGACGGGACGGGCGGCGACCCACTCACATCGACGGGCCGACGCGCGTGATGGCGAACTCGGTGAGTCCGTGTGCCTCCGCACAGCACTCCCGACCGTTCGCCACGTCCACGAGGCGGTCCAGCACGTCGTCGGCGTCGGCGGCCGTCGCGTCCACGTCGATGTCGTTCGGCAGCGCCGCCACGGTTCCCTCGTCGCCGGTCACCTTCACGACGGGCACGAGGGGGTGGCCAGTGAGCACGCCGTCGCCGGTGGCGTGCAGGACGACGTTCGCGCCCGCCGCGGCGAGTCCCGTCGTCGCCTCGGCGAACCGCGACGGTGCGTCGACGAGCGCTAGCCCCTCGTCGATGCCGACCGGGTCGCCGTAGGGGACGACCGCGGAGACGTCCAGCCCACCCCACGACCGCGTGGCGTCCTCGAACGACCGGTCGCGGGCAGCCCGGCCGACGCCGCTGGCCCGCGGCGGGTGGCCATCGTGTCGGTCGAGGAGGTCCGCGAGCGAGTCGCGGGCGTCCCCGACCGTCGCCGCGCGCGCGGCCGCCGGGTGTGCGGTCACGCGCTCGTTCCCGGCGACCACGACGCGTCCACCGGCGTCGACGACGGCCCGTGCCACCTCGCCCACGAGCGGGTCCGCTACCTCCCGCGTCGTCGCATCGAGGTCGCTGGAGACGAGTCCGAGCGTCAGATCGCCCAGCCCGGCCGTCGCCGCCTCGTCCGACCGCGCGGCGGCGAGTTCCGACGCGAACTCGACGCCGCGGCGCACGCACTCGTCGGTGCCGCCGACGCCCTGGATCGACAGTTCCCGAACCGGCACGCCCCGGGACTGGAGCGCTTCGGCCACGTCCTCGCTCTGGATCTCCTCACAGCCGAGTCCGACGACGACGGTGCCCGCGACGTTCGGGTTCGCCGCCAGCGAGAGGAACGTCCGCCACGTCTGGTCGTTGTCGGCGCCGAGCTGTGCACAGCCGTGATCGTGGGGCGTCGAGACGGCGCCCTCGACGTTCGCGGCGATACGGTCGGCGACGATGTGTGAACAGATGACCGACGGGAGAACGAGTACGTTGTCGCGGACGCCGATGGCGCCGTCCGGTCGGCGGACGCCTTGGAACGTCCGTTCGGCGGCGGTCGGGGCGGTCGGGGCGCTCACGCCGTCTCACCCCCTGTGGCCGCCTGATCGCCACGGCCGCGCGTACTCTCGCAGTTGTGGGTGTGGACCCACTCGCCGCGCTCGACCGACTGGGTCGCCGTGCCGATGATCTCGCCGTACTTGCGAACCTCGTCGCCGGCCGCGAGCGGTTCGAGCGCCACCTTGTGACCGAACGGGACGTCCTCGGCGAGGGTGACGCTCCGCCCGTCGTAGTCGAGTGCCGTCCCCGCCTCCAAGTCGTCGACGGCCGTGCCGACGGTGTCGTCGTCGCTCAGGAGGAGGAGGGTGTCGTCGAGCACGCGGCCTTTCATGCGTCCGCCTCCGCGGTGAGCTCCTCGGGCTGAATCTCGTTGATCGCGAACTCCTCCAGACGCCGACGTTCGGACTCGGTCCGCCGACCGTTCGCGACGTCGACGAGCGTTTCGTAGACGCGCTCGCCGACCGAATCGATGGACTCGCCGTCGAACACCGTTCCCGCGTTCACGTCGATGTTGTTCGACATTCGCTCCCAGGTCTGTGGGTTGCCGGTCACCTTGATCACCGGCGCGATTGGGTTGCCGGTCGTGCTCCCGCGGCCGGTGGTGAAGGCGACGACCTGTGCCCCGCCGGCGACTTTGCCGACGACGCTCTCCACGTCGTAGCCCGGCGTGTCCATGAGGACGAGGCCGCCCCCGACCGGCAGGGTTTCGGCGTAGTCGACGATGCCGCGAACGGGCGTCGTCCCGCCTTTGGATATCGCGCCGAGGCTCTTCTCCTCGATGGTGGTCAGGCCGCCCTCCTGGTTGCCGGGCGTGGGCTGTGCGCCCCGCAGGTCGACGCCCATCAGTTCGGCCATCGATTCCCGGGCATCAACCCGGTCGAGGAGGCGCTCGCGCGTCTCCTCGTCGACACAGCGGTCCGCGAGGATATGCTCCGCGCCGATGAACTCGGGCGTCTCGCTGAAACACGCCGTGCCGCCGGCCTCCACGAGGCGATCACAGGCCGCGCCGACGCCCGGGTTGGCCGCGATACCGCTCGTCGCGTCGCTCCCGCCGCACTCGACGCCGAAGACGAGTTCGGCGACGTCGGCCTCCTCGCGGCGGGCGCGTTTGACCTCGTCGTTCAGCCGGTGCAGCCGGGTTTCGCCTTCGTCGAGGGCCGCCTCGGTGCCACCCGCTTCCCGGATGGTGAGCGTCTCGGCCGCCGTGCCGTCCGCCGCGACGCGGTCCGCGACGTCCTCGGCGTCGATGTCTTCCGTGCCGAGTTCGACGACGAGCGCCGCCCCGACGTTCGGGTTCTGCCCGATGCCGACCAGTACGCGCTCGGTCTGGCGGCGCGCGGCGTCCGGCTGACTCGTCCCGAGTTGGTGGGGCGTCGCTCGTGCCCATGCGCCGACTTCGTCGGCGGTGGCCGTCGCCACGGCGGCGGCCGCCACCGACGTCGGGATCACGGCGACGTAGTTGCGGACGCCGACGCGTCCGTCCGGTCTGCGGTAGCCCTCGAATGTCGCGTCCATTACTGTGTGAAACGATCACGAACGTTTTAGTCTTTGCCAATGGGTGTGGACCGACCGACAGCTCGACGCTCGCGTTCCCGCGTCGCCACCGGCGGCGGGAGCAGATTTATTCCAGTCGGCCGAGAGCGTGGGCTATGGCTTCAGCACTCGACGACCGCATCGCGTTCGTCACTGGCGCCACCTCCGGTATCGGGCGGGCGGCGGCGCTTCGACTCGCCGAGGGGGGCGCTCACGTCGCCCTCGCCTCGCGCCGTGAAGACCGACTCGAGGCCGTCGCCGACCGGATCAGAAGCGACCACGGGCGCGAGGCGCTCGCCGTCCCGACGGACGTCACCGACCCGGAGCAGGTCCGGTCGGCGGTGACCGAGACGGCCGAGACGTTCGGCGGCATCGACGTCGTCGTCGCCAACGCGGGTCTCGGCGTGGACAAGGGCGTCGACTCCCTCTCCATCGAGGAGTACGAACTGATGACCGACGTGAACGTCAACGGGATGTTCTACACCGCGAAAGCGGCGCTCCCGCACCTGAAGGCGTCGTCGGGGAACCTCGTCTTTCTCGGAAGCTTCTCCGGCCAGCATCCCCGACCCTACAATCCGGTGTACGCCGCGACGAAGTGGTGGACCCGCGGGTTCGCGCTGAGCCTCGAAGGCGCCGTGGGCGATGAGGGCGTCGCCGTCAGCGTCGTCAACCCCACCGAGGTGCGCACGGAGTTCGGCGCGGAGACGGACGAGCCGCTCAAGGACCGCTTCGATCCGGGCGAAGTCACCGAACCCGAAGACGTGGCCGAAGCCATCGCGTTCGTGGCGACCCAGCGCCCGCCGAACACCGTGAGCGAACTCGACCTCTATCGCCGCGACAAGTTCTCACACTTTTAGCTCCAGCAAATTTATAGCGCTGTCCCTGGATTCCAGCATATGTCACCTACGATCACGCGGGTCGAGAGCACGGAGTTCTCGTATCCACTCGAGGACGTCGGGCAGAACCCGGACGGCTTCAGCCTCGTGTACGACCCGGGCGAGACCACCCACCGAACGCTGTTCGCGCTCCAGATTCACACCGACGAGGGGATCACCGGCGAGTACGTCGGCGGGAACTCCCCGGGCGCCGCCCAGATCAACATCATCGCCCCGTATCTCGTGGGGAAGAACCCGCTCGCACGCGAGAAACACTGGTCGGAGATCAAACGCGCCCTCCG
>ERZ1034486.355-NODE-355-length-12312-cov-3.238150_pt1 | contig 12312 bp, 15 predicted proteins | sample MGYA00520683_ERZ1034486 | MGnify/ENA primary metagenome ERZ1034486 (study PRJEB33760, sample SAMEA4777685) | hypersaline lake metagenome | biome: hypersaline environment; feature: brines | place: Spain | collected 2012-08 | depth 0 m ...
CGCCACCACGTCACCGAGCGTCGCGTCGGCGTCGAGTGCGAGCGACACCTCCCTCTCCCCCACCGCCGCCGCAACCTCGCCGTAACACCGAACGTCGACGTCCATGCCCGAGGCTATGGGCCGGTCGGTGAAAAGCACCCCTCGTGTCCGCCGCGTCAGTCGTCCGCGACGGCGTACTCACGAACCGTCTCGTCGTCGACGGTGCCGTCGGCGTTCCACCCGCGGCGCTCGTAGTACTCGTCGAGCGCCGCCTCGATGCCGGGGAGGTCGTAGGGGAGGGTGTCCGCCTCGCGGTCCATCCCACGCTTGTTGTTGAAGTGGCGTTCGAGTTCGACCGTCCGCGCGCCGACGTCTTGGAGGTCGGCGTAGTCACACTCGAAGAGCCGTTCCAGGGTCTCTTCGGTCACGTGACCCGTTCCGCCGGCGAACGCACAGACGATGCCGGAGTCCCGGAACGCGGCGTGGTTCTCGCGGCGCACCACGATCTCCGGCTTCCCCTCCAGCGTCTCGGGGTCGACCTCACCGTTGTACTCCACGCGGAGCGTCGTGGAGTACATGTGGTCGCCGCCGCGGTTCGCGACGGCGTAACTGAGCCCCTGGCCGTGGAGGACGCGCCCGTCGTGGGCCGCGAACTCCATGTTCTTGACCGTGTAGTTCCGGACGCCCAGATCGGCGGCAGCGCGGGAGACGCCCTCGGCGAGGAGGTCGCCGATCCCCTCGCGAGTCGCGATTTTCTCCACCGTCTCGTGGACCAGATCGGCGTTGCCGAACTCGTCCTCGGCGGCCAGATAGGCGGCGACGGCGTTGCCACAGGAGATGGTGTCCATGCCGTAGATATCACAGAGCTCGTTCGACTTCATCACGTCGACGATGTCGCCGACTTCGCAGTTGCTCCCGAAGGAAAACACCGTCTCGAACTCGGGTCCCTCCGTCTCCAGACCCGTCTCCTCGTCGCGCGTCGGGAGTTTGCAGGCGAACGCGCACATCGAACACGACCCCTTCTTGTACTTCTTTTCCTCGACGGCGTTGCCGCCGATCTTATCCGCGTCCTCGAAATGGTACTTCTCGAAATAGCGGGTCGGCAGCGAGAAGTTGTCGTTGATCATCTCCGTCCCGCCGGTGGTCCCCTGCCGACGCATCAGGTCGTCGGAGGTGGCGGCGGCGCTGTGCACCTCCCGCTGGACGCCTTCGGGGAGGTCCACCTCCGGGGCGGCGTCGCCCTCGAACGTGACGGCCTTCACGTTTTTCGAGCCGAGGACGGCCCCCATTCCACCCCGACCGAAGGCCCGACTCTCGTAGGTCATCACGCAGGCGAAGCGGACGAGATTCTCGCCTGCGGGGCCGATGCAAAGGACGTGCTCGGCGTCCAAATCGCGCTCGCGGTTCACGTACCCGGTCACTTCGGGCACCGTCGCCCCCGACAGTTCCGGCGCCTCGACGAACTCGACGCCCTCGTCGGTGACGTGAACGACCAGCAACTCGTCGGCTTCGCCGACGATTTCGACCGCCGAGTGGCCCGTCCCGACGAAGTTTCGGGAGAGGTAGCCGCCGGCGTTCGTCGAGAGCAGCCCGTCGGTCAGCGGCGAGAGTCCCGTACAGCTCATCCGGCCGGTGAACGACATCTCCGACTGCTGGAGCGGCCCCGTCGAGAAGTAGATGCGATTCTCCGGGCCGAACGGGTCGGCGTCGAACGGAATGCGGTCGTGAGCGAGCTTCGTACAGAGGCCGCGGCCGCCGACGAACGACGCCCGTTCGTCCGCCACTCCCTCCGTGGTTGTCTCCCGCTCGCTCACGTCGATGCTGAGCAGTGTCCCCCTTGCGTGATTCATTGCTACAGTCTCTAGCGTCGTCGGGCAAAAGTGTGTAGGCTGTGGACGTCTGTCACCGTTCGATATCCACGCCGCCGCCGTCCTCCACGATGGCCCGCACCTCGTCGGCCGAGACGCGGGCCATGTCGCCCTCGATGGTCCGTTTCAGCGCGGCCGTCGCAGCGCCGTAGGCCAGCGCCTCGTCGATCGACGCCCCGTCCAGACGCTCGGCGAGAAAGCCGCTGGCGAAGGCGTCGCCGGACCCGAGCGGATCGACGGTGTCGGCCGGAAACGTCCCCTGCTCGGTCGTCGTCCCGCCGTGTCGGGCCAGTGCGCCCTTCTCGCCGCGCGTGATGACGACCGTCTCGAAGTCGAATTCGGCGGCGAGACCGCTGGCCATCGCCTCGGCGTCGCCGTCGAACCCGAGTACCGTGCGGGCGTCGCGTTCGGCGGCGAACAGGACGTCGACTGCCGGGAACAGGTCCGCGAGCGTCTCCCGGGCCTCGGCGGGCGTCCACAGTTTCTCCCGGTAGTTCACGTCGAACGCCGTCCGTGCGCCGGCGTCGCTGGCCGTCCGGAGCAGGGACCCGGTCGTCTCGACCAGGCGGTCGGACAGCGCCGGCGTGATTCCGGTGGTGAAGAACACGTCGGCATCGCGGACCCGGTCTACGGCCACCTGCTCGGGCCTCGCCGCCCGGATCGGGGCCCCTTCGCGGTCGTAGACGACGTCGCGCCCACGCGGCATCCCGCCGCGCTCGAAGTAGTAGGTGCCGACGCGGCCGTCGTCCGTCCACGTGACGAGCGGTTCGACGCCTTCGCCGCGGAGGGCGTACGCGATCCGTTCACCGAGTTCGGAGTCAGGCAGCACCGACAGCCACGCCGCGTCGACGCCGAGGTTGGCGGCGCCCACCGCGACGTTGCTCTCGGCGCCGCCGACGTGGACGTCGAGTCGGTCGACCCGCGAGAGCCGGTGGCCTCGCGGCGGCGTGAGACGCAACATCGTTTCCCCGAAAGTGACGAGTTCCGACATGCTCGCTTCGAGTGCCCTACGGAGGTTAATACCGGTGGTTCCGTTCCGTCCGGCGGTATCTCCGAGGCGTCACAGGAGACCGAGACCTTGCAGGTCGGTCCGGAGCGCCGCCCGCCCCTCGTCGTCCATCGTCCGAAGCGGCGCCCGAAGCCCGCCGGCGTCGAAGTTCAGGTCACGCAGCGACAGCGCGGTCTTCACCCCCGCCATGTACGGCCCACGTTTCAGCGCCGACCGCACCTCGAACACCGTCGACTGGAGGCGCCTCGCCTCGGCTTCGTCGCCGGCGTCGTAGGCGTCGTACAGGTCGACGACGAGTTCGGGGAAGACGTTGGCGACGGCGCTAACCACCCCCGAACACCCGATTTCTAGACCCGGGAACAACAGCGAGTCGGATCCCGCGAGGAAGGTCAGTTCGGGGTGGGCATCGATGGCCTGTGCGAGCCACGGGACGTCCTTCGACGAGTCCTTTACGCCGACGACGCCCTCGATGGCGGCGAGGCGGTCGAGCGTCGACAGCGACAGCTCGTTGCCCGTCTTGCTCGGGATGTGGTAGACGTACACCGGAACGTCGACCGCCTCGGCGACCGCCCGGTAGTGACGGACCGCGGCCTCGGCATCCAACGGGTAGTAGTACGGCGTGACGACGACGACGCCGTCCGCGCCGGTCGAGGCAGCGTGGGTGGCGTTGTCGACCGTCTCCCGCGTACTCGGCGCTCCCACGCCCGCGATGACCGGGGCGTCGACGGCGTCGGTCACCGTCTCGACGACCTCCCGACGCTCCGCGCCGGTCAACAGCGGGAACTCCCCGTTCGTTCCGAGTGGGAAGACGCCGTTTGCCCCGCCGTCGACGACGAACTGCGCGTGGGCGGCGGTCGCCTCGTGGTCGACGGCCCCGTCCGCGTCGAAGGCCGTCACGGTCGGTGGCACGACGCCTCGAAGGGCGAGTGGATCGGCGGTCCCCGGCTCCGGCGCTGCTGGCATACCCTCGTTTCGTCCGGGCTGCGACAAAAAGACGCCGACCGCCGGGCTCAGTCGAGTTCGGCGACCGACCGTGAGGACGGCCCGGAAGCGCTCGCTCGACTCCCCGCGCCCGACGGCCGGGCTGTCGGTGCCACGGACGTGGTCGGGGCTACCGTCGGCACCGGCGTCGTGGTCCCGGCCGATGGGGTCGACTCTCCTCGTGGGGGGTTCCGCGTTCGACCGTCGGTCGGAACGAGTGTGTAGTCGTACGTCTCCGGCTGTCCTCACCCGGGGTTCGATCACGACAGTGTAGTGGTGCCAACTCCCCCAAAATCGTCACCGGGCTACTCGGGCTCCGTCCGTTCGACGTTCAGTGATCCCTCCTCGGCGGTCCGTGCGTCCTGCCGCCACACCAACTCGAATTCGATGCTCTGTTTGGCTTCGGTGTCGCCCTCGGTCCAGTCCGACTCGCCCTCGAGTTTGAACGTGACCGGATCGACGGGATCAAGCTCGACGCGTCGGTTCCCGAGTTCGAGCGTCACGGCGCCACCTTCGTCGAGTTGATCGGCCAGTCCCCGGAGATACGTGGCAACTTCACCCCGCGTCTTCTGCGCTTCCGTTTCGAGTTCTCCCATGTCGTCGTGTAGAACGGGCGACTTGTTCAATCGGTCGACAACTCTCATCCCTCGGGAACAGCCTCGAAGATATAACTGGCCGAGGGGTGAAGGCGGCCACGCTACGTCCGGTGGCGGTGATACAGGGGCCCCCCGTAGCCGATATCTTTCGGCCGTCGTGCCGGATACAGCGTCCGAGTCCGGCGTGTCCGCGGGCTGACTCGAGCCATCGGATCGGGAAACGGCGGGTGTGACGAACACGGCTCCGTCGGCAAACTCGCCGAATCGATCGACGGCCACACCGGAGCGTCGTCCTACGGACGGCTGGAAGGGACCTGTCACACGCTTCCTCCCCTCCCCCGACGACCTGCAGGACTCCGGACGACGGGCGAGTCCCGAGTGTGATGCCGACAGTTCCACCGCACACACCCTGGTCGAATACGAGCGGGACAACGGGACGACCGACATTTGGGTGGCACGTCCGGGCCGTGACGACGTCGCGAGTCCCGAGTGCATCCGGGCTGACGGCGTGACCGCAGAATCAAGTGGTCGGCCCCGCTATTCAGCCGGGAGGCCAACTAATGGAGATCTCTGAAGAACTCGAATGCCTGTTCTCGGCTTCCATCGAGGAACGGGACGGCTCGTATGTGATCGACGTTCCCGAACGCGAACTGCATGTAGGCGATCTACGGGAGGGGGACACGTATCGTGTCGCGCTCGTGTCTTCACCGGCTCGGAGCGGGCCAGGACCCGTCGAGCAGGGTAAAACGGACTCACAGCAGGAACGCGACGCGCCGGAACCACCGGTCGAGGAGGGCGAGGTTCGGGACGTCGAGATCGAGGACATCGGCGAACAGGGCGACGGTATCGCCCGGGTCGAACGTGGCTTCGTCGTGATCGTCCCCGACACTGACGAGACCGAGCGAGTCAAGATCGAGATCACCGACGTGAGACGGAACGTTGCCTTCGCGGAAGTCGTCGAGCGGTTGAGCTACTACGAGTGACTTACCGCCACCGCCCACCCGACGGCTCGCGCTTGTGGGTGGGGCTTCCGACCGGTGGGCCTGCGGCCACACGTTTCCGGCCCGGACCGAGCCGGCCGCCGTTCAGGTCGGACTGGACGAGGGTCGCGGCGACGTGCGACGACACTTCGACGGGTCTCACGGCGTCCGCGAGATGGTCGACGCCGAAACCGCCGACGCGGGAGTGGAACTGTCCGAGGACCGGTACGAACACCGTGAGCCGATCACCGCGGGTGGTGTGACGCGAGCACGATCCTGAACGTACGGTCCGTCTTCGAGCTCTGCCGTCGAGCGACGCTCCGCATCGTCATTCCGAACCGAACACCCCCTCACGTTCCGTCGTTCACGCCATCGCGACTCGGTTTCGAGACCCCCCGTCACAGCCGTTTGGGGTCGGTGTGCTTACTCGCCGTCTTTGAGAGACTCGATTCGCTGTTCGAGGTCGTCGACGGCCTCCTCGACGCTCTCTTTCGCCTGTTCGCTCATCTCTTCGGTTTCGTTGACCACGTTCTCGAAGGCCTCCCTGACTCGCTGCACCGCCTCGTCGACGCTGTCGGACTCGCTCATAGCGCTAGTCATGTCGTTCGTCCAAGTAATTAATCCCGCGCAGCGTTCCCACTCCTCTGGAACGACCGCGGACGGGGGGTAGCGACTCCGCCCGATCGAAAGGTGGCCGAAGACCACAGCGGCCGCCGGCGCGGGACGTTCCCCACCGGGATCCGTTCGAACCGGAGTACAACCGTACAGCTATCCTCCTCCATCCCGCGGACGTGAGCCTCACGGGCGACCGAACCGCTCGACGAGTCGCTCGGCGAACCGGTTGGCCGTCCGGAATCGGTCGTCCGGATCGGTCCGCATCGCCCGCTGGATACAGTCACCGACGCCGTCGGGGAGCTCCGCGACTTCCCGTGGCGACGTCATCTCGCCGGCCGCGAGTGCGTTCGTGTACGCCTGCCGGTCGTGGAACGGTTCGGACCCGGTGAGCAACCAGTAGGTGACCGCACCCAGTCGATAGACGGGGGTAGTGGGCGTAACGTCGTTCCGGAGCTGTTCCGGTGCCATGTATCGACTCCCGGTCCGCCGGCCGAGTCTGTCGCGGACGCGCCGTTCGATACCGGGACTCGTCACCCGGGCCGAGACCGAGTGCTCCGCCTCCTGCCGGTTCAGTCCGGTGTCAACGTACGAGCGGTCCCGCGTCGACTCGACCCTGCTGATCCGGACGCGCGACGGCGCGAGCGTCGTCCGGTAGATGCCCCGCCGCTGAGCCTCCTGCGTTACGTCCGCCAGTTGCGTGAGTATCCGGAGTCGTTCCGCAGTCGATAGCTTCTCTCGGCACGTCGACAGCGGCGTGCCGGTGTCGTCGTAGACCACCCACGCCGACGGATCGGCGTCCCGTTCGTGGATCGAGGCGACCCCGTCGTGACTCGCGAGGGCGGCCCAGTCGTCGACGGCGGCCCCGAACGCGTGGATGGCAGTTCGGTGATCGTCGAAGTCGGGATCTAGGATCCAGATCCGGGCAGTAGCACCCTCCCAAGGGGTCTCGTACTGGTGGAGGACGCTCTCGGTGTCGATGGCTTTCAGCCGCGTGATGTCGGGGACGACTGGCGCGATCGAACTGATCGCGGTCATGGAGCCGTCCTCGGATGCGGAGCGGTCCCCGTCGCCGTCCGCGTCGTCCACCGCCGCGGTCGCCGACGCCGGTGCCGGGTGTTCGACGCTCTCGGGGAGCGACCCGCGATTGAACCGGACGCCCGACTGGGCGATCTCGTGCCGGAGGAAACGGTGGTCACGCTCCGCTTCGAGGGTCCCGTCGCGCGCGTAGAATTCGACGGTTTTGAAATCGAAGCGTTCGAGCACCAGTTTCCCGAGCTGGAAGGCGGTACTCGTCGACCCCGCAGTCTGGAACACGAAGTGGTCACCTTTCGGTACGACGACCCACTCCCTGAGCAGGTCGCTGTACTCGACGACGAGCGTCTCGAAGGGTGGATTCCAGTACAACCCGCCGACGCTATCGTGTGTGTCCCACCGGACCACGCACGGGTACTGCCCGCGCTCCATCGCGGTCCGGGCCTGCCGCATCGCATCGATCCGATCCGCGTGCGTGCCGAACGTGCGAATCTGCCCTTCGACAGCGTCCTCCGTCGGGTAGTACTCGCGAACGACCCACTCGCCGTCGCGTTCGATCACTTCGAGCGGCTGGCGACACGGCGGTGGCTCGACGGTCCCGAACGGGATGTCGTCCGCTCCACGCTCCCCCATCGGAGGATCGATGGTCCGCCCGTTGCTAAAACCTAGGCATGGGATCGTCGTAGCACACTCCGCGGGATGCCGCGTTCACTTTTTCCCGACCCCGACGAGGGGGAAGCCGGTTCCACGCGGGAGCGACCGATCCGAGCCGCTCGAACGTGCGTTCTCCGTTGGCGGTGCGAGACCCGTTCGGAACGCCAGCGTCCACCCACACGACCCTCGGACCGACCATTTACCCATCTGGCAACCGACCATCTAGATACGGTTGACGATGGATTCCGAAGAGTCTCAGCAGCGTCAGTCGGTTACCGACCCCGACAGCCCGCCGGTTCCTTGCGAGAACTGTGCGGCTGCGCTCCGATCGCCCGAACGGAGTCGGTACTCGTTTCTGTTGCTCGATCACCTCACGACGCCGATCGTCGGGTGCGAGGAGCACGTAGCGCAGTTCGCCTCTACCTGCGGGTACACCACCGACGACGCTGCCAAACTCGTCGAGCACCGGCCGGCCGGCGGCATCCGGTGCCCGAGCTGTCAGTTAGCAGGGTATACGCCACGCCAGCCGATCATTCCGGTTGCGGACGGCGCCGTCGCCGTACACGCCTGCCCCGAACATCAGTCCGAACTGCTCGCCCGGTTCCGGACCGGGCTCGAAACCCAGCAGCGACTCACGACGACGCTCGACACCTCCGACCGGCCCGACGTCCTGTAGCGGCGCGGTATCCACAGGTCGGTGTGGCGGGTCGTCCACCACCCCGACCGTGGCGTCGTCCTCCCTACCGCGCTGCTCGGCCCTCGGCTTTCGACACCCTCGTGGACGCAAGGTTCGTCTACGGATACGCAGGGCGAGTGCCTCGGGGCCCGACCGTGAGGCGGTTCACACTCAACTAACAGGGCGCGCTCGCGACCAGTTCGCGCCCACGCTCGGTGTCGGCGGTCACCGACGGCACCGGCACCGGATCGCCGTCGTCGTCGACGGCGACCATGGTGAAACACGCCGCGGTGGTGCGCCGCAAGTCGGTGTCCCGGGGGTCGCGGGCCTCGGCGTCGACGCGCACTTGCAGGCTGCTCTCGCCGGTTTCGTAGACGTACGCCGACAGTTCGATGACGTCGCCGACGGCGATGGGCGACCGAAAGTCGGCGCTGCCGATGTGTGCGGTCACGCACGTCTCCCCGGCTACCCCCATCGCCGCGATGGCGGCGAGTTCGTCCATGAGCTTGACTACTTCGCCGCCGTGGGCGTTGCCGTAGTTGTTCGCCTGACTCGGCTGGACGCGCTCGACCGATTCGACGTACGACCCCTCGACGGTGACGGGCATACTACCTGTACGTCACGGACGGGGATATGCCCGTGGGTGTCCCGAGTCGCCGACGGCCGTCGCCCGTTCATGAAGAGCCGTCATAGTGGGGCCAACGTCACAACCGTTTCCGCTCGAAAAAATTAGGCGGACCTAAATGACGACATCGCTATCCGACGTTCCACCGCCCGAACGGGTGACGTTGACGCACGTCCCGGACGACGAGACTCGCGCTCGGCTACTGCGGCTCGGACTTCTCGACGGCGACGTCGAGTGTCGCCGGCGGATCCGGAACGGGCCGGTCGTGCTCAGGCGTCGCGGGACGGAGGTCGCACTCGGACGGACGCTCGCCCGAACGATCGGCGTCGAGCGTTCCGAACGGACCGACACACGGTCATGACGGGATGCGAGGAGCCTTGCGGGTCGGACGACGCCGGACGGACGGTGGCGCTGGTCGGTGCACCCAACGTCGGCAAGAGCGTGCTCTTCGGGGCGCTCGCGGAGCAGTACGTCGACGTCTCGAACTACCCCGGCACGACCGTCGAGACGACCGCCGCGACGACCGACTCGGGGACCCTGATCGATACCCCCGGCGTCTACGGCATTTCGTCGTTTTCGGAAGCGGAGCGCGTCACGCGTGCGGTCGTCCTCGATGCGGACGCGGTCATCAACGTCGTCGACGCCACGCGGCTCGACCGGGACCTGTTCGTCACCCTGCAGCTACTGGACATGGGCATCCCGACCGTCGTCGCGCTCAACATGATGGACGAAGCCGCGGCCGACGGCGTCGACATCGACGTCGACGCGCTGGCGACGGCGATCGGTGCCCCCGTCGTTCCGACCGTCGCCGTCACGGAGAAGGGGGTCGACGACCTGTCCGAGCGCCTTCCAGACGCGATGGCACCACCGTCGACGCCCGTCGCCGACCACTACGACGCGCTCCCGGACCGGATCGAGGCGACCCGAGCGGAACGCACGCTGCTTCTCGAAGGCGACGACCCGACCGCCCGCCGCGTCGACGCTCTCGTGGCCGACGGCGGGGAGTCGCTGGCCGCCGACCTCGACCGACGGGAACAGCTGTACGCCGAGCGACGCGCACGCGTTCGGTCGCTCGTCGACGACGTCGTACACGCAACCGACGCCGGACGATCCGTCGGGGACCGCGTCGGCGACCTGCTGTTGCGACCGCTGACGGGTATTCCGATCGCACTCGCGCTGGTGGGGGCGATTTTCTATCTCGTCGGGGTGGTGGTCGCACAGACGCTCGTCGGCTACACCGAGGGCGTGCTCTTCGGGCGGTACTACAACCCCACGGTCGAAGCCGCCGTGGAGCGGCTCCTGCCGGCGGCCGACTGGGCAGCCCCCGTCGAGTTCCTGCTGATCAACGACGTGTTGGGGCTGTTGACGATCATGCCGCAGTACGTCGTCGGCGTCCTGGTGCCGCTCGTCGCGGCCTTCTCCCTCGTGATCGGCACGCTCGAAGACGCGGGCGTCCTGCCCCGGCTCGCCGTGGTGCTTGACAGGGGGCTCAACAGGATCGGACTCAACGGTCGCGCGGTCGTCCCGCTGGTCATCGGCACCGGCTGCGTGACGATGGCGGTCATCACGACCCGGACGATCGAGTCGCGCCGGGAGCGGCTCATCGCGACGGCGCTGCTCGGCCTCGCGGTCCCCTGTTCGGCACAGATCGGCGTCATCATGGGCCTCCTCGCGGGTCTCGGACTCGTCTGGTGGGCGGGCTACCTCCTGGTCTTACTCGTGGTACTCGGCGCCGCCGGCGCCGTCCTCGACCGGACCCTCCCCGGCGACCGAGACGCGCTCGTCGAACAACTCCCGCGCCTGCGCGTCCCGCGTCCCCACAACGTCGCCCGGAAGACCCGGACTCGGACGGCCGCGTTCCTGCGCGAGGCGGGACCGCTGTTCGCGGGCACTGCGCTCGCGGTGTCGGCGCTCGAATACGTCGGCGCGCTCGACGTGATCGTCGACGCACTCCGGCCGGTGACCGCGGCGCTCGGCTTGCCGGCGTCGTTCGGCCGGGTGCTGGTGTTGGGGCTGATCCGGCGTGACTTCGCCGCGGCCGGCATGACCGATCTGGCGCTGTCGGCGTCGGAGACGTTCGTTGGGCTGGTCGTCGTCACGCTGTTCGTTCCCTGTATCCTCACGATGGCGACGATACTCGAGGAGCGCGACGTGCGGAGCGCGCTCCTGATGTGGCTGGGCTCCTGGGTCGTGGCGTTCGGCGTCGGCGGCGGCGTCGCAGCCCTCTTGGGGGTGGTCGCGTGATCTGCCCGACCTGCGAGTACGAGTTCGACCCGGTCGGCGGGCCGCAGTGTCCCCGGTGTGGCGAACGGATCTCCTGCTCGGGAGCGGTCTGTGCACGGTGTGACGGCTGTGCGAGTCCCGTCGAGCGACTTCGGCGCACGGTCGCCGACCGACTCCACCGGGACGGGGCCAACGACGACGGCGACCCCGACCACGACGAGCGGGGCGAATGATGGCCGACGGCGTGTACTCCCACGACCGAACTCCCCGTGCGTGCCGGCCGCGGCCGCCCGTCGGCGTGGTGCTGGCCGGCCGGTTTCCGGATCGGGACGAACGACCGGACTACCCGGACGTACCGTCGACCACCGGTAATACGGGTGAAGACGACGCGTCCGGTGGCCGATGGCGAGAGCGCCGCCGCAACGAGGACCCGTCACGCGGAGGTGACCGATGACGGAGCCAACCGGCCCCAGCCTCCCGGTGAGTCGGGCCGAGGGCCGTCAGCTCTGTGGCTTGCTCGTATTGGCGCTCACCGACGGCACGCCGGTCGGCACCGGGGCGCTCGCGGAGCGTCTCGCCCTGAGCGGCGCGACGGTCACGGAGACGGTCAAGCGGTTCGACGACGAGGGGCTCGTGTCGTACGAGCCATACGTCGGCGCGGAACTGACCCCTCGGGGCGAGGCAGTCGCCCGCCGACTGCTCTGGCGTCGCTGTGTCGTCCAGGCCTTCTTCGAGGCGACTGCCGGTGTCTCGCTGGACCCCACGACGGCCTACCGGATCGGCAGAGCGGTGTCCGTGGACACGCTCTCCCGACTCGACGAGCGCCTGACCCGGCCGTGTACCGATCGGTGCGAGGCGAGTGATCGTGCCGAGTGTGACCGGCTCACCGGCTGACGGCCGCGAGCGTCAGTTCGCTGCCGGTGCTGCGGTCCCGACCGATACGACACGCCACCGACATCTTTATTCATGTCACTCTGTATCATACTACTACCTATGGGCGTTCGTGACGTCTTGCCAAGCATCGTGCGCCGAGCAGATCACACGCGACACGTCGAGTGCCGGGAGTGTGGCGCG
>ERZ1034486.358-NODE-358-length-12237-cov-9.252668_pt1 | contig 12237 bp, 8 predicted proteins | sample MGYA00520683_ERZ1034486 | MGnify/ENA primary metagenome ERZ1034486 (study PRJEB33760, sample SAMEA4777685) | hypersaline lake metagenome | biome: hypersaline environment; feature: brines | place: Spain | collected 2012-08 | depth 0 m ...
GCGGCCGGGTGGACGGCAACCGGGTGCGGGAGATGGTACAGGATCGCCTCTCGGATTGACGCGGCTTCCTGAGGAATCAGTCGGGGCGTCTCTTCGCGTCACGGGGCTGTCCCCCTCCGCCGTGAACCTTATTCCGGCGGGCCGCTTTAATTAATTGCATCTCTTCTTCATCTTTTCGGGTAGGACCCTGTCTCCAGATCACCGGCGGTGTTGCCATGCTGACTGTGCTCGACTGGTTTATCCTCGTCATGCTCCTCGCGGGGCTCATCCGCGGGTACTTGGTGGGGGCCGTGCGTCAGGCGGCGAGCCTCCTTGGGCTCGTGGCCGCGCTTCTCTTTTCCGTGGAGTTTATGGGGGCGGTGGGGGCACTCATCGTAAAGAGCCTGGGCCTCGCCGAGTCGGTCGCGCCGCTCGCTGGTTTCACGGTGCTGTTCTTGGGGGTCTACCTCCTGTTTCTGGTCCTGGCCCGGCTCCTGGAGCAGCTGTTTGACACCCTGTCCCTCTCGTTCCTCAACCGGGCGGCCGGAGGGGCGGTTGGGGGGGCAAAGGCGGCGTTGCTCCTGAGCCTGCTGTTTCTGGTCCTCGCCGGCCTGGAGCTTCCGGAGAAGGAGACGCGGACCGACTCGGCGCTCTACCGCCCGGTTGCGCAGCTCCTGCCCAAGACGATCGAGGCGACCGAATCCTGGTTTCCCGCAGCCAAACGGGCGGCCGACCAGCTGGGCCGACAGGTGCGGTCCCGCATGGACGCGGTTCCGGAGTCGTCCGATTCGGGGAACGCCCGCTCGGGCCTCCAATCCGGGATTCAGTGATGTGCGCTGGGGCGCGTGGGGGCCTTGGAGAAGAAAGGGAATGAGGGTTGTGCTATTGGCGGCACCAGTTCGTTCACACGCGTGGGCTCACTAACTTTGCTCGTTCCTATGCCCGTTCTTGGCAGCGACATCTCGATCGACCTTCACATTGTCGGGGACGTTGAGCTTGACACCATCCGCGGCCTCGTGCAGGAGAATGGGCGCCTGCGCCCGGAGCTTGCAGGGGACCTGCAGCGTGCGATCGAAGACACGGCCCGCGAGATTTTGGACGGTGCGGGCGCGGAAGACTGCACGCTCAGCGTCGACCTGAATCTTGTTCGGGAGCGGGTGCCGGGGGCGCCGCGCCAGCGGGTGGAGGCCGACCTGAACGTGGAGGCCGACCGCTCCGCCCTGGCGGCGGCGGACGATGCCCTGGACGCCCCGGAGCGGGCGCGGATTGCCGCCGCCGCGGAGGCGCAGCTCAACGACCGCCTCCGAGACCGGGAACTGACCGACGTGGTGGACGCGACCGTGATCGTAACGCCCGTAGAATTTCGGTGAGACGGCGCGTTCTGGAAACAGCGCGGGCGCATCGGGAATTTCCCGTAGTCCCACTGGCGTTTCGTCTTCTCCCCCGCGCTTGTCCCCCGCATGGTCCCGGTCCGCTTGGAACTGAAAAACTTCCTGAGCTACGGCACGGAGGCCCCACCCCTCGAGTTCGATCACTTCGACGTGGCCTGCCTGTCCGGCGGCAATGGAGAGGGCAAGTCGGCCCTCCTCGACGCAATGACGTGGGCCGTCTGGGGGGCGGCGCGCAAGTCGAGCGGCCGTCGCAAGCCGGACGAAGAGCTCATCCGAATTGGGACCCGGCACATGCGGGTGGCGTTTACCTTCGACCTTGAGGACACGCGCTACCGGGTGGTCCGCTCCTTCTCCCGATCGGAGACGGGCAAGACCACGTCGTCCGACCTCGAGTTCCAGCTCCACGACGCCGCCGGCGAGGGCTACCGCCCCCTCACGGGGGCGACCCAGCGCGAGACGCAGGCCCGGATCGAGGACACGCTGGGGCTGGACTACGACACGTTCATCAACTCGGCCTTTTTGCTGCAGGGCCGCTCCGACGAGTTTACGCAGAAGCGGCCCAGCCAGCGCAAGGAGATCCTCACCCGCATCCTCAACCTTGGCCGGTACGAGGCGCTCGAAGACGAGGCGCGCGACCACTGGCGCGAGGCGAAGGAGCGGCAGCAGCGCGCCGCGGCGGAGGTGGAGCGCCTGGAGACCGCCCTGGAGGACGTGCCGGACTGGGAGGAGGAGCGGGCGGCGGTGCAGGCGGACATCAAGGCGCAGACGGAGGCCCTCTCCGACCTCCGTGACCGGGAGAAGGCGCTGACCCAGAAGCGGGCCAACTTGGAGGCAACGGCCCGGGAGGCCGAGTCGATTCGCGAGTCGATGGCCAGCCTGGACGACCGGATCGAGGAGCACCGCGACGAGATCGAGGCCCTGACGGCGCGCATCGAGGAGGCCGAGGCGCTCCTGGAGGACCGCACGGCCATCGAGGAGGCGTACGACGAACACCAGTCCCTCGTCGCGGAGCGGGACGCCCTCGAAGACACGCGCGAACGCCACCGGACCCTTAGACAGAAGTTGGACGACATGTCGTCGTCCCTCCAGGAGCGGCGCAACGACGTCGAGCGTCGCCTGGAGCGACTGAGGGCCGAGCGGGCCGGGATCGAAGAGTCGCTGGACGACTGCCGGGAGACCCTCGCGCAGCGGGCGGAGGTGGAGACGCGCCTGCGGCGCGCCCAGGCGGCCCGGCAGCAGGTGCCGGAGCGGAAGCGGGTGCGCCGGCGTCGGGATCGGCTGGAGCAGCGGAAGGCCGAGGCGCGGGAGGCCATCGTGGGGGCGCGGCAGCAGCTTCGGGGCGAGATTGAGACCCTCCGGGCCCAAATCGAAGAGGAGGCGGAGGCGCTGGAACGGAGGGAGCAGATCGAGGCACGGATCGATGCGCTTCGCTCGAAGCAGGAGACGCGGGCGGCCCTGGACGAGCGCATGGCCGAGATCGAAGACGACGGGACGGCCCGGTCCCAGGCCGTCCAGGAGCAGGCGGGGCAGCTGGAGGCGCTGCGGGACGAACGCGAGCGGGAGGTCGAGGAGTTGCGGCGGTTTCGAGAGGCCGATGGGGACGTGTGCCCGACCTGTGGCACCGAGCTGACCGACGCCCACCGGGAGGAGGCGGAGGCCACGCTCCGGTCCCACATCGATGAGCTCGACACGGCCATCGAGTCGGCCCGGGCACAACTCGATGAAGAAAAAGAGCGACGGGCCGAACTGCGGCGGACCTACCGTCAGCTTCAGGACAAACGCGAGGCCCTGGACGACGTCGGGGAGGCCCTCGCGACGGCCCAGGAGCAGAAGCGGGCGCTGGAGGAGACGGCGGAGGCGCTTGCGGCCCACCGCGAAAAGGCCGAACGCCTTGACCAGCGCCTCACGGAGGGGCGCTACGCCGAGTCCGCGCGGCGGCAGTGGCAGGCCTGCAAGCAGCGCCTCGCGGAGACGGAGGTCGACGCGGAAGCCTTCGAGGCGCTGCAGAACCGGGCGGCCCAATTCGACCGGTACGCGGATCGGCTGGGCGAGATTGAGCGCGCAGCCGCACGACGGGAGGAGCTGGCGCAGAAACGGGACGAGCGGGACGAGAAGATCGAGCAGCTCCGGACGGCTTTGGACGAGAACCGTGTGGCCGAGGACGTACAAGAAGACATGGAGGATCTGCGGGCGAAGATCGACGCCCTGGAGTTCGACCCGGACCGCTTTCAGGAAATCCGAGAGCGCCTGCAGGCGTTGAGCGACGTGCCGGACCGCCACAACGCCCTCGTCAACGCTCAGGAAAATCGTGACGAGTGGATGGAGCAGCGGGCGCGGATTCAGGAGCGAATTGAGGACGCGGAGGGGGAGAAGAAGGAACTGGAAGAGCGCCTCGCGGAGTGCGAGTCGGCGCTGGAGGACAAGCCGGAGGTGGTCGCCGAGCAGGAGGACGTGTCGGAGCAGGTGGAGGCCGAAGAAGAGACGCTCACCGACCTGCAGCAGCGCCTCGGCAAGCTGGACGCGCAACTGGAGCAGGCCGCGGCGGACCAGGAGGCCTTGGAGGCGGCCCGAAAAGAGCGCCAAGACGCCGCCGCCGACCGCCAGCGGTACAAGCACCTCCGGGCCGCCTTCGGGAAGAACGGCATCCCGTCGCTCATCATCGAAGAGACGCTTCCCGACATCGAGGAGCGCGCAAATCGCATCCTGGACCGGCTCACCGACGGCCGGATGCACGTGCGGCTCGACACCCTCAAAGAGAAGAAAAGCGGAGGCACCAAAGAAACGCTCGAAATCATCATCACCGACGAGCACGGCGCACCCCGCCCCTACGAGACGTACTCGGGCGGCGAGAGCTTCCGGGTCAACTTTGCCCTCCGCGTCGCGCTGGCGCAACTGCTGGCCGAGCGCAGCGGCGTACGGGTGCGCACCCTCGTGATTGACGAGGGGTTCGGCACGCAGGACGAAGCCGGCATCGAGCGGCTCGTGGAGGCCATTCAGGCGATCCGCGAGGACTTCGCTAAGATCCTCGTCATCACGCACCTCGAACGGCTCAAGCGGGCCTTTCCGGTGCGCATTGAGGTCGAGAAAGATCCCTCCGTCGGCTCCACCTTCGAGCTCGTCGGGGCGTAGCCCGCCGTCGAGAATCGGTCCGACGGGGCGTCTCCCGAACGGTGACGGCCCAGCGTCGTACGGATCCACACGCCTTTCGCCCACGCCCTTTCTGCCGGTCAGCTACACCCATGCCCGAGGACGAAATCGAGAAGCTCTACTACTCGATCGGGGAGGTCGGCGAGATCGTCGACCAGGAGCCCCACGTCCTCCGGTACTGGGAGCAGGAGTTCGAGGTCTTGAGTCCCCGAAAGAACCGGGCCGGGCGGCGGGTTTACACTCAGGACGACGTGGAAACGGTCGAGCGCATTCGTCACCTCTTGAAGGACGAAAAGTACACGATCGAGGGGGCGCGGCAGGCCATTGCACGCCAGGACGCCGGGGCGGAGGGAGGCGACGACATCGAGGACGACCTGAAAGCGCTCCGGGCGTTCCTCGTTGAGCTCCGCGACCAGCTTGACGAGTAGCCCGCCTCCAGCGGTGCGCCGGGCCGTTCGGACGGCCTCCCGCTACGCCGTCACCGGGGCCTCCCGCAGCGTCTCGCGGAGGACGTAGTGGAGAATGCCGCCGTGGCGGTAGTAGCGCACCTCGACGGGCGTGTCGCACCGGGCGATGGTGGGGAAGGTGGTGGCCGTGCCGTCCTCGGCCGTGGCCGTCACCGCAATCTCCTGGCCGGGCGCAAGGTCTTCGTCGAGCGGAATGTCGAACGTTTCCGTGCCGTCGAGCCCCAGGCTGTCGGCGTCCGCGCCGTCGGCGAACTGGAGCGGCAGCACGCCCATCCCGATCAGGTTGGAGCGGTGGATGCGCTCGTAGCTGGCGGCGAGGACGGCCTCCACGCCCAGCAGGTCGGTCCCCTTCGCGGCCCAGTCGCGGCTGGAGCCCATGCCATAGTCCTCGCCCGCGAGCACCACGAGCGGCACGTCGTGTGCCTGGTAGTCCATCGCCGCCTCGTAGACGCTGGTCACCTCGCCGTCCCGCAGGAAATTCTTCGTAACGCCGCCTTCCGTGCCGGGCACCAGCTCGTTCTTGATGCGGATGTTGGCGAAGGTGCCGCGCATCATCACCTCGTGGTTGCCGCGGCGGGCGCCGTACGAGTTAAACTGGCGCGGCTCCACGCCCTGCTCGATCAGGTACGTCCCGGCGGGGCTGTCCGGCGGGATGGCGCCGGCGGGCGAGATGTGGTCGGTGGTCGTCGAGTCGCCCACCTTCACCAGCACGCGGGCGTCCTCGATGGAGTCCACCGGGGGCACCTCGGGCGTCAGGTCGACGAAGAAGGGCGGCTCCTTGATGTAGGTGGAGTCCTCCTCCCAGTCGTAGACCGCCCCTTCCGGGATCTCGATCTCGTTCCACGTCTCGTTGGCGTCCTCGATGCCCTCGTACTCCGCGGCGAAGAAGTCGGGCTTCACGGCCGTGTCGACCAGGCGCTTCACCTCCTCGCTCGACGGCCAGAGGTCCCGCAGGTACACCGCCTCGCCGCCGGCCGTCTCGCCGATCGGGTCCGTGGTGAGGTCGATGTCGACGGTGCCGGCGAGGGCGTAGGCCACCACGAGCGGCGGCGAGCCGAGGTAGTTGGCCTGCACGAGCGGGTGGATGCGGCCCTCAAAGTTGCGGTTGCCGCTGAGCACGCCGGAGACGATCAGGTCGCCCTCTTCGATGGCGTCCTCCACCGGGTCGGGCAGGGGGCCGCTGTTGCCGATGCAGGTGGTGCAGCCGTAGCCGACCGTCGCGAAGCCGAGCTCTTCGAGGAAGGGCAGCAGGTCGCTCTCCTGGAGGTAGTCGGTCACAACCTTCGATCCGGGCGCGAGGCTCGTCTTGATGTAGGGCGGGACGGTGAGCCCGGCCTCGACGGCGTTCTTGGCGAGCAGGCCCGCGCCCAGCATCACGGAGGGGTTTGAGGTGTTTGTGCAGCTGGTGATGGCCGCGATGACCACGTCCCCGTGCGTGAGGTCGAGCGTGTGGGTGCCGTCGTCGTACGTGCCGGTGGCGCCGAGGTCGTCCGCGTCGAGCCCAAAGCCGGTGGGGCCGGACGGAGCGGTCAGCGAGTCCGCGAAGGCGTCCGGCAGCTCCGGGACGCGGATGCGGTCCTGGGGGCGCTTGGGGCCGGCCACGCTCGGGGTGACGTCGCCGAGGTCCAGCTCCAGCACGTCCAGGAAGTCGGGGGCGGGCGTGTCCGGGGTGTGGAAGAGACCTTGCTCCTTCGTGTAGCGCTCCACGAGGTCGACCTGCTCCTCGGAGCGGTTCGTGCGGCGCATGTAGTCGAGCGTCTCGCCGTCGATGGGGAAGAAGCCCATTGTGGCCCCGTACTCGGGCGACATGTTGGCGATGGTGGCGCGGTCGGGCACCGTCAGCGTCCGCAGGCCCGCGCCGAAAAACTCGACGAAGCGCCCCACGACGCCGTACTCGCGGAGCATCTGGGTAATGGTGAGCACGAGGTCGGTCGCGGTGGCGCCCTCCGACAGCTCGCCCGTCAACTCGACGCCGACCACCTCCGGCATCAGCATGTAAAGCGGCTGCCCCAGCAGGGCGGCCTCCGCGTCGATGCCGCCCACGCCCCAGCCGAGCACGCCCAGGCCGTTGATCATGGTGGTGTGGCTGTCGGTCCCCACGAGGGTGTCGGGGTAGGCGAGGGGCGTCCCGTCCGCCGTGTCGCGCGTCCACACCCCGCGGCCCACGTACTCCAGGTTCACCTGGTGGCAGATGCCGCTGGCCGGGGGGACCACGCGAAAGTCGTCGAAGGCCTGCTGGCCCCACTTCAGGAACTTGTAGCGCTCCTGGTTGCGGCGAAACTCCAGCTCGCTGTTGAGCTGGACCGCGTTTGGCAGGCCGAAGTGGTCCACCTGTACGGAGTGGTCGATGATGAGGTGGACCGGCACCTCCGGACTGATGCCGTCCGGGGCGGCGCCGAACCGATCCATCGCCGACCGCAGGGCCGCGAGGTCCACCACGGACGGGACCCCGGTGAAGTCCTGCAGCAGCACGCGGGAGGGCGTGAACGGGACGGCCGCCTCGGTCGGGGCGGCGGGGTCGTACTGCGCCAGCCGGCGGACGTGCTCTTCGGTCACGAGGTCGCCGTCGCACTCGCGCAGGAGGCCCTCCAGCAGGACGCGGATGGAAACGGGGAGCCGGTCGAGATCGACGCCGTCCAGCGCGGAGAGGCGGTAGAGATACGCGCGTCCGTGACCGGTCGCGAACGTGTCGAGGGCGTCGAAGGGATCGGGAGCGAGATCAGCGGGGGCAGACATCATCCGAAAGGGGCTGAAGCGAGGAGGCCGCGCGGGCTCCCTTCAATTCCGAAGGGCCCGCTGAGGCTCCGCCAAATCCGTGGGACGACCCCGTGGCGTCCCGCCGGGCATGTCCCCACATCTGTGCGGGAGAACGCCTTTAAAGCGCGTCAAACGTCCAGCCCTCGGCGGAAAGCGTACGGAGAATGGTCTCCAGGGCCGGGAGGGTGACGTCCTCGCAGACGGGATTGTCGTGGAGGACAATGACGGAGCCGGGGCGCACGTGGCGCACCACGAAGTGGGCCACCCGCTGGGCCCGGGCGGTCTTCAGGTAGTCGCCCGGCATCACGTCCCACATCACCATCCGCTGGTTCTGGGCCGCGCACCACCGGCGGAGCCCCTGCGTGGGGTGGCCGTAGGGCGGGCGGAGCGCCCGGAGCCGGGTTTGCGTGAGGGACTGCAGCCGCCGCGTGGTGCGGGCAACCTCACTCTGCAGCTGCTCGTGGGGCACGGACCAGGGGTCGACATGGGTATAGGTGTGGTTGCCGACGAGGTGCCCGGCCCGGGCAATGGCGCGGGCACGGCCCGGATGCCGGTCCGCGTTCTGGCCGACGAGGAAGTGGGTGGCCTGCGCGTCGTACTGCGCGAGCAGGTCGAGCAGGTCGTCCGTGAGCTCCTCGGTCGGGCCGTCGTCGAAGGTGAGGTACGCGGTCTTGGCCGCCGCCTCGACCCGCCAGAGGAGGTCCGGAACGAAGCGGTGGAACGGGCGCAGGCCGTGGGTGGCCAGGTAGGGAATGAGGAAGCGCATTGCGGGAGGCGTACGACGGGATTTGGTGCGCGAGTCGAGCGGGTGGGTCAGGACGCTCGTGTTTCATCATGGGCGTTCCGTCCGGCCTGCCGCTCTCGTGACGGCGCCACCAGGGCCCAGCCGCCCGCGAGGGGGATGGAGAGCACCAGCATCAGGACGGTCGCGACGGTGGACCGGAGCAGTTGGCGCTGCCCGAAGTGGGACGCGGCCGGAAGGGTGAGCACCACGTCCGCGCCCATCTTGCCGAGGAGGGCGAGGAGGGTGGGCTGTCGCCACGCGGGCAGGGCGAGGGCGGCGGCACAACAGGCAAGCAGCGCGGCGTGGACCAGCCAGAGCCCCACGGCCTGGGCCTGCACGAACCGGGACGGCGCGCGGATCGCCTGACGGAACCACTCGGCCTGATTCCGGAGAAGATCGACGAACGAATCCGCAGGAGGACGCGTCACGGCGGCCTCCGGCTCGGGATTGAAGGCGGCCGCAGCGGGTGCGAGAGGGGCGGGCGGCACAGAGGCCTCGGGGGACGTCGAGCCGGGGGCCCGCGATTTGGCGTCGAGGGCCCGGTTGGCCGTGCCGGGGCCCAGGGGAAGGCCCAGATGCGCGGCCCCGCCGAGGAGCGTCAGGCGGCCCAGGTGCTGGAGGGCCTCCAGGCGGGGCAGGAACAGGTCGTCGTGCTCCACCAGCGTGGGGCCCATCACGACGGGCGCGTCGGCCCGGCTGTGCCGCACCATCGACCGCGGCCAGGTGGGCGGGGCGTCGGCCGCGGCGGGAAGGGTCAGGGTGACGTCGCCCGGGACCGGCCCATCGGGCCGCGCGACCGCAATGCGGTCGGTGGGGTACGCGCAGGACTGCACGGCGTCCCGGAGGCGTCCCGCATCCTCGTCGCGGGCGGGAACGATTGCGACGGACGGCCACTCGGCGGGCGCGCTCGGCGGCGACCCGCGCCGGGCGGCGAGAAAGCCCAGGGCCGCGGCCCCTGCCAGAAGCGCATACGCTGCGACGAGGCCGGAGAGAATAGCAACGAGGACGGGGGGCATGAAAAACGGGAGGATCGACGGAGCGGCCGAGTGGACGAGGAACGCTGGCTTACGGCTGGCGCAACTGATGGTGGGGCGGACGCAGGGCCTGCAGGTCCTGATGCAGGGCAAACCGGACGCCCGTCACCCCTTCCGGGCCGACGCCGAGCGCCAGGTCGAGTGCAGGCACCTCGCGAAACGAGAGCCCCATCCGAAGCCCGACGGACGCGGCCGGCCGCAGGGGCACGGATGCCTCCCCCACGTCTGCGGCGTCGTCAAACGTGAGGTCAAGCGCCGCGTCGGCAAACACGTTGTCGTACACGCTCGCGGCGTGGAGGCCCACGTGGCCGCCAAGGCGAAGCACACTTAGGGGCCGGGCGAGCGGAAAGCGGTACAGCATGCTGCCGATCAGGCGGTCGGAGTCGACGAAGCGGTGTCGGGACAACCCGGGGACCTGGGTGCCGTCGAGCATCGGGCGCAGGTAGTAGGGGACGGGCGCCTCGCCGCGCGCCACAGTGCGGGCCAGGGACAGCCGTCCCACCAGGTGATGCGCGCCGCCGAGGGGCACCAATCCTTCGGCGCTGAGGTCCAGGCGATCGTACTGCACGAAAGAGGAGACCGCCCCGTATCGCTCCCAGCCGCCGTTTAGGAGCAGGCCGCGCGTGGGCCGGGGACGAGGGGAACGGGTGTCGTACTGCACGTCGACCCCTACGCGCAGGGCGGTATGGCTCGGGGCCAACGGGCCGATCCGACTGCTCGCCAGTTGCCGGAGGTGTCGCCGGGACGCCGCGTCCAGGCTCGGATCCGCGGGGGATGGAACGCGATCGACCCGGTGCGCCGAGAGGCCGACGTGGGGCTGGAGGAGCAGTCGCCGGTCGAGAAAGTGCTGTCCGGCCCGAATGCGGACCCGGGCGGCGGAGCGTTCGATGGGCTGCCGGGCGTCGGACGACGACCTAGGCCCGAGTCCATAAAACCAGTCCCGGTTCGTGTGGAGGCCCCGGGCATTCACGAGCACATACTGGCGGGCCCGCTCGGGATTGGCACTGGCCCAGGCCGCGGTGGCCACCTGTTCGTGCCGGGCGGGCGCCGCGGTGAGAAGGGCCTGTGCGTGCCGACGCCCCAGGTGATGCACGACGAGTCCGGCCCCGGCGCCCCCACCGACCCGTGGGCTCCACGTGGCGAGGGGATACAGCCGGAGGTTGATGGCGGGCTCGTCCGGGGCCCCTGGAAACGCCTGCCCGGCCGCCGGCGCCGCCGCCAGCCCCACCATCCCGCCGAGGAGAAGGGCGAAGGCGGCCCGGAGACCGCGTTGGCGAAAACGCGTCTGGGATCCCCAGGAGGCAAAATGAGACGGGAGCGTGTGCATCAGTGGGAGCCGTCACCTATGTTGAAATGGATCCTGCCGCACGGCGCGGCGAGGGGGGAGGTTTCAGTGTAACTGGTTCTTCCCGGTCAGTCATCAAAAACCGTATGCGAATCCTCGTAGTCGGAAGTGGAGGACGAGAGCACGCGCTCGTGAAGGCCCTGGCCCAGAGCGATCAGGTGTCCGCCCTGTTCGCCGCGCCCGGCAACCCCGGCACGGCCCAGAAGGCCACAAACGTGGGCCTGGAGGCGACCGACCTGGACGGGCTGGTCGACTTTGCGGAGACGGAGGCCATCGACCTCACCCTGGTGGGGCCCGAGCGGCCGCTCGTGGCGGGCATCGTCAACCGATTCGAGGCGGCCGGGCTGCCCATCGTGGGGCCCACGAAGACGGCCGCGCAGCTGGAGGGCAGCAAGGCCTTCGCCGATCAATTCATGGCGCGCCACGACGTGCCAACGGCATCGTTCCGGGTGTTCGACGCGGAAGAGGCCGACGACGCGGCGGCCCACCTCGATGCGGTGGGGGCCCCGGTCGTGGTGAAGGCGGACGGCCTGGCGGGCGGGAAGGGCGCCTTCGTGTGCTCCACCCTGGACGAGGCCCACGACGCGCTGGGCCAGATCGTAAACCAGCGGGCCTTCGGGGCGGCGGGCGATCAGGTTGTGATCGAGGAAAAGATGGACGGGGAGGAGGTGAGCGTCCTGGCCCTCACCGACGGGGCGCACTACGTTCTTCTCCCGCCGTCCCAGGACCACAAGCCCATCGGGGAGGGTGGCACCGGCCCGAATACAGGGGGCATGGGCGCGTTTGCCCCGGCCCCGATCGTGGACGGAGCGCTGCTCTCACGCATCTGCCGCGAGATCATCGAGCCGACCCTTCAGGGCATGCAGGAGGAGGGCACGCCGTACCGCGGGGTGCTCTACTGCGGCCTCATGATCACGGAGGAGGGGCCGAAGGTGGTCGAGTACAACTGCCGCCTCGGCGATCCCGAGGCCCAGGTCGTGCTTCCGCTCGTGGAGTCGGACCTGGCCGCGCTCTTCCGGAACCTCGCGGACGGCGACCTGCAGGGCGGCAACCTCCGGACCACGCCCGGAGCGGCGGCCTGCGTCGTGCTCGCCTCGGACGGATACCCGACCGACTACGAGACGGGATTTGAGATTGCCGGGATTGGGGACGCGGAGGCCCTCGAGGACGTGTCGGTCATCCACGCCGGCACCCGGCTCACGCCGGAGGGGACGCTCGTGACCGGCGGGGGACGCGTGCTCGGCGTCACCGCCACCGGACGAGACCTGCCGGCGGCCCTCGACCGGGCGTACGACGGCGTCGACCGCGTCGAGTTTGAAGGCAAGACCTACCG
>ERZ1034486.360-NODE-360-length-12175-cov-3.443482_pt1 | contig 12175 bp, 11 predicted proteins | sample MGYA00520683_ERZ1034486 | MGnify/ENA primary metagenome ERZ1034486 (study PRJEB33760, sample SAMEA4777685) | hypersaline lake metagenome | biome: hypersaline environment; feature: brines | place: Spain | collected 2012-08 | depth 0 m ...
CTCGACGACCGACTCGGCGAGCGACCGCACGCAGTCCTCGACGAACTTGGCGTTCGCGTGGGCGTGGTAGGTCATGTGGTCCTCGTCGGGTCGCTTGGCGAGGTTGTAGATTCGGGCGCTCATAGCGTCACGGGCGACGTCGATCACGTCCCGCAGGTCGACGTCCGGCGAGCCGTCGCTCGTCACGGTGAGGGTGGCGTGGCCGCGCTGGGAGTGGCCGGGTTGGGGCACCCGCTCGAGGAACGCCTCGGTCGTCTCGTCGTCGACGCCGAGGTCGAGAAGCGTCTCGCGGGCGCGGGACTCCGACATCCCCTGCGAACAGGGACAGACGGTCATCCCGGTGACGCGGGCGCCGATCTCCTCGCGGGTTCCTTCGTCGGTGGCGACGGCGCCGGCGATGATCGTCGCGGTGTTCTGCGTAGCGAGATCGGAGGCGGGCGTCGACTCACGAGTGATGTAGTCGGCCTCCATCCGCACTTCCGCTTTCGACGTGTAGTCGTGTTTGTCGAGCAGACGCTCGGCCACGTCGCCGCACACGTCCTCGACGCGGTAGGAGGATTCGGCGACGGCCGCCTCCAGCGTCTCGTCGATCACCTGCATGTTCCGACTCATGTCGATGCCTTTGCGACCGCTCGGCAGGTCGACGAACACTCGGAACTCCGCCATCAGGACGATCGGCCGCTTCCCGTCGCGGTCGAGTTTGACGAGCTTCTCGACGCCCGTCACCCCGACCTGACTGAGCCCGACGGTCACGTCGGGCTGACTTGCCTGTACGTCAGGCAACTGGTGACTCATCGACTATCGGCAAGGCCCGGCTGCGATTAGGGCTTTCGGTCCTGCGAGTATCGGTGTCGAACGTTCATTCTCAGCCCGTAGGAACGGGGGAATCGATTACGACAACTGAGTGACTAGTTACCCGGGATGACGGTCGATAACCTCACCGACTACGGGATGTATCGGATGGACGACGCGGAGATTCGTGGGTTTCTGTCGAGTCAGGGCGTGGGCGTGCTTGGGCTGTCGGCGGACGGGGCGCCCAGTCTCCGGCCCATGTCGTTCGGCTACGACGGCGACGACACGGTGTATATGCTCTACGTCGTCGGCGGGGAGAGTCGAAAAGCGGAACTGAGCGACCGAGCGACGGCGGCGCGGTTCCTGGTCTACAGCGCGGAGACGGCGTTCAACTGGCGGAGCGTACTACTGACGGGTCGGATCGAGCGCGTGGCCGACGCGGAACTGGAGTCGCTTCCGGACCGCGTCGAACTGCCGTGGCAACCGGACCTGTTTCGCCGGGCCGTCGCCGAGGAGCGGACGGCGCTGTACCGGTTCGACGTCACGGATCGCAGCGGGATCAAACATCTCGGACTGCCGCCGGCGTTCGAGGCGGCCGACGAGGACGACGCGTAGCCGTCGGACGGGCGACCGGCGCGGCCATCGAGGCCGCCGTCGGCGGCGGATGCCGATGATCGCCACACCGGATGGCCGTCGTTCGTCGATATCGAGCGCCTGGATCCGTCCCCGGCATTTATGTGAGCACTGAAACATCCGTACGTAGTGTGGAACCCCATCACATAGGGCCGTGTAACCATGCGACGGAATAACAGTTTACGAGGGAGCGTAGACCGGTCGAGAAGACACGATGCCGGGTCGACTGCCGCAGCCACGGGTCCGGGGCGGGTGCCATGATCGTCGGCGTCCCGGACGAGACGGCGACCGACGAGACGCGCGTCGCGCTCACGCCGCCGGTGGCGGAGAAGTTGGTCGAGCGGGACGTGGAGGTGTGTGTCGCAAGCGGCGCCGGCGAAGGATCGGACTGGGCGGACGACGACTACCGGGACGTGGGCTGTGACGTGATCGACGACCGCGAGGCGGTGTTCGAACGCGCCGACGTGATCTGTCAGGTCCGCGGGCTGGCGGCGAACGAGGGGGAGCCGATGGACCCCTACTACGAGGGTCAGATCGTCGTCGGGACGCTCGGTCCCTTCGACCTCGCGGACGAGTCGTACGACGCACTCGCCGACCGACGGGTGAGCGCGTTCGCGTTGGAACTCATGCCGCGGATCAGCCGCGCCCAGAGCATGGACGTGCTCTCCTCGATGGCGAGCATCGGCGGTTACAAGGCGACGCTGGTCGCGGCCGAGCAGTTGCCCAAACTGTTCCCGCTAGAGATGACCGCGGCGGGCACCGTCCGGCCGGCGGAGGTGTTCGTCATCGGCGCGGGTGTCGCGGGCTTGAAAGCCATCGCGACGGCCGAGCGCCTCGGCGCCTCGGTGAGAGGCTACGACATCCGCCTGGAGGTGAAACAGGAAGTCGAGAGCCTCGGCGCCGACTTCGTCGAACTCGACCTCGAAACCGAGGGCTCGGGCGACGACGAGGGGTACGCCGTCGAGATGGGCGAGGAGTTCTACGAACAACAGCGTAAGGAACTGGGCCGGGTCGTGCCCGAATCGGACGTCGTGATCACGACGGCGGCCATCCCCGGCGCGCCCGCGCCCGAACTCGTCTCGGCCGAGATGATCGAGGGGATGGACGACGGGTCGGTGATCGTCGACCTCTCGGCGCCGACGGGCGGTAACTGCGAGCCCACGGTGGCCGGCGAGACGGTCGAACACGAGGGTGTCACCGTCTTCGGCCCCACCAACCTCCCGGCGACCGTCGCCCACACCGCGAGCCAACTGTTCGCCAACAACCTGTACAACTTCCTCGATCACCTGCTCGACGAGGGCGAACTCGACCTCGACACGGACGACGAAATCGTCGACTCGACGCTACTCACACACGATGGACGGATACGACGCCCCCACGAAGACGGCGGTGAAGAGCCGGCCGACGACGAGACCGACGACGGCGACGCCGAACCGGCGGAGGGTGAAGCCGATGCGTGAGGGCGAGCCATGACGTTCGTCCAGAACCTGACGTTTTTCGTCCTCGCCGCGTTCGTCGGCTACGAGATCATCACGAAGATCCCGACCAACCTCCACACGCCCCTGATGTCCGGCGCGAACGCCATCTCGGGCATCACGCTCATCGGGTCGGTCGTCGTGGCGGGATCGGGGTCGACGACGCTCGCGACGGCGCTCGGTTTCCTCGCGGTCGTTATGGCGACGGTCAACGTCGTCGGCGGCTACCTCGTGACCAACAGCATGCTCGAGCAGTTCCGGAGCGGGGACGACCGCCGGGGGAGGGACTGACCGATGACGGCCATCCTCGGCGGCCTCCCCGCCTCCGTCCTCGCGTTCGTCTACCTCGTCGCGGGCGTCCTCTTCATCCAGGGCCTGCGCGACATGACACACCCGCGGACGGCGCCGCGCGGTAACCTCATCTCCGCCGGCGGGATGGCGCTCGCGGTGGGTGTGACGGTCCTCGTGACCGACATCCTCTCGCCGATCCTGCTGTTCGCCGGCTTGCTGGTCGGCGGCGCCGTCGGCGTCTGGCTGGCGGCGACGGTAGAGACGACGGAGATGCCACAACTCGTCGGCCTGTTCAACGGCTTCGGCGGCGGCGCCTCGGCCCTGGTGGCCGGCGCCGAACTGATCGACATGTTCGGCACCGGCTCGTTCCAGATCGGCGTCACCGCGACGGCCGCGCTCGCGGGCATCATCGGCTCCGTCACCTTCTGGGGGAGCGTGGTCGCCGCCGGCAAACTCCACGGCGTCGTCGACGACTCCGCGGTCCGGTACAGCGGCGAACAGGCCGTCAAGGCGCTGTTCCTGATCGCCGCCGTCCTCGCCGGGGCGCATCTCGTCACCCGCCCGAACCTGCTCGGCGCAGTGCCGCTCGCCGGCTGGGTGCCCTCGTACTGGGTGCTCGTCGCCGCCGCGTCGATTCTCGGCGTGCTGTTGGTGGTCCCCATCGGCGGCGCGGACATGCCCGTCGTCATCGCCCTGCTCAACTCCTACTCGGGGCTGGCGGCCGCGACGACGGGCTTCGTCCTCGACAACTCCGTGCTGATCATCGCGGGGACGCTCGTCGGCGCCTCGGGACTGATCCTCACCGTCATCATGTGCGAGTCGATGAACCGGTCGCTCGCGAACGTCTTCTTCGGCGGTCTCGGCGAGACGAGCGAGGGCGACGAGGAGATGGAGGACATCTACGAGGGCAACATCACCACCACCTCCCCGGAGGAGGTGGAGATGACCCTCGACGTGGCCGACCGCGTGGTCATCGTTCCCGGCTACGGCATGGCGGTCGCACAGGCCCAACACGCCGTGGCCGAACTGGCCGAACTGCTGGAAGGGGAGGGCGTCGACGTGGAGTTCGGTATCCACCCCGTCGCCGGCCGCATGCCCGGTCACATGAACGTCCTCCTCGCGGAGGCCGACGTTCCCTACGAGAAACTCCGTGATCTGGAGGAGATCAATCCGACGTTCTCCCAGACGGACGTGGTCATCGTCATCGGCGCCAACGACGTGGTGAACCCGTCGGCCAACGACGCCGGCTCCGGCCCCCTCGCCGGCATGCCCGTCCTCAACGTCGGCGAGGCGCGGACGGTCATCGTCAACAAGCGGAGCCTCAGCCCCGGCTTCTCCGGGGTCCCCAACCCGCTCTTCGCACAGGACAACACGAACATGCTGTTCGGCGACGGCAAGGAGATGATGCAGGAACTGGTGAACATCTACAAGGAGAACCACTGATCGGGCGTGGCGTACGGGGCGGGGCGGGGCGATACCGCTCCCGGCGAATTCTGCGAAACCTTTATGATTCATAATGATAACCGTTACCACATGACATTCCCTGCCGACTCGGAGTACGACGTGACGGGAACGGATACGATGCCGGAGACGGCTCGAGTGCGTCACTTCGACGAACTCGACGACTCGGCACAGGAGTATCTGTTCAACGTCGCGGCGGGGGCATCGCCGCGGGACCCGGGTACCCTCTCCGGGCTGAACGAGGGCGACGTCGTCGTCTTCACCGACTACTACCACATCAAGTAACGGCGGCGTCGCCCGGACCGAAGCCGTTTTGTCCGGTCCGGCGGTAGGTCGCGTATGGATAGCGGCGGGACGATGACGCTCGCGTTCGAGTTCGAGGCGCTCCAAGCCCTCGCCGATCCGAACGCGGTGTTCGACGGCGCCCGGCAGTGGACCGAGTACGTGGGCGTCCTGAGCGACGAACCGACGTACGTCGTCACTAACTTCACGCGCAAGCGACGCCTCCGGCAGGACTTCTTCTCGGGTCCGCGGGGCGTCGACGAGAGCCTCGACAACGTCCGCGACCAGTTCGACACGGACCGCCACGTCTTCATCGGGACGAGCGAGGACGACCGCGAGACGGCCGAGCGACACGGCTGGGAGTATCTCTCCATCGAGGAGGCGGCGGAGTTCGCGGAGTGGGAGTTGGGCGAGGACTCCGAAGAGGATCCGTTCGAGGGCGAGACGCGGGACGACTGGCCCTAACTCACTGTTCCTGTGCCGGCGCCAACTCGTCGAGGTCGACCGACTTCTCCAGCAACACGTCCTTTTGATCCGCGACGACGCGCTCCTCGCGCATCAGCTTCTTGTAGGCGCTCTGGGGCGAGAGGTCGCCGATCAGGACGCCGCCGACGATTTTGCCGTCCTTGAACGCCAGCCGACGCCACTCGGTGTCGGAGTACTTGCGCTCGCACTCGTCGTCGCCGATAGTGGGGTGACCGAACGAGAGGAACGGAAAGTCGAAGTGGGTGATGGAGTACGAGGAGACGAAACGGAAGGGTTCGGAGCCGGGGTCGAGCATGTTCTTCGCCGCGGTCGTGCCCTGCGACTTGGCGCTGTCCCACGAGCCGTTCTGGGCGCGTTCGCCGAGGATCGTATCGTGATAGCGCGTGATGTCGCCGGCGGCGTAGACGTCGTCGACGCTCGTCCGCATGTACTCGTCGACGAAGATGCCGTCGTCGCGTTCGACGCCCGTCCCGTGCAGAAGCTCCGTGTTGAAATCGAGACCGATCGCGATACCGACGAAGTCACCTTCGTAGCGGTCGCCGTTGGGGTCGATCGCTGCGGTTACGCGGCCGTCGTCGTCCGTCTCGAAGCGGTCGACGCCGCTCTGAAACACGGGAGTGACGCCGCGTTCGCGCATGGCCTCGTGGAGGATCTCCGCCCCCTCGGTCGAGAGCGCGTAGCGCCACCAGCAGTCGCCGCGCATGAGGTAGTGGGCCTCCACGTCCTGTTCGCCACAGATAGCCGCGAGGTCGATCCCCAACAGCCCGGCGCCGACGACGATGCCCGTCTCGGCCTGCGCCGCGTGCTCGCGGATCGCGCGGGCGTCCTGGAACGTCCAGAAGTGGTGGATGCCGTCGGCGTCGCTGTTCTCGACCGGCAGCTGCGTCGGCGTCCCGCCGGTGGCGACCAGTAGCTTGTCGTACTCGATCGTCTCGTCCTCGTGGGTTCGAAGGCGGTGCCCCTCGGGGTCGATGTTCGTCACCAGCGTGTCGAGCCGCAGGTCGATGTCGCGGTCCGCGTACCACGACGGCTCGTGGATGGAGATGGGCATCTCCGGAAGCTTCCCCTTCGCGAACTCCTTGATGAGGATGCGGTTGTAGAGGGTTTCCCCCTCGTCGGTGATGACGGTGATCTCGGCGTCGGGCGCCTCCTCGCGCAACGTCTCGGCGGCAGAACTCCCCGCGATCCCGTCACCGATGATCACATACGACTGACTCATGTCCGGACGTTTGGGGGTACGGGTTAATGTCGATTGCTATCCGCGAAACTCGCCGCAATCCCCGACGCCGCCGCCACGGTACCGTTGGGTTGAAGTCCGAACGATCCCAACGACACCCGATGAAACTCCGTCAGAACGTCCGTCACTTCGCCGCGAAGCAGGCGCTCACCATGCCCGTCGTCGGCGATTTGGTGCGCGAGAAACTCGTCGACCTCCACGTCGACGTATTCGGGTCGAAGGCCGCCGAGGGTCGTCGTGCGGAGCGCGAGCCGCGGTTGGAGGCGTTCTTCGATTATACGTTCGACACCTACGTCGACGCCCTCGACGAGGGCTTCTCCGAGGCGAAGGCCCGCGAAATCACTCACGTCCAAGCCAACTTCGAGTTCTACAACCACGGCTGGACCGAGATGATGGAGTTTCCCGCCGACGAACTCGACGACCACCACGACCGCTACGGCGACTTCTTCGAGCGCCACGGCATCACTATCGCCGACCCGCTCGGCGAGTACGGCGGCGACCTGCCGGACGCCCCGTCGACGCCCGACCGCATCGAGGACCCCGTCCATCCCCACGCCGAAGGCGGTTTCGCCGACGACGTTTACGTCGAGGACGGCGACGGCAACCTCGTCGTCGGCGGCCAGGCGGAACCCGACGACGTGGACGTCTCCGTCGCCCCCGGCGTCGAGGACGGCGAGGCTTAGTTCTCCGCGATCCGATCCGCACATTCGAACCCGGCGACGACCCCTCCGTTCAGGCTTCGCTCGGGGTACTGCGCCCGACTCGCCATCCCCGCGTAGTAGACGCCCTCGCCGACCGCTTCCGATAGCTCGTACGGCACCACCATCTCCAGGTAGCCCCGCTCGTACACCGGCGCCGCCCGCGGGTTGCGCGCCACACGGAACTCGCGAACGTCCGCGGGGTCGAAGCCGGGGAACATCTCCGCGATGTGGCCCAGCCACGTCTCCCGCAACGCGTCGTCGTCCATCCGCCACACGTCCTCCGAGGGGTCCTGGACGTAACTGGCGACGTAGCACAGGTGATCGCCGCCGTATCGCGCCGGCGGAACGAAGTTCGTGTGTTCGATCAGCGCGCCGAACGGCGCGTCGTGGGCGACGTTGAGCCAGTACGTCTCGGTCAGCGGCTCGTCCATCGTCACCACGGCACAAACGGCGCCCTGAAAGTCGATGTCACAGGTGTAGCCCGTCAGCTCCTCGAGCACGTTCGGCATCGTCGCGACGACGACGCCGTCGGTCGGGCGTCGCTCCGTGCCCGACGCGGTGCCGACGGTGATCGATTCCACCGTGCCGCCCCGGACGCCGAGGTCCGTCGCCCGCGCGCCGGTCACGACGTTCTCCCGACCCACCGCGTCGACGAGGGCGTCGATCAGGGCGGCGAAGCCGCCCTCGAAGTAGCCGAGGATTTCGCCGCGGCGCAGGTCGCGCTCCCCCCGGAACTTGATGCGGCCGAGGAGCCACGCGGCGCTCACGTCGCCCTTTCGGTCGCCGAACTTCGCGTCCAACAGCGGCTCGAAGAAGTTCTCGTAGACGCCGCGGGTGGCGTGCGAGCGGAGGAAGTCCTCGATCGGCACGTCCTCGAACTCGGTCAGATCGTCGTACGTATCGAAGCGCGGCCACCCACCTCGAACGTCGATTTCGAGGGTCAGGAGGCCGAGCCGGAACGTGTCGTAGAGGCTCAGGTGGGGGTAGGCGGCGATCTGTGGCAGGGTGTCGAGCGGGTGGACGACGCCGTCGACGTAGTAGGCGTTCTTGCCGATCCGCCACTCCACGCGGTCGCCCAGCCCCAGGTCCTCGGCCAGTTCGACGATGGTCTCCTCGGACTTCGAGAGGTGGTGGTAGAACCGTTCGACCTCGTCGCCGGCGGTCGAATACGTCGCCGCCAACCCGCCGAGGTCGTCGCTCGCCTCCAGCACCGTCGCCTCGTACCCCCGCTGCTGGAGTCGATAGGCGGCGGCGAGTCCGGCGATGCCGCCGCCGACGACGTGGATCATATCCGAACTGTGGCGAGCGAGGGTAAGTGAATTGTGGATTCGCGGAGCGGCCGCCTCGGCTGCCGTGGCGAAGGCGACGGACGGCGTGTCGAACGGGCACCGGAACGAGCGTACTCGCCCGCGCGGGCCCGCGCGAGCCTACCCGTACTCTCATACGCCCGCGGTGCCACCCACCGACCATGGTCGATGCACGCGTGTCACGCCGCCGCCTGCTCGCAGCAGTAGCCCTCTCTAGCTCGGTGACGGGCTGTGCTGGCACGCCCGATGGGGGGTCCGGGGCGAGCGAGTCGGCGGGCTCGACACCACGCGGGACGTCGACGGGACCCGACCGGGCGAGGCGATCGGCCGCTTCCGAGTCGACCGCCGACGTCGCCGTCACCGAGGCGCTGACCGGTCTCGCGAACCCGTGGGGCCTCGCCGTCCTCCCCGACGAATCCGGGCTGTTGGTGACCGAGCAGGCTGGACGGCTCCTGTTAGCGGACCTGGACACCGGTGATCGAACCACGCTGGCAGGGGTCCCCGAGGTCCACGCCCGCGGCCAAGGTGGGCTACTCGACGTGACGCTACACCCCGACTTCGACTCGACCCGGCTCGTCTACTTCACGTACTCCGTCGCGGGCGAGGGTGGGTCGACCACGCGCGTCGGTCGCGGCCGACTCGATCACGACCGGGGTCGGCTCACCAGCGTCGAACCGATCTACACCGCCCGCCCGTTCGTCGAGTCGAACGGCCACTACGGCTCGCGAGCCGTCTTCGATACCGAGGGGTATCTCTACGTTAGCGTGGGCGACCGGCAGTTCAAGGACTTCGGCCCGAATCACGTCGCACAACTGCTTGACGACGACCTCGGTTCGGTGTTACGGCTGCACGACGACGGGTCGATCCCCGACTCGAACCCGTTCGTCGACGATCCGGACGCCTCGGACGCGGTGTTCACCTACGGCAACCGGAATCCACAGGGGCTCACGATCCATCCCGAGACGGGTGCGGTGTGGGAGACGGAGTACGGCGAGCGCGACGGGGACGAGATAAACGTTCTCGAGCCGGGTGCGAACTACGGCTGGCCCGTCGCGGACAACTCCTGCGAGTACGGCACCGACGACCCGGTCGGCGTCCCGCACGAGGAGCGTGACGACGTGGTCGCGCCCGTCTACGGGTGGCCCTGTGGGAGCGGCGGATTCCCGCCGAGCGGAACCACCTTCTACGACGGGGAGGCGTTTCCCGACTGGCGTGGCGACCTGTTCGTCGCCGGCCTGGCCAAACGATATCTCGCGCACTTTACCGTCGACGGGCGCGAGGTGACGGAGGTGACGCCGTTGCTGGCCGACCGTAACCAGCGCCTCCGCGACGTGACGGTGTCGCCGGTCTCGGGTCATCTCTACGTGGCAGTCGACGCCGACACCGCACCGATCTACCGCATTGCGCCCGCCGACTGAGCTCCCGTCCCGGTCGATTCCGATCCCTCCGGTTCGGATACGCGGAGCGAGCGGACGCTCCCGACGGGGGCTCCGACGACGGGGCGTTCCTCGCCTTTCGGACGGGTCCGACGCCGAGTTCCGTCGACCGTCCGGCGCACTGACGGGGGTCCGTCGCCGGGCGTAGCGGGGACGAAGAGCGGACCCTTCACCGAACGGAACGGGCCAACTCAGACGCCCTCGTCGCCCACGTCCGGATCGGTCAGATCCGCCGCCAACACGAAGTCGGGGTCGCCGCTCACGTCCGCCCGCGCCGCCGCGGCGTCGGTGACGAACCGGGGCGTCTCGGGGACCAACAGCCGCGCCCGGTCGGCGTCGAGAGTCGCGGCGTCCTGCGCGACGGCGGCGACGAGCGCTCGCGCGGCGTCGAGGTCCGCCCACGCGCCGACCGCGTACTCCGTCCAGCGCTCGTCGTCGGCCTCGAACGCCCGGTTCCGAACCGCCAGCCCCCGCGTGCCGCCGCCTTGGACGACGATCAGGCCGCCCGCTCCCGCCGCCCGCTCCAGGTCGGCGGGCCGCAGTTCCGAGAGCGTCCACGCCTCCGAGGGGTGGATCGTCAGCCCCCGCAGGTGATCCCGCGCGTCCGAGTCGGCCCAGAACGTCCACCCGGCCTCGGGGTCGGCACACACGTCGAGTCCGGGATCCGCGCCCGAGTCGGCCTCGATCCGCGCCCACCGGAACTCCGTCGTCGGGTCGAACCCGACCCCCCGCGCGAGGCTCAGGCTGGCGACGTTCCACGAGAAGACGAGGTTGCGACAGACGACCGCACCGCGCTCGCGCGCCCACGACAGCACCGCGTCCGTGAGCCGTCGGGCCAGCCCCCGGTCCCGGTAGTCCGGGTGGACGCGGAGCGCCTGCACCCACGCCTCGCGCTCGGTGAGGTGGACGCCCTGGATCACGCCCACCGCGTGCCCGTCGTCGTCGGCGACGAGCGTCCGTTTCGTGTCGTCGTCGCTCTCGGCCCACGCTCGGAACGTGCGGGGCAGGTAGTCCTCCAACTCCCGTTCGGGCCACGTATCGCGCGTGAACGCGGCCACGTCGTCGTGGTCGGCGACCCGCGCGGGGCGGAGGGTCAGGTCCACGGCACCGACCGCGGCTGGAGTTCGCCGGCGAGCGACTCGGCCATCGCGGCCGTCGGATCGCCCCGGTTCGCGAGCACCCACATCAGCTTCGCCGTCGCCGTCTCCGGTAGGGTGTCGCCCGCCTCGACGACGCCGGCGTCGAGCAGGTCGCGACCGGTGTCGTACACCCGATCACACACCCGGCCTTCGAGACACTGGCTCGTCATGGCGACGACCGTCCCCGACTCGACCAACTCCTCGATGCGGTCGATCCAGTCGGTCGCGACGTGGCCCAGGCCCGTCCCTTCGATCACGACGCCCGCCGCATCGTCGAGGTGGTCGAGGGCGGCGGGGTTCAGTCCCGGGGTGAACTTCACGAGTTCGACGCTCGTCTCCAGGTCGGGCGCGACGCCGAGGTCGGCCGCGCCGCGGTCCGGGCCGTCGCGCCGGAAGCTGACGGTTTCGGCGTCGTAGTCGACCTCGCCGATCGGGTCCGCGCCCACCGTCTCGAAGGCGTCGCGACGCGACGTGTGGTTCTTCCGGACCCGCGTCGCGCGATGGAGCGCACAGGCGTCGTCGCTCGACGACGCGTGCATGCAGACGAGGACTTCGGCGCGGTCCGCCGTCGCTGCCTCGACGGCACAGACCGCGTTCATGACGTTGTCGCTGGAGGGGCGGTCGGCGGAGCGCTGACTCCCCGTGAACACGACCGGAACCGGGGTGTCGAGCATGAACGCGAGCGCCGACGCCGTGTACTGCATCGTGTCCGTGCCGTGCATGACGACGACGCCGTCGGCGCCGGCCGCGATCTCCTCGCGAACCGCCTCGGCGAGGTCCCGCCACACCGCGGGCGTCATGTTCTCGGAGAGGATGTTGGCGACGACGCGGCCGCGGTAGTTCGCCCGCCCTGCGAGATCCGGGACGGCCCGAAGCACGTCCTCGGCGTCGAACTGCGCGGTCACCGCGCCGGTACGGTAGTCGACCGTCGAGGC
>ERZ1034486.361-NODE-361-length-12156-cov-3.067350_pt1 | contig 12156 bp, 12 predicted proteins | sample MGYA00520683_ERZ1034486 | MGnify/ENA primary metagenome ERZ1034486 (study PRJEB33760, sample SAMEA4777685) | hypersaline lake metagenome | biome: hypersaline environment; feature: brines | place: Spain | collected 2012-08 | depth 0 m ...
GGACGAGCCGCGGAGGGCGGTGGGGACGTGGGACCGACGGGAGCGAGGCCTCGACACGGAGCGGCGAGGGACGAGCCGCGGAGGGCGGTGGGGACGTGGGACCGACGGGAGCGAGGCCTCGACACGGAGCGGCGAGGGACGAGCCGCGGAGGGCGGTGGGGACGTGGGACCGACGGGAGCGAGGCCTCGACGCGGCGCGTCCGTCGCCGACGGCTACTCCGGATACGGCACGTCGACAGTCTGCCCGTCGCTCGCGACGAAACACGCGCCCTCGAACGCCTCGCTCGCTTCGCGTTCGAGGCGCTTCCACTTCCCGGCGTAGCGCGAGGAGAGGTGGGTAAGCGCGAGTCGCTCGGCGCCCGCGCGGGCGGCCACCTGCCCCGCCTCGCGGGCGGTCGAGTGCCCCGTGTGGCGTGCCCGCTCGCGTTCGTCGTCCGCGAACGTCGCGTCGTGGATCAGAAGGTCCGCGTCCGTCGCCGCCTCGACCACGGCGTCGACGGGCCGCGTGTCGCCGGTGTAGACCACCCGTCGACCGGGCCGGGGGTCGCCAACCACCTGCTCCGGTTCGATCACCCGGCCGTCGTCGAGTTCGATGGCCTCCCCTTCGTGGAGGCGACCGAACTTCGGGCCGACGGGGACGCCGAGTTCCTCGGCGCGGTCCCGGTCGAAGCGACCGGGCCGGTCGTCCTCGACGAGCGTGAACCCCATCGACGTCGTGCGGTGGTCGGTCTCGACGGTCCGCACTTCGAAGTCGGCGGCGGCGTAGGCCACCGACCCCGGCGCGACCTCGTGAATCCGGACGGGGAAGCCGGGCTGGTGCCCACCGGCGTGGACCAGGCTCCGAACGTCGTCGCGCGACCGCGGCGGAACGTGAATCGCCAGCGCGTCGGTGCGGTCGTTGAAATCGAGCGACTGGAGTAGCCCGGGGATGCCGAGGATGTGATCGCCGTGGAGATGCGTGACGAAGATGTGGGAGACGTCGAAGCCGGTCCCGAAGCGCATCATCTGGCGCTGGGTGCCCTCGCCGCAGTCGAACAGAAGGCGTTCGCCCTCGCGGTTGACGAGGACGGCGCTCGGCGCCCGCTGGGTCGTCGGAACCGCCCCACTAGTGCCGAGAAACGTCACGCGCATCGACATACCTCGGTGTGCGAGCGGCGGCGATAAACGCGTGTCGGTCGAGAGAGCAAGCTTTGTACCTCACGCCCGCCTAGCCGCCGCCGATGGACGCCCCGCTGTGGACGGAGACGCACGCGCCGACCCTCGACGACCTGCCACAGGCATCGGTCCGGAATCGCCTCGACCGGGCGGTCGACGAGCCGATGAACCTCGTCGTGCAGGGGCCGCCCGGGACCGGCAAGACCGCGGCCGTTCGGGCGCTCGCGGAGCGGGCACACGAGGACGGGACCGACCTCGTCGAACTCAACGTCGCCGACTTCTTCGACCGGACGAAAAAGGAGATTCGACAGGACCCCCGGTTCGAATCGTTTCTCACCGGTCGCTCCCGGATGCCCAAACGCGATATGATCAACCGCGTGCTGAAGGAGTCCGCGAGCTACGCCCCCGTCTCCGGCGACTACAAGACCATCGTCCTCGACAACGCCGAGGCGATCCGCGAGGACTTCCAGCAGGCGCTCCGCCGGGTGATGGAGCGTCACCACCGCACCACGCAGTTCGTGATCGTCACCCGCCAGCCGTCGACGCTCATCGCACCCGTCCGGTCGCGGTGCTTTCCCGTCCCCGTCCGAGCGCCGACGGCCGACGAAATCGAGGCTACCCTCGCGGACATCCTCGACGCCGAAGGCGTCGATTACGACGACGACGGCCTGGAGTTCGTCGCCGGCTACGCCGACGGCGACCTCCGGAAGGCGATCCTCGGCGCCCAGACGGCCGCCGTCGAGGCGGACGAGGTGACGATGACGACGGTCCACGAGACGTTGGGTGACGTGGGCTACGACGACGAACTCGCCGCCGTCCTCGACGCCGCGGAAACGGGCGATCTGACCGAGGCGCGAACGACCGTCGGGACCCTGCTCGACGACGAGGGCTACGACGGCCAGTCGCTCCTCGTCGACCTGTTGGACGCGGCGCGCAAGCGCTACGACGGCGAGACGCTCGCCCGCCTCCACCGCCTCGCCGGCGAGGCGGACCACGATCTGGTGACCGGCACGGACGACCGCCTTCACCTCACACACCTGCTGGCGACGTGGGCGCAGGTGGACGCATGATCGGGCCTTCGTTCTCGCTCGCTCCCGGCGCCCGTCGGTTCGCCCTGCCACCCCTTCTGGTCGCCATCCCGCTCGCCGTCGCGGCCCCGCCACTCGGTGCCCTCGCGCTCGCCCTCGGGGGCTTCGTGATCTGGTTCTTCCGTGACCCCGAGCGCACCCCGCCGCCGAACGGCGTCGTCGCCCCCGCCGACGGCCGCGTCTCCGTCGTCCGCGAGGAGGACGGCCGGATTCGGGTCGGCGTGTTCATGAACGTCACCGACGTCCACGTCCTCCGTGCCCCGACGGACGGCGCCGTCGAGACGGTGACCCACCGCCCGGGCGCCCACCGCCCGGCCTTTACCAAGGAGTCAGAGCGCAACGAACGGGTGGACGTGACCCTCGACACCCACGACGTGTCGATGATCGCCGGCTGGTTCGCGCGGCGCATCTACCCGTACCTCGCCGACGGCGACGCGGTGTCCCGCGGCGACCGGATCGGTCACATCGCCTTCGGGAGCCGCGCCGACGTGCTCCTGCCGCCCGCTTACGACCGCGCCGACCTCCTCGTCGAGGAAGGTAACGCCGTCCGCGCCGGGGAGACGGTTCTGGCGCTTCGCTCGTAGTTTTCATTCTGCCGTGTCTATGTGCGGAAGTAAACAGATACAGTTACGTTGACGCCTGTGAACCCGTCACGTGTTGTCGAATGTAGCTACGATTGGATAGGATTAAATGTACAGACTACTCTATTTGTGACAGTATGACAGAGGATTCTACCCGACGTCGGTTCCTTCGTGCAGCCGGAGTGACTGGTGTGGCCGCACTCGCCGGATGTAGCGGCGGTGGCGACGGCGACGACGGCGGCGACGGCGGCGACGGCGAGGCGACTGCGACGGAAACGTCGATGGACGACGGCGACGGGATGACCGAGACGGAGACGGAGTCGTCGGGCGGCGGGACCCGCCTCTCGTGGCACGCCGGCGGCACTGGTGGGACGTACTTCCCGCTCTCCAACGAGTTCAAGTCGGTCGTCGAGGCGAACACGGACTTCACGCTGAACGTCCAGTCGACGGGCGCTAGCGTCGAGAACGTGGGCAACCTCGCCAGCGGCGACGCGGACTTCGCCCTGATTCAGAACGACATCGCGTCCTTCGCGAAAAACGGGACGGGCATCGAGGCGTTCCAGGGGAACGCCATCGACAATCTGATGGGCGTCGCGACGCTCTACCCCGAGACCATCACGGTCATCACGCTCGCGGACACGGGCATCGAGACGCTCTCCGACCTCTCTGGGACGACGATCAACACCGGTGACCTCGGCTCGGGCACGCAGGTCAACGCCCTCCAGATCCTGGAGGCCGTCGGCATCACGGATTTCAACGAGCAGAACGCCTCGTTCTCGCAGGCGGCCGACCAGCTCCGCAACGGCGACATCGACGCCGCGTTCGTCGTCGGCGGCTGGCCCGTCGGCGCCATCGAGGACCTCGCGACGACGAACGACGTCAACATCGTCCCTATCGCGGGCGAGAACCGGCAGGCCGTCAAGGACGCCGCTTCCTGGTTCGCGGACGACACCATCCCCGCGGGCACCTACACCGGCGTCGACAGCGCCGTCGAGACGGTGGCCGTGCAGGCGATGATCGCCACCCGGTCCGGCGTCGACGAGTCCACCGTCGAGACGGTCACGGCGGCCATCTTCGACAACGTCGACGAACTCACTATCAAGACCGACTTCATCAGTCGGGACTCGGCTCAGGACGGCATGTCCATCGAACTCCACCCCGGCGCGGCCGCGTACTTCGACGCGTAACGCCGGGTTCGCGACCCGTTTTCGACCGTTATGAAGCGCCGATACGTCGCCGCCGCCGCGTTCGTCGTCCTCGTCGCGGCCCTCGGGAGCGCCGCGGCCGTCCCCGACCGACAGGTGCTCGTCGTCAGCGACGTGGAGACGGGCGAGACGTATCTCGAAACCCCCGTCGACAACGGCACCGTCGTAGCGCTCGAATACACCCACAGCGTCGAGAAAACCCGTGTCTACGAGGCCTACACCGTCCGCGGCGATCATCTGGAGATGACTCACATGGAGTTCGAATCGTACGGCTGGGGGTTGCCGAGCCGTGCGAACGTCACTCGGAAGAACGGGACATTTATCTACGATCCACCGGGGAGTTACGAGCGATTGACGGTCGCGCCCGGACGGATCGCCGGTCATCGACTTCACGTCGGCGACGAGACGCACGATCTGGTTGCGCTCTCGAACGGTCGGTCGGTGACGCTCTCGATCCACCGCCAGTCCGCGTTCGCGTTGCCGCTCTACGGAGTCGATAGATGACCGACGAACCATCCCCCGACGAGACGACCGACGAACCGGACCCGGAGGAGACCGAGGCGCTCATCCAGGAGATCGAGCGCAAACGCTCGCTGACCGGCTGGGCGGTCGTCGCCGTGGCCACCATCGGCATCGCCTTCTCCGTCTTCCAGATGTGGCTCGCCGCGAAGGGCTTCGTCCTCTCGCTCGCCGTCCCCGGCCTCGGCGAGGTGGAGTTCGTCGCCCTGCAACTGCTCCAGATCAACGCCATCCACGTCGCTTTCGGCCTCGTGCTCACCTTCCTGCTCTACCCGTCGAGCACCGGCGACGGACCGATCTCGTCCCGCTGTATCGCACTCGGTGCGGCGCTCGACGCCCGTCTCGGTCCCGATCACCCGCTCTCGCGGGTCGTCCACGCCGGCGGCGGCGCGCTCCGGTGGGTCTTCGTCGACCCCGACATGGACCGCGTGACGCCGTTCGATCTGACGCTGATCCCCATCGCGGTGCTCTCCGCAGCCTACTTCATGACCGACTTCGACGAAATCCAGCGCATGCGCGCGCTGGGACTGGAGTCCGGCCGCCCTATCCAGGGCGTGTTCACGTTTCTCGAACCGATCGCCGGCGCCCTCGGCCCCGTCGCCGACACCTCCTACGCGATGGTGCTCGGCGTCCTCGGCGTCCTTCTCGTGCTCGAAGCGACCCGCCGGGCGATCAGCCTCTATCTCATGCTCATCGTCGCCGCCTTCGTCGTCTACGCCCGCTTCGGCGTCCTCATCCCGCAGAACGCCGCCTACGTGGGCGTGCTCTCCATCCCCGAGCTCTCGTGGCCCTCGATCATCCAGAACCTCTGGTACAACACGGAGAACGGCGTCTTCGGCATTCCCGTCACCGTCTCCGTGCAGTTCATCTACATCTTCATCCTCTTCGGCGCCTTCCTCGAGATGTCCGGCGCCGGGCAGTGGTTCATCGACCTCGCGTACGCGTCGACGGGCACCCGCCGTGGCGGCCCGGCCAAGGCCTCCATCCTCGCCTCCGGCTTCATGGGAACCATCTCCGGCTCCTCGATCGCGAACACGGTGACGACGGGCGCGTTCACCATCCCGCTGATGAAGAAGTCGGGCTATCGCCCCGAGTTCGCGGGCGGCGTCGAGGCCTCCGCGTCGTCTGGGGGACAGATCCTCCCACCCGTCATGGGGGCGGCCGCCTTCCTGATCGTCCAGTACACCGCGACGCCCTTCGCGGACGTCATCGTCGCCGCCGCCATCCCCGCCATCGTCTTCTTTTTCGGCGTCTGGGTGATGGTCCACTTCGAAGCCTCGAAACTCGGCATCGGCGGCCTCGATCCCGCCGACCTCGTCGACGTCCGGTCGCATCTCCGGAGCGGCTGGTTCTACCTCGTCCCCATCGGCCTCCTGCTGTACTACCTCATCGTCGAGCGGCTGTCGGTCGCGCGGTCGGCGTGGTTCACGCTCGTCGCCATCGGCGCCCTCATCGCGCTCGTCGCGGCCTACAGCGACGAGACGCGGGGGCGACTCGGCGCGCTCTTCGTCGGCCTGTTCGCGGCGACGCTCGGCGCCCAGTACGCCGCCGGCACCGGCATCCTCGGGGCGCTCCTCGGCACCGGCCCCGGCGGCCAGTCGCTGGCGGCGGCGTTCGCGGCCACCGTCGGCCAGCTCGGCGGCATCAGCATCGTCGCGGGCGTGCTCACCCTCGCCACGCACCCGTTCGTCGAGGCGCCACTTCTGGAGTTCGACGACGCGGTGGATCGGGCCGCCGAGACCAACGCCGACGCCCTCGGCCGGCCACGCCTCGCGGACAACGGCCTCCACCGGCTGATCGTCTTCCTCGGGAAGTCCATGGAGGGCGGCGCGCGGACGGCCGTGCCGGTCGTCATCGCCGTCGCCGCCGCGGGCATCATCCCCGGCGTCATCAGCGTCACCGGGCTCGGCCCGAACCTCGTTGCGCTCATCGAGGCCGTCGCCGGCGGGTCGCTCGTGCTTCTCCTCCTCGTCACCGCCGTCTCCTCCATCCTGCTCGGGATGGGGATGCCGACGACGGTGACGTATATCATCCTCGTCTCCCTGCTCGCGCCGGCGCTGACCGCCTTCGGCGTGCCCGAACTCGCGGCGCACCTCTTTATCCTCTATTTCGGCGTCATCGCGGACATCACGCCGCCGGTGGCCGTGGCGGCGTACGCCGCCTCCGGCGTCGCGAAATCCGACGCCTTCCAGACCGGCATCGAGGCCTTCTCGCTGTCCTTGAACAAGGCCATCGTTCCCTTCGCGTTCATCCTCTCACCGGGGCTCGTCCTCCTGCGCCGTGAGCCGAACGCCGCGGAACTGGAGGTGGGAGAGAAGTATCGCGTGCTCGGGACCGCCGACCTGCTGGACCTGGGCTACGCCGTGCCCGAAGTGTTGATCCCCGTGATCGGCATCTTCCTCGGCGTCGTCGCGCTGGCGGCGACGGTCATCGGGTTCGTCTACACGCCAGTCTCGCGGCTCGAACGCGCCGCCTTCGCGCTCAGTTCGCTCCTCCTGATGGCCCCCGGACTGGGCGTCCGGGGCGTCCTCGACGTGCTCGGCCTCGTCGGCATCGGCAGCGGTGGCGGCGGCGAGGTGGCGCTCGGTCTCGAACTCGCGCTCCGGGGTGTCGGCCTCGCGCTCTTCGTCGCGCTCCTCCTCGGCAACCGCGGCCAGGGCGCCTCCGGCTTCTTCGGCACCGACACTGGGGCCGACGCCGACGCCGACGCGGAGACCGTCTAACGCGCCAGCAGGTGGACGTGCCGCGTGAGCGAGCGGTGAACCCGCCGCTCGAACGTCCGTTCGACGATCCAGCCCGCCCGCTCGGCCGCCTCGACCCACGACCGGTCGGCGACGACGACGGCCCGCGGGGCGACGCGGGCCGCCTCCGCGAGCGCCCCCGACACGAGGTCCGCGAGCGTGTGGCGGGCGATCTTCGACTGTCGACCGTAGGGGGCGTCGAAGACGACGCCGTCGACGGCGTCGTCGACGAGCGGAAGCGCCGTCGCGTCGCCGCGGAGGGCGTGAACGTCGCCGTCGAGATACGCCCGACAGTTCTCGCGGGCGCCCCGGACCATCTTCCGCTGGGCGTCGATTCCGACGGGTCGGGCGCCGACCAGCCCCGCCTCGATCAGGGTGCCGCCCGTCCCGCACATCGGATCGAGTATCGTCGCCCCCGGCTCGGCGCCGGCGAGGTTGACGAACGCGCGGGCGTCGAGCGGCGCCATACTGCCCGGCTGGAAGAACGGGCGGTCGGTCGGCCTGCGGTCGCCGTAGTCGCGGACGCTCTCTGCGACCAGCCAGCCCACGAGGCAGGTGTCGCCCGCGAAACAGGCCCGGAGTTCGTGATCCGGATGGTCGAGCTCCACGTCGAAGCCACGGCCGACGAGCGCCGACCCGAGTTCGCGTTCGGCACGGCGGGTGTCGACGCCCGCAGTCCCCCGAACGTCGCGGGCGCGGACGGCGACGGTACCCGTGCGGTCGACGGCGGCCGCGTCGACGAGCGCCCGCGCGGCGTCGATGGCCGCGTCACACCGCCCGAGTAACCGGCTGGCGCGGTGGGTGTAGGCGAGCGTTCGGAGGCGGTCGGGGTCGACGCCGCGGGCCGTCGCGAGGCCGGGCGCGACGGACTCGACGGCCGTCGCCGCACACGCCGCCTCCCGGGCCGCGAACGCGTCGTCCTCGCCCGCGAGTTCGAGACCGTACACGCGTTCGGGTCCGACCGCCGCCGGTATGAGGCTACCGCTCGCCCCCGCCACCAACCTTTTTAACCCTTAAATACGACACTTAAGTCGTCTCATGACCGATCCCAAGGAGACGATCAACATCGAAAACGTGGTGGCTTCTACCGGAATCGGACAGGAACTCGACCTCCAGAGCGTCGCGATGGATCTCGAAGGGGCGGACTACGATCCCGAGCAGTTCCCGGGACTCGTCTACCGGACGCAGAACCCCAAATCGGCGGCCTTGATCTTCCGCTCGGGTAAGATCGTCTGCACCGGCGCGAAGTCGACGGCCGACGTACACGAGAGCCTGCACATCGTCTTCGACAAACTCCGCGACCTCAAGATCAGCGTCGACGACGACCCGGAGATCGTCGTCCAGAACATCGTCACGAGCGCCGACCTGGGGAAGAACCTCAATCTGAACGCCATCGCCATCGGCCTCGGACTCGAAAACATCGAGTACGAACCCGAGCAGTTCCCAGGGCTCGTCTACCGCCTCGACGACCCCGACGTGGTCGCGCTCCTGTTCGGCTCCGGCAAACTCGTGATCACGGGCGGGAAACAGCCCGAGGACGCCGAGGAAGCCGTCGACGTGATCGTCTCCCGACTCGAAGAGCTCGGCCTCCTCGGGTAGTTCGTCGTCGCTCCGATGGACTCCGTCTCCCTGCAGACCGGCGTTGGACAAGCCCCGCCCCTCGCCGTCGCCGGCACCGTCGCGTTGCTCGCCCTGTTTCTCTCGCTCACTGCCCACCTGGCCGCCCGGAACGTCCTCGGCGACGTGCCGATCCGCAACGGCTTCCTCGTCGGACCGCTCCCCGCCGCCATCGCCGTCGTCGCCGCGGCGCTCGAACTTCCCTCGCTTCCCGCCGTCGCCGTCGCCCTGGCCGTCGATACGTTGGCGATCCACTACGTCTACGACCTCGACCGGCGACTCACGGCCGGCGTCACGCTCATCCACGCCGTCGTCAGCATCATCCTCGGTGCCATCGTCTTCAGCCTCTACGTCCTCGTCCGCTCGGCGCCGGGCTAACCGAGCGCCCGGAAGGCGTCCCGGGCGCTCCGAACCGTGAGCGTCCCGAGCACGCAGACGACGCCGACGCCCACGCCGACCGTCGCCGCCTCGGTGTGTCCGAGCAGCAACGCCACGACGTACACCAGCAGCCCGACCGCCCCGCCACCCGTGAGGAGCGTGTCCACGGCGTCGAGCGATGCCTCGGCCGATCCCAGCCCGTCACCGGCGTACGTACGAGTTCCCATATCGTGGCATTCGTTACCTACCGACAGTAATCTTGTGCATACGTTCATTATGTTTACCTGTCTAAATAACCGGCGGTCGACGGCAACCATATTAGCCGCCGCTCCCGACGTGTCGGGCATGAACCTCAGAGGCGTCCTGTGGAACGACGCCGAGCGCCGTCCCCGCGCGCTCCTCCGGGTCGTCCTCCTGGTCGTCGTCGCGGCGTTGCTGGCCATCGGGACGAGCGTCGGTGCGACCGTCGGTTTCGGCGCCCTCCGGTCGTGGCTCTCGACGGCGTTCGGAGCGGCCGTCGCCGACACCGTCGGCGCCGTCGTCGGCGTCACCCTCACCGGCGGGACCGTCACGCTCGCCGTCCTCATCGCCGGCCGGTACGTCGACCGGCGACGCGTCCGCGATTTCGGCCTCCGGATCGATCGTGACTGGTGGCTCGACTGCGGGTTCGGCCTCGCGCTCGGCGCCGCCCTCCTGACGCTGGTCTTTCTCGTCGGCCTCGCGTTCGGGTGGCTCCGAGTCACCGGCACCGTCCAGCCTCGGACCGGCTTCGGGGTCCGCTTTGCCGGCCTCGTCGCCATCTTCGTCGTCGTCGGCGTCTACGAGGAACTCCTCTTGCGTGGCTACCTGCTGACGAACGCCGCCGAGGGGCTGGTCGGCTCGCTCGGCGAACGCGGGGCCGTGGTGGGCGCGACGGCGGTCTCTTCGCTCGTCTTCGGCCTCGCCCACGCCAACAACCCGAGCGCGACGGCGGTCTCTTCGCTCGCTATCGTCCTCGCGGGCGGCATGCTCGCCGCCGGCTACGTTCTGACCGGCGACCTCGCGGTTCCCATCGGCCTGCATACGACCTGGAACCTCTTTCAGGGCGGCGTCTACGGCTTCCCCGTCTCCGGCCTCGGCGTCGGGGCGAGCGTCGTCGCCGTCGAAGAGACCGGCCCGGACGTCGTCACCGGCGGCGCGTTCGGCCCCGAAGCCGGCCTCCTCGGCCTCTGCGCGATGGCCGTCGGCACCGCCGCCATCGCCGCCTGGACCCGGTGGCGAACGGGCGAGTTACGGATCGATCCGGCGGTGACGACGCCGGAGTTGCGTGCGGAGCGGACGGAACGCGCCGTCGACGCCGACCGTTGGGAGCCGTCGCCGGACGAGTAACTACTCCACCAGCCGCTCGATTTCGGTGACGAGGACGTCGCTCGCACCCATCGTCTTGAGGTCGTTGATGACGCCGAACACCTCGCGTTCCTCGACGACGGCGTGGACCGCCACGTCGTCGCTGCCGGCCACGTCCATCACCGTCGGCCCGCCCATCCCCGGCAACACGTCGCGCACGTCGTCGAGGCGGCTCTCCGGGACGTTCAACATCACGTAGCGCCTGTCCTCGGCGGCGAGGACGGACTCGAAGGCCGTGACGAGCTGTTGGACTTTCTCGTCGTCGACGGCGTCGGGGTGGGCGAAGAGGCGGACCGAACTCGCGAGCACCTCCTCGATTTCGGCCAGTCGGTTCACCCGGAGGGTCGTCCCCGTCGACGTGATGTCGACGATGGCGTCCGCCATGTCGACGTGTGGGGTGAGCTCCGTCGCGCCCGTCACCTCCACCACCTCGGCGTCGACGCCCCGCTCCGCGAAGAAGTCACGGGTGATGCGGGGGAACTCGGTGGCGACGGTGTCGCCTTCGAGGTCCGCGACCGTCTCGATGGCGCCGTTCTCGGGTGCGGCGACGACGAGGCGACACCGGCCGAACTCCAGATCCAGCAGGTCCACCAGGTCGTGGCCCGACTCGCGGACCTGATCCAGACCCGTGATGCCGACCGCGGCGGCGCCGTCCGCGACGTACTCGGGGATGTCGGCGGCGCGGGCGAACAGGGCGGTCACGTCGGGGTCGACCGTGTCCGCGTAGAGCTTCCGGTCCGCGCCGCCTTCGAGGTGCAGGCCGGCGCGTTCCAGCAGGTCGATCGAGGGGTCGTGCAAGCGGCCCTTGTTGGGGACGGCGATACGCATTGGTTCACGTTGCTCGCCCACGGGGCAACTGCCTTTCGGGTGCGAGGCCGAGGGAGCAACGCGACCGAGGCCTCGTGGCGGAGCGGGGAGCGACCGAAGGGAGCGACCCGCGGAGCGCGGTGCGGGAGGTGGAGCAACGCGACCGAGGCCTCGCCCGCAACGCTTCCGCCACCCGCTCGCTCGCCGCCGGCGTCGCCCGTGCCCGCGCCATCACGGTCAGATACGTCCCCACGTCGTTACGGAGCCACGACGTCCGAACGCTCCCCTCCTCGTTCAGCAGTTCCTCGTCGACCCACGCCAGCTGCGCGGCGAGTTCGGCCGTCGAGTGACGCGTCAGCGCCGGCTCCGCCGGCGACGCCTCGGCGGCCCGCAGCGCCTCGATGGCGGCCGACCGGACGGCGTCGACGTCGGTAACCGACTCGACGGCGAACGTCTCGCCCTCGCGCACCCGCTCACGGAGGGCGACGAAGGCCGCCAGCGTGACGAACGAGGCGTGCGCCCACGTCAGCGCCTCGGCGGGCGTCGTCCCGTCCCAGCCGTCGTCGCGTTCGGGGTCGATTGGGCCGAAGAGTTCTTCGAGCGCCTCCGCGGCCGGCGTGTCCTCGACGTCGACCCCTTCGACCTGCCAGGGCTCCTGCCGGTCGACCGACGACAGGGG
>ERZ1034486.364-NODE-364-length-12086-cov-4.421245_pt1 | contig 12086 bp, 10 predicted proteins | sample MGYA00520683_ERZ1034486 | MGnify/ENA primary metagenome ERZ1034486 (study PRJEB33760, sample SAMEA4777685) | hypersaline lake metagenome | biome: hypersaline environment; feature: brines | place: Spain | collected 2012-08 | depth 0 m ...
GTGCGCACTGGGCACCGCGTGGCGGTTGTGGGCAGCGGGCCGGCCGGGCTGGCCGCGGCTCAGCAGCTCAACCGCGCCGGGCACCGCGTCACTGTCTACGAACGCGACGAGACTCCCGGGGGCCTCATGACGTACGGCATTCCGGATTTCAAATTTGCCCGTCGTCGCGTGGATCAGCGCGTGGCACAGCTCCGGGAGGAGGGCATCTCGTTTGTGACGGGGACGGAGGTGGGCACGGATGTGCGGGCCGATGCCCTGCGGGAGGCCTACGACGCGACGTGCCTCGCCCTCGGCGCCCAGCGGCACCGCGAGCTGCCGGTGCCGGGCACGGAGCTGGCGGGCGTGCTCCCGGCCATGGACTACCTCACCGAAGAAAACCGCCGTCGGGCCGGGCAGTCGCTGCGCCGGGGCGTGAGTGCGGCGGGCAAGAATGTGGTGGTGCTGGGCGGGGGCGATACGGGGGCCGATTGTGTGGGCACGGCCCACCGCCAGGGCGCCCGGCAGGTGGTGCAGATCGCCATCAACAACAAGCCCTCCAAAGACCGCGCGCCGGACAATCCGTGGCCGGAGGCGGCGCAGGTCTACGAAAAAACCTACGCGCAGAAGGAGGGCGGCGAGGAGCAGTTTGCCATCAACACCCAGGCGCTGGTGGACCTGGACGGCGACGGCCACGTCGATGAACTGCGGGCCGAACAGGTGGACTGGACCTACGAAAATGGGCGCCGGGCAGACAAGACGGTGCTCGACCCGGACCTCCGCATCCCCGCGGACCTGGTGCTTGTGGCGATTGGCTTCACCGGCCCCGATACGCATCCGTTTGCGGACTGCGGGGTGGCGCGCGCGGACGACGGGACGGTTGCGACGAACGAGTGCCTGCAGACGGGCGCGGAGGGGGTGTTTGCGGCCGGGGACTCGCGGCGCGGCGCGTCGCTGGTGGTGTGGGCCATTGGCGAAGGGCGCGATGCGGCCCGCCAGATCGACCGCTACCTTACGGGCCGCTCCGATCTGCCCGCCAGCCTGCAGACCTCGAACCCTCCGTTGGGGTAGGCAGGGGGAAAGGGCTGGAGGTCAGGCACCTGCGCCTCCCTCCGTCGCCGCATCGGCCCGGCGCTCCACCCACAGCGTCACGGGGCCGTCGTTGGTGAGGCGCACGTCCATCAGGGCCCCGAATGTGCCGGTGGGCACCTCCTGCCCGAGGTGATTTTCGAGCGCCTCCACGAACCGAAGGTACAGCCGGTCGGCCTGGTCTGGGGGCGCGGCCTCAGTGAAGGACGGGCGGTGCCCCTGGCTCGTATCGCCGTAGAGCGTGAACTGCGGCACCACCAGCGCCTCGCCCCCCGTGTCCAGCAGCGACGTGTCCATCTTGCCGTCCGCGTCGGGAAAGACGCGCAGGTGGGCGCACTTGCGGGCGCACCAGTCGGCCTCGGCCTGCGTGTCGTCCGTGTGCACGCCGAGCAGGATGAGCAGACCGTCGTCGATGGCGCCCACGGGGGCACCGTCCACCTCAACGGCAGCCTCCGAGACGCGCTGAACCAAAGCAACCATGAAGCGGGGGGGAGAGTAGTCCAGAAATAGGAAGTCGAGTAGGGAGTCGCACGAAACGGAGCGTCGCACGCGGCCGGCACGCTGCGATGCGCCGGACCAGAGACTGCGACGTCCACGATGGTCAGAAGTTCGGCCGGAGCCGGAGGCCAAGGCGTGTGCCGCGGCAGGGCTGTGTTGGTATTTCGGGCCGCCAATGGATAGGTTCGCACATGTCCGTCTGCGTATCCCCGCCCCAGCTCCTTCTTCAGAGAGCCTTCTTCAGAGAAAGGTTCGTTCGCCCAGTCCGCACTGCTCACGGTTATGCACAAACACCTGCTCGGCCTCGCGCTGCTCCTGGGACTCCTTGTCGTGGGGGCGTGTAGCAGCCCGCCCGCGCTGCAAAAAACAACGCTGCCCCAGCCCCCGTCCGTCGATGGGGCCCTGAACGAGTGGGGTGGCGGTCTGTCCGCGGTCGAGGACGGGGTGTCCATGAGCGCGGCGCCCACCGACAGCCTGCTCTACGTGGCCGTTGTTATTTCCGAGCAGGGCCTCATCCGGTCCGTGGCGCGACACGGGCTTGTTCTCTGGGTGAACCCGACGGGGGCACAGGCCCACACCTACGGCGTGCAGTATCCGGTGGGCCTTCGGGCACAGCGGCCCGAGCGAGCAGGCAGCGGGGCGGCGGATCCAGAATCCGGTGCATCCCGCCTCGATGAGGTGCTGCCCTCGGACCTCGCCATCATCCGCAACGACACGATTCGGCACCGAATGCCGAGCCGCCTTGGCCCGCCCCTGCGCGTCCAGGCCACGTTTAACACCGGGGCGCTCATCTACGAAGCGGCCATCCCGCTCGGGGCCACCGAGGCACGGTCCAATTCAAAGCGGTGGCGGTACGGCCTGCGCACGCCGCTAGGCCCGACGGTGGCCGTTGGGGTGCAGACGCCGGATCCCGACGAGCGCGCTCAATTTTCCAGGACCTCAGGCATCCCATCGGTGACGGGGACGCAGGGGCGACGCTCGTCGCCGGGACGCCAGGGACGGCGAAGGCGGCAGCGTGCCCCCACCGCATCCCCGGACCGCTTGCTCAACCTCTGGACTACGCTCACGCTGCCGGCCTCCCGGTAAGGGCACACCATCCGGCAGAGTCCACGCCTCGGCGGAGAGCCGATACGACAAAACGCCCCTGCGACAAAACGCCCCTGCGACAAAACGCCGCTACGACAGCCGGTCGGCAGCACGTGCCCCGCTGTCGAGGTGGCTCGTGTCGTTTCGGAGGGCCACCTCCCACCCGTCCTCCGTGCAAACGATCTTCGTGAGGCTTGCAAGGGGGCAGCCGGGATCGGGCACGTCGCTGCCCACCAAGCCTCGAAGAACGCCGAGCACCGTGATGCCGTGGCCTACAAGAAACAGCGTCTCGTCCGGGTAGCGTGAGGCGAGACATTGCCCCGTGGCCCCGAGGCGGCGCAGAGCATCGGGGCGGGATTCAGGAAATGAAGGCTCGCGGCAAGGGGCGTCTGAAGGTGGGGGCGCCACGCGGTCGAACTCCTCTTGGAGGGTGGACGGCGAGAAGGTTTGCGGTCGTGTCTCAAACCAGTCGTCGTTGAACCACTCCCCGAGGCCCGGCTCCAACACCACCTGCGCATCGAGGGCGCGAGCTGCGGGGTGCGCCGTCTGTACTGCCCGTAAGAACGGCGATGAGAGAATGCGGTCCACCCCGAGCGAGGACACGCGGGCGCTCAGGCGTCGGGCTTGTTGCACGCCATCGGGAGAGAGGCGCGGGTCGTGGGGACGGTCGGCCGTAGCGGCCCATTCCGGGTCGACAAAGTCCTGGCGGTTGCCGTGGCGGGCGAGCCAAAGCGCTTGCATAAAGCGTGCAGAACAGTGGGGTGGGAGCGAGGCCGCTTGGGGCGGTGACGATGGCGCAATTCGTGGGGACCGACGGGGAAAGGGCCGTCCAGGGACGTTGTTTCTACATTGGATGGTTTCTGCATTGGACGAACCGTCCACGAAGCTTTCGGGGCAGTGCCGTGTCTCTCGAACATTCGGCCCCCTGGATAATATATCGGGACCCTTTCTCAGTGATCTTCCTGCATGCCTCTTGTTTCCGATGCCGACCCGCCTTTTCACGCTCGTTGCCGTTGTTGTTGTCCTTGCTTCCGGGGGCTGTAGCGGGGCGGGGGAAACCGGAGACGAGCCCCCGGAGCCCCCAGAGTCCCCAGAGACGCAACCGGTGGTGGACGGCTACTCCACGCAGCCGGCCCGCATCTACGTGGATGAGTCCCGGGACGATTGGGCGTCCCTCTCGCCCCGCCACGTCGACCCGGACGGGCAGGGCACAGACATCGAGCGTCTGTCGGTGGCGCACAGTGAGGAGTATCTCTTCCTCCAGCTTGCGGTTCGCCCGGCCATAAATCTGCAGGAGGACAACGACCTCACTCTGTATCTCGACACGGACAACGACCCGACGACTGGCGCGCAGGCCCTCGGTCTTGGCGCGGAGCTTTCGTGGACCTTTGGGGAGCGTTCGGGGACGGTGGTGCGCGGCGGCACGACCCGGGAAGTGTCTCACGCCGACATTGGGCTGACCACGCTCCCGACGGTGCGGAGCGACACGTTTGAAGTGGCCCTCGACCGCTCGGCGGCACCGGGAGGGGCGTCTCTATTCGAGGGAGACAGCCTCCGGATTGGGCTGTCGAGCTCTGGGGATCGTCTGCCGAACGCGGAGGGAGGGCTCGGGTACGTGCTCTCAGAAGCCGACCTCCCGCTGGACGCGCCCACGATTGAGGGCCCGCCGGGCGCGGCCCTCCGTCTGCTTTCCTACAATTCGGTCAACAATTTCGACCTCGGCCGGAGTGCCATTTTCGACCCGGAGCGCCAGCCCAGCTTCCGTCGCATTTTCGACGCGGTGGGGCCGGACGTCATTGCGTTCCAGGAGGTGTACGACCAGACGGCGGCCGAGACGGAAGAGGCCGCCGAAGGAGCGCTCGGACTGTCGACCGAGTGGACGTGGGCCAAGCGGGGCGCCGACCTTGTGCTCGGCAGTCGCTACCCCATTCTTGAGGCCCATACCATCCCCGGATACGAGACCAACCGGAGTGCGGCCTTTCTGCTCGACGCAGAGGCCGCGCTGGGCAGCCGGCTCGTGGTGGTGAACATGCACCCGCCGTGCTGCAACTACGGCCCCGACGATGGAGAGCCGTCCCGCAACGCGCAGCGCCAGCAGGTTGTGGACGGCGTCTTGGCTTTCCTCCGCACCCTGAAGCAAGGCGAAGGGCCGTTCCCGGTTGCCCCCAACACCCCGATTGTGGTAATGGGCGACATGAACTTCGTGGGGTCGGCGCAGCATCCCCAGACGCTCCGCACGGGCCAAATTGTAAACACGGACCGCTTCGGCCCGCCCGTGGCGCCGGACTGGGACGGCTCGCCCCTCCTCGACACCACGCCGCGACAGGTGGCCTCGCCCCTGCACACCACCTGGATCGACACGGAGAGCTCGTTCCCCCCGGGGCGCCTCGACTACGCGTTCGTGACCGACAGTGTGCTGGAGGTGGTCCACGAATTTGTGCTCCACACCCCGGCGTTGCCGCAAGACGTGCGCGCCGCACACGGCCTGCAGGCTGCCGATACCCGAACCGCCTCCGATCACCTTCCCGTCGTCATCGACGTGGCGCCGCGGTAGCAGGGGGCAAATGGCTGCGTGCTGAATGGCCGTGGTAGATGGTTGTGACAGCGGCAGCCGCACACGACGGCCCGAGGTCCGCCACTTTGACAATTGCCTGTCACGACGACAGTCTTCCGTTGCCGGATTTGCGCACGCGCCCCCGCAAAACCCCACAAAAGATGGGCTGGTACGCACCTTGATGCTGGTAGTGAGCGGAACGCTTATTGGAAGGCCGGTCGCTACAGGCACACGGGCCTTCCACCGCTCGCAACCCTATGAACCAATACGCTCAAGAGGTGACTGCCATGACCCAGCTGACTCGACGTACCCCGAACCACACCCTGCGCGACCTGCAGCGCGAAGTCGATAGCATCTTCGACCGGTTCTTTGGACGCGGCGACGACGAAGGGACGTCTGCCGTGTGGGCCCCGCGGACGGACCTGTCGGAAACCGACGAGGCCTTCCGCATCCGTCTTGATGTGCCCGGCATGACGAAAGAGGACATCACGGTGAACCTCCAGAACAACACGCTCACGGTAAGCGGGGAGCGCACCAGTGAGCGCAAGGAGGACGACGAGGAGTACGTCCGCGTGGAGCGGGCCTTCGGCAGCTTCCACCGAACGTTCACCCTCCCGGACGCGGTGGACGCGGAGAACGTAACTGCCGCCTATACTGATGGCGTGTTGACGATCGACGTCCCCAAGACGGAGGGGAGCACACGTCGCCAGATCGAAATTCAGTAGGCCACGCCGCGTCTTCGCATGGCTGTTCCGCCCGGCCGGGCCACAGGTCCGGTCGGGCCTTTTTGTTTGTGTTTGGCCCCTGCCGACGGCTGCCTCGGCGCTGCTGTAGCTACGTGGAACGCAGGACGGCCCCAGACGTGGGAGGTTCGGCTCCGTTTCTCGCGTTCTCCACGTGTTCCTTCATATCCCATGCCCCCCCGAGTTGCATTCCAGGGCGAACCCGGTGCGTACAGCGAAGAGGCCGTGCAGCAGCTGTTTGAAGCGGCCGACGTCCACGCCTGCCCGACCTTCGAAGACGTATTCGAGGCCGTGGAGGGGGGCACTGTAGATCGGGCCGTGGTGCCCATCGAGAATGCGGTGTTTGGCAGTGTGCGCGTCAACTACGATCACCTGCGCACCCACGCCGTCACGATCGTAGGAGAGCTTCAGCTACGCATCCACCACTGCCTGATGGCGCCGGAGGCCACAACGACGGCGCAGCTGGAGGTGGTGCGCTCGCATCAGCAGGCGCTGGGGCAGTGCCGCGACTGGCTGCGCACGCACCTGCCGCACGTTACGCCCGAGGCCATGCCCGACACCGCAGGGGCAGCCCGTGCCGTGGCCGCTGCTGGCGATCCGACCGTGGGCGCTGTTGCTTCGCGCCGAGCCGCCGATCGCTACGGGCTTGCAGTGCTCGCGGAGGGCCTCCAGGACAATGCGCAGAACTTTACCCGGTTTCTCGTTCTGGCTCCTGAGGGCGCGGGCGAGAGCACGATGGGCCACGGCCCGCCCAAAACGTCGCTGGCCTTCGTGCTGCAAGAAAACGTGCCCGGCGCCCTGTTCAAAAGCCTCGCTGTTTTTGCACTCCGCGAACTGAACCTCGGCAAGATTGAGAGCCGCCCCCTGGTCGGCCACCCGGGGCGCTACCGGTTCTATTTGGATGTGCACGGCGCCGTGGCAGACGAACCGGTGGCCCGGGCCCTGGACCACCTCCGAGAGATTACCCGGGAACTGCAGGTGCTGGGATCGTATCCGCGGGGCCGGATGGTCGCGGATGCATCCCCAGGGGACGAGGTCCCCGGGGCCTCGTAGGGAAAGACAAGTGCTGGATTGAGGGTGAGATCTCCTTCGACCACGCTTCGGGGCCTGGGTTCTCCCTCTGGGTTGCCCTTTCCGCTCTGGTCTTCGTACGTTCAAAGGCCCAGGTCCATCGTTCCAGTCACCCGGCCCTTCCGTCCGTGCTGCCGTACTTCGTTCGGGAAGGATTTGCCAATCTGCGCCGCGCTACGTTCTCCGCTCTCGCATCGACGAGCGCCATCGCCGTGGCGTTGGTGTTGGTGGGGGTGTTCGGGATTGTGGGGTACGAAGCCTCGGTCGTGTCGGACATGCTGCGGGAGCAGGCCAGCCAGATGGAGGTGTTTGTCGAGCAGGACGCCAGCGACCGAGTCGAAGAGGCACTGCACGCCCGAGTGCAAACGCTGCCGGGCGTGGCGCGGGCCGAGTTCATCTCCCACGAGGAGGCCGCCAAGGTTTTTCGGCGCGAGTTTGGGGAGGGAGCGGCCGCATTTGAGGACCCCACGTTCCTGCCCGCGTCCATCAAGGTGAAGATGACTCCGGGCTACGCGCACCCCGACAGCATGGCCCACGCGGCGGACATCATCGGCGAGTGGCGGGGGACGGAGGACGTGGTCCTCAACCAAGACCTGCTCGTGCGCGTCGCACAGAACCGGCGCCTCATTAATGCCGTCGGCGTTGCCCTTGGGGGCATCGTGGTGCTTGCCGCCGTCTTCCTGGTGGCCAACACGATCCGGCTTACCATTTACGCCCGGCGCCTGCTCATCCGCACCATGAAGTTGGTGGGAGCCACCGACCGGTTCGTGCGGCGCCCGTTTCTGGTAGAGGGCATCGTGCAGGGGTTTCTCGGAGGCGCCGTCGCCGGGGGGGTGGTGTGGGGGCTCTACCGGGTCTTCGTGCAGCAAATCGATCAGTCTCCCCTCTCACTTCAGGCCGAGCTCGTGCTTGTTGGGGGACTTCTTGGGGCCGGGGTGCTCCTGGGATGGAGCGGGTCGTACTTCGCCGCGCGACGCTTCATCCAGAACATTGAGCTTCACTGACCGCGCGGGCCTTCGTGCCTCTCTCGACACGTCAATGCCGTTGCCATGCAGCTCTCTCGAAGTGGTGTTGCGCTTTTCATGCTCTGTAGCGTGCTGCTTCTTTCCGCCTGCCAGCAGGCGGACGAGTCGGACATCGCCCGGACGGACGACGGGGAAATCCGGCTTGGGCAGGTGGAGGTGGTCGATACGGTGGCCCGCGCCGTTGCCCCGAGCGACCGCCCCCTGGTGCTGAAGGGCCTGCGCGGATCGGTACACCTGCGGGCGGCGCCTCAGGCCACCGCGGACCTGTCTTTTGTGCGCCGTGGGCGGGGAGAATCTCGGGCCGAGGGGCGGTCGGTCCTAGAGGGCATCTCGATTACGGAGCGCGGAACCGACACGAAGTATACCTACACGCTGGAGGCCGACAAAGAGCCCTACGCGGCCGTCGACATTCACGGCCGGGCCCCCGCACAGGCCGCGCTTCGCATCAAGCGCCTGAGCGGACCGGTCCGGGTAGACAGCGTGCGGGGCGCGCTCACCATTGAGCACGACCACGGTGACGTGACGGTGCGGGGGGCGGCGGCGCCAGTGGAGGCTCGAATCAAGAACGGAGACATCCGCGTCGACGTCCGTAGCCTGGTGGGGGAGGGCGATTTTCTGCTGGAAACCTCCAACGGGGACATCCACCTGAGCCTCCCGGCGGGCGCACCGGTCCAGATTGACGCCCAGACGAACGCCGGTGCCATCCGCACGCAGGGCTTCTCTTTCAGCGCCGAGCGGTTTGTTCCCGTCAACGCGGGAGCACGCTACAACGCACAGACCGCAGAGGGCGGCCCTACCATCGAACTGCGTACACAAAACGGGTCCATCATGCTCCGCGCCGTAAGTCCCTCTCCTGCAGATACGGCCGCGGCGCCCGTCCCTACCACGGACACGGCTGCGGCGCCCCAGCCGGACACCGCGGAGAACACCCCCGACATGCGGAAGGCCCCCGACACAACAACCGCTCCCGATACGACGCGGGGCGACACGACCGCGGCCGATACGATCTTCTAGCTTCTGGCCATGTGCGCCAGTGGCCCTGTCGCCAGTGGCCCTATAAAGCCTCCTTCCGAGGGTGGAGTGTGTCTTCTTGGCCCGGCTCCGTTGGCTACGGAGCCTGCGGTACGTCCGGTGCCTCGATGGGCTGTAGCGACGTGCCGTACTGCTCGTTGATGGCGCCGATGAGTTGGTTCGTCACAACCCGGTGTGCGGCGGAGCTGGGATGGATGCCGTCGAGGCTGAAGAACGCCCCGAACGGCTCATCCGAGTCACGGTCCGGAAACTTTGGAATGAGGTCGTTCGTGGGGTCCGGGTCGCCGTCGTCGTTGGTGTAGAGGGCGGCAAAGATGTCGTTGGGGTCAAAGAAGGCGAGGCCCCGCTGCTGCGCCTGCTGCTGGATGATGGCGTTGTACTGCTGCACCGTTCCGGCCAGGGTGGAAACTTCGTTGAGCGTCAGGGCGGGCGTGCCCGTGGCCTGGCAGTCCAACGTGATGGTTTGTCCCGGATTTTGGAGGGCCTGACCGATCAGGCCAAACCCATAGTCGATGGGAACGAGAGGGGTAAGACCGGTACTGGGATCCTGGGTGTCGCAACTCGACGCCACGTCGAAGTTTTGCGGGAACTGCCCCTGCTGCTCTAGAGCAGCGTAGACGGGCCCGGGAGAAAAGAACGGGGTGAAGGCGACGTTCGATACGCCGATTAGTACGCCGCCCTCCAGGCTGCCCCCGGAGGTAAGCTGATTCAGCATGCCCGTGTACTGCTCCCCAAACTCACTGGGGGGTGTTACGTTGGCCGTGCCGTTGAGGGCAGGCCCAAGCACATTGTTGTTGCCAATCCAGACGGTCGCAAACGTGGGGTTGGCCGCCAGGGCTGCCTGGGCCTGCGTCTGCCCCCCAAGAATGAACTGGGTGAGCGGATTGGCAGAGGGCGTGTTGTTGCTCGTGACGTCAATCACCTTCGCGTTCGGCACCGCCACGTTGTTCACGCGGGGGGGAACCTGTTCGGCCCGGAGGGCACAGGTGGTGCTGTCCGTTTGGGCAGGACGCTGGGGGGCGGGGATGCCGCTCTCGTTGAAAAACTGTACGAACGGCGGCGGGCAGCCGGGTGTGGCCAGCTCCGGCACCCCGAACGGCGTCTGCATCTGCTCGGCAAGCCGCACGGCAAACGAGGCCGACTGGGTCTGGCTGTTGATGCCGCCCGACTGAAACCCGGCGGTGACGCTGTTGCCCAGCGCCACGTAGCTGTTGAAGAGGTCGTTTTGGATCTCCGGGGCCGTGAGCGACTCATCGTCGCACCCCGAGAGCAGGGGCACGGACAGGGCCAGTAGCAGGACCGCAGCGGCCGAGAGGGAATGGGGGAGGCGAGGGGCCGTCATTGTGGCTTAGAGGTGGAATGTGAGGGTCGTGCCGAAGAGGTTGGCGCCAAATCCGTAGACGCCCTGGTTGAGGTCGGTCGTCACGGGTTCGTTGGGGAGGCCGCCCCGCACCCGTCCGCGTCGGTCATTTTGCAGGAGGGCCTGATACGAGACGTTGACCTCGGTGCGATCGGAGGGCTGCCAGCCAAACCCAATTGTAATCTGGTTGCGGTCCGATTCCGGCAGTAGCGGGGTCACCACGCCATCCGGCGCGGCGGCCGTGTTGTAGAGGTAGCCCAGGCGGGCCGTAAAGGTGCCGGAGAGGTCCACCTCCGCCCCAAACCGCACGGCGTGGGTGTTTTCGTAGTTTTCTTCGCGGACCTGCTTGGGAAGGTTTTCGAACTCCAGCGGGATCTCATCGAAAGCCGACCAGCCGGTGAGCTGGTAGTCGGCAAGAAGAAGCAAGCTCTCCGTGGCCTGCACGCTAAGGCCCGTGACGAGCTGGAACGGGAAGGTGATCTCGGTCTCAACGTCCTGGCTCACCAGCTGCCCACCGGAGAACTGCCCCTGAAGAAGTCCGTCGATGGGGGTACCGGCCGGGACGAGCGTTTGCCCGTTCAGGGTCAGGTCCGTGGGCACCTGCAATCCTGTTTGGATCTGTGTAAAATCAGCCTCCCCGTCGTAGGTGACGGTAATGGGGGTCGTGAAGCGAGCGCCGAACGAAATCCGGTCGGTGACCCGGTAGGAGAGCCCAACGTTTGCTCCAATCCCCAGATCGTTCGAAGATTCCAGCGACGAGCGGGCAAAGGCCGTGTGGAAGGGGATGCCGAGCTGGGAAAAGCGGAGGGGCTCGCTGGGATCCTCACTCGTGGGGTCGGGGACGGCCTCGCCCGTTGCGGGGTTTCGCACCGCTTGCTGAGACAGGTCCAACAGCTGGTTCAACTCCACCGACGAGATGCCGAGGACCGGCCCTGCTCCAACCTGCAGCCGAGGGGTGACCTGGTATGCCAGGGTGGGCTGCACGTAGATGTTCTGGATGCGGTTTTCGAATCCCTCGAACGCCCCGTCGAAGACGCTGCCGTCCGAGAGGCGCGTCGGCCAATTTGTTTCCAGGCCGAACGGCACGTACGTCCCGAGCCCGAGCCCAATTCGGTCGGTGAGGCCGTAGGTAACGTAGGCGTGCGGGACGGGAATCGGGTCGTTTTCAAGGGAGACTTCTGCGCCCCGGTACGGGGGCTGCGCGGCGTAGTCGTACGTGAACTCGCCGGTGGCATCGATCATTGTGGCGCCCAGGGAGACGGTGAGGCCGTCCGTATCTGCAAGGTGGGACGGATTGAAATAGATGGACGACCCGTCGTCACAGCCGCTGGCCACGGCAGCACCCGCGCGGGCCATCACGCATGTGCCTTGCTCGTACACCCCGAATCCTTGTGCCTGTGCAGTTCCGGGCAGGAATGCCCCGAGCGCAAGGGCCGCGCCAACTAGATAGGTCGACAGATGTAGATAGCTCGACAGCCGAGTGCGAAAAGCAGTGGGAGGCATGGGGAAACAGAGCTGAAGAGGGGAAGCCATGAAGGAGACATCGGCCGACACAGGGTGCCTGCGCGCCCCAACCTGGGACGGCCGGTCTGTTTCGGCCCGGAAGCGCTCCCGAACGCCACGACGAACAAAGGGCCGTGGAAGGAGGCACC
>ERZ1034486.367-NODE-367-length-11960-cov-4.424360_pt1 | contig 11960 bp, 3 predicted proteins | sample MGYA00520683_ERZ1034486 | MGnify/ENA primary metagenome ERZ1034486 (study PRJEB33760, sample SAMEA4777685) | hypersaline lake metagenome | biome: hypersaline environment; feature: brines | place: Spain | collected 2012-08 | depth 0 m ...
GTAGTAGAGGTCGTCGTCGGTGAGGTGGGGCATAGGGGGAAGGGAGAAAAAAGAGAACGCGAGCGCCAACCTGCGTCTCTGAACTTAAGCGATGGGGGGCGATCGTGTCAACGACCCCGGTGGGCGCAGGAGGGCACATCGGGCACGGGAACGGGAGTCAGGCGGGAGAGTCGTGCGGCCGTGGCAGGCGCACGGTGAAGCGGCTGCCCACGCCCTTTTCTGTCTCCAGTTCCAAGGTGCCGTCCAGCGCGTCGGTCAGCTCCTGCACGATCGAGAGGCCCAGCCCCGATCCTTCGTACTCACGGTCCAGGCCCTCGGACTCCTGCTTGAACGTCTCGAAGATGTCTGGCAGGGCATCGTCGCTAATGCCAATGCCGGTATCCTCCACGTCCAGCACGGCGTCCCCGGCGTCCGTCCGCACGCACACCGTTACAGTTCCCTGCGCGGGGGTGAACTTGATGGCGTTCTCTAGAAGGTTTTCCAGAATGCGACGGACCGCCTCTTCGTGCAGCGGGCCCTCCACGGGGCCATCCGGCAGTTGCGTGTGCACCTGGACGTCCGCCCGTGCAGCCTCCGGGCGAAGCCGCTCAACAGTCTTCTTTGCGATCGGGCGCAGGCAGACCCGCTCTCGCTCCAGGTTGAACGCCCCTGCTTCGAGCCGGGACAGTTCGAGGACTGAGTTGAGCGTTTTCAAGAGCCGGTTGCTGCTCTGGTGCGCCTTTTCGGCAAAGGTGCCCAGCAGGCCTTCCAGCTCGTCGGCCAGCAGCTCGGCGAACCCAATGATGGAGGTGAGAGGCGTACGAATTTCGTGGCTCATGTTGGCCATCATCGACGACTTGAGCCGGGCTGCCTCCTCGGCGGCTTCTTTGGCCTCGATGAGCGCCTCCTCCCGGTCCAGACGGTCGAGCATGGCGGAGGCGTAGGTGGCCAGCACTTTGATGAGGCGGCGGTCGAAGCCGTCGATGGTGCCGGGCGTGGTGGCGCCCACGGAGATGGTCCCGTGCTCGCCGATGGGGACAATGGTCGCGGCCCGGAAGCGCTCCGGGGCGAATGGATCGTCGGGGGCCGGCAGGTTCTCAAACTCAAGGGTGTCTTGCTCGCGGACCGCCCGGGCCGGCCCTGCATTTGCGTCCAAACTGATGGGGGTGCAGAGGGCGGACTGAGGAGGAAGGTCGGGAGAGGACTCCAGGGGAACCAGCTGCTCATCCCGGACGAGATGCACGCCCACCCGGTAGCCGAACACATCGGTGATGAGGGTCAGGATTGAGGCGGCGATTTCTGCCGCGTCGGTGGCCCGCAGAAGTTGATCGGCCGCTTCGTAGAGCGCCTTTACTTTTTCCCGCCGCTCCCGCAGGATGCGCTCGCGGCGCTTCCGCTCCGTAATGTCGGTGTAGATGGCGTACCCCTCTTCCGGCATCGGGTCGCCTTCCCGCAGTGCTACCTGCACCCGAAAATTGCGACGCCCATCGGCGGTCATGCGCTCCACCTCACGGTCTACCGCCTTGCCCGCCAGCAGGCGGCGCCGGATCGAATCGGCACTGCCCTGCTGGTCCGGAGGCACGATGAGGGATTGAAGATCCGCCCCTTCCGCTGCCTCGGCCGCGTGGCCGAAGACCGATTCGAAGGCTGCATTCACCGACTGGGCACGGAGGTGGCCGTCGGCGTCGGGACGGCCGCGCACCACCGGGGTGGGAAGGTTGTGGAAGAGCGTCGCGAAACGATCCCGCTCCTCGCGCAGCCGGCGCTCCGCGCGCTTCTGGTCGGTAATGTCCAGCATCACGCCGTCGAGCACCAGGGTGTCGCCGCGCTGCTCGGGGGTTGAGAGACAGAAGAGCCAGATGCGGTCTCCCTCGGGCGGGTCGAACGGCACCTGAAGCCGGAGCGACGATGCGTTCCGGATGGTGTTTGCGATTGCCTGCCGGGCCCTGTCGCGGTGGGACGGCGGCACGTGCTGCAAGAAGCGCTCGTGGAAGCCGTCCGGGTCCGCCGAGATGCCCAGGAGCGACGCGGTGTGCTCGCTCACGAAGTCGTAGCGGAACGACTCGGGGCTGTCCGCCACGACTTGGTAGACCACGCCCGGGATGCTGTTGGTGAGGCCGCGGAGCCGGGCCTCCCGGTCTCGGAGTTCGCGCTCGGCCTCCTTCCGCTCGGTGATGTCCTGGAAGGCCCCGGCCACCTTGCGCACCTCGCCGTCCTCAATATTGACCGGCCCTCCGACGGCGCGCACCCACCGCTGGTTGCCTTCTGCCGTTACGAGTGGCAGTTCCAGGTCGTACGAGGCCCGCTCCTCGCAGCACGTCCGAAGGGCCTCTCGGACTTCGGAGCGGGCTGCGGGCGGAAAAAACGAGAAGGCCGTCTCCAGGTCCAGGTCCGTGTCGGGTGGGAGATCGTGAATCCGGTAGGTTTCGTCCGACCAGGACAGCGCATCGGTCCGGAGGTCGAGCTCCCAACTGCCGGCCAGTTGCTGGGTCTGCTCCAGAAGATTTCGCTGCCGACGAAGGGTCGCTGCGCGTTCCTTCCGCTCCGTGATGTCCTGGGCGAAGCTGAGGCCGGCGTAGATGGTGCCCGCGGAGTCGCGCAGGGGCGTGGCCCAGACGCACCAGGTGCGCCCGGCGTACTCGGTTTCCACGTGGTCGGTCGCGCCTTCTGCAATGGCCGCGCGGAAGAGAGGCACGAGGTCGCGGGCCGTCTTCTCTGGTAGCGCCTCCGGCACGCGAGAGCCCTCCAAGGCCTCGGCCGCCGGCAGCGTCTCCCCGAGAAGCGTCCCCTCGACCAACGTGTAGCGCAGGTCTCGGTCGTACACCCCCACGGCCCCATTCGGAAAATTCTTGGCCAGGGCCCGGTACCGGGCCTCGCTCTCCCGGTGCTTGCGCTCGGTCTGCTTCTGCTCGGTGATGTTGAGAGAGGCGGTCACGACGCCAGTCACCGCGTCGCCGGGGCCCTCCCGAAGAGGCGTGGCCGTGACGTCGTACGCGTTGAGTCCGTCGGACCGATCGAACGTGATTTCTTCCCGGATCTGCGTGCCCGTCTCTATGGCGCGCCGCTTGAGGTCCATCAACTGGTCGATCCCCGGGCCGGAGTCGAGTTCGTCGTCTCGCCTGCCCACGACCGCATCCGAAGAAAAGTCCTCGTGCGGGTTGTAGATCCACTCGTAGCGCAGGTCCGCGTCCACCTTGGCGAAGAGCACCGGCGAGTGCTTCAGGGCGGTTTGGTAGTGCTGCGCCCCGCCCGATAGAGACTGCGAGGGAGACGAGTGAGCGTCCTGGGTGGTCTGCTGTTCGAGAATCCGGCCCACGCCCTGTGCCAGAAGCTCCAAGAACGTGCGGTCGTTCTCGCCGAATGGTGCTTCCCGAGGGGCAAGGTCCGCGAAGCACACCACACCGTAGGAATCCCCGTGGGCGTGCACCTGCGTCCCGATGTACGTAGCGAGCAGCGACGAGGCGTACGCCGGCTCGCCGGGCCACGCCTGGCCGGGCGCGTTTGTCAGGGCCAGCGGTTCGCCCTCCGTCGCGACCATTCGGCAGTAGGTGGACAGAAGATCACCGGTCAGGCCGCGGGTGAGGTCGGGAGCCGACGCGCTTGCCGCATCAACCGTGCAGGTGTCGCCGGAGGGAGGCACCTGCACGAGCAGGCCGCGCTCCACCCCGAACCAGTCGGCCCCCAGCCCCAGAACCCGCCGGATGCGCCTTGCGGGCTCGTCGTCTTCCTGCGAGAGAATGCTGCGGAGTCGCTGTCGGTAGTCGGGGCGGGCACTTCCGCCGCGCTCCGTGTCCGCCGGGGCGCTCATCATAAGCGAACGCGGAGGGTTGTGAAAGAGGCATCGACAGGCAGCCGCATCTCAATCGCCCCGTTTCATCACCGAAGCCCGGCGAACGAGAAAAACGGTACGTCTTCTGCATTCGTTCACAACTACATGAACACAAGAAGACGTTGTTTTCTGAGAAAGAAGATCTTAAATCCAAGAGGTACGGCGAGCCAAGACGTCCTCGTGGGGCGCCACAAACCAGAGAAATGCAGAGCCAAATGCGTGGCATTTGAGGGGGGCGCCCTGAGACTGGGTTCTCAGCGGGGGACGGTGCGCGGGCCCGTGCGGGCCAGCTCGCGTCGGTGTGCGGGTTGTCCGCAGACGTTCCCGTAGCGCCTCGCCTCGATGTTCGAGCCGGTGGTAAATGACGCCTTCGGCGGCCCGGAAGAGCCACTCGGGATTGAGGCGGACGGTGTCTCCGTGGGCGGTTCGGCCCCAGAACTCATGGCACACGATTTCTGGGGGCCATCCACTCCCGTACACCTTCCACGAGGCAAGTGGAAAGGTTGCCCTGTTGGTATCAACAATCTGTGCGGGAAGGAGAATCCCGAGAAGCGTAGCGGTCGTCCACTGGTAGACACGAGGAGGGCGCGCCGTGTATGCCCGCAGGGGCGCTTCGGGCTACGACTCCGACAGAGAAGACGTTGCTTCAGCCTCGGGGTGGAAGAGGCGCTGCAGCCCGTGGAGGGGAAGCCAGACCCAACTCGGACGGTGGTTCAACTCGTACCGAACCTCGTACAGAGCCTTGTCGAGAAGAAAGGCCCACAGGAAGGAGTCGCGGGCAGGAGCGGGGGGCAGGAAGGGGGCATCCTCGGCGGTGTCCACGTAGGCGTTTAGGAATGTTTTTTCCACCCAGTAGAGCAGGGCGTTCACCCAGTCGGAGTAGGCCGGGTCGGTGTCTGCGTGGTCTTCCCAGGCGGCGAGAACGGCGTACTCGAGCGAGCGCATCATGCCCGCCACGTCCCGCAGGGCGCTTTTGCGGCGGCGGCGTTCATTGAGGGAGCGGGCGGGCTCTCCCTCGAAGTCGAGGATGTACACGTCGCCCTCGGCCCGCAGGAGCTGCCCGAGGTGGTAGTCGCCATGAATCCGGATGTGCTTGTGGGGGCCGGAGACGGAGGGGAGGCGGGCAATGCGCTTCTCGGCCTCCGCCCAGGCGGCGTCGGTCGGCACCGACGCGTGGGCCTGGAGGTCCGACTGACGGTCGAGAAGGGCACGGGTGTCTGCCATTTCGGAGCGGAGACGCTCGGCCAGGGCGGTGCTGGCGCTGGGGGGGGCGTCGACGGGCCGGAGGTCGCTGGCCTCCGCCCGAAACAGCGCGCGGTGCATCTCGGCGGTGCGCACGCCCAGCGTCCGGGCGAACGAGATCATCTCGGGGGCCACCTCTTCGAGCCACACCGGGGCCGACGCGGCGGACTGGCCGTTCATGGCAATGCCGTGTGCCGCGAGGGTATCGGTGGACCGGGCCTGCTCGTGCGGGAAGGGCGAATTTTGCACGCGGTCCAGGACGTGCATCGTGGAATCGAGGGCGTAGGGCCAGGCGCCGGTGTCCACGTTCAGGGCCTCCTGAAACACCCCGAGGGTGTAGCGGCGGTGCTGGCGGCGAAAGTGGAGAGTGCCGTGCAGGCGGGGCGAGAACTTGAAGCCCACCTCCGTGAGGTGTTCGAGCAGTTCCTTTTCGGGGTTGGGGCCCTCTTCGAGCCGTCGATAAATCTTGGCGAAGTAGTCCCCGTTGATGAGCGCCGAGGTGTTGCTCTGCTCTCCCGTAAGCAGCTCGATGTTGGTCGGCTCGTCCTGCTTGGCCGCCTCGGACGGGTCGGCCGAGTAGACGCCCTTCAGGGAGCGGCCGCGGCTGCCCTGCTTCCACCAGCGAAAGAGCGTGGCCCAGAACTCCGGGTCCACCGTGGCGTCGTACACGAGCCGCCGCTCGCCGGTTGCGTCCACCTCGAGCCAGGCGACCGCCGCGTCGGGGCGCTCCTCCAGCACGGGAGCGGCGTCTGCCTCGGGGGCGGCCATGAGGGGCAGCGTGTAAAACGACGTGCCGGTGTCCAACTGCACCTCCAGCACCGCGAGGTAGATGGCGGGGGTGGAGTGCAGGCGCACCGCATCCTCGATGCTCACGGACTGGATGACGTCGCCCTTGGCCCCGAACCACCGCTGTTTCTTGATAAACTCGGGCAGGAGCGACTCCAGCTGCTCGGGGCCGCGGCGCCGGGCCATGGTGGGCACCAGGAGGTTTTGCAGGCCTTCGGCCACGGGCAGAACCGGGTGGGAGCGGCCATTGGTCTCCACCTCCACGGGCTGGAGGCCGCTTTGGCGAGAGTGGTCGCGTTGGACGTCGTCTTCGGGCACGAGCTTAAACCAGTAAAAGTGATGGGGGCCAACGGTGAGGTGGTAGTCGTCGTCGCCGATGGGGGGGAAGGCCGACTGGCTAAACAGCTCCACCGGGGCCATGCCCTGCAGGTCCTCGCGGGGGGGGAGGAAGGCGGACTGTGCGAACCGGGACAGGTTGGCCACCACCAGAATCTGTTCGCCTTCGTAGGTTCGGAGGAACGCGAAAATGGAGGCGTTGTCCAGGGGCAGCAGTTCGAAGTCTCCGCGGCCAAAGATTTTCTTGTGCTGTTGGCGCAGGGCGATGAGGCGGCGCATGAAGTGCAGCAGCGAGTGCGGGTCGTTCTCCGCGTCCTCCACGTTCACGAACTCGTAGCTGTACTTGCCCCGGTTGATGGGCGGCATGAACAGCTTGTGGTGCGGCGCCCGCGAGAAGCCGCCGTTTTTGTCGGGGCTCCACTGCATGGGCGTGCGCACCCCGTTGCGGTCGCCGAGGAAGGGATCGTCGCCCATCCCAATCTCGTCGCCGTAGTAGAGGATGGGGCTGCCCTTCAGGCTGAACAGCAGCGCGTTCATGAGCTCGATACGGCGGCGCTCGCCCCCCAGAAGCGGCGTCAGGCGGCGCCGGATGCCCACGTTGATGCGGAACCGGTCGTCGGCGGCGTACTCGTGGTACATGTAGTCCCGCTCCTCGTCGGTCACCATTTCGAGGGTGAGCTCGTCGTGGTTGCGAAGGAAGAGGGCCCACTGCGCGTCGTCGGGAATGCCGCCGGTCAGGTCGAGCATTTCCACGACGGGGCGGCGGTTTTCGCGCCGCAGCGCCATGTAGAGGCGGGGCATGACGGGGAAGTTGAACGCCATCTGCACCCCGGTGCTCTGCCCCGTCGCGTCCGTACCGAAGTACGGCAGCGTGTCTTCGGGCCACTGGTTGGCCTCGGCCAGGAGCACCTTGCCGGGGCCGTAGCGCTCCTCCACCGCCGCCCGCAGCTCCTTGACGTACGCGATGGTCTCCGGCAGATTCTCGCTGTTGGTGCCCTCGCGCTCGAAGAGGTAGGGCACGGCATCGAGGCGGAGGCCGTCCACGCCCATGTCCAGCCAAAAAAACATCACCTCCTTCATCTTTTCCCGCACCTCGGGGTTGTCGAAGTTGAGGTCGGGCTGATGGCTGAAGAACCGGTGCCAGTAGTACTTTTGGGCCTGCGCGTCCCAGGTCCAGTTCGAATCTTCGGTGTCGGTAAAGATGATGCGCACGTCCTCGTACTTGTCGTCCGTTTTGCTCCAGACGTACCAGTCGTGCTTGTCGGAGCTCGGGTCGCGCGCCTCCTGAAACCAGGGGTGCTGGTCGGAGGTGTGGTTGAGGACCAGCTCGGTGATGACCCGCATGCCGCGGTCGTGCGCCTCCTCCAGAAACGCCCGAAAGTCGTCGAGGTCGCCGTGAATGGGGAGGACCTTGAAGTAGTCGGCGGTGTCGTAGCCGTCGTCCTTCAGCGGGCTTTCCAGGAAGGGCAGCAGCCAGAGGGTGTTAACGCCCAACGACTCCAGGTAGGGCAGTTTTTCGCGGAGGCCCTGAAAATCTCCGTAGCCGTCGTTGTTCGAATCGTAGAAGCTGCGCACGTGCAGCTCGTAGATGACGGCGTCTTTGTACCAGCGGGGATCGTTGAGAAAGTCGTCAGGCATACGGGCGTCGGGTAAACGTTGAAGGTTGGAACGTTGAAGGGGATGGGAGAGAAGCGGGGCAATCCCGTTCAGGTCAACCCCCGGGTCAAACCGTCGCCCAGGTCAAACCGTCTCCCAGGTCAAATCGTCCAACCGTTCCCCTTTTCACGTTCCACCGAGATCAGGCGTGGGCAGCTTGGTTGTGGAGCGGGGGGGGCTGTTCGGGGGAGCCGGGGCGCTCGATCCGAAAAATGTGGGCGGGAGCGTCGGGGGTAAGCTTTAGGTAGTGGTGGGCGCCGCGCCACGTGTAGCGGGCATCCTGGAGCAGGTCGTGCACCCCAAAGCCGTCGTCGGCGGGCAGGCCGTAGTCGTCGGGCGGCAGCACGAGCTGGCCCTCGCAGGCGTGGTGTGGGTCGAGGCTCACGACGACCACGATCAGGTTGTCGGCGGTGGCTTTGCTGTAGGCGGTTAGGTCCGGGTGCTTCGTGTCGAGGAACCGGAGGGATCGCATCTGCTGCAGGGCGGGGTTGTCCTTGCGGATGCGGTTGACGCGGGCCATGAAGGGCTGGAGCGACGTGGGGTCGTTCCAGTCCCACGTGCGAATCTCGTACTTCTCGTTGTGGGCGTACTCCTCCTTGGTCTCGCGCTGCTGGTTGTCCACGTGTTCGAAGGGCGGGCCGTAGACGCCGTAGGCGCTCGACAGGGTGGCGGCGAGCACGAACCGGCTTTTGTGCGCCGCGCGGCCGCCGTGGACAAGCTCGTCGTGGAGGATGTCTGGCGTGTTGGGCCAGAAGTTGGGCCGGAAGTACTCCTTCACGTCGGTCTGAAAAAGTTCTCGGGCGTACGCCTCCAACTCCTCGGGCGTGTTGCGCCACGTAAAGTAGGTGTACGAGTTGTTGAAGCCGAGCTTGGCGAGGTGGTACATCGTCTTCGGTTTGGTGAAGGCCTCCGAGAGGACGATGAGCTCGGGCGTGTCCGTGCGCAGCTCGCGCAGGCACCACTGCCAAAATGCGAACGGCTTGGTGTGCGGGTTGTCGACGCGAAAGGTGGTGACGCCGTGGTCGATCCAGTGCTCGAACACGCTCTTGAGCTCCCGCCAGAGTGCGGGCCACGCGTCGGTTTCGAAGTTGATGGGGTGGACGTCCTGGTACTTCTTGGGCGGGTTTTCGGCGTAGCGGAGGGAGCCGTCGGGGCGGTGGTAGAACCACTCCGGGTGCTCCGCCACGTAGGGATGGTCGGGGGAGCACTGGAACGCGATGTCGAGGGCGACGTCCAGGCCCAATTCGTCGGCCCGGTCTACGAAGCGGTCGAACGCCTCGATGCCGCCCAGCCGGGGATGTACGCTCTTGTGTCCGCCCTTCGAGCCGTCCTCCAGGACGCCGCCAATGGCCCACGGACTGCCGGGGTCGTCGGGGCCGGCGGTGGGGGCATCGTCCGGGCCCTTGCGGTTCGTTTCGCCGATGGGGTGAATGGGCGGGAGGTAGACGATGTCGAAGCCCATCTCCTTGATGCGTGGCAGCCGCTCGGCGGCGTCGTCGAGCGTGGCGTGCTGGTCGTCGTCGCGGGCCGAGCGCGGGAAGAACTCGTACCAGGCGCCGCTGCGGGCGCGCTCAGGGTCGACGAGCACCTCGTAGGTGGCACTGGTGGTCTGCTGGGTGTGGGGCGCGTGGCGCCGCACGAGCTCGGCAATCTCGTCGCCCAGGGCCGCGTGCTCGGTGCCGTTTTGGAAGGCCTCGATGTGGGCCTCCAGCAGCTCGCGGTCGTCGTCGGGAGCCTCTTCGGCGGCCGCCTGCAGCAGCGAGACGCCTACTTTGAGCTCGCTCTCGATTTCGGCCTGCGACTCGCCGCCCTCCACGCGCCGCCGAAACTGGTCCTGCCACGTCGCAAACCGGTTGATCCAGGCCCGCACGCGGTACAGGTAGCGCCCCACCTCCGCCACCTGGAAGCGGCCCGTATACTCGTCGTTTTCGGCGTGCGGCATGCGCGTAACGTGCTCCGTGTCGTCGTCCGCATGGCGGTAGACGAGCTCCACGGCCAGGGCCTCGTGGCTGTCCACCAGCACCCCGGCCGTCACGTCTACGGACTCTCCAACGGCGCGCTTGAGGGGCCACGCGCCGCCGTCGACGGTGGGGGCGACCGAGGCAATGACCACACGGGACCACGACCGGGGGAGGGAGGACGCGTCGGGGGCGGCGGACGGGGAAGAATCGTTGGGCGGCATGCGGACGGAGGGGGAACCAAAAACGTACGAAGAACGGGCGGGGTCGGGGCGGGCGCTGGGCAGCACTCGGGGCAGCCGGTCCCGCGGGGAGGACCCGCGGCCGGGCTCTCTCCGCCGAAGCGGGCGCATTCTTCTGGAGGGCACGAGGCAGCGCCTACATGTGAGCTAGTACACGCTACATACTGCCGGGCACAAATCCCAATGCAACTGCGCCGTGGCAGGTTCATTTCATCGTCCGCTCTCGGCCCGCTCTTTGCACGGAAACAGGTAGGGGCCGAGCAGGCCTCCCTTTCGTGGCTCGCCAAGCTCTTTCCTGAATTCTCGCTGTATGGACGCGCCGACCCCCTCCCCCTCCGGAACCGCTTCCCAGACCCAGAACCGCCTGCACATCCGTCCCGGCAAGCCGTATCCGCGCGGGGCCACCTGGGACGGCATCGGGGTGAATTTTGCCCTGCACAGTGCCCACGCCGAGCGGGTGGAGCTGCTCCTGTTCGACGATGCGGACGACCGCGCACCGGCGGTCACGTTTGAATTGCCGGAGCATACGGGGCCCATCTGGCACGGCTACGTGGCCAACCTGCGCCCGGGGCAGCTCTACGGCTACCGCGTGTACGGGCCCTACGACCCCGCCAACGGGCACCGCTTCAACCCCAACAAGGTACTGCTCGATCCCTACGCCAAGGCCATCGGCCGGCCCCTGCGCTGGGACGATAGCCTGTTTGGGTACGACGTGGAGGCCCACGACGACCCGGACCTGACGTTCGATGCGCGTGACAGTGCGCCCTACGCGCCGCTCGGCGCCGTGGTGGAGGAAACCTTTGCCTGGGGCAACGACCAATCCCCCGAAATCCCGTGGGAGGACACCCTCATCTACGAGACGCACGTGAAGGGCATGACCCAGAAGCACCCGGACGTGCCGGAGCCACACCGGGGCACGTACCTGGGACTGGCGGCGGAGCCGGTGATCGAGCACCTGAAGGCGCTGGGGGTTACCACGGTGCAGCTCCTCCCGGTGCACGCCAAGATGCACCGCCGAGAGCTCCTGCGAAAAGGGCTCCGCAACTACTGGGGCTACAACTCGCTCTCCTACTTTGCGCCGGAGCCGGAGTACGCCGCCAACGGCCCGCAGAGCGCGGTACGCGACTTTAAGATGATGGTGCGCGCCCTTCACAATGCCGGCCTGGAGGTCATCATCGACGTGGTGTACAACCACACCTGCGAGGGGCACCAGATGGGCCCGACCCTCTCCTGGCGCGGCATCGACAACCGAACCTACTACAAGCTCAATCCCGACGATGAGCGCTACTACATGGACTACACCGGCACCGGCAATACGCTGGATCCCGGCGATTCGTACGTCCTGCAGATGGTGATGGACAGCCTCCGCTACTGGGTCACGGAGATGCACGTCGACGGCTTCCGGTTCGACCTCGCCTCGGCCCTGGCGCGCGAGCTGTACGACGTGAACATGCTGGGCTCCTTCTTCAAGGTGGTGCAGCAAGACCCCGTCCTGAGCCAGGTAAAGCTCATCGCGGAGCCCTGGGACGTGGGGCCGGGGGGCTACCAGGTGGGCTCCTTCCCGTGGCAGTGGGCCGAGTGGAACGGCCGCTACCGCGATGCCATCCGCCGCTTCTGGCGCGGCGACCGCGGCCTCAACGGCGAGGTGGCCACCCGCATCGCCGGCTCCAGCGACCTGTACGAACGCTCGGGCCGCCGCCCGTTTGCGTCGGTTAACTTTGTGACGGCGCACGACGGCTTTACGCTGCAGGACCTCGTCAGCTACACCAAGAAGCACAACGAGGAAAACAAGGAGGGCAACGAGGACGGCCACGACCACAGCTACTCCACGAATGCCGGGGTGGAAGGGCCCACCGAAGACCCGGAGGTGATCCGGCAGCGAGAGCGGCGCAAACGCAGCATCATGGCCACGCTGTTGCTGTCGCAGGGCGT
>ERZ1034486.370-NODE-370-length-11921-cov-4.676976_pt1 | contig 11921 bp, 13 predicted proteins | sample MGYA00520683_ERZ1034486 | MGnify/ENA primary metagenome ERZ1034486 (study PRJEB33760, sample SAMEA4777685) | hypersaline lake metagenome | biome: hypersaline environment; feature: brines | place: Spain | collected 2012-08 | depth 0 m ...
CAGGCTGCATGTCTCGAAGCGAGACGGGAGGACGAAGAGATCGGCCCGGTCGTACCAGCTGCGTAGCACCTCGGGCGCCACGACGCCGGTCCACACGACCCGGCCTGCGAGGCCGGCGGCCCGGAGACGACGCCGCACCTCCGTGGCGTATTCGGCATCGAGCGATCGGTTTCCAACCAGGTGCCACGTCCAGGGGAGGCCCCGAAGGCGCGAAAGCACGTCGACAAATGCTCGCAGGCCCTTTGTCGGAAGCAAATTGGCCACTGTGAGGAGGCGGGGCGCCCTCCGTCCGAGGCGCAGAGACAGCGCGCCCCGGTACCGGGCCTGGAGTCCCGGGCGCACGGCCGCCACCCGCTCGGCCGAAAGCCCCTCGTCGACGAGCGCCTGCCGTACATACTGGCTCGTTGTGATGGCCCCGTCCATTTCCGCGAGGGCCGTCTGCTCATCCGCAGCCGCGCTCGGGGCCGCGGTGTACGGATCTACACAGGTCAGATAATGAGTCAGCAGCACGAGTGTCCCCCCCGGACAGGCAGCGCGCAGGGCCCGCACCGCCTCGGGGTGCTGCGCCAAGAGGCTGTCAATCACGATCACGTCGGCCCCCGCACAGTCGAGCGCCCCAGCGGGCGTCTCGTCCGGCGTCCAGGGCCGCACGCGGACATCGGTGTGGGGCCGTAGTCCCTCAATCATCCGCCGGTTGTACACGTTGCCCCCGGTCTGCAGGGCGTGGATGTCGGGGACCAGGAACAGAACCGTCGGGCCGGATGAACGATCGGCGGGCATGGCGAATCGGGCTGTGGACGCGTCCCCGTTCCCCGCGGGGCAGACAACCAAAGTGGGCATGGCGTGTTAGACATTCGTGTTGCACATGCACTCTCTTTTTCCGGATCTGTTCTCTCCGTCCTATGGCCGGACACACGCGCAAGTGGGCAAAAGTCAAGCGCAAGAAGCAAAAAGACGACCGGCGCAAGTCCAAAATCTGGGCGAAGTTGTCGCAGGAGATCGAAACGGCGGTTCGGGAAGGCGGGGCCGACCCGGACGCCAACGTGGCGCTGTCGCAGGCCCTGGAACGCGCCCGAGCGGAAGACATGGCGAAGGATACCATCGAGCGGGCCATCAAACGGGGCCTCGGGGAGCTGGAGGGGGCGCGCCAGGAGAAGGTCACCTACGAGGGATACGCCCCGCACGGCGTGGCCGTGTTTGTGGAAGCGGAGACCGACAACATCAACCGCACGGTCAAGGACCTCCGCAACCTGTTTACCGACCACGGCGGCAACCTGGGCAAGGACGGCTCGGTGGCGTATCTCTTCGAGCAGAAGGGCCGCCTTGAGGTTCCGGCCGACGCGGCGGACGAAATGACGCTCTTCGAAATCGTGGTGGATGCTGGGGCCGAAGAAGTAGAAACCGCCGATGGCACGTACGTGGTGACGACCTCTCGGGACGCGTTTGCCAACGTGGGCGATGCGCTCGACGAGGCGGGGCTGGAGGTTGACGCGGCCGATCTCGTGCGCACCCCCGCCACCACCGTGTCCCTGTCCCCCAACGAGCAGGCGGCCGTGGAGACACTGGTCGAAAAAATCAGCGACCTCAACGACGTGGAGGCCGTCTATACGACGTTGCAGGTGGGCGACGTGCCCCTCGTGCGCGGCCCCGATGTGGCGCCGTCGGCTAGACATTGACCGCGCCGTGTCGCACCTTGCAGACGTGCCGCCCCTCTTTCCCACCCGCCCGCAGTTCCATGATTATTCTCGGCGTGGACCCCGGCTCTCGCGCCACCGGCTACGGCCTCGTAACCACCGACGACGGCGACGAGCAGTTCGTGGCGGCCGACACGATTCGCCTCGGGGCCACCGATGACCACCCCGACCGATTGAAGCAGATCTACGACGCGCTCGTTGACGTAATCGATGCGCACGGGCCCGACTCGTTTTCCATCGAGATGCCCGTCTACGGCCAAAACCCCCAGTCCATGCTCAAGCTGGGCCGGGCGCAGGCCGCCGCCATGATGGCCGCCCTCAACCGCGACCTTCCCGTCTCTCAGTACACCCCGAAGGAGATCAAGAAATCGGTCACGGGCAATGGCAATGCCTCGAAGAAACAGGTGCAGTTTATGATCGACTCGATCCTCAAAACAGAGGGTGCCGACCTGTCGCACGACGCGGCGGACGCACTCGCCACGGCCCTGTGCCACGCCAACCGCGACGCCCACGACGACAGCCCCTCCTACACCGGCTGGGCCAGCTTCGTGGACGCCAACCCGGATCGGGTGTCCGACTAGCGATTGGATTGACGACTGGATTGAGCTCAGCGGCTGGACCGAGCGTCTGGAACGCCCCTCCAGGTGCCGTGCTCTCGGGGCCGGCCTGGATCGGGATCGGCCTAGGTGCGGACCGGTCTAGGAGTGGTACCCCTTTTCCTTGTCCCGCACCCGGACCACTTCCTGCACCTCATCGGGGTCGAGTGCACCCTCGCTGAGCCGAACGGCCAACTCGGCAATGCGCTCCACTTTGTTCGGGGCCTGGCGCCACTCGGGGTGGGCCTGGTCGACGAGACTTATGAGGATGCGAAGGTACGGGTATCGCTCTTCGCGGTCGTCGAGCTCGGCGATCGACTGAGCGAAGAGTTCGGCGTTGCGGCCCACCTGTCGGTCGACCATCGTGGTGTCGTAGCGCATGGCAAAAGAGATACACCCAAGAGCTGTTGAGGGCCCGATCGTTGAGACAGCGCACACAACCGGGAGCAGAAAAAATGCAGGCATTCTAAAGTGCGGGCATCCTTACGCGCCCCGCGCCCCGAGAGTTGCCGACCGCATTCTCGTCATGCTAGGGCTCCCGGCACACGCCAGGACGGGCGAACCTGGCCCCGCAGGTCCCGTACAGGAATGATGTGTCAACTAGCTCCCGCTACGCCATGAGCGACCAGTCGAACGACTTTTCTACACCGTACCAGCTGGACCGACTGCCAGAGGTGCCGGCCTTTCATCGCGACGCCCGGCGCGACGGGCGCCTCTCCGAGGGGCAACTCGTCTATTATGGCCCGCAGCCCTCCTACTATGGCATCGGGGAGGTAAAGCGCATCAACGGCTCCGACATCGCCGTTGACTTCCGCGGGACCGGGCAGTTTAATGTGCACGAGGAAATCATTGAGCAGCGCTACCTTATCGGCATCCCACCGGAAAAGATGGATGAGCTCTAACGCCAGGAGCTCCAATGCTGGACGGACCGTCCCCCCTGGCCCTGGTCCTTTTCGCCCTGGTCCTTTTCGCCCTGGTCCCTTTCGCCCTGGTCCTTTCGCGCTGACCGTTTTCCTCGCATGTCTCACCTCGATGTCTCGAACGTGACGAAGCGCTACGGCGACACCGTGGCGGTGGACGACGTCTCGTTTGACGCGGAGCCCGGGCGAATTCTCGGGCTGCTCGGTCCCAACGGGGCCGGCAAGACCTCCACGATTCGCATGATTACGTACATTGCGGTGCCCGATGCCGGAACGGTGCGCTACGACGGGCGCACGGTGGGCCCCTGGAGCCAGCAGCGCATGGGGTACCTGCCCGAAGAATCGGGGCTCTACAAGCGCCTTGAAGTCAAAGAACAGCTCGTCTACCTCGGCACCCTCAAGGGCCTCTCGGAGCAGGACGCTGCGGAGCGGGCCCACCACTGGCTCGACCGCTTCGACGCCACCGACTGGGCCGACCTGAACATCGAAGAGCTCTCGAAGGGCATGCAGCAGAAGGTGCAGTTTATTGCCACTCTGTTGCACGATCCGTCGCTCCTCATCTTCGACGAACCATTTAGTGGGCTCGACCCCATCAACGCTGACCTACTGCGCGACATCATCCTGGAGCTGCGCCGCGACGACCGCACCATTCTCTTTGCCTCCCATCGCATGGAGCAGGTAGAGCAGCTCTGCGACGACATCTGCCTCATGGCCGACGGCGAGGTGGTTCTGCACGGCAACCTGCGCGACATCAAGCAACAGTTCGGGCGCAACACCCTGGTGCTGGAGTTCGACGGGCCCGACACGTTCGTCGACGAGCTGGCGGGCGCCGGGCGGGTGCGCGTCAATACCCGCAGTGCTCACCGCGCCGAGTTGACCCTGGCGGACGGCACCGACGCCCGAGCGGTCTTGGACGTGGCACTCGACCGCACCGACGAGCTGTACCGCTACGAGCGGGTGGAGCCTCCGCTGAACGAGATCTTCGTCGACACCGTCGGCGAGGCCGAGGCCCAGCGCATGCAGCAACCGCCCGCTGCCTCCGCGGCCTAGCCTTGTCGCTCCTCCTTCTCTCGAAGACGCCCGCGCCCACGGATGAAAACGTCCCTTCACAAGATCTGGCTCATCGTGCGCAGCGAGTACTGGCGCCGCGTGCGGTCCACGGCGTTCATCCTGGCGACCTTGCTCGTGCCGGTCGGCTTCGTGGTGGTAGCGGCGGCCCCCGCTGCACTTGGCTACCTGGCCGACCAGGGCAGCCGCAGGACCGTGGCCGTAGTGGACCAGACGGGCCGCCTGGGCGATCCGCTCGCCGCCGCCAGCACCGAGCAGCTCACGTTTCGCCCCGTGGCACAGTCTCCCGACTCGGTCCGGGCTGCCGTCCGCGCCGGGGCATACGACGGATACCTGCTGCTCCCCGATTCGCTGCTGGACGGCACGGGCCGCGCCACCTACTACAGCATGCAGAGCGGCGGCCTCACCGATCAGATCCAGATTGAAGACCGAGTGGGCACGGTGGTACAGCAGCAACGCCTCCGCGCCGCCGACGCCACCGCAGCCGTCCTATCAATCCTCGAATCCGACGCGTCGGTGCGCACCCGCACGATCAAGGAGGCCGGGACCGGGGCGGATCACACCTTCGCCTACACCGCGATCGGCTACGTAATGGCATTCGTGATTTACTTCGCGGTGTTCGTGTACGGGCAGTACGTGATGCAGGGCGTCATCGAGGAGAAGAGCAGCCGCGTTGTGGAGGTCATCGTCTCGTCCGTGCGCCCGTTCGAGCTCCTCATGGGGAAAGTGCTTGGCATCGGGGCAATGGGCCTCACGCAGATGGTGGTGTGGGCGGCCCTGGTCACGGGGGGACTAGCGGGAGCGGCCCCCTTGCTCGCCTTCTTTCTTGATCCCGCCTCGCTGGGCGTGCCGGCGGATGCCTCCTCGGCGGCCGTAGCGGAGGCCGCGGGCCTTACCGTCCCGCCTGTGCCGTACGCGCTTCTCGGCTGGTTTGTCCTCTTCTTTGTGGGCGGCTTTCTCCTGTATGCGTCCCTTTTCGCCGCGGTGGGCTCGGCCGTCGAACAGCAACAAGATGCCCAAAACCTGCTCTTGCCCGTCCTGACTCCCCTCATCCTCCCCCTCCTGTTTCTTGCCTTCGTGCTGGAGAGCCCAGATGCGACTGTGAGCGTCGTGCTGTCGCTCATTCCGTTTTTCTCGCCCATTCTCATGATGCTGCGCGCCGCCATTACCACCGTCCCCGTCTGGCAAATGCTCGTCGCCCTCGGGCTTCTGGGCGCCACGTTCGTGGCCATGATTGGGCTCGCGGGGCGCATCTACCGCGTCGGCATTCTTTCTTACGGCAAGACGCCGAGCCTCCGGGAAGTGGCCCGGTGGATAACGTATCGGTAGACGACGTGATGGGGAACGTGATGCGTGAGGATGGGCTGCCAGTCCGGCCCCACGAGATTACGCCTCCCCCCTTCACGTCTCCCTCCTCCTTTTACACGTCGCCCCTCGCGCGCCTGCTTTTCATCCGGGATTTGTGGACTTTCCGGCGTTTGGGACCGGCGGGGCCTTCCGCAAGCCGATCTTTTCACCGCAGCGCGCATTGTAGTGTTTTGCCGGAAGACTTCTGCTCCGCTCCCGAGGAGCAACTCCGGCGGGTCGCTCTCGTCGTCTCAGTGCAACTGCTCTTCGCTTATGGACACCACACTCTCGAAGGCTTCCCCGGTCGAGTACGAACTGGACCTCCACGCTACGGCCGATGAACTGGAACCGAAGCTGAACGAGGCCCTCAAGGCCCAGCGCAAAAACATGGACGTGGAGGGGTTTCGCAAAGGCAAAGTTCCCCTCGGCCTCGTCAAGAAGATGCACGGCGACGCGATCGGCTACAAGGTGGCCGAGCAGTTCGTGCAGGAGGCGTTCGAAGACGCTGTGGAGGAGCACGACGAGATCGAACCGCTCGGCCAGCCGACCCTCGTGGACCTCAACTACGAGCTCGACGAGGACTTGGAGGCAACCCTCCGCTTCGGCGTGCGGCCCGAGGTGGAGCTTGAGGACCTTTCCTCTGTGGAAATCTCCATGCTCGATCCCGAGGTCACCGACGACGACGTGGAGCAGGAAATCGAGCGCCTCCGCACCGAGGAGGCCGACCTGCTTCCGCTGGAGGACGAGCCGGCGGGCGACACCGATTTCATAAACATCGACCTCCAACGCATCGACCCGCAGACCGACACCCCCATTATTGGGGACAAGGACGAGGACCTTACGTTCTTCCTCGATGACGAGCGCCTGAAGGAGGAGCTCCGCGAAGCGCTCACGGGCAGAACAGCAGGCGACACGTTCCGCGTGGAGCTGCCTCAGGAACAGCCCACCCACGACCATCCGCACGACCCCGGCCACGAGCATGGCCACGAGCACGGGGACGAGGAGGATCGCCTCTACGAAGTGACCGTCAACGACGTGAAGCGTCGCGACCTGCCCCCGCTCGACGAGGAGTTTGTCCGCCGCGCCTCCGAAGGCGAGTTTCACGATGTGGACGCCTTCCGCGAAAACATCCGCGAGCGCCTGCAAGAGGCCTGGGACGAGCGCGCCCGCGAGATGGCACAGGGCGAGGTCATCGACAAGATGCTGGAACTGCACCCCGTGCCCGTGCCCGAATCGGTGATCGAAGGCTACCTCGACTCCTTTGTCAAGCAGGTAGAGGAGGAAAACGACGGCGAACTCCCCGACGACTTCGACGAGGAGCACTTCCGCCAGCGCAATCGGCGCGACGCGGAGAAGCAGGGCCGCTGGATGCTCATCCGTGACCAGATTATCGACGAGGAGGGCCTAGAAGCCACCGACGACGACATCCAGGCCTTTTTTGCCGACCAGGCCCAGGGCGACGACCAGGTGTCGTCTCAGCAGATCGAACAGTTCTATCGCTCCATGCCACAGATGATGGAGAAGGTAGAGCAGCAGATCCTGAGCGACAAGGTATACGACCTGCTCCTCGACCGCCTCGACGTGCAACACAAGAGCCGAGAGGAGTTTGAGGCTGAGATGCAGCAGGAGCAGGAGGCGCGCCAGCGCGTGGCCCCGTAGCTCTTCTGCGTGCACACCCGGTTCAGAGACGTGAAAGCCCCAACCGTCTTGCTGCTTGGCCGAGAGACGGCGGCCTTTGTGGCGCCGACGCACCTGCGCCTTCTCGTTTCGGGGAACCATTTCGCGCCGCCCAGGGTGTGATTTTACCTGTACGATCCGTTGCACTCCGTACCGAATTCCCGAGCCGCTATGGCCGACGCCGACGACTTTATCAGCTTTAGCAGGAGCCTCACCTCCCTCCCCGGCAGCATCCACGAGGGGGGACTGGGCGACCAGCCCATGTCGGGCCTCGTTCCCATGGTGGTGGAGCAGACCACCCGGGGCGAACGCGCCTACGACATCTTCAGCCGTCTTCTGAAGGAGCGCATCGTTTTCATTGGCACCCCCATCAACGATCAGATTGCCAACCTGACCGTTGCGCAGCTTCTGTATCTCGCGAGCGAAAGCTCGGAGAAGCCCATCAACCTCTACATCAACTCACCGGGCGGGGTAATTTACAGCGGCCTCGGCGTGTACGACACGATGCAGTACGTGGGCGCGCCGGTGTCTACCATCTGCGTGGGGCTGGCGGCTTCGATGGGCTCGGTACTGCTGGCGGCCGGCGAAGACGGAAACCGGGCGTGCCTCCCCAACTCCCGCGTCATGATCCACCAGCCAATGGGGGGCGCCGAGGGACAGGCCTCCGACATCGAGATTCAGGCGGAGGAAATCATGTGGCTCAAGAAGCGCCTCTACGAAATCCTGGCGCTCCACACGGGCAAGAGCATCGACCAGATTGAGGACGATGCGGACCGAAACTATTGGATGAGCGCGGAGGAGGCTGCAGAGTACGGCCTCGTGGACAAGGTCTTGAACCCGAAAAACCTGGAAGGGCTGAAGTCCATCCAACCCAATGGCGCGCCGGGGGACGACGCGGAGGAAGATGACAACCCGGAAGATAGCCAGGAGGATGCGTAGTCTCCCCATGTGCAGTCTCCCCATGGGTGGTCTTCTACGGGCCACACCGCGTCCGTAACAACGAAACAGCCGTTTCTCTTCTTAGAGCCTCGACAAACAAAAAACGGCAGCCTCGGCACCGGGGCTGCCGTTCTGTATTTGGGGACTGGGATTTGGGGCCTGCCGCTCGACAAAACGTGCTTTCACAGACGCAGTGCCCGGAAAGCCGTTTTGTTCGGGAGCAGCCCCAGGGGCCATTGTGCGGAAGCGGTCCCTGCGCACAAGAAGCCCACACGCAAAAAAATGAGGCACTGGCCTGGGGGGAGGGAGGAGGAAGGCCAGCGCCTCAAAAGGGCGTACGAATGTACCGCGTACGGGATTTGAACCCGTGCTACCGGCGTGAGAGGCCGGCGTCCTAGACCAGACTAGACGAACGCGGCGCGTGGTCTTTCGGCATGTGTGCTCGGCTTTACATGGCCCTTTCCCCCAGGTTTCGCGTTCACGGAAATTCAACCCCACTTTTCTTCCCCCTGCACGGCCTCGGATCCGGGCCCTCTTGCCCCGGGCTTCGAGAAACATGTGCATACAGGGGACGTGCACCCACCGATTGTCGCCAGTGCTCGCACCGCTGTACTGTCCCGCTCGACGGCAATCCGCCCGCTCCCCGTTCACCCGACTGCTTTTGTCTCCATGCCCGCTTCGATCATCCGTCGCTTTCTGCCTGTCCTCCTCCCTGTCCTGTCCCTAGGCGTTCTGGCCGGGTGTGGGAACAGTGGAGGCAGCGGCGCCCCCACGACCGCAGACACGCCCTACGAGCTCGGCGAGGCGCTCACAGACACGACGGTCGCCCTCGTCGTATCGTCCGAATACGGGACCGATACCTTGTCGGCCCAGAACTACCGGCGCCAGCTGCAGATGGCCATGCGGCGCAGTTCCCCATCGCAGCGGTCCGAAGAGCAAATGCAAGAGACCCACCGCCAGCTGGTGCGAGGCTTCGCCCGCCAACACGCCCTTCGGGGAGAAGCGAAGGCGCGAGGCGTTCAGGTCGACACCGCCCGTGTATCGGCCCGGCTCGCGAAGCTGAAGCAGCGGTACGAGAGCGAAGAGCAGTTTCGGAAGCAACTGGCCCGCAACAACCTAACGGTCGACTCGGTGCGCAGCATGCTGGCCGATCGCTTCCGCCAACGCACGCTGCAGCAGCGAATGTCTAAAGACTACCAACAGCCCTCCACCGAGGAGATAGAGGCGTACAGCGAGGAAAACCGCCGCATTCGCGCCCAGCACATTCTGCTGAAGGTGGGCGAAAACGCTCCGCAGTCGAGGGTCGACTCGGTGCGGCAGGTGGCCGCAACGCTCGTGGACAGTGCCAAGACGGCCAGTGTGGACTTTGACGAACTGGCGCGGCGCCACAGCCAAGGCCCCTCGGCGCAGAAGGGCGGCGACCTCGGATTCTTTGGCCGAAACCAGATGGTGGACAAGTTTGCCGAGGCCGCCTACGCGCTGTCCGACTCGGGCGACGTGGCCCCGGAGCCGGTGCGCACCCGGTTTGGGTTTCACGTCATCCGCCTCACGGACGCCGGCCAGCCCCTGGACACGTCCCGTGCACGACAGCAGATGACGACGGAGCGTCGCAAGCAGGCCGTGGAAAATCAGGTGGACGAGTTGCTCGGTCAGGTAACGGTGCGCGCCAACCCGGACCTCGTCAGCGGAGGCCTGTACGACTAGTGGGCGCCGGCCTCTGCGGTCAGGCCTCACGCCGCACCATCTCGACGTGAGGAATGCCAACCTCCTGGAAGGTGCGGCCCGTGGACGCGAACCCGAGCGCTGCGTACCAGTCCTCCAGGCGTGCCTGGGCGTGAACGAGGAACGTGCCAAAGCCAGCCCGGCGGGCGTCGCCCAGCACGTGGCGAACGAGCTGGGTGCCATGTCCCTCCCCTCGGTGGGACGGCAGAACCGCAAACCGCTCCAGCTTGGCCACGATTTCCTCCTCGTACGGGACGGTGCGCCACCGTGCCGTGGCCACGGGCTGGCCCTCCACCCGGCCGAGCACGTGGCGGCTGGTCTCGTCGTGCCCGTCCCATTCCTCCTCGGGCGGACAGTCCTGCCCCTCAACGAACACCCGCGTGCGGATGGCCCGGGCCGCGGCCCAGTCGTCTTCGCTCTGTACAGGAGTAATGCTCATGTTGGCCATTGGAAGGAGGAAATTGCAAACAAGACATCCACCGCTCCGATACACGAACGTTCTCGGCAGATGCTCCGCGCCCGATCGGGCTTCTCGCTTCCCCTCGCTGCCCCCCTCTCAACACGCTCCACGCCCCATGCCCGCCGCCGATGCCTGGTCTCTCTGGACCGACCGCTTTGCGGACTTTCTGGAGACGCAGGCCGCCGCTGCTGACGCGGCTCACGACCGCGCCCACGTCGAGCGAGTGGTGGACACCGCCCGCCGCCTGGCCGACGCAGAAAGCGCCCAGATGGACGTGGTCGTTCCGGCCGCCTGGTTGCACGACTGCGTCGTACGTCCCAAAGACGCCCCCGACCGCGGAGAGGCGTCGCGCCTTGCGGCCCACGCCGCTGCCTCTTTCCTCCACGACGCGGGATATCCGGAGCGGTGGGTTCCAGACATTGAACACGCTATTGCCGCGCACAGCTACTCGGGGGACGTAGCTCCCGATACCCCCGAAGCAAAGGTGGTCCAGGACGCCGACCGGCTCGACGCGCTCGGGGCTGTGGGCGTTGCGCGCTGCTTTGCCGTGGGCGGCGCCCTGGACCGTCCACTTTACAATCCCGATGACCCCTTCTGCGAAGAACGCGCTCCGGACGACGATGCGTACACCCTCGATCATTTCTATGCCAAGCTCTTGCGCCTCCCTGATACGATGCAAACCGATGCGGGACGCGACGAGGCAAAACAGCGCGCCGCGTTTCTGCGCACCTACCTCGACCAACTGCGCGGCGAGCTCGGGAGCGGCTGACCGTCGCACGCGCCTCGCACAATAGCCACGTCGCACAATAGCCACGTCGCACGCTACGAACCTGGGCGTGGTCCCAACCGTTGCAGGTCCTGCGGAATTTTTGCTGCTCTGTTTTGCTACTCTGTCTCCTACAACCAGACGCTCAGTCATGGAGCCGATTGAGAACCGCGTCGCTCAAGGTGACATTACGGTCTACAACCTCGCCGATCTGTGGGACGATCGTCCCATCACCGAGATTGACATCAGCACGTTTCTGGTGGAGGAACTGATGCTGAAGGAGAAAGAATTTCGGGACGCCGTAAAGGCGCACGACTGGTCCCAGTACGAGGGAGAGCACGTGGCCCTGTACTGCTCCACCGACGCCATCGTGCCCACCTGGGGCTACATGCTGATTGCCTCCAAGCTTACAGGCACAGCCGCCTCTACCACCGTCGGCCGCACAGACGACCTTCTGCGTGAATACTACACCCGCGCGCTGTCGAACGAGGACTGGTCGGCCTACGAAGACATCCCGGTCGTCGTAAAAGGGTGCGGGGACGACCTCGTGCCCGAGATGGCCTACGTGCACGCCATCCAACAGCTACAGTCCGTGGCCCGCAAGCTGATGTACGGCGAGCCGTGCTCGTCCGTCCCGCTCTGGCGTCGCCCCGAGGAGAACACGTCCCCGGACGATGCGGAGGCCGTGGGCGTGAAGAAGCCGGACCTTCCCAGCCCCAACGCGTAGCCGAC
>ERZ1034486.371-NODE-371-length-11920-cov-30.660598_pt1 | contig 11920 bp, 12 predicted proteins | sample MGYA00520683_ERZ1034486 | MGnify/ENA primary metagenome ERZ1034486 (study PRJEB33760, sample SAMEA4777685) | hypersaline lake metagenome | biome: hypersaline environment; feature: brines | place: Spain | collected 2012-08 | depth 0 m ...
GCACGACGGAGCGCCTCGGCGTCACGGACGAACTCGGGGTGGTGTCGGAGCATCGTGGTCACCTGCGTTCCCATCCCGTCGACGTAACAGGGGAGATCGTGTGCCGCACAAACCAGCATCAGCTCCTGTGTCCGACCGATGGCAAACGCGGGAACGACGACCGTCCCACCCTCCCAGAGCGTCTCCTCGACGCTCCCGACGAACCCGCGTTCGACGTCAGTGCGGTCGTCGTGCGTCACGTCGCTGTACGTGCTCTCACAGATCACCACGTCGGCGTTGGGACGCGCGGTCGTTCCCGCGACGAGCCGCTGGTTGTCGGTGTGAAAGTCACCGGTGTACAGCAGCCGTGTCTCGCCGTCGTCGACGAGGACGTGTGCCGAGCCGGGAATGTGGCCCGCATCGAAGAGGGTCACCTCGTAGGTCGTCCCACCAGCCTCGATGACAACCGGCTCCTCGTATCCGTGTCGGTGTGCTACCTCACCGAGTCGCGCCACGTGCTCGTCGGTAAACGGACACCGTGGGCTGCCGCCGTAGAGTTTCAGCGTGTCGCTCGCGAGGAGCCGGGTGAGCTCGCCGGTCGGGGGCGTCCAGTGGACGTCCGGTCGGCGCTGCCCCTTCAGTAGCGCTGGCACAGCGCCAGCGTGATCCAGGTGGCCGTGAGAAACGACGACGGCGTCCGGATCGGGAGTCTGCACGGGGTACTGTGGCGGGTCGCTCGCGAGCACGCCGTAATCGAGCAGTAGCGAGTCGTCGACAAGCACCGCGCTCCGACCGACCTCTCCGGCTCCACCCAGGAACGACACCTCCATGAAGCGGTACGATGGGTCGAAGACAGGAGAGGTCGTCGGTCTGTGAGTGTGTGAGGACGGCGGCTCATCCAATCCCCGTCAGGGTCACTCGATTCGTTCTGCGGCGTCGCGCTCGACGAGTGGCGTCGCGTTCGCCGCCGGGAGCGTGACGACGTCGTCGCTTGCGAGCTCGTACTCACGCTCGTCGACCCCGAGGATCGATCCCACATCGCGGGTGATCCGAACCGTCTCGCGGTCGAGACGGGTGTCGCGATCGGTAGTCGTGCTGTCGTCGCCTGTAGACGCCACCGTCGCGCCGCCGTCTGTCTGGGTCGCACTCGGCTTCGGCGTCGACTCGTCAGTGTGACTGTCGGCAGCCGGGTCGCTTGCGGGCCGTGTCTCGGGCGTCGGCGGCGATGTCGACGCCTCAGCATCCGCGGCACGTGAGGACGCTGGGTCGGGGTCAGAGTCGAGATCGGGGTTGGAGTCGAGATTGGGGTCAGAGTCGAGATCGGGGTCGGGTGGGGTGGGGTCCTCGACAGAGGTGGCGGCTTCAACAGCGTCCGACGGTGGGTCGCTGGCAGGGGGGGCATCTGAGGCGGTGGTTCCCATTGCTCCGGCGAGGAGATCAGAACCGTCCGCTGTCGGCGACGATACTGTGTTCTGGTCCGGCGGTGTGGCCGTCGCGTCGTCAGAAGCCGGCGTATCTGAACGACTCGACTCGGTCGTGTCGGCCGGTTCGTCCGTCTGCCCCGTCGTCGGTTCTGGGGGGTGAGTCGGCGCTGTCGCGTCGGGCACCTCGGCTGTGTCCGTCCCGCCCGTATCCGACTCGTCTGCCGTGCCAGGCGGTGCGTCCCCAGCGAGGGTCGCGAGGACCGTCGACTTGTTCGACCGGATGCGCGAAACGAGGTCGTCGAACAACGCCCGCTCCTCGGTGGTCATCCCGTCCGTGTCGACAGACATGTCCGCAGCCGCAAACGAGGCCAGTTTCACCACCTTCCCGACTCGCCGTTCGTAGAGTGCTTCTGCGACCTCCTCTGTGGTCTCGAGTTCGTCCGATAGTCGCCGGACGTCGTCGTCCGCGAACGGGTTCTCAACCTGTTCTGCCCGCTGGTCACGCGCGGCACGCAGGTCGGCCACGTACGCTGCCACGTCGTCGTAGAAGGCGTCGCGCAGGTGCTGGAGACTGTCCTTTCGGCGCTCTTTCGCCTGGGCGGATCGAAGCTCGTCGAGATTCATCGTTCGGGTGCCTTCTGCGCCGCGCCGCGGGCCATCAAGAAGACGCCCACGAACTCGGGAACGGTGTTGGTTCCAGGTCGAATACTCACACTCGTTCCGTTTAACTCTACCGTCGACGACTGCTCACACTCGATTCGAATGTCACGTCCGACGAAGCGGTCTGGAACCGCATCACGAAGCGGGTCGAACTCGTCGAGCTCGTCGCGGTCGATCGGTGTGACGACGAGCCCGGTCCCACCGTGCAGGGTGCCAGGTACCCTGATGAGGCGCCTGGTGTCGGTGGTCACGGGCTCGTCGATCGGTGCCGTCTCGGTGGCTGTCACCCGCGAAACGAGCGCAGCAACGAGTCGGCGGACGCCCGGCCCCCCCGCCTCGACGTTGCCCTCGCGCACCGCATCGGGGTTTCGCTCGAACGCGCCAAGAATCGTCTCGGCCCGACCCTCGCCGATCCCGTCGAGCTCCATCAACCGATCTCGTGCCGTCGACTCGTCCATCGCACGAAGGTCGTGCGCGTACTCGACGAGCGCCTCGTGGACACGGGCTCCCCAGCCGCCTTCTGTCTGGAGGACCCGCTTCGTCGTACCGCGGTCGGCGACCGTGCGTATCAGTCCGTCTGTATCGAGGTCGATCGCCCGCACGTAGTCGACGATCTCACGACGCGCCGTGCTGTCCAGTGTTCGTACGTCCTCGTCTCGCACGTGGACGTGATATCCCCGACCCCCGGAGAAGACCACGGTGAGATCGTCGAAACCGAAGTCGTCCTCGAGAAACGAGAGCAGCCGGACGAGTGCGTCCTTACACGCCGCAAGCATCGCTGCGTAGCTCGCCTCTGTAGGGTCGACCGACGGCAGGTGGTCAGCGTCGAGATCGAAGATGAGGTCGGCCGATCGCCATCCTTTTTTCGACATCGTCGACGCCCCCGGGTCGTCGTATCGGGCAGCAGAGAAGTAGGCGTGGCGCGGTGCCGTGTCGGAAAAAAACGTGTCGAGGTCGCCGAGGTCGTACAGCGACCGGTGACGAACCATCGTCGTCCCCGACCCGGGCGTCCAGGGAATATGACCCCACTCGCGGAGGTGTGCGTCCGGCGGTGGCGACAGCGAAATCCCCCGGTAGTAGTCACCAAACCGCCCAGAGAGGTACTCGCGCGTCCGTTCGTCCATCGTCTCTCGTAGTAGCGACGGTCGAAGTATAGGCGTGTCGTTCGTCGGCGGAAACACAGGCATCTTCTTCGTCGACCGATACCCGCGAGCACCTCGAGCATCAAGACCGACCGCCCTCGATGGGTTTATTTACCACATCGATATACAATAAATCGACGCTTCGTCTGGAGGGCCGAAGCGTCAGCGGGGACCACAGTCGACGCGAGCCGCACACGGCTTTTTTCCGCGTGCGGCTCGGGTCGTTCTCGACTCGAACCCACGACCCGAAGCGATATCTCGACGTATCAGATGAACTGTCTCACACTATCTCCGGCACTGACAGTATCTAGACAGCCGCTAACCGCATACAACACGCTGGCTACCGGTATTTCGTGATACACATACCGATATATTTATGTGTATCGATCAGATATGTCTGAATACCCTCATGTACGATCTGACTGGATTCCAGCGGGACCTCCTCTACGTGATCGGCGGGCTCGACGAACCACACGGCTTGGCGATCAAAGACGAGCTCGAAGAGTACTACGAGACGGAGATCCACCACGGCCGCCTCTACCCGAACCTCGACACGCTCGTCGAGAAGGGGCTCGTCGAGAAGGGACAGTTGGACCGCCGAACGAACTACTACACACTCACACGTCGCGGGCGCCGCGAGATAGACGCCCGGTCCAACTGGGAGACACAGTACGTCGACCGCTGAGCGCGGCTACCCAGTGGGTCGGATCACCACCGATAAACCCCGCTCGCTCGGATCGTCGTCATGACCGATGCAGAGGAGGGCAGCGACGGGGAGTCGTTTGCCGGCGACGTGTCGGCACCCGCCGCGGCGTTAGGAGCCGTCCGCGAGGCGCTCGTCTCCTGGTACGAACGCGACCACCGGGCGTTTCCCTGGCGCGAGACGGACGACCCGTACGCGATCCTCGTGAGCGAGGTGATGAGCCAACAGACCCAGATCGATCGCGTCGTCCCGGCGTGGGAGTCGTTTCTCGACCGATGGCCGACCGTCGACGACCTGGCGGCCGCCGAGCGGAGCGACGTGGTGGCCTTCTGGTCGACGCACGCGCTCGGATACAACAACCGCGCGACGTACCTCCACGAGGCGGCGACGCAGGTGGTGGACGCGTACGACGGGGTCTTCCCGAAGACGCCCGACGAACTCCAGTCGCTCATGGGCGTCGGCCCGTACACCGCCAACGCGGTGGCCTCGTTCGCGTTCGACAACGGCGACGCCGTCGTCGACACTAACGTGAAGCGCGTGCTCTACCGCGCGCTCGACGTCACCGATGGAGCCTACGAGTCGGCTGCTGGAGCACTCATGCCGGCCGGAGAGTCCCGAACCTGGAACAACGCGATCATGGAACTCGGCGGCGTCGCTTGTGGGAAGAAACCACGGTGTGACGAGGCCGGCTGCCCGTGGCGCGAGTGGTGTCGGGCGTACCAGACCGGTGACTTCACCGCGCCCGACGTTCCGACCCAGCCGAGCTTCGAGGGGAGCCGTCGCCAGTTCCGGGGTCGGATCGTTCGACTCCTCGGCGACCACGACGAGATGGAGGTAGACACGCTCGGTCATCGGATCCGAGTGGACTACACTCCTGATGGGGAGTACGGACGTGAGTGGTTGCGAGGCCTCCTTTCGGACCTCGACGACGACGGTCTCGTCCAAGTCGAGGAAGGAGACGATCAGATAACTGCTCGCCTCCAGTAGTCTGATTCAGGTCTGCTGAACTACTTCTAATGGGTCATAGACGACTTATATTCGAGAGTGGAAATATTGAATTCACTCAGTATAGAGAGGTATGAGTCAGCACGACACCAGTTGTGAACGAGAGGGTTGATGAACACACCCTCTCACCGAACATCCTACTGCACTACGAGTTCGCTGCTCCACACGCAGAGTCTACTGGTATGGTCTCAGGGGCCGCCGTTCGCTGAGTGCTATCTTCATGCTTAAACTCATCTAAGGACTGTCCATCGGGGACGATTTGTTCAGAGGGGATAGTGCCAACTGATTCTGCGGATTCCAGACGCTCAAATCAATAGTCATCACGACGCTCACGATTGAGACAGGAATCACCCAGCAGAATAGCCCACGAGGAAAGAAACCTTGCTCAACCAAGAGCGGGATGACCCCACCGATGATGATAACGAGACGGCTGTTTCGACTATTATTCTGACTCCCCGTTCTACTCCATGACCGCTATTCGGCATCTTATCATCGAATCTGAAGTGTAGAAAGAGAGTGTTTCGCCGAAGTGTTTAGATTCTATGTACTCTGAGCGCCTTTCGAGACGACTTTCATTAAACTTAATCTCAACAGATACCTTTATTCCTGACTGGGTTTAGATTCTATGTACGCCAAGCGGCTATGGAGCCCACAAACGAGAAAGACACTCGAAGAACGAGCCTGTCAACACGCGAATCGCAGGCACTCTCACGCCTCGCAAGCGAGGGCCAACAGATCATCACCATCGGTGACATCGCGGATGTCCTAACCATCCCCCGGAAGTCAGCCAAGGATATGGCGTATTCGCTCAAGGAGAAAGGTTGGCTTGAGCGGATCGCGTACGGGAAGTATCTCATCTTGCCACTCGCTGCGGGCGAAAACGCCGTGTATACCGAACACGAGTTCGTGATCGCGTCCGCACTCGTCAAGCCGATGTACATCGGGTATTGGAGTGCGATGAACCATCACGGGCTTACAGAGCAGCTGTCCCGTACTGTGTACATCGTGACGACAGAACGCACCCGAGAACGCGAGATCCACGGGGTTACTTATCGACCGGTGACAGTCACTGAGCAGAAGTTCTTCGGCCATCAACCGACTGCGGTCGGGTCTACCCAAGTGAATATTTCGAGTATCGAGAAAACGCTGGTCGATTGCGCTGACCATCCGGAGTTCTGTGGGGGCATCGACGAGCTTGCAAAGGCAATGCAGAACGCGGCAGAGATGAGATGTTCCTGGGAGCGGGTCGTCGAGTATCTGCAGCGAGTCGGGAACGGTGCCGCGACGAAACGAATCGTCTACCTCGCCGACCAGTTGGACCTCGTGCTTCCGGAGTACGACGAGATCGTTGCAGAGTTCACGACTGGGTACCCGTTGCTCGATCCGACGAGGGAAGCGAGGGGCACCCGCGACAGCACGTACCAACTCCGCCTGAATGTCAGCCCCGAATCGTTCCAGCCGGAGGACTTCGCATAATGATTTCCGAACCACAACTCCGGCGGCTGGCCAGAGAGCTGGATGTTCGCCTCGGCTACGCGGAGAAGAACTACGTTAATTCGTGGATCCTCTGGACGATCTACACGAGCCAATACGGCGATAACCTGCTGTTCAAGGGCGGCACTGCGCTCAGTAAGTTGTACTTCCCGGAGACGTGGCGCTATTCGGAGGATCTTGATTTTGGTGTCGAGGGAGCGTACCAAGGGAGCGAAGCGGAGCTGCGAGACGTATTTGAAGGCACTACCAGAGCCTCCGGCATCGATTTCGAGGTGACCAAACACCGCGAGCTACAGAAAGAAGCGTATCCGACACACTACGTCGATATCGATATCCAGTACACCGCTGTTCTCGGTCACAAGAACACAACGAGTCTGGACGTTATGATCGATGAATACGTTGCGTTCCCCTCGGTGAACTATCGGCACAGCTACGAGGATATCCCCGAATTCGAGTTGACCGCGTACAGCGTAGAGGAGATTTTCGCAGAGAAGTTGCGAGCGCTCTATCAGCGATCACAGGCTCGTGACTACTACGATCTCTATCGGATGATTACCGAGGCTGACGTTGATGACTCGGTTATCCTTCCGGCATTCACGCGAAAGTGTGAACACGACGGTCTGGACATCAACCTCGGAAATGGACTTCCTGGGGAGAAACGGGATGAAATCCGCGACGGCTGGCAGAACACCCTCCCCGACCTGGTTGCGGATCTTCCCGATTTCAACTTAATGTATGACACGCTCGACGACTACATCAGTTCGATAGTAGATGAATCGTAGCCTGGGTAAGACCTCTCCGGAGGCGGATGGCTGCGTCTTCTCCGGATCTATCGTATATCTCGCCAACTATCGGGCATTTGCAGAAATGCATAATACGGACGATCCGGACTACGAAACGGTTGCGAACGCGCTCATGCCGGCCGGAGAGTCCCGAACCTGGAACAACGCGATCATGGAACTCGGCGGCGTCGCTTGTGGGAAGAAACCACGGTGTGACGAGGCCGGCTGCCCGTGGCGCGAGTGGTGTCGGGCGTACCAGACCGGTGACTTCACCGCGCCCGACGTTCCGACCCAGCCGAGCTTCGAGGGGAGCCGTCGCCAGTTCCGGGGTCGGATCGTTCGACTCCTCGGCGACCACGACGAGATGGAGGTAGACACGCTCGGTCATCGGATCCGAGTGGACTACACTCCTGATGGGGAGTACGGACGTGAGTGGTTGCGAGGCCTCCTTTCGGACCTCGACGACGACGGTCTCGTCCAAGTCGAGGAAGGAGGCGATCGAGTAACAGCGCGGCTCCGGTGACATCCTAGGGAGCGTTTCGTCCGCGTACGAAAAATCGAGGGAACGTATCGCGCTTCAACGTGGGAAAGATAGCACCATTCTCACGACACCTCGACGGTGTTCCGGAGCGTGCCGACACCGTCGTAGGTGATCTCGATCACATCACCAGGCTCGATCAGGCCCGGGTTGGCCGGGCTGCCAAATGCGATGACGTCGTCCGGCTGGAGGGTGAACCGAGCAGAGAGGAACGAGACCACTTCGCGCGGCGAAAACAACATCTGCTCGGTGGTGGCGTGCTGTCGCTGCTCACCGTTGATGACCGTCCGCATCTCTATCCCCGTCGGGTCCACGTCCGTCTCGATCCACGGGCCGAGCGGGCCTGACCCATCGAACGCCTTTCGGGCCGTCCGGCCCGGCTGGTCGAGCGCGTCCAGGTCGTTCAGTATCGTGTACCCCTTCAGAACCTCGTCGACGTCGTCTACGGCAACGTCCGCACATCGGTCGCCGATAACCGCCGCGAGCTCGCCGGCGTACGTGAGCTCGTTCGTGAACGAGGGGTACGGAATCGGCGTGTCGGGTGGGTGCGTCGAGACGGACGGCTTGATAAAGAAGTCGGGCTCGCTCGGCCGCTCGTACTCCATCTGCTCGAGCGTAGTGGCGTAGTTCCGGCCGACGCAGTACATCGTCGTCGGCCGGACGGGAGCGAGGAGGTCACCGTCGACGTCGTAGGCGTCCGTCGCCGTCTCAAGGACGCCGTCTTCGTACGCGCCGCTGACGATTCCGCGAGACGTCTGTGCGCGAGCGAGTCGCATGCTCGCACCCACTGGACAGATCCTAAGAAGACTTCCCATCGACGGCGACCGGTCTCACCGACCGTCGTCCGGCCACGGGGACGCCTGAGACGACGGCGGACCGGTCGACCGCGCGCGAATCGTCATTCGTTTAGCGGTAGAGCCGTTGTGTCTCGTATGAGCGAGACCCTCGACTCGGACCTCTACGAGCGCACGAAGGCGCTGTTAGAGCCCGGCGACATCGACCTCGTCGGCTGTATCGTCCACACGACGTTGAGCGGGCGCGAAGACCTCGAGATGCACGAGCTCACCGTCGCGGCGAACGACGTGATCGCCGAACACGCCGGAGCGGGCGAGACGTACATCGAGGCGGGCAACGACGACACCGACTTCGCCTCGAACCAGTTCCAGGGGCTCACCCTCGACGACGAGTCGTTCGTCTGGGAGTGTCAACAACTCCTGCGAGAGGGCAGCTTCGACGTGGTGTTTTACTACGAGGCCGGCGTCGACCAATCGGCACTGGCCGACGCGCTCGCCGGGCTCGAGGACGTCGACCGGGTGACGCCGGTCCCGTGAGCCACCCGCCGTCGCTACAGCCGTGAGCAACACTGTCGTGATCCCCGGCGGCCGTGACGTTCGTGCGACGCGAGACGCCGCGAACGACACAGCCCCGTCCGAGACACTCGTCGTCGGCTGTCCACCACATCCGCTGCAGGGCGGGTCGCGCCACGACCGACGCTTACGAGCGGTCGCCGAGGCGCTGACCGAGGCCGGTGCCGACTGTCTCAGGGTCGACTACGGCGCCTACGACGCCGGTCGTGGGGAGTGCGTCGACGTCAAGCGGGCCGTCGAGTGGGCAGGCGCGCGTGCCGAGTGCGTCGGGCTCGTCGGGTACTCGTTCGGCGCGACGGTCGCCCTCTGTGCGGCGGCCCGTGGCGTCACCGATACTCCGGTCGTCGACGGCGTCGTCGCGCTCGCACCGCCGTCTCGGCTCCCAATCGCGGCCGGCACAGACGACACGCGTGCGGGAGAGACCGCACCGGCGCTGGAGGCCGACGACCACGGTGTCGACGGGCGCGAGGACACCGAATGGAGTGCCGTGACGGCGCTCTCGACGCTCGCCGATTCCGACTGCGCCGTCGACGTCGCGTACGGCACCCGCGACTCGACCGTCGAGACGGGCCCCGTCGTCGAGGCGGCACGAGCCGCCGGGGGTGCGGTCGTCGACGTCGACGCAGACCACGGCTTTACCGGCCGTCTCGACGAGGTGGCCGACGTCGTCGTCGACGCGGTCGACCGGTGGCGGTGAGGAGACGAACGCAGACCGGCGAGGTGACGGGCGCAGGCGGCCGAGGCGGTCAGTCGAGAGCGTCGAGCAATCGGCGGATCCGACGCTCTCCTTCGGCAGGGTCGTATCCCTCCATACGGAGGTGTGCGAGCGGTGCCACGTACGGGTTGCGCTCCCAGTGGGCCCACACCTCGGTGGTGCCGTCCGGAGCGGGAAAGAGCCGAACGTGGAGCTGTCCGTCTCCGAAGAGACCGTTCGGGCGCCGGACGAAGCTACCGACCTCGTGAACGGTCTCGCCGTTTCGCTCGTACGCGTGGAAGTACGCCCGCACGAGCTCGTCGAAGCCAGCGCGCGGGAGGTGCCGTCGACGGACCGCCGCGGGCGACGCCGGAATCGTCCCGACGTACTCGTCCTGCGGCGGCGGCAGCACACGGACGTGTGTCGGCGCACGCTCCGGGAGCCGAGCGAGCAGGCGTCCGGCGGCGAGTCGGAGCCGCCACGCGCCGAGCGGGCGAGAGCGCGAGAACAGTGCGGCAACGACTCCGGCGAGGACGACGACCCACATGGAGCGCTGACCTCCCCGACTTCTTTCGCGGCGCCAGCCCATGCGATTAGCGGGCCCCACAGAGGGTCGACCGGAGTCGTCCGATGCGGTCGCCCGCGAGAGATTCACGCCGACGTCGCTGTTCGCTCACGACATACCACAGGGCGAGCGATCACAAAACCGTTGATGTTGGCGTCGACGCGCCAGTGCGCCTTAGGCCAGTCAGCGCCCCGAGCTCAGAGTCGAACTACATATAGCGGCCAGGGGCGTACATCAACGCGTCGACGCGGCAGCGCCTCGACACACCTATGGACCTCAGATCGTCGCTCGGAACCGTCACGACTGTCCTCGTGATCGGGTTCGTCGTCGCGATGCTCGTCGGCCAGCAGCTCGGCCAGCCGATCTTGCTCGGGTTCGTGCTCACCGGGAGCATGAACGCCGAGCCGGCCAATATGGCGCCGGGCGATGGGTTCGTCGCGGTTCCACCCGCACTCGCCGGCGAGGTCGAGTCGGGAGACGTGGTGACGTTCAATGCACGCGAACTCCAGGGGGGAGGATTGACCACACACCGCGTGGTCGGTGAGACGGACGAGGGCTACATCACGCGCGGCGACGCCAACCCGTTCACCGACCAAGACGGTCCGGAGCCACCCGTACGGGAGGCGCAGATCGTCGCAGTCGCGTTCCAGCCCGGCGGAGACGTGCTCGTGATCCCCCGGATCGGACTCGCGGTGCTCGCGATGCAGGGCGTCTTCGAGGCGCTCGTTCCGGTGCTCGGGTCGCTGCCCGGACTCGGCGGACTCGCCGACGGCGACGCCGGCTCGATCATGACGGGCGCGGGGGTCCTCCTGCTCGTGTACAGCGTCGTTCAGGAGGTGCGCGCGGGCGGCCGGCGCGCCGGCTCCGAGGGGCGGTCGCGCGACCGCCGCGGCAAGACGAGCGCCGTGCTCGTCCTCGGGGTGATCCTGTTGTTGATCCTCGTGCCGGCGACGGCGAGCATGGTGATCCCCTCGGAGACGACGGAGCTCACCATCGTGAGCTCACAGTCACCGAGCGAGAGTCCGACCGTGATCGAACGCGGCGGGAGCGTCACCTACGACTACAACTTCACCAACGAGGGGTTCTTGCCGCGAGTGGGCGTCGTGGAGTCACAGAGTACCGGCGTCACCGTCGCCGAACCGGTGCTCGTCGCCGGACGCGGCGAGAGCGTCGGCACGACCGTCACCATCTCTGCACCCGAGGCGACGGGTGCGTACGTTCGCGCCGTCTCACAGCGGCAGTACCTCGGCATCCTCCCGCTACCGATGCTTTTAGCGCTGCACTCGCTGCACCCGTTCGTCGCGATCGCCGCCATCGACGCCGTGATCGGCACTCTCGTCACGGCCGTGTTCGTGCTCGCCGTCGGGCTCGAGCCGTTCCGGTTCCGCTCGCGCGACCGTGACGTCTCGTTCGTCGACCGGGCCCGTCGGGCGGTTCGCAAGTGGCTGTGAGCCGGCTCGGTGAGACTTAATCGAGCGGAACCCCACCCGTTCACGGGTGGGTCTGGCGGACGAATTGGCCACAACCGCCGACGATGGCCCGACCGGGGTCTCAATGGATGTAATAC
>ERZ1034486.374-NODE-374-length-11876-cov-5.145758_pt1 | contig 11876 bp, 5 predicted proteins | sample MGYA00520683_ERZ1034486 | MGnify/ENA primary metagenome ERZ1034486 (study PRJEB33760, sample SAMEA4777685) | hypersaline lake metagenome | biome: hypersaline environment; feature: brines | place: Spain | collected 2012-08 | depth 0 m ...
CGACTCCAAACGCCGCGTAGATGCCGTACGAGATGCCAAGCCCGATGGACCCCAAAAGAATGGGAAAGGTCCACGTGACCAGAAAGTTGGAGAGCCACTGCACCAGGCCGCAGATCGAGAGGGCGGCGCCGCGGAACCGGTTCGGAAACATCTCGCCGAGCATAACCCACATGACCGGGCCCCAGGAGAAGGCGAAAAACGCAATGTATGCGTTCGCGGCCACCAGTGCCACGACCCCTTGATTCCCCTGCATTTCGATGCCGCCAGCCCCGCCCTGCGCCGCCGTGGCGAAGACGTACGCCATGACGCCGAGCATGAGGGCCTGCCCGATCGAGCCCACGAGCAGGAGGGGCCGACGCCCCACCCGGTCGATCAGGGCAATCGCCACGAAGGTAAAGACGACGTTTACCGAGCCGTTGACGACGTTCGTCAGCAGAGCGCTTGCCTCGGTAAAGCCGGCGGCCTGCCAGAGCGTCCCCCCGTAGTAAAACACTACGTTGATTCCGGTCAACTGCTGCAGGGCCGCCAGCCCAATGCCGGCCCACAGCAGGGGGTGAATCCGACCGGTGTGCTCCTGAATCACGTCCGTGAGGCGCGGGCGCCGCTCGTCGTTCAAGGTCGACCGAATGTCGGCGAGCTTCTCCTTCACGTTGGTGGCCGTGCCCAGGCTGTCGAGCACGGAGGCGGCCTCTTCCTCCCGGTTCGCGGCCACCAGGTAGCGGGGAGACTCCGGAATCGCGAGGAGGGAAAGAAAAAATACGCTGGCGGGAATTAGCTCCATCCAGTACATCCATTGCCACGCGTCGAAGCCCATCCAGAACGCGTTGGCGGCGCTTCCGGCAGCCTGCGCGATCAGGTAGTTGTTGAGAAAGGCCACGAAAAGCCCCACCACGATCATGAGCTGTTGGAGCGTGGCCAGGCTGCCCCGAATGCTGGACGGAGCAATTTCGCTGATGTAGGCGGGGGCGAGAATGCTCGCTGCTCCCACTGCTAGCCCGCCGATCAGGCGGGCGGCCACGAAGGGCACCGATCCCCCTGCGGCCCCGGAGCCCCAGGCGCTCACCATAAAGGCGAGGGCCGTGAGGATGAGCGTGGGCCGCCGGCCGACCTTGTCAGCCAAGTTGCCCGCGAAGAAGGCGCCCACCGCGCTCCCCAATAGCATCGACGCCACGTTAAAGCCCGTGACGACCTCCCCAGCTCCAAAATCACTCTGGATCGCCTCCACCGTCCCGTTGATGACTCCGCTGTCGAACCCGAACAGGAACCCGCCGAGCGCAGCGGACAGGGACAAGAGGACGATTTTGAGGACGTTTCCGGTGAGTACTTCCTCATTGGCCTCAGAAGAGGAGTCGGCAGTGGGGTCGGGCATGACGGAATCGACTGCAACGAAAAGAGCGAGGGGCGGACGGGTATTTGGGGAGAGCCGACGCTGGAACGGCACCTCCTGAGAGAGCAGCGCGCTTACACGAGGCCGTGGCCGGGTGGCTGTAGCCGGGTCTCTGCATCGTCGCAGCACCGCTCAGGAGGCAACCGTTCACGCCCGGCACGTTGACATGCACCGTTCCTGTCGACTTGCCGTTACTGTAAGAGCCGTTACTTAAGAGAGGACGTCGTGCCTTGCTCTTCCGGAGAACGGTTCGGCCCCTCCGTGAGGAACCGGTCGCCAACGAGGTCCACGGAGGTGCTGAGGTTGTGAACCGCCACCCGAAAGGTCCCAGGCTCTACCACTGGCTCACCGTCGCGCCCGATGAAGCTGAAGTCGTCGGTCCGCAGCGAGAACGAGAGTCGCGTGCGCTCGCCGGGCGCGAGATCTATCTTCGCAAAGCGGGTGAGCTCCTTCACAGACGGCGTGACGCTGGCGACGAGGTCGCTCAGGTAGAGTTGGGCCACGTCCTGGCCTCGCCGTTCGCCGGCATTGGTGACGGTGACCTCGACCTCAACCTGCCCGCCGTTCTGGAGCGCGCCGGTCGTCATTGAGTCGCGGCTCACCGTGAGGTCGCTGTAGTCGAAGCGCGTGTAGGACAGCCCGTGCCCGAAAGAGAAGAGCGGGTCAAAGCCGCTCATGCCACCCTGCCGGTCCTGGTTCTCGCTGTACTTGCGGTCGTACGTCCGCATGCCTACCGACGAGCGCGGGTAGGTGTAGGGCAGGTGGCCGCTGGGATTGACAGCTCCGTACATGACTTCCATGAGTGCCTGCCCACCCTCAGGACCCGGGTTGTATGCCGTCAGCACGGCGTCCGGCAGGTCGGCCGTATCGTTCAAGAGGCGCGGGCGTCCCTGAATCAGCACCAGGGCCACCGGCGTGCCCGTATCGGCAACCCGGTGGAGGAGCGTGCGCTGGGCGGGAGGCAGGGCCATGTCGTTGAGGTTGCCCGGGGTTTCCGCGTAGGCACCCTCGCCTAGGGCCACCACGGCCACGTCGGCCTCTCGGGCGGCGGCCACGGCCTCGTCCACCTGCTCGGGATCTGTAAGCGTAGCGCCGGGCACGTAGGTCATTCCATCTGTGCCTACCCGCTCACGGACGGCCTCCATAAGCGTAGGGCGCTCTTCTGGAAACATCTTCTGTGCGGCCCCACCGCCCTGCCACGTGTACGACCAGCCGTTGTGCATCGACTGCATGGAGTGGGCCGTGGGGCCGGTCACGAGCACGTCCTGGGTGTCGGACAGGGGCAGAAGAGGGGTGCCTTGGTCCGTCTCGCGGTTGCGGAGCAGCGTCACCGACTCGCGGGCCGCCTGGAGCGAGACGCGCCGGTCGCGCGTGCTTCCGACCTGTTCGGCCTGCTCCAGCCCACGCAGCGGCTCCTCAAAGAGACCGGTCTGGAACTTGAGCCGCAGGATGCGCCGGACCGCCTCGTTGATGCGCGACTCGGGGACTTCCCCGTCCCGCACCAGCGACACCAGGTGGTCGTAAAACGAGAGGTCAGTGGGCACCATGCTCATGTCCATACCCGCCATCACAGCCATCTTGGTCGCTTCCCGCTCGTTATCGGCAACGTGGTGCACGTTCACGAGCTTCTTCACGTCGAGCCAGTCGCTGACCGCTACGCCCTCAAAGCCGAGCTCCTCGCGGAGCACGTCTTGCAAGAGGTACGAACTGGCGTGGGCGGGCACGCCGTTGACCTCGCCGGAGTTGATCATGATGGACTTGGCGCCCGCGTCGATGGCCTTCCGGAACGGTTTCAGGTGGTGCTCACGCATCTCGATGTCCGAAATCCGCGCCGGAGTGCGGTCCAGTCCAGACTCAGGGACGGAGTACCCCACGAAATGCTTCAGCGTACCGGCCACGCGGGAAGCGTTGCTCACATCAGTGCCCTGGTAGCCCCGCAGCATACCGAGACCCATGACGTTGGTCAAGTGCGCATCCTCACTGAACGTTTCGTAGAGGCGGGGCCAGCGCGGCTCCCGTCCCATATCGAGCACTGGCGCGAAATTCCACGGAATGCCAGAGGCGCGCACGTCGCGGGCCGTGATGGCCGCCGTCTCCTGGGCGAGCGCCGGATTCCAGGTGGCCGCCAGGCCCTGATTCTGAGGAAAGAGCACGGCCTCCCGTGTATAGTTGGCGCCGTGGACCGCGTCGATGCCGTACAGGATTGGTATACCAAGACGCGTCTCCTCCATGGCCGTCCGCTGCACCTGGCGAATGACTTCCGCCCAGTGGCCGACGGAGAACGCCTGTCCCGTCACGTTCAGGATGGAGCCCACGTGGTGCTCCACGACCACGTTGCGCAGCTTCTCCGGACTCAGCTCATGCTCGCGGATCGCCGAAGGGTTATCCTGGTGCGGGTCCTTTGAAACCATGCTGAGGGTGAGCTGGGTCATTTGTCCCACCTTCTCCTCCAGCGTCATCTCATCGAGAAGGGAGTCAACCCGCGCCTCTACGTTCTCGACGCTGGTCGTGACAGAGTCATCCAGAATGCCCTGGGCGAACGCGCCGCTGCTCCGGACCGAGGCGCTGACGGGCGGCTGTGGGCTCTTCAGCAGCGAGACGTCACGATCGAGCGCCATGCGGCGCCCCTCGGGGTCGGCCTGTTGCCCTGTTTGGCCCACGGCGTCGGATTCCATCGTCGTGTCAGGAGGAGAGGTGTCGGCCATCGTGTCGTTCGTGGTGGTGGGACGCGTGTCGGCACACCCTGCCAGCAGCACCGAGGCAGCGAGCAGGAAACGTGCCCAGTCTGTGGGTAAGGAGACGTTCATCCGATTCGATGTGGGGAAGATTCGTGGTGGAAACGGATCGGTCGGCCAGCTCTGCTCCGCCCCTCCGATAAAAACGTCGCTCTAGCCCCCGACCTACATCCGATCCGGCCGTGCGGGTGCGCTGTGACTGTAGAACGCGAGTACTCCTGTGGGGCGGGGGACTAAGATCTGCCGGGGTAAGGGCAGGCAGGATCGCTACTCGGGCTTGTACACCCGTACGTAGTCGATTACCATGCGCTCGGGAAATGCCGAGTCGTCAATGCCCTCGGCCCCGCCCCAGGTCCCGCCGACGGCGATGTTCATCAGGAGGTGGAATTTCTGGTCGAAGGGCCATTCCTCCCAGCCGTACTGCTCGCGGTTCCGGAAGGTGAAGTACCGCTCCCCGTCGACGAAGACGCGGATCTCGCTGGGGGTCCACTCCATGGTGTATTCGTGGAAGGCGGACGTGGCGTCGGGCACAGTGATCGAGCCGCCTTTATCGGTGTCGTTGATGTGGTTGAACGCCTCGGTGTGGATGGTGCCGTGGATCACGCCCGCGTCGTACCCTACGTGCTCCATGATGTCCATTTCGCCATTGTCCGGCCAGTACTGGTCGCCATAGGTGTCCTCGTCGGCCAGCATCCAGAGGGCCGGCCACGTGCCCCGTCCGCCCGGCAGCTTAGCCCGAATCTCGAAGCGGCCGTATTTCCAGGACGCCTCGCTGTTGAGGCGGGCCGACGTGTAGGCGTTGCCCTGATAGGATTCCTTATGGGCCTCGATGACGAGATTGCCGTTTTCTAAACGTGCATTTTCTGGGTCATTTTCCGTGTAGTACTGCTGCTCCTGATTGCCCCAACCGTCGCCACCGGTTTCATAGTACCACTTGTCCGAGTTCGGGAGGCCCTGTCCCTCAAACTCGTCGCCCCAGACCTGCTTCCAGGTGACGGTGGCGTTGATGGGAGCGACGCGCACGCTCTTCGAAGCGTCGTCGGTGGCCCCGTTCGCGTCCGTCACCGTGAGAGTCACCTCGTAGCGTGCGTTCTCCCCGTACTTGTTCTCTACGGTTTCTGGGAAAGTGTGGCGCACCTGCGCACCCGTTTTCGTCGTTTCTCCGATGGACCACTCGTAGGAGGTAATGCCGCCTTCCGCGTCGCTGGAGCCGGTAGCGTCGAATTGCACCTCAGTTCCGGCGGTGGGCGTGTTGGAAGACACGCTAAACGTGGCGGTCGGAGCGGTATTGGACTCCGTACCTCCGTTTCCTCCCCCCGAGTCGCACCCGGTGGCGAAGAACAGTGGCAGAGCAACGACGAACGGTCGTAGATACAGGAGCATTGTGTACATGGCAGGAGCGTAGGCTGCGGAAAAAGGGTGCGCCCCGCGTGGAAGCTAATTGCTAGACTCCGGGATCACGGGGCGCCGGCGGATTTCGTCGATGTAGATCGTTCCCGTGAAGGTGTTCGGGTTGTTGTCATTGAGTAGGAGCACGATTTCTCCCATCTGCGTCGGGTCTACGGGCACCCCGTCGAACTGCTGAAAGTTGCCTCGGAAGTCGAAGTAGTAGGTCGCGTACTCCCCGTCGGCTGGCACCTCCGCTACGAGTTCAGGCACGGTGACGTTGGCATCTGCGTTGTCGCCCGCTCCGTTGAGCGCCGTGCGGATGACGGCTGGACCGTCACTCGACGCCGTCGCGCGAATGCGCATCTCCACGACCGGCGTGTCCTCGAAGTTCGTTGGTGCACTGAACGGCTTCGAGATACCCGGGAAGACGCCCACGCCGCCCAGGTTGGTGCCGTCAATGCGGAGCTGGCCCTCCTCCTGGCTGATGCCCGGTCCGCCGAAAGCGAAGAATCCCTCCGTTCCACTTTCAAAGTCGGCAATGGTCTGCGGGCCGATCACCGTGCCAGCAAACCGGACCGTGGCGGTTACGCCCCCGGCGCGGAAGCGGATCGGGGAAGCGTAGTTTCCGGACTGGCGGGGACCTGTGAAGGTGACAAGGAATGAACTTGATCCGTCGGCCGGAGTGCCGTTCTCTTTGCCCACCTCTACGGTATAAACGTCGGGCAAACTGGCGGTGTCAGGACGAGGACGTTCGCTGAGGCCCTGGTATTCCAGCGTGAGGGTATCGGACTGCGAGAGGTCTGGCTGAACGCGGAAGTCGATCTGGGGAGTCACAGGCGCAATCACACCGTCCGCCGTGTCCGTGGCGGGGCCCGAGTCGCACCCCGCCAGCACGAGGCCGGCGGCGACGACAATCAGCAAGAAGCGCAGCACCTGGTGGGCGTAGGAGGAGTCGTGGGTCATGGCAGGCAACGGGCCCTGTAAAGCCGGGCCTCTGATGGTCAAGAATACGTGTGAAGTGCAAGGGCGGGCCGGGACACTCGTCCTGCGAGGGGCTACTCGTACCCGGGATTCTGGTCGAGCGCCGTGCCCTGGTCGAGTTGCTCCTGCGGAATGGGGAAGCGCTCGTTGACGCCCTCCTGAAATCCATCGTCGGCCATCAAGTCAGTGCGCCCCTGTCGCACGAGGTTGAAGAAGCGCTGGTACTCCATCGCGAACTCCACCCGCTGCTCGTGCCAGATGATGTCGCGGAGCTCGCTCTGGTTGGCGGTCGTGATGTCGGGGAGGACCCCATCCGGATCGTTCGACGGATCGTCGTCATCGTCACGGGCCCGGGCGCGCACCTTGTTCAGCGATTCCAGTGCCGCCTGCGGATCGCCGTTCTCATTGGCGGCTTCCGCGTGCCACAGCAGCACGTGGGCGTAGCGGATGACGCGCCGATTCGTGGGACCCTTGCGGGGGCCAGAGGGCTGGCGTGCGGCCGGCAGCCACATCTTTTCGTTGAGGTATCCATCGGGACCGTTAGCGGCACAGGCCCCGACGACTTCAACCGTTTCGGTGTTACCCTCCGGACCGGTAATCGTCTCGCCGCTCTCGATGATGGTAGCATCTCGGCGTGGGTCATTGGCCTCAAAGGCGTCATAGAGCGCCTGAGTGGGACAGTTGAATCCGTAGCCCCAGGTGTCCCGGCTGTTCTGGTAGATGGTCCCGACCGTGCCCTCTAGAGCACTCGAGAGGTCCACATGGTTAATTTCGAAGACCGACCCAGGGCCAAACTCTCCACGCTGGTCAAAGACGCGGCTGTAGTCTGGGTCGAGGCTGTAGCGGCCCGAGTCGATGATTTCCCTGGCCAGGGTCTGCGCGTCGCTCCACTCTTCCTGGAAGACGTGTGCCTTCACGCGCAACGCCTTCGCGGCGCCCTCCGTGGCCCGGCCCAGGTCCGGCGCAGTGGGCCCCATCGCGGTGGCGGCATCCTGCAGGTCTGTCTCGATCTGTGCCCACACCTCCGCCTCCGACGTGCGGGGCACGTCGGCATCCGAAGCTGGAAGCGGCTCGGTAATCAGGGGAATGCCCGGCCCGTCGTTGGCCCGGTCGTTACCCAGGCCGTACATCTTCAGCGCGTAGAAGTGGAAGTATGCGCGCAGAAACTTCGCCTCGCCCACAATCTGCTCGCGCTGACTGGCGCTCATGCTCTCGATGTCCGGCACGTTGGCGATGACCAGGTTCGCCCGGTAGATGCCCGTGTACATCGTATTCCACGTAGAGGTGATGTACGGGTCTGTGGGGCGCGGATTGAACTGCTCCACGCGCTGGACCGAGATCTGATCGCTCCCGCTTTCTCCACCTTTCGTGGCGTTGTCTGAGGCGATGGAGCCAAAAATCATGGGATAGGGCGGGAAGAAGTCGAACGACCGCGCCTGGGCGTAGTCGTACACCGAATTCAGGGCCCGCTGGGCGTCCTCCCCATTCCGGAAGAAATTCTCGGAGGTCAGTTCGCCCTGCGGCGATTTCTGCAGGAAGCTATCGCACCCCGTGAAGAGGGCGGTGAGGACGACGGCCGCAAGGAGGCTGGAGAGAAGGCGTCGGTACATGGCCGATCAATCGGTCGGTGTGGAAAGGGTGTGTCGAGGCTGAGCCCCGTGTGGGGCGCCGGGAGGGCGTGTGGAGCGCCGTTTAGAAGCCGAGGTTGATGCCGACGGTGTAGACCCGTGGCTGCGGGTAGGTGGCCCGGTCGATGCCGCGGTCGAGCGTGCTGTTGTTGACGCCGATTTCGGGGGTGTAGCCGTCGTATCCCGTGAGCGTGAAGAGATTCTTGGCGCTCACGTAGAGGCGGGCCCGATCCAGACCGGCGCCGAGGGAGCTGAGCAGACGCGACGGCACCGAGTATCCCAGCCGGACATTTTTAAGGCGGAGGTACGATCCGTCCTCCACGTAGAAGTCGGAGATGCGGCTGTTCTGGTTCGGATCAGAGGACGTGAGGCGGGGCATGCGGGTGCTCGTGCCGGGGCCCGTCCAGCGGTTCTTGACGGCCTCGCTCATGTTGAATGCCGTGTTGAACACCGTGTAGAACTTGTAGGCCGCGAAGAGGTCGTTGCCCTGCACGCCCTGAAAAAGGGTGCTCAGGCTCACCCCCTTGTACTCGACGTCCAGGTTGAACCCGTAGGTGAAGTCGGGCGTCGGATTGCCGATGAAGGTCTGGTCTGCCTGGGTGATCTGCCCGTCTCCATTCAGGTCCTTGAAGCGGATGTCACCCGGCGCCGTGTCGGCGCTCTGGTAGGGTCCCTCGTCACTCAGCTCATTCGCGTTGGCCACTTCTTCCGGCGTCTGGAACAGGCCGTCAGTCTTGTAGCCGTAGAAGGCCCCAACCGGGTGGCCCGGCTCGGTGCGCGTGATGGATCCGTTTCGGTAGTTTCCGCTATTGATCACGAAGTCGGTCGACTGGGCGAGGCTCACCACTTCGTTGCTCAGGGTCGTCAGGTTGCCGCCAACCCGTACGGTCAGATCTTCAGCCGGCGTCAGAGAGTAGTCGGCCGAAAACTCCCAGCCGCGGTTCCGAATTTCTCCGGCGTTCTCGGGGCTGGCACTCACCAGACCGCTCGTAGGAATCGGGGGGAGAGACACCAGCAGATCGGAGGTGACCTTGTTGTAAAACCCAGCGCTCAGGTTCAGACGGTCGCCAAATAAGGCCGCGTCGAGCCCGATGTCCGTCTGAGTTGTCTCCTCCCACTTTACGTTAGGGTTCGGCGACTGCAGCGGAGCAGACCCTGGAGCTAGCTGGCCGTTCAGCACGTAGTCCTGATTGCCGGCAATGGTGGCTGCGAACGGGTAGTCCCCGATGCGCTGGTTTCCGTTTTGCCCCCACCCGGCCCGTAGCTTCAGGTTGGTCACCAGTTCGTTGTCGGGGAAGAAGGGTTCTTCAGAAATACGCCACGCCGCCGAGACGGATGGAAAGAACGCAAATCGATTGTTCGCCCCGAACCGCGAGGAGCCGTCGTAGCGCGCCACGGCGGTCAGCAGGTAGCGGTCCGAGAAGTTGTAGTTGAGGCGTCCGAAGAACGACAGTAGGTTCGACTCCGCGAGGCTCCCGCCGATGTTCACGACCTCGGGGCCAGCGCCCAAGTACCGGAGCGACGGATCGTTGCCCGGCTGTCCCTGCGTGGTAGCGTTGATGAAGCGGTAGTAGTTCGTCTCGATGGTAGTACCCCCCACCGCTTCCACGTCGTGGGAGCCAAAAGCCTTGTCAAAAGTTAAGGTGTTGTCCCAAATAAGCGAACTCTGAAAATCCGAATACTGCGTGGTGCTTGGGGAGACGTTGCGGAAGCTGGGGCTGATGTCGTACTCCGGGGTAAAGGCATACGTGTTGCCGTTACGCAAGTCAAAGCCGAGCTGAGAGCGAACACGGAGCGACGGCAAAAAGGATAACTCCGCAAAGACATTTCCCACGAGACGGTTCTCGTTATACTCGTTATTCCGAAAGTCTAGAGCAGCCAGCGGATTGTTGGCGTTCGTGCGGGGTTGGGCCGTAAAATTGCCTGCACTGTCGCGCGCCGGCACCGTGGGGTCAACCTGCAGCGTCTGGATCAGTAGATTCCGCACATTGTCCGACTCTGAGATCGTGCTGCGGGTCCTCCGTTCGAAAGTCAAGTTTTCGCCCACAGTGAGTAGGTCGTTGACCTCGAACTCGGTGTTGACCCGTGCATTCAGCCGCTCCAGACTCGACTTGTCAATAATACCTCCCTCCTCAAAGTACCCGCCACTGATTCGGTACGTCAGATCCTCGGTCCCTCCAGACACCGCTAGGCTGTAGTTCTGTGTAATCCCACGTTCGAAGACCAAGTCCTGATAGTCTGTACTTCCTTCAGGACCGAGGTAGGCACTCGGCGACGTGAAAGTGGGCGCCTGACCGGCGTTGATATTGGCCTCGTTGCGCAGGGCGGCGTACTCAGGCCCCTCCAGCATGTCGATCGTGCGCGGCGTTTGCTGGATGCCCGTGTAGGCACTAAAGCTGACGCTGCGCTCGCCGGCGCTTCCGCTTTTTGTGGTGATGATGACCGCGCCGTTGGCTGCCTGTGCCCCGTAAATGGCTGCCGCAGACGCCCCCTTCAGAATGTCGATTGACTCAATGTCGTTGGGATTGAGGAAGCTGATGCCACCCGCCCCCGTTTCCGTTGGATCCGACACCGGCACGCCATCCACCACGTAAAGGGGATTGCTATTGCCCGTGGTGCCGGTTCCGCGGATCCGTATGCTGAAGCCAGAGCCCGGGCTTCCTGTGTTTTGGGTCACTGTCACACCGGACACGCGTCCCTGAATTGCCTCTTGAGCGCTCTCAATTGGGGTTTCCGCTAAATCTTCCGTGGGCACCGATGAAATCGAGCCAGTAAGATCACTCCGTTCCTGAGTGCCATACCCCACGACGACCATCTCGTCCATCGCCATTGCGTCCGGCGCCAGGGCAAAGTTCAGTTCAAGGGTCTCACCGGCCGCCACATCGACCTCCTGGGTGCGAGAACGGAATCCTACGAAAGAGGCCCGAACTTGGTACGTCCCCGGTTCGAGGCCGGTGAGGCGGTAGGCCCCGTTTGCGTCGGTGCTTGTGCCTCGCTGAGAATCAACGATGACGACGTTTGCACCCGGCAAGGCGTCTCCAGACGAGGCCTCCGTCACCATCCCCGTAATGGTCCCAGTCTGGGCGATGGCGGAACCGACCCCGCCCATCAACAGCAGGGCGAACGATAAAAGCGCTTTTTTCCAGAGCATGATGCTGAGCAAATCGCTTAGGAAGTGTTCGCGTGGGACGGAGGCCGGGAGCGGTTCCGTCTGGTCGGTTTCTTGAAACGAATTGTTGGAGTGAAACGGGTTTCAAGAAACCGGTTTCATAATAAACCGGAGGTTATCAAAATGTCAAGTGGACCACAGGATTGTGTCCCGACCCGCCGTGTCATCGCGATGAGCGCCGTTTCGGGCCGCCGCTCCGGGGAGTGTTTCCGTTCGTCGCCGGGCCTACCACAGAAGACCGACGGTGACGGCGATGGCGATGAGCAGGAGGATGGTGGCCGTCGTCGTTTCGGGGGTGATGTCCGAGTCACTCCGTTGCCACATGGCCGCCGCGTTGGGGGCGGAGGCGATCCAGGGAGCCGTGGCGTAGCTGACGCCTCCCATCACGACCAGACTCGCCACGAAGAGAAGGCCCGCCACGTAGAGGAAGTGTAGGCCTGGATCGACGAGGAGGAGAGCGAGCGCCAGCAGGCTGCCGGCCACGAGGGTGAAAAACGCGGCGTGGTGGTTCACGCGACGGACGAAGAGCCCGCCGAGGAAGACGGCGACGATGGGAGGGGTGAGGTACGAGAGCGCGGACTGCAGGT
>ERZ1034486.378-NODE-378-length-11742-cov-4.601352_pt1 | contig 11742 bp, 8 predicted proteins | sample MGYA00520683_ERZ1034486 | MGnify/ENA primary metagenome ERZ1034486 (study PRJEB33760, sample SAMEA4777685) | hypersaline lake metagenome | biome: hypersaline environment; feature: brines | place: Spain | collected 2012-08 | depth 0 m ...
CGCGCACCTCCCCGACGATGTAGATGGCGCTGTTCCAGCCGGCGTAGGCGTAGGTGACAAACACGAGCGACACGGCGAAGCCCGCGCTCGCCACCTCGGCCAGGCCGTCCGCCGAGGGCACGACCGAAATGTCGTGGGCGGGCGTGGCCCCGGCGGCCGCGGCCACGAACACAAGAATGAGCAGCACCTTGAGCCCCGTGAACGCGTTCTGGAACCAGCTTCCGTAGGTAATGCTCGTGCCGTGGATGGCCGAGGTGAGCACCACGATGCCCGCCGCCAGGTGGGTGGACGAGAGGCCGGGGAAGACGGCCGTCGTGTAGTCCCCGAACGCGATGGCCGAGAGGGCGATGGGCCCCGCAAAGCCGAGCGTGGCCGTGATCCATCCCACGATAAAGCCGAGCGACGGGTGGTATAGCTCCGACACCAGGTGGTACTCGCCGCCGGAGCGGGGCAGGGCCGCCCCCAGCTCGCCGTAGGCCAGCGCGCCGCAGAGGGCCATGCCGCCGCCCACGGCCCACAGAAAGAGCAGGGCGAACGGCGAGTCGAGGTACTCCACCTGAAACCCGACGCTCGTGAAAATGCCGGTGCCAATCATGCTGGCCACGACGAGCGACACGGCCGTGACGAGGCCGACTTTCACGGGCGTGCGGTTGGGGGTGGTCATGCGGAGGCGGGGAGAGGGTGGGGAGAGAGCAGCAGGCCAGGCCCTAAAAAACACCGACGCCCCTACCAACGTGTCGGCTGCGGGCGGAAGATACAAGCGACGGGGACCGCAAGCGCTCGGCCCCGTGCCAGCCCGTTTGCGCCCCTGCCGAGCCCACCGCGCACCCTGGCCGTTCGGCACAACGGCTTCGACCGCGGCGCCGCTCCACAGCAGCGCTGCGGAACCGCACCGTCAGTCACGCTCGGGACGGGGCGCAGTGCTGGCGTGGGCAAGGGGCTCGTTGATGCCGAGCACGTCCGCGCTGTAGCGCCAGAGGCGGCGGGCGGCCTCAGGGTCGCGGGCCGCGTCGGCAGGGGCGGTGGGCTGCCGGCCCGAGAAATACCGGCTTGGGGCGTCGGCGGCCGCGGGGGCCAGGGCCGCGTGAAGTAGCGCCGCGGCGCCGTCCGCCACCGACGAGGTGCCGGGCACCACGCCTAGCAGACGAAACAGGCCCGTGAGCGGCCCCGGCAGGAAGCGCCCAAACTGGCTGCCCGGCACAAAGCCCGGGTGCACACTGTGCGACACGACCGAACGCCCCGCCTCCTGCAGCCGGCGTCCCAGCTCGCGAGCGAACAAGATGTTGGCGAGTTTCGAATGGCTGTAGGCCCCCATGCCGGCCCGCCCGCCACCGTCCGCCAGCCGGTCCAGGGCAAGCGTAGCGCCCCGGTGCGCCTCCGAGGCCGTCGTCACCACGCGGGCGTTCTCCTGCAGGGAGTCCAACAGATGAGCCGTGAGCAGGTACGGCGCAAGGTGGTTGACGTGGAACGTGAGCTCCACTCCGGGCCCCACGAGACGTTTCTCCTGAAAGAGGCCGCCCGCGTTGTTGAGCAGGAGATCGAGGCCATCGGCCCAGGAGCGGGCAGTGTCGGCCAGGCGGCGCACCGCGTCGGGATCGGTAAAATCGGCCTCCACAAACGTAGCCCGCGCCCCCAGATCCGAGAGGGTGCTCATCACCTCCGCGCCGGCGGCGGGGTCACGGCCGTGCACGACGACGTCGGCGCCGAGGCGCCCGAGGGCCAGGGCCGCGGCCCGCCCGATTCCGTTGGTGGAGCCGGTGACGAGGGCCGTCCGGCCGCGGCAGTCTATGTCGTTGACACTGGCGAGAGCTTCTGGAGGCGTAGGCATCGGGGGCACGGGAAAGGAAGTGAGAACGAGCGGGCGGCGGGCACTGGCGCCCGAGCTCAGCAGGGGAGTGCGGAATCCATAAACGGGGGGATCCTGAAAAGGAACGAGTTGGAGCTTTTGGCATCCGCCCTCTTGCGCAGCATCGTCCGCGAGGAGCGCCCCTTGCAGGCACGCACTATTCGCCGGTTTCCACGCCGAGCATGAACTCCTTGCCGCAGGCATCGCAACGCAGGTCGAGGGCCTTCTCCGGCCCTTCGTCCATGCCGGTTTCCTGGAGGGCCGGCGTGCCGTCGGGGCGAGTGGTGAGCGCGGTCGCGTTCTCGAGCCTCACGTCCTGGTTGAGCAGGTTGATCGCCCCGACCGTCTCGCCGCACTCGGGGCACGAGAACGGTTGGAGGGGGGAGCCGTCGCCGCTGGCGGGGTGGTTGGGGGCATCCATGGGAGTACAGGTGCGTTCGGAAAAAGAAGGCGGTGCGCCGCACGTTGTGGAGCGGCGTCGCGGGGCGGCCTGCAAGTGATGCGGGGCCGCATGGATAAGAACGGGTGCAGCGAGAAACGTTCACGGCAGAGGGAGACTCTGCCGGCGCGTCTGAAGAAGGATGTGGAAAATCTGCGCACCCACGGTCTGCGCACCGGCGCCCGAAGCGTTCTGGGCACTCCTTTGTCTTCCACAGCTCATCGCGGCATCGCTTTGCTTTGTCTGTTCCGTGGGGGAGAGAACAGGCGCGAGGGCTGTAGCAACGAGAGCGTCAAATGCGACGATCCACCGGGTACTTCTCTTCCATGTATCGCGTCAGCTCGGCCGCCTTTGACTTTGCGGCTTCCGAGATTTTTTGCATGCAGTCGCGGGACGAGACAATGCCGTCGAGGCTGCCGGTGTCTCCCACGACGGGAAGGTGACGGCACTGAAGCGCGGTCATTAAGCCCAGGCAGTCTTCGAGGGAGCGATCCCGTCCCACGGTGGCGACGTCGGTGGTCATGACGGACGCGACGGGCGTGTCGTCCGAGCTGCGGCCTTCGAGCGCAATTTTCCGCATGTAGTCGCGCTCGGTAAAAATGCCTGCGATGCCGTTCTCGCCGGCGCTGCTCTCGGTGGGATCATCGTTGTTGGCGCTGTCGTTGTTCACTGCGTCGTTGTCCACGACGACGATGGATCCCACCTCGTGGCCCACCATGCGGTCGATGCAGTCGTAGACCGTGTCGGTGGGGGCGGCGGTGAGAACGCTCGTGTCACGGTCGAGCGAGCCCTTCATCTCGAGCACGTCTCTGACGCGCACATCGGGCAGAATCTGGTCGGAGGACATGGCGTTGGGGGAGGCAGGCAGGAGACAGTGTGTTGGGAACGGCGTGTTGGGGATGGCACGCAGATCCCGCGCGCTCCGTTCAGGGGTGGAGAATGTAGGGGGAAGTGGAGTTCGACTTTGGGAGAGGTGGAGTTCGACTTTGTCCGTCCGTCCCGAGACGACGCCGGAGGCCGACCCACGAGGCGAAGTGCGAAAACGAGTTCCGTCTCAGGACGCCACGGGGGCCGCGCTGCCGGCCGATCCGGTCGCATCCACCACGTCCTCGTCGGTAGGGCCTTGCGCGTCGTACGCCGCCACCAGCGCATCCAGCCGGTCGGGGTCGTCGGCGCCGGGCAGGGAGCGCGTGGCGGTGCTGCAGGCAGCGTCCACACCCAGCTTGTCGCAGACGCGATCCGCGGTGGCCTCGGCCATCTGGCGGTACGTCGTCAGCTTGCCCCCAACAATGCTGAGGGCGTTGTCGACGCCGTCGGCGGCGTGGTCGATCGCGAAAAAGCCCCGCGAGATGCCGCGCCGATTGCCCCCGGCGCGTTCGTCGGGTGCGTAGAGCGGCCGCACGCCCCACCACGTCCGCAGGGTTGAGGCCTCGGCCACCGGCGGCAGCATGGCCGCGCATTCTTGGACGGAGGTGGCAATCTCCCAGTCGGCCTGCTCGTAGTCGTCGGGGTCCGACACCGGCACGCTGGTGGTGCCCAGCACCGCCTCGTCGTCGTGGGGCACCACGATGTCTCCGTCGTCGGGGTCTCGGCACCGGTTGAGGGCGGGGCCGAGGCCGCCGTAGTCGACCGACACCATGACGCCACGGGAGGGCGCCATCTCGACCGTAAGGCCGGCCATCGCGGCGACCGTTCCCGCCCAGGCCCCCGCCGCATTCACAACGACGTCCGGCTCGACGATGCGCTCGGCATCCCCTCCAATCCGGGCTTTCGTAACGGAGCCCTCTTCGACGACGAGGTCTTCGAGGGGAGCGTGCGGGCAGATGGAGGCGCCGTGCCGCTCCGCGTCGGCCGCGTTGGCCGCGCAGAGGCGGGAGGGGTACACCACCCCGTCGGGCACCCGCATTGCTCGTTCTACGTCGGGAGACAGGCCCGGCACCCAGTCGCGCGCCTCCCGCTTGCTGAGCAGGGCCGTATCGATGCCGATCTCGTTACAGGCGGCGCGCTTCCGGTCGAAGTATTGGGCGTCATCCGCCGGAAGCTGCACGAACAGCCCGCCAGTGTCGCGGATGCAGGCCCCGGCGATGGACCGGAGGGTCTTGTTTTCCGTGATGCACTCTTCGGCGCCCACGGGGTTGGCCTCGGCGTACCGGGCGCCGCTGTGCAGGAGGCCGTGCGACCGGCTCGACGCCCCGCTAGACAGCCCGTCTCGTTCCACGAGCAGCGTCTCCACGCCGCGTAGGGCAAGGTCTCGGGCAATGCCGGTGCCCGTTGCGCCGCCACCGATGATCAATGCGGTTGGAGAGTCTGTCATGGCCGGCGAGGATGAAAAAGGGAAAAGGAGGGAGTGAAGAGCAGGCCTGTGCGGCCGCGGGAAGACGCCCCAATTTTCTTGTTTTGGAATGACATTGAATACAACGCCGGGTCTGTGCTTTGTTCGAGGGAAGTGCTGGCAAGAGACAGGCCTTTTACATCGAGCGGCAGGCGTAACGGGACGTGATACACAATAGGGCTGGGAGGCGCCGGCATCTGTGCCTTCATCGATCATGACGGCGGACGGGCGTGGGGGCGCCGCGGCTGGGTTACGGAAAAATTGCATCTGGCGGGTGGGCATTCCGCCCATTCTATGCGTCTCTTTCGTGGAACGCAAGTTCTTCGTGGTGCAGGCCCACTTGTAGCGTTCAGGCAACGCGACGGCACTCCGGACCGCGGGCGCATCCCGTGCCACGGTGCCCTGTGCCCGGCCCGTCCGCCATCGCGCGCGAGGCCGACGACCCGGCCTGCTCCTCCACGCTCCTTTGCCGCGCCGTTCCCGCCCATGCCCGACGCGTCTCCTTCCGACTCTCTGGACGCCCTGTGTGAGCGCCTCGCGGCGTCGGACGAGGCGGCGTTCGAGGCGCTGTTCGACCGCCTGGGCGGACCGGTTTTCCGTTTTATTAGCGGCATGGTGGGCACGGGGCCGCTGGCGCACGACCTGACGCAGGAAACGTTTGTGCGGCTGTGGAAGGCGCGCGAGCAGATGGACACGGTGCAGTCCCCCAAGGCGTACGTCTTCCAGATGGCCCGCCACCGCGTGTACAGCCACGAGCGCTCCGAGCGCACCCGCCGCCGGCGCCGCGCCGAGCACGGGCCGGCGTCCGGGGGCGGGGCGGCCCCGAGGCCCGACGACGCGATGGACACGGAGGCGCTTCACGACAAGGTGCAGGCGTGGATTGGGGCCCTTCCGGAGCGCCAGCGCGAAGCCCTCTTGCTGGCCCGCGAGCAAGGGCTGAGCCACGACGAGATTGCGCAGGTCATGGACATTGCCCCGAGTACGGTCAACAACCACATTGTCAAGGCCATGCGCACCCTCCGCGATCGCCTCGACGCCTACCGGCCCGATTTGCTGTAGCTGCCCCCGCCGGTCCCTCTCACGCTGCCTGCCTGTCCCATGAGTGACTCGATGCCCCCTGATCTTCACGGCTTGTTTGACGACGCGCCGCTGGACCGTCGCCGCGAGATGGCGTCGGTGTGGGACGTCTTCGACGCGGCGGAAGCGGCCCGGACCCAGGCCTTTCAGCGCGAGGAGACGTGGGCGGCGGTGGCGGAGCGCGCAGGCCTGGACGCCACCCCGGAGCCCTCGGGCTCGGCCCCGAGCGCCCACGACCGCCCGGCCCGCTCGGGCGACCGCTCGGCGGCGGCGCGTGTCTCCCGCGGGGGGAGCACGCGAACAATGACGCGGCGGCTGCTCCTGCTGGCGGTGCTGCTGGGCGGGCTGCTCGCGGGCGGCTGGTTCTGGACGCGCCCCGTGACGGTGTCCGCGCCCGGCGGCACGCAGGCGACGGCCACGCTCCCGGACGGGTCGACGGCGGAGCTGAACGGCGGCACCCGCATTGTGTACCGGCGTGGCTTTGCGGCGCTGCCCTTTGTGCCGGCCGAGCAGCGGCGCGTGCGGCTGGACGGAGAGGCGTTTTTCTCGGTGACACCCGGCGCCCGGCCGTTTCGGGTGGTCACCCCCAGCGCCCGCATCACGGCCCTCGGCACGCAGTTTACGGTGGAGACGCTCCGGGCTGGGGGCGACACCACCACGCAGGTGACGGTGCGGGAGGGGCGCGTTCGGGTGGCGGCGGCGGGGGACTCCACCGGCGCTGTCACGCTGGCGGAGACTGGGGCGCAGAGCCGGGTCGCGGGCCCCGCCGCCCGCCCCACATCTCCCACGACTGTTCCTCTCGACTACGTGGAGGCCTGGCGCCGCGGCGGCTTTGCGGTCCGGCAGGCCTCGCTCCCCGCCACGCTGCGCCGGCTGGAGCGCCGCTTCGGCGCGTCGGTCCGCCTGGCCGCAGACTCTGCCCGGACGCGCCCAATGACGCTGCTCTACGACGCAGAGGCCCGTCTCGAAACGGTGCTCACCGACATCTGCCTGGTGCAGAACCTCTCGTACCGAACCACAAACCAGGGGTACGTGTTGACCGAGCCATGAGTGCACACCTGCTCGCCCGTTCATATGGAGCACTGCTGCGCCGGTGCGGGGGGCTTCTGCTGATGGCGGGGCTCTGTGCTGCTGCGCCCCCGGCCGCCGCCCAGACGCCTACCGACGCTCCCTTTACGGTGCGGGGCGCGCCCCTGAGCGAGGCCCTTCAGCGCCTGGCGCGGCAGACGGGCATCGACCTCGCCTATCCCTCGGCCCTGGTCGCGGGGCGCACGGCCTTTTGCCGGACGCGCCGCCCGGCGCCCGAGGCGCGGCTGGCGTGTGTCCTGCAGGGCACCGGCGTCGACTATGTGCGCAGCTCCGCGGGCACCTACGTGCTCTTTGAGCGCCGCCGCCGCGCCCCCCGGCACGGCCGCCTCGCGGGCACAGTGGTGGACGCCGCCACGGGCGAGCCGCTGCCCCGCGCCAATGTGCTTTTGGCCGACGCCTCCACCGGCACCACCACCAACACGGCCGGGCAATTCCAGTTTGGGCGCGTGCTTTCTGGGGTGCACCGCCTCGTCGTTACGTACGTCGGCTACGCGACGCAGGTGGACAGCGTGCTCGTGGCCCCGGACGCCCGCCGTCGCCTCCGCATCGCGCTCGACCCGCGCCCGGTGTCGGCCGAGCCGCTGGTGGTGCGCGGCCTGCAGCAGCGCCTTCCGTCCGACTCGCTGGGGCGTGCGGTGGTCTCGCCCGATCCGCTGGCCCGCCTTGCGGGGCGCGGCACGCCCGGGGTGCTGCGGCGGGCGGGGCGCCGGCCGGGCATCACCACGCACCGCCCGCTGGCCCGCCTCCACGTGCAGGGCGGCAGCAGCGGGGCGCACGTGCTCCGCCTCGATGGGGTGCCGGTGCGCAACCCGGTGAGCCTGGGCGGGTTTTTTAGCGCCTTCAGCCCCCTCGCGCTCGACCGCCTCACCGTCCACACGGCCGGCTACGGGGCGTCGCACGGCAGCTACACCGCTGGGGTCCTCTCCGCGACGCACGACGTGGGACGGGCCGAGGAGCGGCTGGCGGTGACGGCCGACCCGATGAGTGCCAACGGGCGGGCCGACGTGCAGTGGACCACCGAGCAGGGGCGAACGGGCGGCGCCATGGTGGCGGCGCGGGGCAGCGCGTGGCCGCTCTACCGGGCCGGCACGCTGGAGCACCTGCTCAAGACGTGGACGGCTCCGGATCCCGCGCTTACGTCCTTCTGGCTCCCCGACACGGACGGGCCGACCTCCGTACAGGCCCGGCGCCACCGCACCGACGCGCGCTTCTCGGACCTGCACGCTGCTGTGCGGTGGCCGCTCGGGGCCTTTCATACGCTCTCGGTGTCGGGCTACCGCGCCGACAACCGCCTGGAGGCGGCCCTGGCCAGCCGCCTCGCGACCGAACACGGCCCGGCGACGCTGGCGGCGCAGGATGCGTATCTCTGGCGCAACACGGCCTTGCAGGCGCGCCACACCTGGACGGCCAGCGCCCGCCTCCGCACCGCGGTCCAGGCCTACGGCAGCTGGCACACCTCGGAGTACACCTATGGCCTGCGCGACTCCCTCGCCTCTGGGGAGGCCCTGCGCCCGCCCACCTTTGCGCTCGACGATACGCCCCAGGAGCGCAACCACGTGGCGGAGGGCGGACTGACGGCGACGGTCGACTACAGCCCCCGCGCCGACCTGCGGCTGGAAGGCGCCCTGACGGGGCAGTTCATCGACGGGGCCTTTCGGCTGCGCAACCGCTTTACGGGGCCGGTGGCGCACGGAACGCAGGCCTGGCAGTGGAGCGGCCACCTCCAGGCTACGGCCTCGCTTGGGGTGCGGACGACCCTCACCGGGGGCGCGCGGCTGACGTACCTGCCCGTCCGCGAGCGCCTGTACGCCGAGCCGCGCCTGTCGCTGCGCCACGACTGGGCCGAGGGGCCGCTGGGTGGCGGCGCCCTCCGCCTCGCCGGCGGCCTCTACCGGCAGTACGTGACGCAGGCGTCCATCACGAGCGCCGAGCCCACGTCCGTGCTCCCGGCCCTGCAGTTCTGGCTGCCGCTCGATTCCAGCGTGGCCCCGCCCCGCGCCTATCACGCCGCGGCCAGCCTCCTTCTGTTGCCGAGCGCCGCGTGGTCGTTTCGGCTGGAGACCTACTACAAGCACCACCCCCGCCTGCATCACGTGGCATACCCGCGCCTCCTCGCCGCCGCCCGCCCAGATGCGGACCGCCCGCGTCGGCTGTCGCGCCAGTCCGCACTGCTGGGGGCGGGGGCGGGCCGGGCCTACGGGCTCCATGTGACCCTGCGCCGCCGCACCGGGCGCCTGACGGGCCAGTTGCGGGCCGGGTGGGCCGCGGCCCAGCGTCGGTACGAGGAGCGCTTTGGGGCCGGGTGGGTGCCGGCGCCCTGGGAGGAGCCGGTTCGCCTCGCCGCCCAGGCCCGCCTCCGCCTCGCCGACGGCCTGCAGGTGCGGGGGCAGTGGGAGAGCGTGTGGGGACGGGCGTGGGCCCTGCGCCGCATCTATTACGACTACGTGGGGCCGGCGGGCGCCCTGGAGCGCGCCTCCCTTGAAGCCCCGGGCACCGATCGCCTCGCGCCGTACCACCGCCTCGACCTCGGCCTGCAAGGAGAGCGGTCCTGGCGCGGCGTGACGGTCGGCCTGCAGCTTACCCTCGCCAACGCTCTCGGCCGCGCCAATCCGTTCGACGCGTCGCTCCGTGCCCCGGATGCCCCGCGCCCCCGCCTGTCCCGCACGCTGCCCGGCCGTCGCCTCGTCGGCGTTCTTACCCTCCGCTACTGAGCCGTTCTGCCGGAGGAGGAGGGAGGCGGTGCGGTGCTCCCGAGGATAACACCCCTGTTACACCCACCACATGGGTATTGCCGCGCTCGGATGCGTCATACAAGCGCACTCTACCAGCACCCCCTTTTGCCCTCTGCCCGGCAGCGCCCCTGCCGCGCTCTCTTTTTTACAACGACCCACTCCCCCATGACGCTTTCCACACGTGTCCGCCGCGTGCTCTCGGCCGCGGCCCTCATGCTCCTTCCTTTGGCCCTGGTTCTCAGCGGCTGTGACAGCGACGACGGGATGACTGGCACCACGCCGCCGTCCGTAGGCGACCAGGTGTCCTACAACCTCAGCGCACAAAACAACAGCGGCGTCACCGGCACCGTCACCTTCTGGCGCGCCGGCCCCGACACCACCCTCGTCACGCTCGCCCTGGACCCGAGTGCGACCAACCCGAACGTGTCGCACCCCGCCCACATCCACCTCAACAGCGCTTCCGAGGGCGGCGGCATCGAGTACTACCTGAGCGCCGTCAATGGCAGTGCCCCCAACGGCACCACCGCCCGCAAGATTGGCGTTCCCATCGAAGACCTGGCCACCTTCGACGGGCACGTGAACGTTCACGCCAGCCCGGCCAACCTCGAAACGGTTGTGGCGCAGGGCAACATCGGCGCCAACGCCGAGGGCACCGAGGGCGAAGGCCTCAACTTTGTGGACAGCCCGCGGGCCACGACCTACCCGCTCAATGCCAGCCCCACCGAGGGGAGCGTCCTCTCCGGCGGCATCACCGGAACGGTCCGCTTCGAAGAGCTGACCAGCTCGCAGACGCTGGTGACCTACGTCCTGGATACGGACGGATCGGTGGAAAACTACGTGGGCTCCGACGTGACGGTCGCCCAGATCGGCCACATCCACGAGAACACCGTCGCGGAAGGCGGGAGCATTGTGAGCGGACCCTTCTCCGGCTACCTTGGCTCGGTGGCGCCCACCGACCCGGCCGCCCGGAGCAGCCGCATCATCAACGCCGGCTTCGATGAGCTTACCGGCTACGACGGCTACGTGAACATTCACCAGAGCAACGCCAACGCGCAGTACGTCTTTGCGCAGGGCAACATCGGCGCCAACGCCATCAATGCAACCATTACCGTCGACAACCGGGGAACTGCGGCCTGGGAGGTGACCGGCGTGCGTGGCGAGAGCGGCGTGGCGTCCACGGGCATGGACAACCCGTCGTTCTCGTTGACGGTGGGCCACCGGTACCGCATCGACAACGACGCAGGCATTGGGGCGCATCCGTTTGCCCTCGAAACCGGAACCGACGAAGACTATCTGTTGCGCCAGGAGCCGGACAAAAGTGGAAGTCTTGAGGACGACCCCGACGTGAGGTACGTGGAGGACGACAACGGCATCACCTTCACCTTCACCCAGGCGCTGGCCGACCAGGTGGCGGCCTACCAGTGCACGTTCCACGGATCGATGGAGGGGGGCGTAGGCACCGCCAGCAGTTCAGGCGGCGGGGGCGGATACTAGCGCCCATGATCGAGGGCCGGGCGCGGGAAGGACGCCGCGCGTTCGCAAGGGCCCACGATGCCGGTCTCGCGGCAACGTAACCGTCCGGCCCGGGACCGCTCCCGGGCCGAACGTCGTTGGGGGCCGAGAGCAGTCCCGGAAATGAAAGGGACCGGGAGACCGGTGGAGACGAGAAAACTGGCACGGACGTCGTCGGAAACGACAATCGGTCATGATTTGATGACACACGGGTAACACCTCCGTATCAACGCCTGCTCGGATCAGCGGTTGGGCATGTGGACAGTATGGAACGTTCCGCCATTGGCCGCGGGGACCGGCTGCATGCGAGCGACGGCCACGAAGGAGGGCGTCCCCACAGCCTTTCCCCGCGCGATTTCCCCACCAAGACCTTCCCTGTCTATGTCCCAGACCACGCCCCGCACCGGCGGCCCAAAAGCGACGATCTACGACGTGGCCGAGCACGCGGGGGTTTCCATTGCCACCGTCTCGCGCACATTCAACGGCACGGGAAGCGTCGCCGAGTCCACCCGCGACCGGGTGCGGGCCGCGGCCCGCACCCTTCGGTTTCGGCCCAGTCGGGCAGCACGGTCCCTGGCCCAGCGGCAGGCGTCCACCATCGGGGTGGCGGTGCCGGCCTTCACCACCCCATTTCACAACGAACTGCTGAAGGGCGTTCGGGATCGGCTTGACGGCCACGAGTCTGATCTTCTGCTGCACGATCTCGACTGGAAGC
>ERZ1034486.381-NODE-381-length-11591-cov-28.236564_pt1 | contig 11591 bp, 10 predicted proteins | sample MGYA00520683_ERZ1034486 | MGnify/ENA primary metagenome ERZ1034486 (study PRJEB33760, sample SAMEA4777685) | hypersaline lake metagenome | biome: hypersaline environment; feature: brines | place: Spain | collected 2012-08 | depth 0 m ...
CTCACGAACCGCCAGCGGCTCGCCGTACGATCGCAGTATCGCTGCGCGCATACGGGGAGAGCTGCAGGGAGTGTAATATGTCTTCGCGTGTACAATAAATAACAAATGAGATACATATATGGCGACAGCGAAGTGCATCCAGACATGAGGAGAGCTAGGTGAAAAGTATAAACATATGACACGATGCGGCAGCCATATGCTGATATGAGTAGAATTGTGCCTGATCGACCCGGTACTTTTGCTCTAGTGTACCAATCGGAGTGTAATATAGTAATATATGTGGAGTATTTCAGCTGATCTTCAACATACAGACCGTGCGTCTGTATATATGCTACTGTAGTGTGTGTAGTGTTAATTCAACATCTTACACTATATTTGTTAAGTAAGAAAGTCTTATAATAGAATATCGTCCAATGTTGAGCTGGAGAAATGACGAAACAAGAAGACAGTGCGGATTCGATTGCTACCCACCAGAACGCGACAGTGGGAACGACTGTATCAACCTGTAACTGCCGTCTTATCGTCGGAACATACTAATGAAGTGGACTACTGAAGAGCTCGAGGGGCCGCGAATCGACCGCCGAACAGCTGGAAAACTGTTTGCTGCTGCAGGCATCAGCTCGCTCGCAGGATGTGCGGGGGGGTCTGGCGGCGAAGAGACAGAGGCCGCCACGTCAGAGGTGGAATCCGAGAGCGAGTCGAGCGGAAGCGAAGCGGTCATTGGATTCAACATCGACGAGATCGAATTCCTAGATCCACACTACGTCGACAAAGGACAAGAGATAACGCTTCATTCGAACATTTACAGTGGACTGACGAAGATTGGGCCGGACGGCTCGATTGTCGGCGACCTCGCGGTGGATTGGTCGATACCCGACAGCACGACGTACGAGTTTGACCTCGTCGAAGGGGCGACGTTCCACAACGGTGACCCAGTCGACGCTGATGCGATAAAAGCATCAATCGACCGATTGCGAAATCTCGACGACTCGCCTCACCTTGGAAAAGTGGAGTCGATCGACAGCGTCGAAGCCGTCGACGCGACGACGTTACGGATCAACCTCGCTTCGACAGTCGGTCCGTTCATCTCGTTTATGACTCGTGGACCAGGCCGTGCAGGAACGATCGTCCACGCTGAGGCGGCCGAAGAAGACCCAGATGGATACAATCGGATGCCTGTTGGGAGCGGACCGTTCGAACTCGTCGAGCGCGAACCAGGAGAGTACCTCCAATTCGAAGCACACGATGACTATCACGAGACCGACGCCGACGGAAATGCACTCCCGTACCTCGATTCGCTGCGCGTTGACCTCATTCCAGAGCCGTCTACGATGTGGACCGCGATGCAGGGTGGAGAAATAGACTATTCGAATCAGGTACCAGCACAGAATGCGGCTCAAGCGGAGTCGATGGATTCGTTGAACATCGTTGGAGCGAACCCGGGTGCGTGGTTCTGCATCGCCCCGCTCTGTAACGATCCTGCCGAGGTGGAGTGGCAACAGTACGCAAGTGGGAACGAACAGGCTACCGACAAGTGGGCCGACCAAGACCTTCCGACCAGCAATCCAGCGGTCAGGGAGGCCATCGCCAAGGCTATCGACCGAGAGGCACTCATCGAGCGTGCACACTTCGGGTACGCCGAGCCAGCACATTCACTGTGGAATCCGTCGATACCGAGTCTCCACGAAGAAGAGCCAGACCCTGGCCAGTACTACGCGCCCGACGAGGCACGATCGTTGCTCGACGAAGCTGGGTACACCGGGGAGCCACGGATGACGCTTTCGTTGCTTGGCGGGCCGACCGACGAGCGCCGGATGACTGTCGTTCAACAGATGCTCGCCGAGGTAGGGATCGAGGTCGAACTGAATATCCAACAGTCATCGTCGTTTTGGGACACACTGTACCGGTACGAGAACGAACTCGTGATGTACGACGGCTACGTGGACATTGATCCGTGGATGTCCGTTTGGAAACAGCTCAAGACGCCCGCAGAGGGATCTGCTGGTGACTGGCAGGCAAACCTGTACAACAACCCCGAGTTCAACAGTCTGCTAGAAGAGGACTACCAAACAGCAGACCCGGAGACCCGGGCGCAGGTGATGAAGGAAGCCGAAGAGATCTTCGTTGAGGATACAGCGTGGGTGATGACGACGTTCCCACTGATTCCGAAAGGCAGCGCAGCAAACTTCAATGGTATCGGTAATCAGGCGGGGCTGAGTAACTTCCACGCGGCACGCTTCGAGTAAGGACGAATGGGTGTCGCAGAGTATACTATTAAGCGGACGATCCAAGCGGTAGCTGTTGTGTACGTCGTCGCGACGGTCGTATTTATAGCCATTCGGTCGGTTCCAGGCGACCCAGCACGATTGATTCTCGGCGGTGATGCGGACGCAGACGCAATCGCAGCGATGCGACGAGAACTCGGCCTCGATCAGCCGATGTACGTCCAATACTTTAGATGGATGAGTGACCTACTCCGTGGGGACCTTGGTGAGTCCATCTACACGGGAGAACCGGTGATTGGGCGAATCGTCGGTGCAGCCGAGCCAAGCGTGAGCATCGCCGTTGTCGGCATCTGCATTGCCATGGCTGTTGCCATCCCAGCTGGGATTTTAAGCGCGACTCGACAGAACGGATGGGAGGATTACGTGGCGACGCTCGTGTCATTCCTCAGCATCAGTATGCCGGCGTTCTGGATCGGCATCGTGTTGATACTCGTCGTCGCGACACGGGTCGATGCCATTCCGTCGTACGGCTACACGCCGATCAGTGAGGGAATCAGGCCGTGGTTGCTCAATATTTTGCTACCATCGCTCGCCGTCGGCCTTCCGTACGCTGGCATCATCTCGCGAATGACTCGCTCGTCGATGCTCGACGTTCTCAGCCAGGACTACATGCAAACTGCCCGAGCGAAAGGCATCCCCCCACGAGCTGCGTTATTAAAACACGGGCTACAGAACGCACTGATGCCCGTCGTCACGGTTGCTGGGATCCTCTTTGCGTTGTTGCTGGGCGGCATCGTCGCCGTCGAGATCGTCTTTGGCATTCAGGGATTCGGTCGGCTGCTTATTCGATCGATAGAGCGCCAAGACTTTCCTATCGTTCAAGGATCGGTTATCATCGTCTCTATTATATTCGTATTCATGAATTTAGTAGTGGACCTTCTATACATGTCAATTAACCCTAAAGTACGATACGGAGGAGAGAGCTGATGGCGACCGACCACCGACCACAGGACGGATGGTTACACACCAGCATCGGCCGGCTAGCACAGTTGAAACAGGCGGTGAGTGGCGATCCGAAGGCCATCTTCGGACTCGGTGTCGTGACCGTCTTCCTCCTCGCAGCAATCCTTGCGCCAGAACTCGCTCCACACGACCCAATGGCGCAGGAATTCGGGATCATGGACCCGCCTCGTATTGTGGGCATCGACGCCCACCCACTTGGCACAGATTCGTACGGTCGTGACCTGCTCTCGCGGATCATGTTTGGTGCACGCATAAGTCTGGGAGTGAGCCTTGGAGCCGTCTCGCTGGGTGCACTCGTCGGGGTTTCACTGGGGCTTCTCGCCGGATACTCCGGCGGTTGGATAGACGACCTGCTAATGCGATTCGTCGACGTGACGTGGGCGTTTCCGTGGCTGTTGGTTGCGATAATGCTCGTTGCAATCTTCGGCCAGAGCGTGTGGAACGTCGTCTTCGCGATCGCATTCGCGTATATCGACGACTTCGCACGGATCACCCGCAGCGAGGTACTGTCGATTCGAGAAGAGGAGTACATCGCTGCGGCGAAAAACATCGGTGTCAGTGATCGAGATATCATGCTGAACGAGGTGCTGCCGAATGCCGTCGCGCCACTCATCGTTCAGTTCACCGTCCTCGTAGCCCGCGCGATGCTCGCAGAGAGCACGCTTTCGTTCCTGGGAGTTGGTGTCAAGCCAACGACACCGACTTGGGGGGCGCTTTTGGGTCAAGGCCGGGGTCTCATCGAACAGGCGTGGTGGATCTCGATAATTCCGGGCATCTTGATCGTGATCACCGTACTCGGGATCAACTTGTTCGGCGATTCACTCCGTGACGCGTTCGACGTCCAACAGGGTGAGTCAGTATGAGCACACCATTACTCGACATCCAAAACCTCCAAGTGACGTTTCCGAGTGCCAGCGGCGAGGACGTTCGAGCGGTCGATGGTGTCGATCTACGGGTGTATCCTGGAGAGATACATGGCCTCGTCGGCGAGTCCGGCTCAGGAAAGAGCGTCACAGCGAAATCAATCATGCGATTAACCGATGACGCACACACCACGGCCGACCGGTTCGAATACGACGGCCGCGACCTGCTCGCCCAGTCCGAAGCAGCGATGCGATCGATCCGTGGCGACGAGGTTGGAATCGTCTTTCAGGACGCACTATCGGCACTGAACCCGGTGATCTCAGTCGGCGAGCAGATCGCGGAGGTAGTGCGGTACCACGGCGGTGCAGCCGAGTCGACGAGCCTCGTCAGTGAACTTCGCAGAAAGTACCTCACCGGAACCGATACCGAATCCACATCGTGGCGTCGAGCCGTCGAATTACTCGAGATGGTCGGGATACCTGATGCTGCACAGTGTGCACATAATTATCCGCATCAGCTGAGTGGGGGGCAGAGACAGCGGGTGATGATCGCACAGGCGCTCGCCGGTGATCCGTCGCTCATCATCGCCGACGAGCCGACGACAGCGCTCGATGTGACCGTCGAGTCGAACATTCTCCAGGAGCTGAAGCGGCTTGCAACCGAGTTCGACATCGCAGTGCTGTTGATTACTCACGACCTCGGTGTGGTCGCAGAGACGTGTGACTCGGTGACAGTGATGTACTCCGGATCGGTGATGGAGCGGGCACCGACGACTGCGCTGTTCGATACGCCCGAACACCCGTACACGAGGGGGCTCATCCGGAGTATTCCGAAGTACGACTCGTCGCCTGGTGAGGACCTATCGACGATCCCAGGATCTGCACCCGACCCAACACGGCGGCCGACGGGCTGCCCGTTTCGCGACCGTTGTGAGGACGCCTTCGACGCGTGTACCGATCCACTCCCCACACACCACGTTGGGGAGGATCACGTGAGCCACTGTCATCTCCACAACACTGAAACTCCCGGCACAACCGCATCGGCGGATCAGTCGCGACCGAACGAGCACGCACCGTCTCCGGCCGCCACCCCGGCCGCTGAACACACAGACACAGAGGCAAATCTAGAGCAACAATGAGCCGACCCGATAATTCACAGTCGACAGATGCCCGACCGGCTAGTGAACCCACGCCAGCTGAATTCGTGTCAGTCGCCAACCTCACGAAGTACTTCTCTGTCGACTCCGGCCTGCTTTCTCGTGCGCTTGGATCACAAGAACGCGTGAAAGCCGTCGACGGAGTCGACTTGACCATCCGACGTGGTGAAACTGTCGGGATAATCGGCGAGTCTGGCTCAGGAAAGAGCACGCTCGCACGAACAATCGCTCGACTACAGGAACCAACGGATGGGAGCATCCGGTTCGACGGAGAGCATATCGAGACGCGATCAGAGTCGGCGCTGAAACCCCTTCGACGTCGGATACAATACGTCTTTCAGGACCCACTGTCGGCGTTAAATCCACGAAAAACGGTTGGAGAAAGCGTTCGGAAACCACTGGATGTACACGATATCGGTGATCCGGGTGAACGGTGGGACCGGGTCGTTTCTTTATTCGAAGAAGTTGGATTATCGAGCAGCGATCTCGACTCGTATCCGCACGAACTTTCCGGCGGACAACAACAACGAGTTGGCATCTGCCGGGCACTTATTATCGAGCCAGAGCTGGTGATCTTCGACGAGCCGGTATCTGCGCTTGACGTCACGCTCCAAGCACAGATCCTAAACCTGATAAATCGATTCCAACGAGAGCTCGAGTTGACGTGTCTGATAATTTCACACGATCTCGACGTCGTTCGACACGTGTGTGACAGACTCGTCGTCATGTATGCCGGCGAGATCGTAGAGAAAGGACCCACACGAGACCTATTTGCCGACCCACGTCACCCATACACCCGCGCGCTCGTTCACGCGATTCCTAGTATCGAGGAAGATTCGGCTCGGGACTACGAGCCGCTCTCCGAGGAGACGCCAAGTGCCATCGATCCGCCGTCGGGATGTAGATTTCACCCTCGTTGCCCCGAGTTTATCGATGGAAACTGTATCAACTCGAAGCCGTCTCTGAAGACTACCCAAGACGATAACGATCGGATGGTCGCGTGTCACTGGCGAGAACGCTCTCAAGAGAGACGAAAGAATCATACGCCGCCGAGTGAGTCAGAGCGAGCGGTCATCAAACACGAGTTGGATACCTGAGATAACTTAACTGCGCCTATGCGTGGAGAGGATATCGACGTAATGCTGGTCAAACGTCAAGAAACTAGATGAAGTCCTCAAGTCCAGCTTGGTCGTCGTTCTCACCCGTCGACTCGGGATCTTCGGACGTGTTCTCTGGTACTGCACTGTCCTTGCGATCAGCGCCAGATCCATCGTCACTTTCATCGTCAGTATCCTGTAGAGGAACTGGCTCACTATCCACACGACCCGCGAACGCGTTCCCTGTGTTGGCTTCCAGCTGCTCTTCGCGACGTTCCTGTGCGTCCTCGACGATAGATTCGACCTTGTTCGTCGACTCACCCGAGCCGGTGACGAACGCCACGCCAGCCGCGTCGAGGTCGTACGCGGCCGCCATCGCGACCGTCAGCTCCCGTGGCTTACAGTGGTGTGTCACCGTCTGGAGGAAGGGTAACACCTCACGACGGGCGGTCGCCGTGTCACAGCCGCTCGTCTCGGCTATCTGTTCGACGACCGCGTCGGCGGTCGCGTCGCTCGACGGCCAGAACTGCGGCCGTCCGTAGCGGGTCCAGCCACCCTTTTGTCCGTCGCGGGCGGCGGCCACGCCGGCGGCCGCGTTGTCGGTGGCGTATCGCCAGTAGCTGTAGTTCTGCGTCGCGCGAACCCGCCCGAGCCAGCCGTCGGCGTTCGCGAGGAAGTCGTACGCCCGCGTCGCCTCTTCGGGGTCGTACACGTCGAGGAGGTTGTCTTCGATCCACTTCGTGAGGTCGTCAGGCGTCTCGTCGACCGCGTACGCGGACCGCAGCGTCTCTTCGGCCGACGACTCCTTCAGCGCGGCGTCGAGAAACGGGAAGATCCCCATCGACTTGTCGCGGTCGGCAGTCACGACGTGCTCGACGGCGACCGACGACCGGCCCTCACACGCGGCCTGGAGGTCGTTCACCGCGCCACGGAGGTCGCCGCGGTTCTGCTCGGCGATGTGCTGGAGCGCGTCCGACTCGAACTCGATTTCCTCCTTGCGACAAATATCGCGGAGGACGGGAACGATAGAGCGGGCCGAGACGTCGCGGAACTCGATCTCCCGACACGCGTTTCTGAGCCCGCGCGACATCTCGTAGAACTCGTTGGCGATGAGGACGATCGGTTGTCCGGCAGACTCGACGAGCCGCGTGATCGCCGAGGCGCCGCCGCGGTCGTGTGTCCCGTGGATGTTGTCGGCCTCGTCGACGATCACAAGCTGTCTGGCGTCGGCGTCGGTCCCGTCGGCGCCGGCCCCACCCGCGCTGCCGGCGAGCGTCGCGTTGCGGGCCGCGCGCCCGGCGAAGCGCTCGATGACGTCCGCGGTGCGCTGATCGGAGGCGTTCAACTCGACCGTCTCCCACCCCATGTCTGCTGCGAGCGCGTGCGCCGAGCTCGTCTTGCCGACTCCCGGGCTGCCGTGAACGATAGCGGCCTCGCGGTGGTCGTCCCACGTGCGGGCCCACTCAGCGAACGCGTCGCGGGCCTTGTCGTTGCCGCGGACCTCCGAGAGCGTGCTCGGTCGGTACCGCTCGGTCCAGTCAGCCATTGTCTGGGTAACGAGTGAGTGTCGTTTATGAATTGCGGAGCGGCTCACCCGTCCCCGGCGATCGGCTCGGCCTGCAGCGCGTCTGCGACGGCCGGCGCGGCGGTGACGACGCTACACCCCCGCTCGACGGTGTCGGTACCGACGATCCGGTCGACGCCAGCAGCCCGAAGCCGCGTCGTCGCGTTCCCGACGAGGACGGGGTGGACGCACGCGGCGACGACCCGAGCCGCACCGCGTCGTCGCAACACCTCGACGGCCTCGCCCATCGTCGACCCGGTGGCGACGATGTCGTCGACGACGACGACGTCTCGGCCGTCGACGGCGGCGTCTGACGGGGACACTTCGACTGCCCCGGTCTCCCGGTCGCGGTGCTTCTCGAAGTGGTCGGTCTCGCCGTCGCCGTAGGCGTCGCGCACCTGCACGGCGATGTCGACCGCTCCCGCGTCCGGTGCGAGAAAGAGCGGGTCGGTGAGCGAGCCGAGTGGCGACGCGAGGACGGACGCGGCGTCGACGGTTTCGACCGGAACCGTGTAGAAGTCGGCGACCGCCGGCTCGTGGGGCGTGACGAGGACGACGCGGTCACACCCGGTGGAGATGGCTCGCGCCATCGCCCGCGCGGAGATCGGCTGTCCCTCCCGGAACGACGCGTCCTGTCTGGCGTACCCCATGTACGGAACGACCGTGGTCACGTGCTCGGCACCCGCCTCACGGACCGCGTCCTGGAGCTGGAGGAGTTCGACCCACGCCGCATCTGAGTCGGTCGTCGCGACGACGGTCGCCCGCGGTCCCTCGAACGACGGGACCGCGGCGAGCCGCTCGCCGTCGGGGAATCGGTCGTACGTCGCCGTCGCGAGCGGTCGGCTCGTCTCGTCGGCGAGGGCAGCCGCGAGCTGTTGGGAGCTCGACCCGGGTACGATCATGGGCGGTGGTTCCGGTGACGAGAATAAACCAGTTTCTGTACTCGGCCGTTCGCGAGCTGGCACGCGGACAGTCGTGACCCTCGACACCGCCACACACGCCCGCTGTGGGTGAGCGGATATTTACGCGCGCGGCGGGTACGCCCCGCTATGACTGACGCTGGAGACCGGATCGGGCTCGCCTGTCCGTCGTGCTCGCCGGAGGCAGAGACCGTCCACGAGGTGATACGCCCCGGTGGCCACGCGACCGTCCGGTGTACCGCGTGTGATCACACGCACAAAGCCGAGGTCGTTGAGCCGGAGACGACGGCCCTCACGATCGTCGTCTCACAGGACGGCGAGTCGTTCACCACGGAGATGGACGTCCCGACGGCGGGCGTCGTCGCGACGGGCGAGGAGTTCGTCGTCGACACGGCCGAGGCGCTCATGGAGGTGCGAATAACCGGGATCGAACTCGGGCCCGAACGACGGGTCGAGGAGGCACCGATCGACGACGTCGAGACGCTCTGGACCCGCGCGGTCGACAACGTCTCCGTCGACGTCACCCTCCACCCGAAGGACGGCGACGCCGACCAGACCCGATCGCTCCGGCTGACGGTTCCCGGCGACACCGAGTTCGAGGTGGGTGAGACCGTCGAGTTCGGCGACGAGGAGTTCTCGGTCGAAGGGTTACAGATCCGTGACGACGCCCCGGCGTACCGACACGAGAAGCTGGACCATCCGGGCGACCTCGCGTACGCGAAAGACCTCAAACGGCTGTACGCGCGCGACGAGACGCTGACCGCCTGGTCGGCGTGGTGACGGACGAGGTGAGACGCGTCGCTGTGGCGTCTCGTCACCGCCGTCGAAAAATCGGAACGGTCGGGGCGACCGCGCTCAGATAACGCGGTTCTGGAGGTAGTCGAGGTGTTTCGCGTTGTAGACGATCTTGACCTCGTCTGCAGCCGGGCTCCCGATGCAGGTGAGGCGAACGTTCTTCTCGTCGACTTCCTCGTCGGAGAGGATCTGCTGCATGTCCATCTCGATTTCGCCCTCCTTGACGATGGACGCACAGTTCGCACACGCGCCGGCGCGGCACGAGAACGGCCAGTCGTAGCCCTGTGCCTCTGCGGCTTCAAGGATGTACTCGCCCTGGTTGACCTCGAGGGTCCCGTAGTCCTCTGCGCTGAGGTCGGCTGCGGCTGCCTCCTCGAAGAGGTCGTCGTCGTCCATCGACCAGTCGTGGTCGTCGAGCACTTCGTAGTTGAGGTATTCTACCGTGGGCATCACTGGATCGTTCGGCCCCCACATCATTAGGCTTTGCTGTTCGTCTCGTCTATCGGATCGTATTTCCGTCTAGACGTGGGGTGAGGAGGCGAAAATCCAGCGAATACGGTCGTCACGCAGACGGGCTATCAACGCTGATACTTTGTGGCGAACACTCAAGAGCAGATGGCTCGAAACACTGTGTGATGAGCGAGGCGGTCGTGGCCGACTTCGTCGCCAGAGCGGTGACGCCAGAGACCGACGGCGAAGAGCCGGTGTCGGGGCGCGTCTTGTTGAGCCGCCGGCGACTCGTTATCGCCACCGGTGCGGCCAGGACGACGATTCCGCTCGGCTCGGTGTTCGACGTCGCGATCGGCACCGTCCCCGGTGACCTCCGAGCGTTCTTCAGCGACAGCGTGACCGTCGCGTACGAACGTGGCGACGCTCGCGCGACCGCCCTGATCGAGGGCGACCCCGAGGACCTCGACCGCTTCGTCACGCTCCTCTTCGCGACGCTCCTCGCCGAGGTAACGGTCACGGTCAGACACCCCGCCGCGATCGGCGGCCGCGTCGTCGACGGCACGGACCGCCCGGCGACGGTCTCGGTCGCGACCGGCTCGATCACGTTCGACGGTCGCGACCGATCGACGACGGTGGACCTCTCTGCGGTCGTCGACTACGACCGGACGACGCGGACCGTCGACGGCGTGCGCCGCCCGGCGATCGTGTTCCGGCACGTGCCCGAACGCCGAACCGTCACCTCGGTGGTCACCGTTCCGGAGCCTCGGCCGATGACGATCCTCGGTCGGTACCTCAGACGCGAGTACACGGCCGTCCTCGAGGACCTCGACGACGTTCGTCTCCCGCCGGAGGCGCTCGAGATCCTCGTCTCGATCCACGCGGCCGGTGGATCGGCACCGCTGTCTGCCATCGTCACCGGCGACGCGAGCCGGACGACGATGCTCCTCGACGAGCTCCGCGAGGACGGCCTCGTCGTCGACGGTGAGGCCGGGCCGACGCTCACCAGGTTGGGCACGATGGCCGTCACCAGCCGGCTCGAACGGGTCAACACGTAGCAGACGGCGACGCCAGACATTGAAACGCCCCCAGGGCGTCGGAGAGTCATGGACCAGATCTACGCACCCTGGCGCATCGAGTGGGTCGAACGCGACGCAGACCCGATCGACGGCTGCCCGTTCTGTGTGCTTCCCGAGCGCGCGGACGCCCGCGAGGCTCGCGTCGTCGCCCGCAGCGAGCACAACTACGTCCTGTTGAACAACGCGCCGTACAACCCCGGACACGCGATGGTGATCCCCGACGCGCACGTCGACGACTGGCCCGCACTCGACGACGCGACGATGCGGGACCACGCGCGGCTGAAGGCGGCGACGATCACGGCGACGCGACGCGAGATCGAACCGGAGGGGTTCAACACCGGGCTCAACCTGGGCGAGGGCGCCGGCGGCTCGATCGACCACCTCCACACCCACGTCGTCCCGCGGTGGCGCGGTGACACGA
>ERZ1034486.383-NODE-383-length-11535-cov-4.439547_pt1 | contig 11535 bp, 6 predicted proteins | sample MGYA00520683_ERZ1034486 | MGnify/ENA primary metagenome ERZ1034486 (study PRJEB33760, sample SAMEA4777685) | hypersaline lake metagenome | biome: hypersaline environment; feature: brines | place: Spain | collected 2012-08 | depth 0 m ...
CGATACGCCTTCGTGGCGGGCCAGCACCGCCGCGCCGAGGGCGTTCTGCACGTTGTGGCGGCCGGGCAGGGCCAGCGTTACCTCTGCCCGCCGCCCTCCCATCCGAAGGACAAACGAGGAGCCGGTGCGGGAGGGGGTGATGGACTCAGCGCGGACGTCATTGTGGGGGCCCAGGCCGTAGGTGCGAACGGGCGCCCGCGCATCGTCGGCCAGCGCCCGCACCTCGGCCTGACCGACAAACGCCTCGAACGCGGCTCGGTAGTCGTCGCGGTCGACGAAGATGTCCGCGTGGTCGAACTCTACCGAGGTGACAAGGGCCGCGTGGGGGCGGTAGTGCAAGAATTTGGGCCGCTTGTCGAAGTACGCGCTGTCGTACTCGTCGCCCTCCAGCACAAAGGGCGCGTCGGTGCCGAGTGCGTAGCTCTGGCCGGTGCTCTGCGGCACCCCCCCGACTAGGAATCCGGGGTCGTGCCCGGCGTGCCGGAGGAGATGGACGAGCAGCCCTGTGGTTGTGGTTTTGCCGTGCGTGCCCGCCACCACGAGCGGACGCCGCGCCTCGGTGAGAAAGGTGTGCGCGAGCGCCTCGGGGAACGACTGCTGCGGAAGGCGCTCGTTGCGGGCGTAGGTGGCTTCCGGGTGCGTGGGCGTGCAGGCGTTGCCCACCACCGTGAGGTCGGGGGCGGGGCGGAGGTGGGCCGGGTCGTAGCCTTCGTGCACGGGGATGCCCTGCTCGGCGAGGTGCGTGCTCATGGGCGGGTACACGTTGTCGTCGCTCCCACGCACCTCCAAGCCCGCCTGCTGGAAGAGCCCGGCCAGGGCGCCCATGCCCGTGCCGCAGATGCCGATGAGGTGTACGTCGTGGAGGGCCGTGGGCGGCGGCACCTCGGGACGCGAAAACTGACGCAGAGAGGCGTCCGGCAGCGCGTGGAGGGGACGGGGCATGCAAAAACAGGAGCGGCGGAGAGACTGCGCGTCTGCACTACTCGTCTGCAGGGGCGTCCGAGGACGGACGGCGGGTGCTGTTGGTAGACTCGGCGGCCACGGCGGAGTCGTCGTCCGAGAGGTCCCGTTGCAGGACCTGTTCCTTCAGCGCCTCAGCGTCCGGGGCGTCGGGGGTTTCGAGGGCATCAGCCGAGACCATGCCCAGCTCGCGGGCCCGGCGGAACCACTGCTTGCGGGCGAGCGCCTGCATGTCTTCCACCGAGTCCGCCTCGTCCACAATCTCTAGGCCCAGGAGCGTCTCCACCACGTCCTCCATGGTCACCACGCCCGCTACGCCGCCGTACTCGTCCACCACGAGGGCGATGTGCTCCAGGCGGTCAAGCAGGCGCTCCAGCAGGTCGGGGAGGGGCAGCGTCTCGTGCACCACCAGGATGTCGCGGGCCATCTCGGCCAGCGTGATGTCAAACTCCTCCTGCGCGGCCCGCAGCAGCATCTCGTCCTTCAGCACATAGCCGGTAATGTCGTCGGGGTCGTCGTCGTAGACCGGGATGCGGGAGAAGCGAAACTCGTCGTGCTCCTCCACCACGTCGCCGATGGTGGTGTTCTCCGGCAGGTTGAAGATGACGGTGCGCGGCGTCATGACATCCTTCACCCGCAGCGAGTTGAAGCGGAAGAGGTTGCGCAAGATGCGCGATTCTTTTTCCTCGAAGACGCCTTCTTCCTCGCCGAGTTCGGCCATCGCCGTGAACTCCTCGCGGCTAAAGGCAGCCTCGTCTTCGTCCTGCGAGAGCAGGTGCGTGAGGCCCTGCGACAGCTTCACGAGCGGCCACATCGCAATGATGGTGCCGGTAAGAAACCGGACCACAGGGGGCGTTAGGGTTCTCCAGTAGACGGCCCCAACGGTTTTTGGGATGATTTCCGAGAGGACGAGAATGAGGAGAGTGAGCACGGCCGCCACAATGCCGGTGTAGGCCTCCCCGAAGACGACGGCCGCCTGCGCGCCCACCCCGGCTGCACCGACGGTGTGGGCGATGGTGTTGAGGCTTAAGATGGCCGCCAGCGGGCGGTCGATGTTTTCCTTGAACTGGTGCAGCCGCTGCCCCACTGCGCTGCCTTCCCGTTCCATCGCCGCGACGTACGACGGCGTCACGCTCAGAAGCACCGCCTCCATCATCGAGCAGAGGAAGGAGACGCCGATCGCCAGCGCAACGTAGAGCGCGAGTAAGCCCATTCGGGGTGGCGGGGAACTAAGAAAAATCCAGGCCGGGCCGCAGGAGGCCCAGCCCTCAACGGTCGAAAACGCGGAGCGAACGCTCTCGTAGGACCCTCGATAAATGCGGACGCCCCCGTTCAGTTTCTTCAGGGAGGAACAGACTGGACAAATGGATTTCCTGTTCCGCGGGCAGGCGCGAGGAGGCGGGCACAGGGCCGGCCTCCTGTCCCGAGCCGGCTACCCTTCAGGGGGGCGCTCCGGGGCGGGAGAGGGTGTTTCGGACGGGGCGGGAGCGCCGTCGCCCGGCACGCCATCTTCGAGGAGGCTTTCGGTGACGACGGTGTCGCTTACGATGGCGGCGTTTTCGGGGCGGCCCCCGAAGGCCTCCGTCACGCGCAGGCTCACCGAGTCGAATACGGAGTACAACACCGGCACGATGACGAGCGTGAGGAAGGTGGCGAAGGTGAGGCCCGAGATGATGGCCGTGCCCATCGGGCCCCAGAACTGCGTGTTTTCGCTGCCGATCTGGAAATTGGGCGCAAAGTTGGCCAGCAGGCCCACAAAGTCGACGTTGATGCCGAACGTGAGGGGCACGAGCCCGAGAATGGTGGTCAGGGCCGTGAGCAGGACGGGCCGCAGGCGCGTGGCCCCGCCCTCGACGATGGCCGCCCGCTTCTCCGAGCCGCGCCCGCGCAGCTGCATGATGTAGTCGACCAGGACGATGTTGTTGTTCACCACGATGCCGGCCAGGGCGATGATGCCGATGAAGGTGAACAGGTTGAACGGCGTGCGGGTGAGAATGAGGCCCAGCAGGACGCCGATCAGGCTCAGGCCCACGGCGGCCATGATGATAAACGGCGCGCTGATGGAGTTGAACTCGATGATGAGGATGAGGAAGATGAGCGAGGCGCCAATGGCGAGGGCCGTGGTGAGGAAGCCGAAGGACTCCTGTTGCTCCTCGTTGCCGCCGGTGTACTCCATGGTGTAGCCGGGCGGCAGGCCCTGGCGGTACTCCGAGAGCGCGTCCTGCACGCGGGTGAGCACGTCGGGCCCGTTGTAGCCGGGCGCGGCGTCGCCGGAGACGGTGACCACGCGGGTCTGGTCGATGCGGGTGATGGAGCCGAAGCCGGTGCCCTCCTCAATGTCGGCCACCGAGGTCAGCGGAATCTGCCGGCCGCGCGTGTTGGTGACGGTCAGCGTTGCGAGGCTCTCGAGCGTGGCCCGGTCCGAGGGCTGGAGGCGCACGGTGATGTCGTACTCGTCCTCGCCACTCCGGTAGGTATCGGCCTCCACGCCCTGGATGGCCGAGCGCACCGTCTGGGCAATCTGGCTGGTGGAGAGGCCGTACTCGGCGGCCTGTTCGCGGTCGACGTCCACCTGCACCTCCGGGCGGCCCGTGTTCAGGTTGTCGCTCACGTCCACCAGGCCGGGCAGCTGCCCGCTCCGCGCCGCGTCGGACAGGCGGTCTTTGATCTCGGTGGAGATCTGGACGATGCGCTCAAACTCGGGGCCGGAGATTTCGATGTTGACGGGCGGGCCGGTGGGTGGGCCCTGCTCCTGCTTGGTAAATTCAATGTCGGTGCCGGGGATGCCCTGCAGCTGCGCGCGCAGCTTCTCCAGGGTGCGGGTCGACGACTCGGGTCGCTCGGCATAGTCGACCATGTTGAGCGAGAGGCGCGCCCGCTCCGGCGCCTGCGCCCCGCCGCCGAACTGCGCATCGCCGCCCACGCCCACGTTCACCAGCAGGTTCTCGATGTTGGCCTCCGAGTCGGGGTTTTGGTCGAGCAGGCGCAGAATGCGCTCCTCGGCCGTTTGCGCGATGGTGTTCGAGGTTTCGATGTTGGTGCCGAGTGGCGCCTCCACGTTGATCTGCACGCGGTTGGGGTCGGTGTCGGGGAAAAAGGCCTGGCCCGTGGGCGCGACGACGAAGAGGCCCACGATGAGGACGAGGCCGCCCAGCGAGCCGTTGAGCAGCGCCGCGCGGCGGTCGGTCAAGAGCAGGTGCGTCCTCGTGTTGAAGAGGGCGCCGAGCAGGCCCACGAGCACGATGCCCGCCGGGGCGGCCATCAGCTTGTACAGGGCGGGCAGCGACAACTTCCCGGCCGCGTAGCTGAGGCCCAGAACGGCGAGCATGAGGGCGAAGAGCGCACCGCCGAACTTGACGCTGGTCCAGCCGCCGAGGTAGATGCGTTCGAGGGTATGGAGGAGAACGCCCAGCGCGCCGAGCGCCGCAAGGAGCCCGCCGGGCACGAGCAGAAGCATCCCAGCAGTCTTTCCGGCGGCCAGCCACACCCCTCCGCCGAGAGCAGAAAGAACGCCCCCTACGGCCAGTGCTGTGAGCGCGCCGGTATTGCGAAGGAAGGCGTACCGGACCGAGTAGTCGCGCTCCAGCATGCGCTCCAGGTAGCCGCGGTACCACTGGATGAGGCGCGGCAGGCCGCGCTCTACGAAGCGGTCGCCGATGGGGGACATGACGTAGATGTGGAGGAGGTAGAGCACGGGCAGGGCCGTGCCCACGACCACGAGCGTCTTCCAGTTCGCAATGCCGAGCGTGACGCCGAGCAGCACGATCAGCGCGGCGCCGCCGTACCGCGCGACGGCCGGCCACTCGCCGGGTTCGGCGTCCTCGTCTTCGCGGCCCTTCACCTGCACGAAGAAGCCGGTAATGACCGGATTAATGATGAGCGCGACGAACAGGGAGCTCGCGAGCGTAATGATGAGCGTGAGCGGCAGGTAGCTCATGAACTCCCCGATGATGCCGGGCCAGAACAGCATGGGCACGAACGCCGAGACGGTGGTGGCCGTGGCGGCAACCACCGGGCCGCCCACCTCCGCCGTGCCCAGCCGCGCGGCCTCCCAGCGCGAGTAGCCCTCCTCCCGGAAGCGGTAGATGTTTTCGATCACCACCACCGCGTTGTCCACCAGCATCCCCAGCGCAATGATGAGGGAGAAGAGGATGATGAAGTTGAGCGTTTGCCCCAGCGCCTGAAACACGAGAAAGCTCGTGAACATCGAGAGCGGAATCGCAATGCCCACGAGCGTGGCGTTGCGCACCCCCAGGAAAAACAGCAGCACGGCAATCACAAAGATGAGGCCGCTGATGATGTTGTTCTCCAGGTCCGTGACCAGCGACTGCACGTTCTCGCTCTGGTCGCCGGTAACCAGCACCTCTGTGCCGCTCGGAAATTCGAACGCGCCGACCGCCGCTTTCACGGCGTCCGAGGTTTCCAAAATGTTGGCGCCGGGCCGCTTCTTCACGTTCAGGGAAATGACCTGCGCGGTGCGCCGCTCCTGTTTGGGAACCGTCACCGTTTCGCCCGCGGCATTTTCGCGCTTCAGGATGCGGAGGCGGGAGTACGACGCGCGGTCCTTGAAGCCGAACACGACGTCCGCCACGTCGCGCACGTACACGTTCCGGCCGTTGGACGTCGTCTTCACCACCAGCTCCTCAATCTGGTCGGCCGGGTCGTCGAACTGCCCGTCCACGCGCACTAGGTAGTTGAGGCGGTCCACGTCGATGGAGCCGCCGGGAATGTTCGTGTTTTCCTGCTGAATGGTGCTGATCAGGTCGTTGAACGACACCCCGTGCGTCTTCAGGGCCGACAGGTCCACGTTGATCTGCACCTCGCGCGTGAGGCCGCCGATCAGGTTGGCCTCCAGCACGCTGGAAATGCCTTCGAGCTCGTCCTGCAGGTCCTCGCCCACCTCCTTGAGCCGGGCCAGCGAATAGGTGCCCGAGAGGTTGATGGTCATGATGGGAAAATCGTCGGTGTTGATCTCGTCCACCAACGGCTCCTCCACCGCGTCGGGCAGGTCGGGCTGTGCCCGGTCCACCGCCCGGTTCACCTCCTGGTACGCCTTGTCCGTGTCCACGTCCGGCGTAAACTCCACGATCACCGTCGAGACGCCCTCCGACGACGTAGAGCGCATCTCGTCGATGCCGTTGATGGAGCTAATTTCCTGCTCGATCACCTGGCTCACCGTCGCCTCTACGTCGCTCGGGCTGGCGCCGGGGTAGATGGACGTCACCACGATCTGCGGGAACTCGATCGACGGGTTCGACTCCTTCGGAATCGTGAGGTAGCTGGCCAGCCCGCCAATCGCCAAGATCAGGGTAAAGGCGGCGATCGCCGTGCGGTACTTGATGGAAACGTCGGTAATCGTCATCGCAGAAGCGTCCGTTGATGCAGGGCAGGGGGGAGGCGCGGGGCGAGAACCGAGCGGGGGCGACTCCGAGGAGGAGAGGGGGCCGAGATCCCGATTCGCGGCTCATTCCTCTGTGGGCGGAGCAGAGAGAGACGGCTCGTCGGCGTAGGGCGTGCCGGCTGCCGTGGTGCGGTTGTACTGCTGCGCAATGTCGAGGGGAGCTCCGGGAGAAGCGTTGTTTTGCCCAACGATAACGATCTCCTCGCCCGCCGCCAGGCCCGAGTCGGCCACCACGCGCCCCCCGGTGGCGGGGCCGAGCACGAGGTCGCGGTTGCGGGCCACCACAACGCTGTCGGTGCGGTCCGCCACGTAGACGTGCGGCCCGGACTCGTCGCGGAGCACCGCCGAGCGGGGAAGCACGAGGGCGCTGTCCAGCACGGCGCGGGTCACGCGGAGGGTGACGCCCATCGACGGCTTGAGGCGGCCGTCCTCGTTGGACACCGTCACCTCGATGGGAAAGGTGCGGCTGTCGGGGTCGATGGCACTGCCCACGAACGAGGCTTCGGCGGTGCGCACGCCGGCGTCGTAGCGGCGAAAGTCGAGCTGCACGGGCGTGCCCTCCCGGAGGTCGTTGGCGTAGCGCTCCGGCACGCCCGCCGTTACCTTCACCCGGCGCGTGTTGACGAGGCGGGCCACCTCCATGCCCGGCGCGGCCTGTTCGCCCTTTTCGAGGAAGCGCTCCTCCACGGTGCCGGCAAAGGGGGCCTCCACACGGGTGTTGTTGAGGCGCTTGCGGGCCTGGGCGAGGGCGGCGCGCGCCTGGTTGCGCTCCGAGCGCACCTGCTCGAACTCGAGAGCGCTAATCACCGAGTCGCGGTACAGCGGCTGCTGCCGCTCGAAGCGGTCCTGCGCCAACGCAAACTGTGCCTGCGCCTGCTCCACGGCCGCCTGCGCCTCCTCCGCGTTGATGGTGGCCACCGGCTCGCCCGCCGCCACCCGCACGCCGCGGTCGCGCAGCATCGTGACGGTGCCGCTCGTTTGGGCCGAGAGGGTGGCGTCGTCGAGGGCCTCCACGCTGCCGGTCAGCTCAATCACGTCGGTGAACGAGGTGGGGCGCAGCACCAGCGTTTCGACCCGCGTGGCGGGCGGGGCCGAGTCCTGAGCCGAGGCGTCCGACACCGGCTCCTCGCTACACCCGCTGGTGCCCACGGCCACTCCTAGCAGCAAGGCTGCCCCCAGCAACAGAGCAGCCCCGCGGCGCGTGGCGTGAGCGGGAACAGGCAAAACGGGCCACGAAGCAGGCATAGGGACAGCGGACGTGTCGGGGGCAGAGGGGCGGCGAGAGAAGAACGGAAGGGTCATCGACGCGTCATAAGGTACGATTCGGAGGTGGGGGTCAGGGGCTGCCCCAGCGCCGTTTCCAGGTCGGTGCGCGCCACCAGGTAGTCGCGCACGGCCTGGAGGTAGTTGAGGCGGCTCTGGTCGAGCTGGTCGGAGGCCTCCCGCAGCTCGACCGGGCGGGCCACGCCCTCGCTCACGCGTTGGGACACGTGGTCGTAGTTGAGCTCCGCCCGGCGCACGTTCGTCTCCTGCGAGTCGATCCGCTCACGGGCGTTTTCGAGATTGCGGACGGCCCTGCGCACCTCCAGCGTCACCGCCCGGCGCAGGCGCTCCACCTGGAGCTCCGCCCGCCGCCGCTCAATCTCGGCCTGCTGCACCCGCGCCGAGCGCTGGAAGCCGCTGAATAGGTCCCAGTTGAGCTGCAGCCCCACGCTGAAAGAGGGATTCCAAAAGTCGTCGTTGAAGAAGCCCCGGTCCTGCTGCCGGAAGTAGAACGGATTCGTGGGGTCCTGCGGGTCGGTCGTCAGCAGGCGGGAGCGGTCGTCGGGGACGCGGCCGGAGTAGCTGAAGTTGGCCACGGCCTCCACCCGCGGATAAAAGGCCGCACGGCTCGATTCGGTTTGGATCTCGCGGAGCTCCACGTTCAGCCGTGCCCGCTGGAGGTCGGGGCGGTTTTCGATGGCCCGGCTCACGGCCCGCGGCATGGAAATGGTTTCGAGCGAGACCTGCTGCAGCCCGTCGTCCTGCTGCTCTTCGAGGCTGCCCCGGAGGCGGATGGGGCGTTCCGGCGAGAGGCCCATCGTGCGCTTGAGCTGGTCGCGGGCCAGGTCGGCGGCGTTCCGGGCTTCAATCCGCTGCGTGCGGGCATTCGAAAGCTCCACGTTGGCGCCCAGGCGCTGCGCCTTGGGCACCACGCCCCGTTCTACGCGCGTGGAGACGTCCTGGAGCGTTTCCCGGGCCCGCGCCACGCGCTTCCGGAGCACGCGGGCGCGCTCCTGGGCCAGCAGGGCCTGGTAAAAGGCCGTGACCACCTCGTTGGTGGTCAGCTGTACCTGTCGGTCGCGGGCAAAGCGGCTGACGTCCTGGAACTGCTGCGAGCCCTTTACGGACGCGAAGGCGGTTTTGCTGTACAGCGTCTGGGTGAGCTGGAGCCCGCCCCGGAACTCGTTGTCCACCCCAAACGGGTTGCCGCCCCCGCCGCCCAGCGCGATGCCGGCCGCCGCCAGGCTGTCCTGCTGGCGCTGCAAGAACGACGGATACGTGATGGGGGCGGTGGCCGGGTCGTCGTCCAGGCGCCGTCGCTCGTTGAAGGCGAGCCACTCCGTCTCGCCCCCGCCCCCCAGCAGCGTCGCCGCGTCGCTTCCGGCGAAGGGGTTGGCGGTGACCACGTTGCGAGTGTACGTGCCCGTGAGGTTGAGCGACGGCCACAGGTTGCCCCAGGCCTCCTGCACGCGCGCCTCCGCATTCGTGACGTCGAGCTGTGCCTCTTGCAGGTCCAGGTTGTTTTCGAGGGCGGTCCGGACGGCGTCCGCGATCGTGAGGGTTAGGGGCTCGGCATTGCCGGACGGCCGCGCCGTGGGCGAGCCGTCTTCGCGCACTGGCTCGGGGGCCCCCGATTGAGCGTGGGCGCCGACGGGCGCAAGCGACACGGCCGCGCCCGCCAAAAAAACGAGGGCCAGAAGAAGACGGAGAACACTGCGCATGAGAGGGGCAGTTGCGTCCGAGACAAAACAGTTGAGTTACGGGCGAGCGGGGGCCGCGCTGGAAGGCCCTAAGCCGTCGAACAAGAGGGAGGTTAGGAAGTCGGCCGCGGCCTCGGGGTCGTGCAACAGGGGCGCGTCCGGCATGTGCGGCCGCAGCGTCCCGTCCGCCGCGCTCCGCTCGGTAAAGCAGCGGCGGACGACCAGGTCGTGCACCACCTCCAGCATCATGTGCGCCACCGATTGCGGCGGGAGTGACGCGATGTTGCCCGCCGCCATGGCCGATTCCACCGCTGGTACCAGCGCCTCTAGCATCCGATGCTGCTGCTCCTGAAAGTAGGCCGCCTTCTGCACGTCGCTACTGAAACAGAGCCGGTGTGCCTCCTTAATCAGGATGAGAAAAAGCTCCTCCCGCTCCTCGTAGTACTCGAATGAGCGCACGACCAGAGCGTGGAACGCATCGCGGAAGGAGTGGTGGCGCAGGGCGTCGTCGCCGAAAGTGGCCCGTATCATGTCGTGGAGATCGTCGTAGACCTCGTCGAAGATGGCGAAGAGAAGGCCCTCTTTGCCGTCCTCGAAGTAGTTGTACAGGGTGCCCTTCCCAAACTCGGCACGCTCCGCGATCTCGTCGAGCGTGGCCTGCTCGTAGCCCTTTTCGGCAAAGACGAACTGGGCGGCCCGTCGCATGGCACGTCGGCGGCGTCGGCGCTCGCGCTCGCGGCGGGAGAGGGACGAGTGGGGCGAGGACATGGAGGGAGGCGACAGTGAATCAGGTGTCAGAAGGTGACCCAAAAGTCATAGAATGACTGGTAAGTCACCACGCGGTCTTCGTTCGCTTTGTCTGGGGAAGTCCCCGTTAAGAAGGCGAGGTGCTTCTAAGAAGGGGGAGGCACTCGGGTAGACAGGGCGCGGAAGGACAACCACGCGGCGGCCGCCACGGCGTGCCGGACGAATCGGCGAGCAGAGGCCCTGGCCCGACGAGACCACCCGTGCGGGCGACGAGCAGGCCGGAGGAATCCGGGCGGGGGCTTCAGACGCACGGCGCAGCGGTTCATTCATCAGGACTCTGGCCTCCATTAAGACCCTGTCCCGTCGGCCGCGCGGGCCACCGCCAGAAATTCGGCGAGCATCATGGCGGTGGCGCCCCACACCGCGTGTCCGTCTACGTCGTAGTACGGCACCGCTACGTCGCTCCCATTTAGCCGACGTGTTTCCGTCTTGCGCGTAGCGGGTGCGAGGAGGTGAGAGAGCGGTACGCGCAGCACCTGGCGGACTTCCCGGTCGGCGGGCCGGAGGGCGGGGGCCGAAGAGGCCCGTCCCACGAACGGATGTACGCAGAAGTTGGACGGAGGAATGTAGAGCGGCGTGAGGCGGCCCAGCAGGTCGACGTCCGGGGGCGGAAGGGCGATTTCCTCCTCCGCCTCCCGCAGTGCCGTGGTCGCGAGCGACTCGTCGGGCTCCCGCTGCCCGCCCGGAAACGAAATCTGCCCCGCATGGTCGGGCAGGTGGTCCCGGCGGACCGTAAGCACGACGGCAAGGTCCTGGTGCTGGGGCAGCAGAAGCACGAGCACCCCGGCCTCGCGGCAGTCGCGGCCGTGGACCGAGAGAGCCGCCTGCCGGGCCGGCACCTCCGGGGCCATGGACCGATGCGCCGGGTGCCCGGGCAGGGGCGCCGCCTTCAAGCGTCCCGCCAGGGCAGTTGTACGGGCGAGGAACGACGAGGGCATACGCGACACGACGACACACGAAAGATGCGCTTCCGTGCGACACGTCTCCGTAGAGGATAAGATCCTCTGCCAGTGTGCGCCCAACGTTCAACTGCAAAGAAGGCCCGACCACTAAAAGCGGCACCGCGGATTGCTCCACGATGCCGCTTGGATCAATGAGACCTCCAAACCTCCACACGTCCAAACCTCCAGACGCGCGAGCGCTAACCCATGTTTTCCACGACCGCCTGTCCGAACTCGCTGCAGGAGAGCAGCTCGGCGTCGTCCATGTTGCGCTCAAAGTCGTAGGTCACGCGCTTCTGGCCGATGGTGGTGGCCAGGCCGTCGAGGATGGCGTCCGCGGCCTCCTGCCAGCCCATGTACTCGAACAGGATACGGCCCGAGAGGATGAGAGCGGAGGGGTTGACCTTGTCCTGCCCGGCGTACTTGTTGGCGGAGCCGTGGACGGGCTCGGCCAGGCAGGCGG
>ERZ1034486.384-NODE-384-length-11534-cov-3.931614_pt1 | contig 11534 bp, 12 predicted proteins | sample MGYA00520683_ERZ1034486 | MGnify/ENA primary metagenome ERZ1034486 (study PRJEB33760, sample SAMEA4777685) | hypersaline lake metagenome | biome: hypersaline environment; feature: brines | place: Spain | collected 2012-08 | depth 0 m ...
TGTCGGATTCATCCCACCCGTAAACGGGTGGGCTTTCTCCTTGTCACTGCTGTAAGCTCCGCTGCGTCCGTCGTGCCGTCCGGTTCTACTGACGGTGCATCGTTCGAACAGATGTCGTGAACGGCTCACGACGCGACGGTGGGAGGGCGTCCAAGCGCCCTGCCGTTTTTCAGTAGTGTCGGGTGTGTCGTCGAAGACACAGACTAGAGTCCCAACTTGTCGTCGAGAAACCTCTGCACGGCGTTTTCGATCCGGTCGGTGTACGTCGCCGGATCGCAGGTTGCGTCTGTCGGGAGCCCGAGGCTGTGGAGTTCGTGCTCGCCGTCGACCGTTGAGGGGGTCGCCGCGAGTTCCTCGGTGTCGGGGAACACGAGCGCGCCGGGTGTGTCGAGTGCGAGACAGTAGCCTGCCATCTGTGTCGCGTTCCGCCCGCTCGCGCCCTGTGGTTTCCACTTCGCGTCGAACACCGCGACCGCACGCTCGGAGAGCGGCGGGTCGTCTGCTCGTCCCGTTGCTCCGCTCCCGGCGTTGGCTGTCCGCGCCACGACGACATCCGGGCGGACGGTGTCTGCGCCGTGTGGCCCCTGGACGAGCGCCGGCACGGTCGCCTGCGGGACGACGGTGTACGACCGACCGTCGACGGCCGCGCGGACTGCCCGTTCGAGCACACGCTCGAACACGTCGTTCGCGTCGACGAACAACGCCCGGCCGCGGCGCTCACCTGGGCGGAGGTCGTCGAAGAACGACGCCGACAACACCGTCCGGGTGAGCGACAGCAGGGCGGCGTAGTGGTCGGTGAGTCGCGACAGTTCGATCTGATCGACGGCCCGGAGTGACACCGTCTCCGGCACCGGCCCGTCGAGCCTGTCGCGCCACTCGCGTGCCGACCGCCGCAGCCGTCTGGTGACGGTGTCGGTCGTGTCGCCGACCCCACGCCGCTCGTCTGCGAGCAGTTCCTGCAGGCGTTCTGCCGCGACTGCGACGGCTTGATTCAGCGTCGTCTGTGTCGTCGCCGTCCGGTAGTCGACGGCGAACGTTGTCGGCGCACCGGCGGTCGGTCGCCGGAGTTGTCGCTGCACGTCCAAGCGTCCGCGGAGGTGGTCACGAACGCCCTCGTGATCCGTGTACGACTCCGCGAGACCGCTCTGCAACACCGTCCGGAGCTCCGTCTCGAACAACGTCGCCAACACGCGGTGGAACGTCGCACCCTGCTTGAAATCGGCGGTCGCATCCAGCGCCGTCGCCGGCGTGTCGGTGGCGTACGCCAGCAGAGACAGCAGTCGGCCGATTGTCTCTTTCGGCGTGACTGTCACCCGTCGCCCGCTCGGGAGTCGAACCGTGCCGACCGCGGAGTTGCTCTCGATGCGCGCCTCCTCGCCGCGCTCGTGTGTCACCCCGAGCGGACAATTGTCGGTGTCGCCGACGCGGAGATCAGTGAGCACCGACTCCTCTCGGCGTGACAACTCGATCGGGTCGCTCGTGTCGTGTTCTTCGAGTGTTACGTCCGGCGGCGACTCACTCATCGCTCGCGGTCGTCGCCTGCGGTTCGTCTTCTTCAGGCGCCTCGGCGCCGGCGTCCTCTGACGCCCCAGCGCCGAAGCCGACAACGTCGGCGTCGATCAGCGCACACAGGGCGTCGTACAGCGGCTGTGCGTCGAAGTCGGCGACCGTCCCGCGCTCCCAGTCGAACAGATCGTTGTCGCTGTCGTCGGCGTCGAACAGCTCCCGACGGAGACTCTCCGTCTGGCCGTAGTAGTACTCCGACAGCTGCGGGAGGAGTTGGAACCGCCAGGCGTCGACGACACCCTGCGGGTCGTCGTGCCCCAACAACGCGGTGTGGCCGAGCTGTTGCCCGCGTTCGAGTCGGCTCGCTTCGGTGCGAATCCGCTCGTTCAACTCCAGCAGCGCCAGCGCGCTCGCGGCCACCAGCCGGTCGTGTTTCGACGCCGCCTCGTTGCCGAGCACGTCGCGGGCTCCGCTCAGCCCGTCGCGGTCGAGTTCGAGCTTCACGACGCGCTCGGGGGCCGGCGGGAACTGGAGGAACCGAAACCGACGGCGTAAGGCGGCGTCCACCAGCGCGATTGACTGGTCGGCGGTGTTCATCGTCCCGATCAGATACAGGTTCGAGGGCAGGCTGAACGAGTCGCCGGAGTGGGCGAGTTCGATCTCGTGTGCCTCGCGCTCGCCCGGCTCCAACAACGTGATCACCTCGCCGAGAATCTGCGGGAGATCACCGCGGTTGATCTCGTCGACGACGAGCACGTACGGCGGCGCGTCGCCGTCGGCGGCCGCGGCCGCCTCGCGGGCGTCGTCGGCGACCATCTGGAGGATTCCGGGCTCCTCTTGGTAGACGACGCCCTCGCCGTCGTCGGTCGTTTTGGCGGTGAGCCCTTCGAGGAAGTCCTCGTACGCGAACGCCGGATGGAAGGTGACGGTTCGCACCTGCTCGGCGTCCGGCGCGCCGTCTGTGTGTTCGCCGACCCACCACTGCGCGAACTCGGTTGCGGTGTGGGTCTTTCCTGTCCCCGGCGGCCCGGAGAGGACGACCTGCCCGGTGGTGTCGAGTTGGCGGGCGATTTCTTCGTGGCGTGCTGGTGGGGTGTCGGGGACTGAGAGGGTGTCGTCTGTGGTGTCGCTTTTCTCTCTGCCGCGGTCGGGGCCTTCTCCGTCTCCGGTGTTAACCTCCAGCAGTGGTGGTCCAGCAGAGCCCTCCCACTCGGGTTCTTTGAGCCCGAGTTCTGCGAGGAGCCAACCCGTTGCCTCGTCGGACAGTTCGAAGAGATACCCCTGATTCAGATTCCCGCCGCTGTCGACCGGGTAGTACTGGTTCAGTCGGAACGGGTCGTGGTTCAGTGCGTCGGATGCCTCGTTCTTTCGAACTGGATCGTTCAGGTGACACGTCTCGACGTGTGCAACCTGGTAGTTGTCTTTGCTGTCGTCGATCGTCTGTATCTCACCGGTGGCCCGCGAGACTGCACGGAGTGCGCCGTCGAAGTTGTGGAAGACGAGATCACCGTCGGTGAGACGGTCCAGTTTGTGCGTGTAGTGGCCGTCGTCCGGCGCGCCGAGATAGCAGTTGTCCAGCTCGTGTCCGTCGGTCTGGTTCACCCAGTACGCGTCTGCCCGCTCGTCTGTCACGTCCGCAACTCCCGGGTCATCGGGGTCTCCTGTCGGGTTCGCAGCGGCCCACTGGAAGAAGTAGTCGAGGTGACGGAAATTGTCGTAGAATCCGTACTCCTCGCGAACCGTTCGGAATGTCTCGGCCGTGCCGGGGTAGTCTGCCAGACGGTTTGTCACCTCGTGATCGAAGTAGTCGCATAGTCCCTCACGTGCGGGACTGTTCACGATCGGGTACTCCTCCGAGAAGAGCGCGTACGCGAGTGCCGAGATAATCCCCGCTCGCGCACCAGACACGCCACTGGCCGCAAACTCCTCGATCACACGGTCACACTCCTCGGGTGATCTTGCTTGGACGAACTGATCGAAGAACTCGGTCACCGCGTCTTCGCTGCCACCGATATCGACGATGTTAGTCCCGCTTCCGACGATTCCGATGCGGCCGTCGATACAGTCGTGGATCGTTTCATCTGCCTTGCTGTCGATGTCGAACTGGTCGACTGCCTCACGTTTCTTCTCGCGGCCGTAGCTGTTCTGGTGTTGTACGAGGTTGTACAGCGCTGTCAGTTCCTTGCTCCCGATCTCCTCTTGGGTTCCCAACAGTTCTTCCGTGAGTGTCCGGACCGCCACCGCGGTGTTCGCGGCTCGCTCCTGTTCTGCCTCCCAGTCGGCGTGCTCGAAGTACGCCTCGACGAGCGTCTCCGTGTCGGGCGGGTTCACACTAGCCGAACCCAACGGCCGAGTACAAATGCTTACCTCATGAGAATCGGATTCGAATCTAGCATCCAAACACCTCCGACACGGAACCAAACCGGAACAACCGGCTCCACGGGTGGGGAACAACCTCGCTCTGCGACAGCAAAACCACACACAACTCCACACAGAGCTACACAAATATTGACAATCTGGCCGCTGTCTAATCTGAACATTGAAGTAGCTAGACTGCGGTAGTTGTCGCTACGAAGCGCGGGACACGGCCCGAAAATGGCCGGGCGTGTTACAGCACGCCCGACCGCGCTTCGCCAGGCACGAAGCATGCTTGACCAACCAGCCGGCGGTATTCAACGTTCCGCCACGGTCGCGGTACCGACAGCCGAACGACTCGCGATTTCGACGGAGGCGTGCCGATGAGCGACGCCTCCGAGACACCAGAGGCCATCGACACCTTCGCAACCGACACCCCGCAACCGACCTACGTCGGCGTCAGTGTCGGCGTCGACACCCTGATCGTCGCCGCGCCGGCAGACGCGCGGCTCGGCACGCAGTTGGTGATCGAGGGCGACCACCTCCGAGAGCAGTACGAGACACTCCGGCGGACCACACAGGCACTGCAGTGGGTAGACTTCGACACGACCGCAGGCGAGACACAGGTGTTTGCGGCGCTCTGGCACCAGTTGCGGTCGCAGGTGTACAGGGCCGCGACGCGGACAGTCGAACACGCCCAGCAGTTCGGTGCGCCGCGGCTCGTCCTCGCGGAGCGGTCGCTCGCGGGGCCGTCGTTGTGGGCACGCCGAACGAGCGAGGGATTGGGTGCGTGGCTCCCGGACGCGCTGGCGCAGGCCGTCGCCGAAAAGGCGCGTGCGACCGGCGTTCCGGTCGTCCGTGTCGACGCCGACACAGCGCGTACGAATTGCTACGCCTGTGCGGAACGCGGACGGATCGACAACGGCGCGGTGGTGTGTTCGACGGCGGCGTGTCCCGTCGACCGCGTCGCTCGCGACCGGAACACCGCGGTGGGTCTCGCACGAGCGGGACGAGTCGACTGAGGCGGGCGAGAGCCACCACCTCCCGAACGCGTCACGCCCTAGTGAAGCGCCAGCCGGGGGTTCCGATTTCTCGACTGTCGCGGCAACCGAGAGAGAACGCGCTAGCGACGAACGCCGTTCGGGTCGACAGCCTTCATCTGGCGCGGCGCGACGGACCGCCACCCCAACCGAGCCGATCCTGTCCATTGCGGAACCGGTCACTCTGACCCTCTCGGGTGACGACATCGGGGGGCCGCAGATCACTTCTCGGGGGTGTGGACCATGTCGACATCGGCGAGGTCGAGTATCGGCGCCTTGTCGAAGTCTCGCTTGTTGTGAGTGACGAACGTCCCACCCTCGGCGTCGGCTGTCGCCAGGTTCAGGAGATCGACACCCTGTGACTGTAGTCTCTCGCTCAGGTAGGCGGCCTCGAGAGCCGTGTCGTCTGAGAATCCGAGAATCCGATCCAGTCGGTCGCCGAGCTTCGACTGTATCTGTCTCATCTGAGAACGGGAGGTACAGCTCTTCTAGAACTCGAACGCGACGATACTCGGGACAGTCCACTCCTCGTGGCTGTACTGTTGGAGGTGTGAGACGACGTGCGGATCGGGGTTCGCGCTCCCCCACTTCACCAGAATGTCGTTGTCGAGGGTGATCATCTGCCCGGCCAGCTGTCGAACGATTCGTTCAGTTCCTCGTGCGTCTGGTCGACACGGTCGGCAAACTGCTCGTCGACGATCTCGCCGAGGAAGCCAGCCGTCGCTTCGACATCTGTCCTGGACCGACTGAGCCTGTCGAGCAAGTCGTTGAAGCTCTCGTCGTCCCGTTTTAGATCCCGTAACCGTTCTTTTACCTCGTCAGTGACACGGATGGTAGTCACACGTATACGTTGTGTACGTTTCGGGAATCCCTTTTTCGGCCGGATGGCGGTTACTGACCTCCGCGTCCGCGACCACCTCCTGAGCGCGTCGCTCTCCCGTCGCCACGCCGACGGACAGCCTGCCGACCCCGTCGTGTTCGAGGACGCCGAACAGTTCACCGTAGTCCAACCCGCCCGGGCTCGACTCGGTGATCGTCCCGACGGTGTCACCGTCGACCGTCCGACGACACCCGACTGATCAGTCCGTCGACGGCACCGCATCGACGCTCGCAGTGGTGAGCGACTGGTCTTCGGTGTCGATCTCGAATGCAGCACCCCCCAGCGGGCTGTCGGTCGCCGAGATCTCCCAGCCGTGGGCGGCGACGATCCGGGCGACGTGTGCGAGCCCGAGCCCGCTCCCGTTGCCGGCCGAGTAGCCGAGTTCGAACAACGAGTCGCCGTCGTCTGGCAGTCCAGGACCGTCGTCCGCGATCAACACGCCCTTCGCCGTCGACGTGACGAGGATTTCGGGACTGTCACCGTGTTCGACCGCGTTCTGGAGCAGGTTCTCCATCGCGTGGACGAGGTGGCTCCGGTCGCCCGAGACGGTACAACTGTCCGGGAGGTCGACATCGAGTGTCGCCCCCTCGTGGTCGACACTACACCACGCCTGTCGCGTGACCGTCGGGAGCGACACCGTCTCGGGGTCGTCGACCGTCCACCCGTCACTCGCCAACTCAGAGACGGCGTCGGTCATCTCCTCCAGCCGGGAGACGACACGCCGTGCCTTCGCGAGCGTCTCCTCGTCGTCCGTCTCGACGAGCGACAGACAGCCCCGGAGCGTCATCAGCGGCGTCTTCATGTCGTGGGAGATGAACTGCGCAATCTCGTCGAGCCGGTGGTTCTGCGTTTTCAGCGCGGAGACGCGTTCCTTCCGGTCGCTGACGTCGCGGACGACGCCCACGACGGCGATCTCGCTGGCACCCAACAACGCGGCCATCTTCACCTCCACTGGCACCCACTCCCCGGTGCCGGTCTTGATCCGTTTCTGGTAGGTCGTCACCTGCGTCTCGGAGTCGGGATCGGTCACCTCCGTGAACGCCTCCCTCGCACGGTCGACGTCGGCCTCGGCGGTGATCTCGGCGTAGTGAGCGCCCAGCAGGTCCGTCGGCGCGACCCCGATGGCGTCACACAGCGTCTGGTTGACGAACGCGAACCGGCCGTCGGCGTCGAACGCACAGACGGGGTCGGTGATCGTGTGCAACAACGCCGCCTCGGAGAGCCCGACGTCGCCGCGGACGTACCGCCCGGTGGCGTCGAGCGCGGTGATGTCCCGTGCGACGATCACGCCCAGTTCGTCGTCGGCCGCGTGCAACGACACGCGTTTCGTGAACGCCTCGCCGTCCGACCGGCGGGCCAACAGGTCGCCGGTCCACTCCTCGCCGTCGGCGAGTGTGTCGAACGTCTCGGTGAACTGAGCGGCCGCGTCGTCGGTCAACGTCTCCGTGATCGGGGTGCCGACGAGCGCCTCCGGATCGGTGCGGTGCATGTCGGCGTACTTCCGGTTCACCTCGACGTACCGACCCTCCCGGTCGACGGTGGCGATTCCCTCGCTGGCGCGGTCGATCGCCGTCGCCTGCCGGCGTACGCGGGTCTCTGCTTCCCGGTGGGCGACCGCGTCGACGATCCGGTTGGCGAGCAGTTCGTACACGTCCGACCCGGTGTCCTTCTGGAGGTAGTCGGTCACGCCCGCCGAGATCGCCTCGCTCGCGACCGCCTCTGACCCCTGGCCGGTGAACAGGATCACCGGGAGACTCTCCGAGTGTGCCCGGACCCGTTCCAGTAGCTCGATCCCGTTCATCCGTGGCATCTCGTAGTCCGTGACGAGACAGTCGAACGCCGACGACTCTCGGAGCCTGTCGGCCGCTGCCGTCGGGTCCGTCTCCGTCGTCACACTGATCCGGTCGTCCGTCCGCTCCAACGTCTCCTGCAACAACCCACCGAAGGCGGCGTCGTCGTCGACGTGGAGCACAGAGATGGTGTCCATTCTTGACATTACCAGTTTTCGCATCCACCTAACCGTTGTGTTTCTGTCTCGAAGGGCGTGTATCAACACAGCGGAGTCGGCGGTCGCGGGGAGAAGGTCGCGGGGCGGCGTCTCACTCCTCGAAGTAGGACAACACGGCGCCTTTGGTCTCGCGGAACGCCTCGCTCGTCTTGTCGCGCGGGCGGTCGGGTGGGCCGTCGATCACGTCGACGACGGTGCCGGGGCCCTCCGAGAAGACGACGATCCGGTCGGAGAGGTAGACGGCCTCCTCGATGTCGTGGGTGACGAACAGGATCGTCTTCTGTGTCTCCTGCCAGATCGACAGCAGCTCTCGGTGGAGCGTCGCCTTCGTCCGGGCGTCGACGGACGCGAACGGCTCGTCCATCAGGAGGATCGGCGGATCGACCGCCAGCGCCCGCGCGATCCCGGCGCGTTGGCGCATCCCGCCGGACAGCTCTCGGGGGTACTGGTCGGCGGCGTCTGCCAGCCCGACCAACGACAGACAGTGGTTGACACGCTCCCCGACCGTGGTGTCGGGCGGCGGCCCGACCTCTTCGAGCCCGTAGCGGACGTTGCCCGCGACGGTGCGCCACGGGAACAACGCGTCGTCCTGGAACACCATCCCGCGGTCGGGACCCGGGCCGGTCACGGGTTCATCACCCACCTCGACTGCGCCCTCTGTCGCGGTCTCCAACCCGGCGATGATCCGGAAGGCGGTCGACTTCCCGCTGCCGGAGGGGCCAACGACCGTGACGAACTCGCCGGGGTCGACGGCGAAAGAGACATCTTTGATCGCCCTGACGGGGCCATGCTCCCCGTCGTACGTCTTCCCAACGCCCGCGAGACGGATCGTGTCTGTCATCGCCACGCGAGCACCCGGCTCTGTCCAGCCTTGATCAGTCGGTCGGTCAACAGGAACAACACGCCGATCACGAGCATGTACGCCATCACCACGTCCATCTGGAGGAAGTTCGCGGCGTCCCAGAGGTGTTTGCCGATCCCGGGCACGCCCAACAGCTCTGCGGCGACCATCACCATCCACGCCTGCCCGGCGGCGGTCCGGAACCCGGTGAACAGCTCCGGCACCGCAGAGGGCAACACCACCTTCCTGACGAGCCGGCGGTCGGTGGTGGTCCCCAGCGACTGTGCCACCTCCAGCAGTGCGGGGTCGACGCTCCCGACACCGCTCTCGGCGTTGTAGTAGTTGATCCAGAAGGCGACGATGGCGATGATGAACGCCGCGCCGGCGTCCGTCAGCCCGAACCAGATCACCGCGAACGGAATCCACGCCAACGGCGGCACCGGCCGGAGAAACTGCGCGACGGTGCCGACGGTGTTGTCGGCCGTCTGGCTCCACCCGACCAACACCCCGACGGCCATCCCGAGCCCGCTCCCGACGAGCAGCCCCGGGACGTAGTGGCGGAGACTCTGGCCGACGAGGGTGATCACCTGTCCGCTCGCGAGATCCGCGACGAGTACCTGCGCGACGGCCGGCGGCCGCGGGAGGATGTTCTGTGAGGTGACCAACGCACCCACCCACCAGACGGCCACGAACGCGACGAGCGCCCCAGCCTGGAGCGCGACGGTGCGGGCGTCGTCGGTGTCGAGTCCGCCCCCACCGGTGAGGTAGTCGGTCGTGTTCGTCTCACTCGCCACCGTCGGTGACCCCCTCGTAGAAGCTGTGGTCGAACACGTCCGACTCCGCGAGGTCCGTGTCGACGTTGCCCAGTTGTTGGTGGAACTCGTTGTAGACGAGACTCTTGTCGACGACCTGTCGCGGGTCGCTGATGAACGTCGCCGCCCGCGACTGGATCGCCTCGCGTGCGATCTCGGCGGGCAACACGTCCGTCCCGACGACCTCACTGGCCATGTCGGCGGCCGCGAGCCGGTCGTTGTTGATGAACCCCGTCGCCCGAACGTGGATGTCGACCAACTCTTCGACGAGCCCCGGCCGGTCGTCGACGAGCGTCTGTTCGGGTTGGAGCACCGCCCCCGGCTGGCCGGGCATGATCGGCTCCGCGTACCGGAACGGCTCGATACTGCCGTCGTCGCGTGCCGTCCGGGTCGCGATCGGCTCGATCACGCTCCCGCCGTCTGCGTTGCCCGACAGTAGTGTCGACTGGAGCGCACTCGGGCTCTGGCCGACGATCTCGACGGCGTCCGTCGACAGCCCCAGCTTCTCTTGGAGCCAGTAGCGGAGGAACACGTCCGGCGTCGACCCCGCCGGGAGCGTCGCGAACGTCGGCTTCCGACCCTCCTGCTCGCGGAACTGGGCGAACGCCTCCGCGCCGTACTCCTCCCAGTAGTCGCGGAATGTGCCGTTCGCGACCATCACGTTCGGTTCGAGCACGTTCGCGGCGACCACCGTCGAGTCGACGCCGTTGGCGAGCCCGACGAGCCCGGGGCTGATCCCGACGTACGCCAGATCCAACGTGCCGCTCTGGTACGCCTGTACCAACGGCGGCCCGCCGCCGAACGTCTTTACCTCGATGTTCACGTCGAGTTCGTCGTACCACCCCTGCCGTTCGATGACGAAGTACTGCATCATTGGGAACACGTTGATCGTCCCCAGCGTGAGTGTCTCTGCGTTGCCGCCGCCACCACCGCCGAGACAGCCCGCGAGGCTCCCGACTCCGACGACCCCTGTCCCTGCCAGATACTGCCGTCGTGATACCGTCGTCTCTGCTTTGTTGTCCGTCATTCGGTCGTACTGTGCGGTGTAGGAATCGGTTACAAATAAGTTACAGTACTTCCCGCTCACCGGGTGACGGACCGCTCACGGAGCCGGTCACTCCGGCCCGGCGTAGCCTTCCACCCCGAAGCTGTGACTCTCGTCGGTCTCGTCGTCGCAGGCGTTGCCGTCGTGAGCGTCGCCGGTGTGTGTCTCGCTGTCACCCTCGCGAGCCCCGGACTCGTCGCCCCGCTGCCGGTCGTCGTGGGTTGGTGTCTCGACGACCGTGAACAGGAGATTGACCAGGACGTTCGTCGCCGTCGCCCGCTCGGTCTCCGTGATCCCGTAGGCCGCGCCGGTGCCGGTCGCGCCCGGCACCGCCTGCGAGAGATTGCGCTCCGCCGGCGCGGGGACGACCTGCGCGGCGCGGATGTCCGCGAGTGCCTCCGTCACCGTCCGCAACAGCTGTTGGAGCTGGCCCGCCGACGCGACGCCCTCAACCGCGAGCGTGGCACGCACCTCCTCGATCCGTGCGCGCATCTCGTCGGTCCGGTACTCCGGGAGCGGCTGCTCCTCGATGTCCAGCAGAAACTCCTCGTATTCGGCCGCGAGCGTTGCTGCCTCTGCCGTGCCGTCAGCTTTTACTGACAGTGAATCGTTCGAACACATGTCGTGTGCGAACCTCACGACACTGCGGTGGTAGGGCGCTTGGGACGCCCTGCCGTTTTCACGGCGCGCACCACAGCGTCGTGTTTCACCCTGACGTGACTACGGGTAGTAAATCTTACGACGAGTTGAACTAGCGTCGTGTTTCGAACAGCGAGTTATTGGAAGTTTGAAACAAATTGGGACGAGTCGGTGATGGTCAGACGACGACGTTGGCTGTCGGCGCGCGCCACGCTCCCCTCGTGGGAGCGTGCGCAGGGCGGGACCGGAGGTCCCGCTTGCAGTCGGGTGGGGCGGGAGCGAAGCTCCCGCTAACAGCCGCGCGGCACCGCCGCGCGGCGACGGCGACGCCGCCCGACGACGTGCGAGGGTCTCGCGAACGAAGTGAGCGAGACCTCGTCGGAGCTTGCTCCGACGGTGGACGAGTGA
>ERZ1034486.386-NODE-386-length-11479-cov-3.374212_pt1 | contig 11479 bp, 14 predicted proteins | sample MGYA00520683_ERZ1034486 | MGnify/ENA primary metagenome ERZ1034486 (study PRJEB33760, sample SAMEA4777685) | hypersaline lake metagenome | biome: hypersaline environment; feature: brines | place: Spain | collected 2012-08 | depth 0 m ...
GTAGTGACCGTGCCGTTGGACCCGGTCGTGTCGCTGCTTCCGGCCGTCGTCGACTTCCCCTTTCGGGAGGGATACGTCAGGAGCACCATCTACGTCTCGCTGTACGTCAGCGTCATCGCGGTTACGCTCAGCACGTTGTTCAGCCTGCCGGTGGCGATGATCATGGGCTTTTCCGACTTCCGGGGCAAGCAGTTCGTGAAGTCGGTGATCAACACTGGAATGGGCTTTCCGAGCGTCGTGGTCGGCTTGGTCGTCCTCTTTGCCGTCTCGAACCAGGGACCGCTGGGGCCACTCGAACTCATCTTCACCAAGGAGGCGATGATCATGTCCCAGTTCGTGCTGGCGACGCCACCGATCACGGCCGTCAGCCTCGCAGCCATCACGGGCGTCGACGAGAACGTCCGCGACGCCGCCCACGTCCTCGGCGGCACGCGTCTCGACGTGGCGCTGGTCGTCGTCAAGGAGGCCCGCTACGGTATCGCCACCGCCGTGCTCGCCGGCTTCGGTCGCGCCATCAGCGAGGTGGGGTCCGTCCTCATCGTCGGCGGCAACATCGTCAGCTCCAGCGGGATCTCGAGTACGCGGACGCTGACGACGGCCATCCAACTGGAAGCACGACAGGGTCAGTACGACACCGCGATGGTGCTCGGGGCGGTGCTGGTCGCCATCGTGCTGACGGTCAACGCCATCGTCGTCCGCCTCGGCGACGACGGGGTGATGCAGTGATGGTCCGGCTCTCGAACGTCACCCACGCCTTCGGCGACGAGACGGTCGTCGAGGATCTCTCGCTGCCCCTCGACTCCGGGGAAGTGGTCGCCGTCATCGGCCCGTCCGGGGTCGGCAAGACGACCGTCCTCCGTATCCTCGCCCTATTCCTCGAACCGAGCGCGGGGACCGTCACGCTCGACGGGCGGGACGTGTGGACCCTCGACGAGGACGCGCGACTGGCCTTGCGCCGGCGTATCGGCATGGTGTTCCAAGAGGCGAGCCTCTTCGACGCCTCCGTCGAGCGGAACGTCGAGTACGGTCTCCGGGTACGCCAGCCGTGGAGCGACCGGCTCCGCGAGGAACTGTGGTCGGTGGTCGGCTCGAACGGGACGCCCGAAGCCGTCACCGAAGCGCTCGACCTCGTGGAACTGAGCGACAAAATTCATCAAGAAGCGCGCTCGCTGTCCGGCGGCGAGGCCCAGCGTGTCTCGTTCGCGCGGGCGCTGGCGTACGACCCCGAGTACCTCCTGCTCGACGAGCCGACCTCCGACCTCGACCCCCGGAACACGGACCTCATCGAGGACGCGGTCCTCGAAGCCCGCGACCGGGGCATCGGCGTCGGTATCGCCACCCACGACATGCACCAGGCCGAGCGCATCGCCGACCGGGTCGCCGTCATCTTGGGCGATAGCATCGCCGAGGTCGGACCGGCCGAGCAGGTGTTCGAGAATCCGACGGACGAGCGGACCGCGAAGTTCGTCTCCGGGGAACTGGTGTACTGATCGGTCGCAGCTTCGAATTCGGATCTTCCCGTCACGGCGAGTCCTTCGGCTCGAGAAATCCAAAGACATTATATCGCATAAATAATAACGCCGTTATGCTACCTATGACACAACGAGAGGAGACGCCTACGTGGCTGCAGGAGCAGAAAGAGCACTGGAAGCAGGTCGTCCGGGGCCGGTCGCGGCGCGACGTGCTGAAGGGACTCGGTGCGGCCGGAATGGCGGGACTTGCGGGTTGTTCCGGCGGTGGCGGTGGTGGAAGCGATCCGACGGCCACCGCGACGGCGACGGAGGGATCGATGGACTCCGGCGGCGAGGCGACCGAGACCGATACGGCGACCAGCACGCCCGCCGAGGTCAGCGGCTCGATGACCATCTTCCACGCCGGTAGCCTCGCGGCGGCGTTCAGCGAGGCCGAACCGACGTTCGAGGAGGAGTACGGCGTCGACGTGAACCGCGAACCGAAGGGCTCGGTCGCCTCGACGCAGAAGATCACCCAGCAGGGCCGCCGGGCGTCCGTGCTCGGTACCTCCGACTTCCGACTCATCCGAAATCGGATCGTCCCCGACTTCGGCGACTGGTACTGCATCTTCACGACCAACTCGATGTCGATCCAGTACCGCGAGGACTCGCCGGGCGCGGACGAGATCACGAAGGACAACTGGTGGGAGATCCTGTCGCGTGACGACGTGACCATCGGCCACTCCGACCCCGCGGTCGACCCCGGCGGCTACCGCGCGGTCATGACGCAGCAACTCGGCGCCGAGGAGTTCGACGGCTCGGCGCTCTACGACCAGTCGACCTACGAGGCGCTCCGCGAGAACTCCACCGTGCCGACGGGGACGGAGACGAAGCTCAAGGGTCAACTCGAGTCCGGTGCCCTGGACTACGCCTTCTACTACCAGTCCATCTCCAGCACCGCCGACATGCCGTACATCGACCTCCAGCCGCAGGTCGACCTCTCGCAGGCGACGAGCGAGTACGCCAAACACTACGCGAAGGCCGAAGTCGAGACCGGCAGCGGAACGTTCACCGGCGCGCCCATCGCGTACGGCATGACCGTCCCGAACGTCGCCCCCAACCCCGAAGCGGGCGCCGCGTGGATCGAATACTTCGCGAGCGACGAGGGACGGACTGTCCTCGAAGAACTGGGCCTCGTCCCGGTCGAGCCAATCGTCGTCCCCCAGAGCGGGCAGGACGCCGTGCCGGACCGTGTGATGAGCGTCGCCTCCGCTCAGAGCAACCTCGGTCCGCTCGAACTGTAAGGAGCCGCCCGCTCCGACACAGCTATGTTTCCGAACGGGCATAACGATAGCAATGGCTACGAGCACTGAGACGCGGTTCTCGCTGGACGGGGTCGGACGGGTATCGCTGGCCGTGGCGTTCGTCGTGATACAGGGACTCGCCTTCGTGGGCGCGTACGCCGTCGGTCGGCCGACGTGGTACGCGTTCTTCATGATCGGGAGCACCGCGGTCACGGCGTACTTCCTCCGGGGCGACACCTTCGTCGTCGCCGCGGCGACGATGGGGAGTATCCTGATGGTCGCGCTCGGACTCCCGTTGTTCATGTTCGTCGCTCGCCAGCAACCGTCCATCGTCGTCGAGAAGGCGCTTAGTTCCGACGTGCATCGGATGCTCTATCTCGGCGTCTACGGGCCACTGCTGGCGGCCATCGTCAGCTTGGCGTTCGGCGTGCCGCTCGCGCACCTGTTCTCGGAGGGGTTCACGGGCCAACAACTGGTCGAGAGCCTCGTGGATCTCCCGCTGGTCGTGCCCCACAGCGTGGCGGGCATCCTCATCCTCTTCGGCTTCGGGAAAGGCGGCGCCTTCCCGAACGTCACCGTGCTCGGAAGCATGATCGGAATGATCCTCGCGATGACGTTCGTGAGCGCCCCCTACGCCGTCAACGCCACGCGCGAGGCGTTCGAGTCCATCGACGACCGCCTCGAGTACGCCTCGCGCATCCACGGCGCGAGCCGCTGGGACACGTTCCGTCGGGTGACCGCTCCACTCGCGATTCGGGGGATGGTCACCGGGGGCGTCCTCGCGTGGGCACGCGCCGTCTCCGAGTTCGGCGCCGTCGCCGTCGTCGCCTACTCGGTCTCCTTTTTCTACCCACCGGCCGGCGGCGAAGTGACGACCCAGCACGCGCCCGTGTTCGTCTACGGAACGTACCTGCAGGGCGGACTGGCAGAGAGCGGCGCCGTCGCGTTCATCCTACTCGGCGTCTCCGCGCTCGTCTTCCTGTTCATCCGGTATCTCACGAGCGACAGCGCCACGACGGGAGGGGTCGTATGAGCCTCCACGCCGACCTGACGGCGACGTTCACCGCCGAGGGGGCGCAGTCGTTCCGCATCGACGCCGAAATCGAGGTCGAGCGCGGCGAGAGCCTCGTCATCCTCGGTCCGAGCGGGAGCGGGAAGACGCTCTTTCTCGAGACGGTCGCGGGCTTTCATTCCCACGACGGCCCGGTCACTCTCAGCGGGCAGCGGATGGACGACACGCCACCCGAGAAGCGCGATTTCGGATTCGTCTTTCAGGACTACGCGCTCTTTCCACACATGACCGTCCGGGAGAACGTCGACTTCGGCAGCCGCTATCACGACGACACCCGCGACGCCGACGCCTTGTTGACGGAGCTCGGCGTGGGGGAACTCGTCGACCGCTACCCGCCGACCCTCTCCGGCGGCGAACAGCAACGGGTCGCGTTGGCGCGGGCGCTCGCGGTCCGTCCCGAGGTCATGCTCCTCGACGAACCGCTCGCGGCGCTCGACGTGCCGACCCGGCAGTCGCTCCGTGACGACCTCGCGGACGTACTGGCGGACGCGACGGCGGTGTACGTGACCCACAACCGGACCACCGCCCGCGCCCTCGCCGACCGTATCGCCGTGATGAACGACGGGCAGGTCGTCCAGAGCGGCACGCCCGAAGCGGTGTTCCACCGTCCGAACTCCCCGATGGTCGCCCGATTCACCGGGTCGAACGTGATCGACCTCGAGGACGCGCCCTCGATCCGCTCGGTGCTCGACGTGCCGGGAGACGACGTGGTGGCCCTCCGTCCCGAGGCGGTCGGATTCGGCCCGGAGGGCGACGTTCGCGCCACGGTCGAACGGGTCATCCGCGAGGACGCCACCAACCGCGTAACGTTCGCCGTCGACGACGTCGCCATCGACGCGTTCGCCGACGAGGCACCGGCCGTGGGTGAGGAGGTGTGGCTGACGCTGTCCGACGACGGGGCGCACGTCTGCCGGCCGCCCGCGGCCTCGTCGGTCTGAACGGGTGCCCCCGTCACTACATCCCACAAAACGCCCGTCTTCGGCCGCGTCGCCGCCGATGCTTCGACGGACTTAAGGCCAACTTCCTCCACTTTCCGGTGAGACAGGCCCACGCCTGTTTCACTGACCCGTAGGAGCGTTTAGCGTACTACGGAGGTGAAAGATGGCAGATACAATAGAGGAAGCAGTCGATCGCGCACTCGACGAGGCCCCGCCGCGGAACTTCCGCGAGACGGTCGACCTCGCCGTGAATCTGCGCGACTTAGATCTCAACGACCCGTCGAATCGCGTCGACGAGAGCGTCGTCCTGCCGGCCGGCACCGGCCAGGAGACGCGGATCGTCGTCTTTGCAACCGGTGAGACCGCACTCCGAGCCGAGGAGGTGGCGGACGACGTCCTCAGCCCCGACGAACTCGAAGATCTCGGGGACGACGACGACGCCGCGAAGGACCTCGCCGACGAGACCGACTTCTTCGTCGCCGAGGCGTCGATGATGCAGGACATCGGTCGCTATCTCGGGACCGTCCTCGGGCCGCGCGGCAAGATGCCGACGCCGCTCCAGCCCGACGACGACGTCGTCGAGACGGTCAACCGAATGAAGAACACGGTTCAGCTTCGGAGCCGTGATCGGCGAACGTTCCACACGCGCGTCGGCGCGGAGGACATGTCCGCCGAGGACATCGCCGACAACATCGACGTGATCGTCCGTCGTCTCGAGGCGGCCCTCGAGAAGGGACCGCTCAACATCGACTCTATCTACGTCAAGACGACCATGGGACCGTCCGTGGAGGTAGAGGCATGAGCGAGAGCGAGAGCATCCGTCGGACCGAGACGATTCCGCAGTGGAAACAGGAGGAGGTCGACGAACTCGTCGACTTCATCGAGTCCTACGCGAGCGTCGGGATCGTCGGCGTCGCCGGGATCCCGAGCCGACAGCTCCAGAACATGCGCCGTGACCTCCACGGCAGCGCCGAGGTGCGGATGAGCCGCAACACGCTCACTCGCCGCGCGCTGGAGGACGTCGGCGACGGCCTCGGAGGGCTTACCGAGTTCGTCTCCGGACAGGTCGCGCTCATCGGGACCAACGACAACCCGTTCGGGCTCTACCAGCAACTCGAGGCGTCGAAGACGCCAGCGCCGATCAACGCGGGCGAAGTCGCCCCCAACGACATCGTGATGCCCGAGGGCGACACCGGTATCGACCCCGGCCCGTTCGTTGGCGAGCTCCAGCAGGTGGGCGCGGAAGCCCGCATCATGGACGGGTCGATCAAGGTGACCGCGGACTCGACGGTGCTCGAAACCGGCGAGGAGGTCAGCGACGAACTCGCGAACGTGCTCGGCGAACTCGGCATCGAGCCGAAGGAAGTCGGCCTCGACCTGCGCTCGGTCTACTCCGAGGGCGTCCTGTTCGAGCCCGACGAACTCGCCATCGACGTCGACGAGTACCGCGCCGACGTGCAGTCGGCCGCGGCGGCCGCGCGCAACCTCTCGGTCAACGCGGCCTACCCGACGGCTCGCACCGCGGGCACGCTCTTGGCTAAAGCGGTCGGCGAAGCCAAGTCGGTCGGCCTCTTCGCCGCCATCGAGGACCCCGAACTCGTGCCGGACCTCGTGGCCAAGGCCGACGGGCAGGTCCGCGCGCTCGCGGCCCAAATCGACGACGACGAGGCGCTTCCGGAGGAACTGCGCGGCGTGGAAGCGCCCGCGGCCACCGAAGCGGCGGACGACGAATCGAGCGACGAAGACGACGAGGCGGACACCGCCGACGCGGACGCCGACGCCGACACCGACACCGACGACGACGACGACGACGGTGACGACGGCGCCGAGGGCCTCGGGGCGATGTTCGGTTAACTACGGAGAACACCAATGGAATACGTTTACGCAGCACTCATCCTGAACGAGACCGGCGAAGAGATCAACGAAGACAACGTGACCGCGGTCCTCGAAGCCGCCGGCGTCGACGTGGAGCAGTCCCGCGTCAAAGCGCTGGTCGCCGCCCTCGAGGACGTCGACATCGAGGAGGCCATCGACACGGCCGCCGCCGCGCCCGCTGCGGGTGGCGCTGCCGGCGGTGCGGCCGACGACGACGACGACGACGACGAGGGCGACGAGGCCGCCGACGAGGCCGAGGAGGAGGAAGCCGCCGAAGAGGAAGAGGACGAGGACGAAGAGGCCAGCGGCGAGGGCCTCGGCGAACTCTTCGGGTAGGACGGCCTACTCCACGCCGTACGAACCGCATTTTTCACGGCGCGAACCGCGTAGCGACGCGTGGGTTCAAGAGTGAGGAGGCGGCCACCCTCGCGGGATGCTCCCCGTGCCGGCCGGCGTTCCGACCGTCGGTCTCACGACGCTCGGCTACGCCCTCCTCGGCGTCGCCCTCGGCACCTGCAGCGGGCTGACGCCCGGTCTCCACGCCAACAACTTCGCGCTCCTGCTGGCGTCGGTCGTGCCGGTACTGCCCGGCCCCACCGTCGCCCTCGGCGCCGCGATGCTCGCTGCGGGCGTCGTCCACACCTTCCTCGACGTGGTGCCGGCGCTCGCGCTAGGCGTCCCCGACCCGGCGACGGCGGCGGTCACCCTGCCCGGCCATCGGCTCGTCCTCGACGGTCGTGGCCGGGAGGCCCTCCGCCTGTCGGCGCTCGGGAGCGGCCTCGCCGTCGTCGTCGCCCTCGTCGTCGCGGTGCCCGTAACCCGCGCCGTCGAGACCGTCTATCCGACGCTCCGGCGCCACCTGCCGGTGTTGCTCGCGGCCGTCGGCACGTTCCTCGTCGGCACCGAACCCACCTGGCGGCGGCGATTCGGCGCCGTCGCGACCCTCGGCGTCGCCGCGGGGCTGGGGTGGCTCGTCCTCGATCTGGAGCCGACGGGACCGGTCGCAGCGGGCGGCGTCCTCGCGCCGCTTTTCGCCGGCCTGTTCGGTGCGCCGGTGCTGATCGAGGCGCTCTCGGGCCGTGGCGTCCCGCCACAGGCCGACCCGACGGTGACGCTCGACCGGCGGACGGTCCTCGGGACGGCGACGGCCGGCGCCGGGGCGGGGGCGCTCGTCGGTTACCTTCCCGGCGTCTCCGCCGCCGTCGGAACGGTGCTCGTCCTCCCCGCCGTTCCAGGGCGGTCGGGTGCGCGTGGCTTCCTCGTCGCCTCCAGCGGCGCCAGCACGGCGAACACCGTGTTCGCCCTCTTTGCCCTCCTCGCCCTCGGCACCCCCCGAACCGGCGTGATGGTCGCGATGGAGCGGGCCGACACCGTCGCGTCGGCGGGCGTCCTGCTCGGGACCGTCTGTCTCGCGGCGGCCGTCGGCTTCGCGCTCGTCGTCTCCGTCGGCGACGCGTACCTTCGGACGGTCGGCCGCCTCGACTACGGGCGAGTGTGTCTCGCCACGGGTGGCTTGCTCGCCGGCCTCGCTTACCTGTTCGCCGGGAGTCTCGGTCTCGCCGTCTTCGCGCTCGCGGCCGTCGTCGGCCTCCTGCCACCCGCCCTCGGCGTGCGTCGGGTCCACCTGATGGCCGTGCTCGCTCCGGCTATCGTGTTGTCGGGGTGACGACGGCCGTTCCCGGCGCCAGAGTCGCCGTGTGGGGCGACCGGGCCGAAACCCGAAAGACAACGATTAAAACCCGCCGGCGGGTTCGTACGGGTATGAGCCAGACGGAAGGAAAACAGGAGCGCCAGTGCGTCTCCTGTGGGATCAACATCTCCGGAATGAGCGCCGCCGCGTTCAAATGTCCGGACTGCGGCCAGCAGATCTACCGCTGTGCGAAATGCCGCAAGCAGAGCAACCTCTACGAGTGTCCCGACTGCGGGTTCCGGGGGCCGTAACGATGGGCAAGGTGGCCGCCAAGATGAAGGTCATGCCGCAGAGCCCCGAAATCGACCTCGACGACCTGCAGGACAGGCTCGAAGCGTCGCTCCCCGAGGGCGCGAAGATCAACGGGTTCGAGCGCGACGAAGTCGCGTTCGGCCTCGTGGCGCTCCTGCCGACGGTCATCGTCCCCGACGACGCGGGCGGCACCGAGGCTGTCGAGGAGTCGTTCAGCGGCGTCGACGGCGTCGAGAGCGTCGCCGTCGAGAACGTCGGTCGCATCTAACAACGCACCATTTATAATCACCACCGGAGTAATCAGGTACATAATGCCGAGTTCGAACGGTCCGCTGAAGGGGACGCGCGGCAAGCTCTCGAACGACCCTCGTGAGCGCGGCGCCTCCCCGCCCCAGCGCGCGATCCAGGAGTACGACATCGGTCAGAAAGTCCACCTCAAGATCGACCCCAGCGTCTCCGAGGGTCGATTCCACCCGCGATTCAACGGCCACACCGGCACCGTCGTCGGGACGCAGGGCCGCGCGTTCAAAGTCGAGATCAACGACGGCGGCAAGGACAAGACGCTCATCACGCGTCCGGCGCACCTCACGGCCCAGCAGTAGCGCGCGATGACCATATTCAAAGAGAAGCTCGACGACGAGTACGTTACCGTCTCCGAGGTCAAGGAACTCCTCGCCGAGGTCGAAGCCGAGCGGGCCGCCGACGTGGACCGCGAGATGCGTTACGAACTCGCCCGCGCCATCGAACACGTCAACACGTTCGCCGTCCTCGGCGCCGACGAGTCGCGCGAACTCGCCGAGGAACTGCTCGAACTCGAGCAAGTCGACGAGGCGGCCGCGTTCAAAATCGCCGACCTGCTCCCACAGGACCGTGACGAACTTCGGTCGGTGTTCGCCCACGGCCGCTACTCGCTCGACGGCGACGAACTCGACGAGGTTCTGAACGTCGTCGCGAGGTACGCCTGAGCGTCGTTCCGCGTCAGGTCACTTCTCGGGACCGGCTCCGGCGTCGAGGTCGAACATCGCCTTCTCGAACGTCTCCGCCGTCATCGAGTCGACCGTCTCCGAGGACTGAGCGTCGAGTTCCGCCGCCCGGTCCTGTAATCGCGCGTACTCGTCGCTGGCCGCCAGTTCGCGCTCGGTCTTCTCGGCCTCCAGCACCGCCAGTTTCTCCGCGACGGCGAACCGCTCACGGATCTGTTCGTCGTACGTCGAGAGCGTGAGGAGTTCGTCGACGGTTGCGCGGAGTTCGTCGCCGTCTACCGGTTTGGTGAGATACGTGTCGAAGTCCATCTCGGCGATGTCGAAGTCGGGATCGACGGCCGTCACCATCGCCACCCGAACGTCCAGCCCGCGGGTCCTGATCTCTTCGAGGACGTCTTGGCCGGAGAGCCCCGGCATCCGGCGGTCGAGCAAGACGACGTCGGCGCTGTCGACCTGATCGAGTGCCTCCTCGCCGCTGTATGCCTTCAGTACGGTGTACTCGTCGCCAGCGAACGCGAGCGCGTAGACGTCGACGACGTCCCGTTCGTCGTCGACGAGAAGCACGGTCGGCTGCGCTGTTGCCATCGTCACCTCGTCGGTGTCGTGGTGTGTTAAACCGTGCGGCTCTGCCCGGCGGCGTAACCGCCCTGCCGCGTCGGGTCCCTAGCATCAGCGCTCTATCCCTCGATTCTGCGTAATCAAAAAGAATATTACCGGCTCACTATAAGGTCTCATTACCTCATGATCTCCGGTGAGTCGTGCCGTTCGCAGGGAGGCCCCCCGTATCCGTTCGTCCCTGCGAGGGTTCGTGATGTATGATCTTGGTCCCCCGCTGGACGTCACGGTCGAGCCGGGATCGAACCTGCTTCTCTCGGGACCGGCGCTCACCGGAAAGGAACGGCTCGCGTTCGATATCCTTGCCACGGGGGTTCGAAACGGCGAGGGGGCGATCGTCGTCAGCAACACCGACGGCGCCAAACGCGTGTTCGAGAAACTGGACGAGCGGATCGACTACGCCGACCGGCCCGTCGCCGTCGTCGACTGCGTCACCCGACAACAGGGCGTCAGCGAGGCTCGCGACGAGGCGCAGGTCCGCTACACGTCCTCGCCGGTCGACATGACCGGGGTCGGAATCAAGTTCTCCGAACTGCTGGAGGAGTTCTACGAGCGACAGGCCATCGAGCGCAACCGCGTCTTTCTGGACTCGCTGTCGACGCTCCTGATGTATTCGGATCTCCAGACCGTCTTCCGCTTCCTGCACGTCTTCACCGGGCGGGTCCAGAGCGTCGACGGCCTCGGACTCTACGCCATCGACTCCACCGCCCACGACGACAAGACGATGAACACCCTCAAGCAACTGTTCGACGGCGTCATCGAGACCCACGAGGACGGCGAACCCACCGCGAACCTCCCCGACCGCTGAGGCGGACCGTCCGACGAGCGTGTCATTCATCTCTCCGGACCGAGTACATCGTCCATGACCGACGCTACCGAGGCCGACATCCGGTCCCTACTCGACGCCGAAACCATCGCCGTCGTCGGCTGTTCGGGCACGTCCGGGAAGGCCGCCCACGACGTGCCCGCGTATCTCCAGCGCCACGGCTACGAGATCATCCCGGTCAATCCACACCGCGACGAGGTACTGGGCCGCGAGGCCGCCGCCAGCCTCGCGGACGTGGCCGAGCGCGTCGATCTGGTGGACGTGTTCCGGCCGAGCGAGGAAGTAAGCGGTATCGTCGACGCGGTGATCGAGCGGGTCGAACGGCGGGCGGACGTGTGGGGGCTCTGGCTTCAGTTGGGAATCCGTGACGATACGGCGGTCGAACGCGCCCGTGATGCCGGTGTCACCGCGGTTCAGGATCGGTGTCTCAAGGTCGAACACGGCCGACTGCGCGGGTGAGCGTCACTCGTCGG
>ERZ1034486.387-NODE-387-length-11473-cov-4.229375_pt1 | contig 11473 bp, 9 predicted proteins | sample MGYA00520683_ERZ1034486 | MGnify/ENA primary metagenome ERZ1034486 (study PRJEB33760, sample SAMEA4777685) | hypersaline lake metagenome | biome: hypersaline environment; feature: brines | place: Spain | collected 2012-08 | depth 0 m ...
CCGCCGCGCTGGTCGAGGTGGTGCTGGAGAAAGGAGCGCACGACCGGCGCCGTAATTTCGGGGCGGAGGACGTACTGGGTGTCCTTGCGCTCGAAGGCAAACATCTCCTTCTGCACAATGTCGGTCGACTCGCCCACGCCCCGGGCCACGAGCTCCGTCGGCTCCAGGACGGGCGTGCGGATCTCCTCAAAGTTGTGGCGGCGCATCACGTCGCGGACGGTGGCCTCCACGTGGCGCCACTCGGCACTGCTCGCGATGCGGGTGCCGCCATCGTCGGTGTAGGCGTCGGGCAGGATGTCGAAGGTGCCCCGGATGTTCTGAAAGGAAGTGCTCACAGGGAAAACAGGATTGACGGAACGGTTGCAAAGGAGAAGCCGCTATGGGAAACTGCTATGGGAACCTGCTATGTGCGGAGGGCCTGTTCGCCGTCGCGCAGGACGTCGAGAATTTCTTGGGGCGTGTCTGCCGCCACAAGTCGGTCACGCAGCGCCTCGCGGCTTGCCAGTCGCGAAATGCGGCCGAGAATGCGGATGTGCTGCGACTTGTGTTCCTCCGGGCCCACGAGCAGGAGAAGCAGGCGCACCGGCACATCGTCCACGGCCTCAAAGTTGACCGGTGCGTCGGTGGTGGCAAAAGCGAGGACGGTATCGGTAGCGGCGGGGGTTTTGGCGTGGGGGAGGCCGAGCCCTTTCCCTACCCCGGTGGACATTTTTTCTTCTCGCTCGCGGACAGCAGCGCGCACGTCATCGAGGTTCCGAATGGCCTCGTGCCCGGCCAGCAGGTCGATCAAGGCGTCGATGGCTTCCGACTTGGCATCGGCCGAAAGGCCCACGCGAATGCGGGACGGCGCGAGCAGTTGATGGAGCTCGGAGGTCCGGGTCGTCGGCATGCGTGCAAGGGGTCGGTGAGCGAGACCGGACGCGGGCCGGCCGCTCGCGGCTCCCACGACCGCGGGCGGTGACCGGCGGCTTTTAGAATAGGGCAACGCTTCGCCGATTTCATGTGTTCGACGGGCGCAGCCCCGGCTTTCCCACCCTGAGGCGGTCTCTGAACGGGCACCCAAGAAGAATTCACGCTTCGAAGCGTCTCTTTGCCGCAGGCCCGTACGAGAGCCGCGCCAAACATCGTTGGCGCTGTTGCTTAGGTTGAAGTCCCTCTTTTTTCGCCTTCCCGACACAAGGGCCATGCTAAACCGCGTGCTTTCCGGACTCTCCTCTTCGACCGAAGACGCCCCTCCGCCCCCCGAGGCCGAAGGCGCCGAGGTGGACGAGCGGATGAAGCCGGACGAGGCGCCCATCTCGGGGCGCAAGCAGTTCGGCACGTTCGGCGGCGTGTTTACCCCGACCGTGCTCACGATTCTCGGGGTGATCATGTACCTCCGGGAAGGGTGGATCATCGGCAACGCGGGACTCCTGGGCGGTCTGCTGATCATCACCGTGGGGTTCGGGATCACGCTTTGCACGGCCCTGGCGATGTCGTCCATCACCACGAACATCCGGATTGGGGCGGGCGGGGCGTACGCCGTAATCGCGCAGTCGCTGGGGCTGGAGGTGGGGGGGAGCGTGGGCATCCCGCGGTACCTCTCGCAGGCCCTCGCCGTAACGATGTACATCTTCGGCTTCCGAGAGGGATGGCTGTTCATTTTTCCGAATCATCCGGCCCTCCTCGTCGACATCGTCACATTCGCCACCCTGTACGGCATCGCGTACGTGAGTGCCGACTTCGCCATCCGCGTGCAGTACCTCATCATGGCCTTCATCGCCGCCTCGCTCGTGTCCATTGGTGCCGCGGCCGCCACGGGGTCGATGCAGTACGGCCTCGGCGAGATTCAGCTCTGGGGCGACTTCACGGGCACGCCGGACGCCCCGACGCAGCCAAATTCGTTCTGGATCGTCTTCGCGGTCTTCTTCCCCGCCACGACGGGCATCATGGCCGGGGCCAACATGAGCGGGGACCTTAAGGACCCGAAGCGGAGCATTCCGGTGGGGACCCTGGCGGCCATCGGCGTCTCCTTCGTGATCTACGTGCTGCTGGCCGTCTGGCTGGCCCTGTCGGCCACGCCCGAGGAGATGGTGAGCAACTATACAGTCATGGTGGACAAGGCGTACTGGCCCCCGGCGGTGCTGGCGGGCCTGCTGGGCGCGACGTTCTCTTCGGCCCTGGCGTCCCTGGTGGGCGCGGGGCGCATCCTGCAGGCCATGGGCGCGCACCAGGTGGTCCCCCAATCGGACTGGCTTGCCCACCTCGCCCCCGACGGCGAGCCGCGCCACTCGATGATGGTGACGGGGGCCATCATTTTTGCCTCCCTGATGGTGCGCGACCTGAACGCGATCGCGCCGCTCATCACCATGTTTTTCCTGGTCACGTACGCGATGATCTGCGCAGCCGTGCTCATCGAACAGAGCCTCGACCTCGTCAGCTTTCGCCCCCGCCTCAAAATTCCCCTCTGGGTGTCCTTCCTGGGGCTGGTGGGCTCCCTCCTGGCCATGTTCATCATCAATCCCACCGTGAGCTTTGTGGCGCTGGTCGTGACGCTCGGCTTCTACGTCATTCTGGCGCGGCGCCAACTGGACGCCCCCTTCGAGGACGTGCGCAGCGGCATGTTTGTGGCGCTGGCGGAGTGGGCGGCGAAGAAGGTGACCGAGCTGCCCACCATGCAGGAGCGCGCCTGGAAGCCCAACCTGCTGATTCCCGTCGAGCAGAGCAGCGATCTGCGCGGCTCCTTTCTTACCATTCAGGACCTGACCGAGCCGCAGGGCTCCGTCAAGATTGTGGGCCTGAGCCCCAATGGCACGCCCGAGGTGCTCAACGAGCAGCTCGACACCCTGACGGGGGCGTTTCGGGAGCGGGACATTTTTGCCTCCGCCACCATCATCGACGCGGGCGGCTTCGCAGAGGGACTCCGAGCGGGCATGCAGGCGCTCCGGGGGGCCTTCTTCCACCCAAACATCGTCTTCCTGCGCATGCCGGACTCGCCGGAGCGGGAGGCGGACTACCGCCGCGTCATTGCGGAGGCGGACCGCGAGAACGTGGGCACGCTGCTCTACGCCTCCCATCCCCGCGCCGCCTTGGGACAGCGTCAGACCATCAACGTCTGGATCCGCGATCGCAGCCCCGACTGGCGCATCTCGATGGAGATTGGGAACCTCGACCTCGCGCTCCTGACCGGCTACAAGCTGTCGCAAAACTGGGACGCGGAGATGCGGCTCGTCACGGCCGTCGCGGACCCCGACCAGCAGGGCAAGGCCCAGGACTTCCTGGAGAAGCTCATCGACCTCGGCCGATTCCCCAACAGCACCGCTGTGGTGGGCCCCGAGCCCTTCAAGTCGTACATCACGACCGCCCCCCAGGCCGACCTCAACATCTTCGGCCTCCAACCGGAGCCGGACTTCGACACGATCCGGCGCCTGGTGGACCAGACGGACTCGACCTGCATGTTTGTGCGGGATTCGGGCCGCGAATCGGCGCTGGCCTGAACGGCCGGAGAAGCGATCTGTCCCTCTCCGCAGCTACGTCGAGACGGTCGTTGCATCGTCCGGGTCGGTCGTCTGCTCCACGGTCGGATCCGACCGCCCAAGAAGCATTCCCCGAACGGAGATGTCTTCGTCCAGGTCGGGCCAGTGAATGCCCGTCCCGTCTCCAATCAAGCGGTAGTTGTGACGTTTGGCAGGGGAGGCCTTTGCAAGCGATGGATACCACAGAAGCGGACACGAGACCGAGCGACCGTCCTTCAGGTGCACAGTCAACGTATCGTCACTGATTTCCACCTCCCGCACACGGGCACTCCGAAGCTCGTCGTCAAGGTGTTGCATCGTTCCAGGCTTTGAGGAGACGGGCTCTCTGGTCTTCTATTATCCCCTGTACGCGGCGAAGTTCATGGCGAGGGACGCCGTTGTTGTATTCCAGAGATACGGGATCCAGCCAAAATTTCGCTTCTTCCGTGTCGCGCTCGACGTGAACGTGGGGCGGTTCATGGAGAAGATCGTGCGCGTAGCAGAAAAACCGATACGGTCCATTCCGAAAAAACTCCGGCATGGCGATGTAGGCTCGCAAAATTAGGAAGTGCGGTCAAAACGCGTGACGCCGTCGCGGACGAAGTGGTTGCCGTCGGCGACGTACCGGCGTTCCTCCACGGAAAACACGTCGGATTCGACAGTGACGACGTTGTAGAAGTTGACCGGCCCGGTGGGCTGCCGGTACCGATTACTTGTGGTGGTCCCGGCGCTCGCGATCACGATTCGCGGCTCGCCGGGAACGATTTCGAGGGGCGTGATGGCGGGGATGTGGAGGTGCCCGCAGAGAATGAGATTCACCCCTACGTCGGCGGCCACGTCGAGCGTTTTTTGGGCCTGCCGCGCCACCGGGTGTGGACTGATGGGCCCGATGGCGGTGGGATGAAGCTGATGGTGCACCACGAGCACCTTGAAGCGGTCGTCGGGCACGCCCTGGAAATGGTCTCGGAGAACCGCCCGGTCTGCCTCCCGGAGGCGGCCGCCCTTGATGGACGCGCCGTAGGCGGACGTCAGCCCGAGCACGGCGACCTCGTCGGTGTCGACCGTGGGAGCGAGGTCGTCGGTGACGTACCGCTTGTACCGCTCCAGGGGCGTCCAGAGCCGCTTGATCGGCCGCCACCACGGATAGACATCGTGGTTGCCCGCCACGACAAGGGACGGAGGCCGGAGCGCATCGAGCATGGCCCGTGCCGCCTCGTACTCCGAGACGCGCGCCCGCTGGGTCAGGTCGCCACTCAGGGCCACAAGATCGACACTGCCCTCGTTGATCTCGTCCACCAGCGCCTCCACCACGCCGGGATGCGCGATCCGCCCGAAGTGAAGATCGGAAATGTGAGCGATGGTCATGGGGGCGGCATACTCGATCGGAATCAGTTTCCGCCTGGAAGAGCCCTCACGCTACACAGACTGCCCCCGACCGAGGGCCCGTAATGCGTATTTCGTATTGCGCACCCTTTCGATTAACGGCGTCCGAAATACGCAATACGGAATACGCAATATCACTTTCGTTGAGCAGCAATGCCATCGACGGCTCCCTCTCCCAGATGTGGAGCTACACTGCTACAGAAGAAGATTCATCGGCTCCTCCAGGTAGGACTTCACGGTGTCGAGGAAGGCCGCGCCTTTGGCCCCGTCCACGACGCGGTGGTCGCAGGAGAGCGTCACCTTCATGCGGGTGCCCGGCACCACCTCGCCGTCTTCCACAACGGGCGTATCGCGGATCTCGCCAATGGCCAGGATGGCCGAGTTGGGCGGGTTGATGATGGCGGTGAACTCCTCGATGCCGAACATGCCAAGGTTGCTGGTGGTGAAGGTGGCCCCCTCAAACTCCTCCGGCTCCAGGTCGCGGGTGCGGGCCCGCTCGGCCAGTTCTCGGGTTTCCCGTGCGAGCTCCGAGAGGCCCTTCCGGTCCGCATCGCGAATCACCGGCGTGATGAGCCCCTCGTCGATGGCCACGGCGATGCCGATGTGGACACGATTGTGCTTGTGGATTTCGCCCTCGTCGGGCCGGTAGGCGGCGTTTACGTACGGGTGGTCGTGCAGCGAGAGGGCACACGCCTTCGTGATCAGGTCGTTGAAGGAGATCTTCGCGCGGCCCTGCTCCTCGGCCAGCTCGTTGAGGTCCTCGCGCAGCTCGACGGCCTGCTCGACGTCGATGTCGACCGTGAGGTAGTAGTGGGGCGCCGAGTATTTGCTCTCGGCGAGGCGGCGGGCGATGGTTTTCCGCATCTGCGAGATGTCCTCGCGCTCGAACGCCGTCTCTTCGTCCGGCATCGCGTACGTAGGCTCCTCGACGGCCGGCTCGGGAGACGGCTCGGGGGTCGGTTCAGGCGCCGGTTCGGAGGACGGCTCGGGGGTCGGTTCAGGCGCGGGCTCCGGCGCAGGCTCAGCGGCCGGTTCAGGCGCGGGCTTCTGCGTCTCGATGGTCTCAACGTACGTCTCCACGTCGCGGCGCACGATGCGGCCTTCAGGACCGGTGCCGTCCACGCGGGCCAGCTCCACGCCGTGCTCCTGCGCGATGCGGCGCGCCAGCGGGGAGGCCTTGATGCGACGGCCTTCGGCGTCGGTTTCGGCGGGCACCGGCTCCGGCGTCCGCTCCGACAGCTGCCCGTCGCCACTCGGCTCCGGCGCCGGTTCGGCCTCTACTTCAGGCTCCGGGTCCGGCTCGGGCTCAGTCGGCGCGTCTTCCGCGTCGGCATCCGCCTCGGGCTCTTCCGCTCCGTCGCCCCCTGCGTCGCCCACGAGGTCGGAAATGTCTTCGCTGGGCTCGCCAATGACGGCGATCAGATCGCCGATGGGCACCGCGTCGCCCTCGGCAATCAGCTGCTTGAGCAACACGCCCTCGTCGAAGGCCTCCAGGTCCATTGTGGCCTTGTCGGTCTCCACCTGTGCAAGCACGTCGCCGGAGGACACCTCCTCGCCCTCGTCTACGAGCCAGGCGGAGAGCACGCCCTCCTCCATCGTGTCGCTCAGCTTGGGCATTTCGATCGGAACCGCCATAAATCAGTGTCGATTTTCGAGTTGCGAATGTTGAATGTGAGTTGCCCGGAGTGCCGACCGTTCAGGTCGAAATTCGACACCCGGACGTCGTCATTCGGCGTACATCACGCGAAGGCACTTGTCGACCGTCTCGTCGGCGCCCGGCATGTACGCGTCCATCAGGTTGGGGGCGTAGGGGGCCGGGGTGTCGGGCGCCGTCACGCGCAGAATGGGCGCGTCGAGGTAGTCGAAGGCGCGGTCTTGCACCTGGTGGGTAATTTCCGAGGCCACACCGGCAAAGGGATTGCTCTCGTCGACCACGACCAGCCGGTTCGTCTTGACGACCGACTGCACAATCGTCTCGATGTCGAGCGGCTTGATGGTGCGTGGGTCGATCACCTCCGCCTCGTAGCCCTTCTTTTCGAGCTGCTCCGCGGCGTCCATCGCGACGTGGTAGCTCTTGCTGTGGGCCACAATGGTCACGTCGTCCCCCTCGCGCGCCACTCGGGCCTCCCCAATCGGGATCGTGTAGTCGGCCCCCTCGCTCACCTCGTCCTTCATCCCGTACATGAGCTCGCTTTCGAGGAAGACGACCGGGTCGTCGTCGCGGATGGCCGTCTTGAGCAGGCCCTTCCCGTCGTCGGGAATGGAGGGCGACACCACCTTCAGGCCCGGAAAGTTGGAGTAGAGTGCCTCGGTGGAGTTCGAGTGGGTAGCGCCGAGCTGCCCCGCCGCGCCGTTGGGCCCGCGAAAGACAATGGGCACCTTGAACTGGCCGCCGGACATGTAGCGCATGTTGGGGGCGTTGTTGATCACCTGATCGAAGGCCACGTACGAGAAGTTGAACGTCATGAACTCGACGATGGGCCGGAGGCCGTTCATCGCCGCGCCGATGCCGAGCCCGGCAAAGCCAAGCTCACTGATGGGCGAGTCGATGACCCGGTCGTGCCCGAACTGATCGAGCATGCCCTTGCTCACCTTGTAGGCCCCGTCGTACTCGGCCACCTCTTCCCCGATGAGGAAGATGTTTTCGTCGCGCTCCATTTCCTCAGTCATTGCTTCCCGAAGCGCCTCGCGGAATTGCAGCGTAGCCATATTCAAGTGCGAATGTCGAAGTGCGAATGTCGAATGTGCGGGGAAGAGTGTCGAAGGAGCAGTTCGAAATTCGACACTCGAAAGTCGCCGTTGCTAGGCGATAAAGGGGTAGTCCTCCTGCGTGTAAATGTCTTCGTAGATGGCCTCCTCGTCGGGGAAGGGGGCCTCGTTGGCCGCATCGATCGCTTCTTTCACGCGCTGCTTGGCCTCGTCGTCGATCGCCTCAATCTCGGCCTCTGTGGCCATGTCGTGCGCAAGAATATAGTCCTGCAGCCGGTTGATGGCATCTTCGCTCTGCCGCTGGTCGAGCTCGCCCTCGGCGCGGTACTCGGCCGGGTCGGTGATGGAGTGGCCCTGGTAGCGGTACGTGCGCACCTCTAGCATCGAGGGCTGGCCCTGCCGGGCATAGTTCTCGACGTGGTCTTCTACGGCCTTGTTAACGCTGAACACGTCCATGCCGCTGGCCAACGAGCACGGAAAGTCGAAGTTGTAGCCGTGCTTGTACAGGTCGGGCTTGCTGAAGGCGCGGTCCACGGCGGTGCCCATCGCGTACTGGTTGTTCTCGCAGACGAAGACGATGGGCAGTTCGTAGATGCCGGCCAGGTTGCAGGCCTCGCGGAAGGCCCCCTGGTGCATGGCCCCGTCGCCGAAGAAACAGAGGCAAACGTTGCCGTCGCCCTGGTACTTGTGGGCGAACGCGATGCCGGCGCCAAGCGGCAGGTGCGCCCCGACGATCGCGTGGCCGCCCATCATGCGCTTCTCACGGTCGAAGAAGTGCATCGAGCCGCCCTTGCCCTTCGAGCCGCCCGTGGCCTTGCCGAAGAGCTCCGACATGCAGGCGTCCGGGTTCATGCCCATCGCCAGTCCCATGCCGTGGTCGCGGTACGCCGTGATGATGGAGTCTTCACCCAAGTCGATGGCACTGACACTGCCGGTGGACACGGCCTCCTGCCCGATGTAGAGATGAAGGAAGCCCGAAATCTTCTGCCGCTGGTACATCTGGCGGCAGCGGTTCTCGAAGCGGCGCTGGAGCAGCATGCTGCGGAGCATCTCCCGGAGGTCCTCCGCCCCAAGGCCGAGGTCGTCGTGCCCGTACTGGTCGGCCGGATATGTCTCGAACGAGAGGGTTTCTTCGACGGGCCCTTCCGGAATGTCGATCGACTGATGGGTTGCGGGGCCTCCCACGGCGTCGTCCGAAGCGCCGTTCGACAGCGGGCTGGAACGCTCTTCGGTTGCTTCCTCCGTCTCGACGGAGGCCGCGGCGCTCCCCTCCGTCTGCCCAATGTCCTCGAGGGCCTTTTGAATGTCGCTGGCGTACGCCGGTCCGATGCCAGTAAGCTCTTCGAGCGACTCCACCTCTCGGAGATGGGCGAGGCTCGTCACGCCGGCTTGCTTAAGCCGAGAGGCATGTGGAAAGTCGTCGGGCAGCCCCGCTCCTTCGCGAACGCTTCCGTTCGAGCCCGAGGTGGAGTCGGAGGCCGAAGTGTCGTCAGCCATGACGTGGGTGTGTTGGATGCAGAGCAGAAATGTGGAAGTGGCGCACGCCCGGGCCGCCGGACAGCGTCTCGGGCACGGTGTTTCGTACACGATCCGCGTGTGCAGCGGAGACAACGTAGGGAGCGCGGCGTTGGGGCCCAAAAAGTAATTTCGCCAAGCCCTTGTATCCCAGTCGCAATCCTCGGTTTCGCGGACGCCTCCCTCCCCGGAACTCGTTTTTTATTAAAATCTGTTTACACGCCTGGAATTCGGATGCCCCAGGGCCAATCCTTTGCGTGGATGTGTCCCGAGGCGCCCCACTGGGCCCCTCTTCCGGTCCTTTCGCCCGTTCCCTCACCGAACACCGCCCCACCGGTGCCCGCCTCCTCCCCCAGCGCCCCTCCCACCGAGGCCCTCGTCATCATCCCCACGTACAACGAGGTCGCCAACATCGGCCAGGTCATCGAGCTGGTGCTGGCCCAGCCCGTCCCGATCTCGATTCTGGTGGTGGACGACAACTCGGCCGACGGAACCGCCGACGCCGTGCGGTCGAAAATGGCGGAGGCCCCCGACCGGATCCACCTCATCGAGCGCAGTGGCAAGCTCGGCCTGGGGACGGCCTACCTGCGGGGCTTTCGGTACGCCCTTGCTCGGGGCTTCACGTACATCTGTGAGATGGACGCCGACCTCTCGCACGACCCTGACGACCTGCCGCGCCTCATCGAACCGGTGCGCGCCGACGACGTGGATCTCGCCATCGGGTCCCGGTATGTGAAGGGAGTTCGCGTGATCAACTGGCCCCTTTCGCGGCTCGTCCTGTCGTACAGCGCCGGCATCTATACGCGCACCATCACGCGCCTTCCAATTCTTGACGTGACGGCGGGGTTCAAGTGCTTCCACCGCCGCGTGCTGGAGGCCCTGCCGCTCGATCGCGTCAACAGCGACGGCTACGCCTTTCAGGTGGAGATGCACTACCGTGCCTGGCGGGCCGGCTTCCGCATTACGGAAGTCCCGGTCATCTTTACGGAGCGGACGGAGGGCGAATCGAAGATGCGCCGGGAAATTGTGGTAGAGGCCGCCTTCAAGGTGTGGGAGTTGCGCCTCCGCGACTTGGCGGGTCGGTTGTAATGACGGGCCGGTTGTAAGTTGTGCTTCGGCCGCAAGCGCTCGGCGTTGTGCGGTGGAATCAGCCTCTATCGCCGCTCCCCCCGCCCCTCGCGTCTCGTCCCTTCTCCCTTCTTGCCCCCCTTCCCTCTCTTCATTCGTGAAGCCCCGCGTTTTTTCGGTTTCCTAATAGAGCGAGTCACCGCCACGTCTTACGTTACGAAAGCTTCTCACGTTGCGGAAGCCACTTGCTCCCGCGTTGCCCCTCTTCCTCTCTCCTCACCCAATCGATCCGACCATGAGCACCTCCGGCAAACAAGTTACGATGGAGGACGGCACCCTCCAGATTCCCGACACGCCCATCATTCCCTACATTGAGGGCGACGGTGTGGGCGCCGACATCTGGGCCGCCGCCCGCCCGGTCTTCGACGCCGCCGTGAAGACCGCCTACGGCGGCGACCGCGAACTCGTCTGGACCGAGGTGCTGGCCGGCGAGAAGGCCAAGGAGCACACCGGCGAGCTGCTGCCCCAGGCCACCGTCGACACGATCCGCGAGCACCGTGTGGCCATCAAGGGCCCCCTCACCACCCCCGTGGGCGCCGGCTTCCGGTCCCTGAACGTGGCCCTGCGGCAGAAGCTGGACCTCTACGCCAACGTGCGCCCCACCTACTACATCGACGGCGTGCCCTCGCCGATGAAAAACCCGGAGCAGATGGACATGATCACGTTCCGGGAAAACACCGAGGACGTGTACGCCGGGATCGAGTGGAAGGCCGGCACCGAGGAGGCCGAGCAGGTCCGCACCTTCGTCGAGGAGCAGATGGGCTTCGACGACACCATCCACGACGGCCCGGTGGGCATCGGGATCAAGCCGATCACCGAGTTTGGGACCAAGCGGCTCGTCCGCGAGGCCATCGACTACGCCCTGGAGTCCGACGGCCACCAGTTTGTCACCCTCGTCCACAAGGGCAACATCATGAAGTTCACCGAGGGCGCCTTCCGCGACTGGGGCTACGAGGTGGCCCGCGAGGAGTACGGCGACGAGGTCATTACCGAGGACACCCTCTGGGAGGAGCGCGACGGCGACCCGCCCGAGGACGCGGTGGTCGTGAACGACCGGATCGCCGACAACATGCTCCAGCAGGTGCAGACGCGCACCGACCAGTACGACGTGCTGGCGATGCCGAACCTCAACGGCGACTACCTCTCGGACGCCTGCGGCGCGCAGATTGGCGGCCTGGGCGTAGCGCCAGGCGCCAACTTCGGCGACGCCGCCTGCCTGGCCGAGCCCGTCCACGGCTCCGCCA
>ERZ1034486.389-NODE-389-length-11449-cov-11.985080_pt1 | contig 11449 bp, 9 predicted proteins | sample MGYA00520683_ERZ1034486 | MGnify/ENA primary metagenome ERZ1034486 (study PRJEB33760, sample SAMEA4777685) | hypersaline lake metagenome | biome: hypersaline environment; feature: brines | place: Spain | collected 2012-08 | depth 0 m ...
CGGTTCGTGCGGTTGGGCGGTGCCGCAAGCATAGGCGCTCTCGCAGGATGCAGTAGTCAGGAGGAACTCCAAGGAGAAGATACGAGTGAGTCATCAAGTGACGCTGATTCGTCCGATGGATCCGAGTCGGATGACAGTAGCGAAGAGACATCAACGAGCGCCGACCCGATCGGAGTTGGTGTGGTAATTCCATTTAGCGGCGATCTGAGTGACTTTGGAGGGCCCATGCTGAACGGCCTTCGAATGGCTCAAGAAGACATTAATGCTGCAGGAGGGCCACTGGGGAGAGAAATTGAACTGTTTGATGAAGATTCAGAGACTAACTCCACTGCTGGGGTTAACGCGGCAAACTCGCTGGTTAACACACAGGGTGTGTCTGCGATCATCGGGGCGGTTTCGAGTGGTGTCACGATTAGTATCGCTCAGTCAGTGAGCATTCCGAATGACATCTTGCATATTACATCAGCGTCATCATCTCCGACAATCAGTACGCTGGATGATAGCGACCTTGTGTTCCGAACACGAACAAATGACCGTCTTATTGCGCAGGTTATGGCGCAGATCATAGCGAATGAGGGGGCTGAGTCTGCGGCTGTTCTGTATATCAATAATGACTTTGGGGCCGCGCTCGCAGAAACATTTGAAGAGACATTTAGCGGGACAACCACCGCTACCGTTGGGTATGAATCTGGACAATCTTCATACCAGCAGGCCCTGTCTGAGCTATACGCTGATGACCCAGAATTCGTTGCGTATGCTGGGTACCCGGAAAGTGGAACCACAATTCTAAGCCAATGGAATGAGGAGGGATACGGTGGCAATTGGGTACTTCACACTAGTCTTCTCTCACAGGACTTCCTCGGGAACGTTGGTGGGGATGTCCTCAGTGGAATGTACGGCGTACGGACGCTTCCACCAACGGGCGATGCGACAAGCAGTTTCGAGTCAGACTACGCGGAAGCATACCCTGATACAGATCTGTTCTCGCCATACTCATGGAACTCCTACGATGCACTCATCTCGTACGCGCTTGCAGTCCATCACGCCGGGACGACTGACCCCAACGCCGTGAAAGAAAGTATGCGACCGGTCTCGAATCCGGATGGTGAAACAGTAAGTTACGGTGCGGTTGGTGATGGATTCGGACTCATCGATGAGGGGACAGCAATTGATTATTCTGGCCCGAGCGGGCAAGTGAACTACGATGAGAATGGTGATGTAGCCAGTGGTATGGCTATTGTCCAAGTTGAAGACGGGGAATTCGTTGATCAAGAAACCATCCCGGCAGAGGACTTGATCTAACCAGTACCCCTCCGGTACCGCAGGGCAAAACCTCCCCAGTATTAGAAAGCAATTCATGAGTACCAGATACACGCACCGGAAGGATAGGACACTCCACGAGGAGGACACTGATGAGTAATAACACTCGAGTTGGTGTCGATATTGGAGGCACGTTTACAGATCTCGTCACCATCACCGATGGACATCTTGAGGTCACTAAGACATCTTCAACGCCTACAGCCCCAGAAGAAGGCGTGACAAATGGCCTTACAGAAACGCGAGACGACACTGGAGTCGCGTTTACTGACATCGACTTTTTCGCTCACGGTACGACTGTCGCCACAAACGCTGTACTTGAACAAGAGTGGGCCGAAACCGCATTAGTAACCACTGAGGGATTTCGTGACGCTCTTGAAATTGGACGACAAGCACGGCCTGATATCTATGACTTCCAAGCTGAGAAACCGCCAACTGTTGTATCCCGTGACCACCGGTATGAAGTCCCAGAGCGGCTTAATGAACGAGGGGCCGTCACAACCTCGCTTGACGAGGCGGCCGTTCGTGAGTTGGCCGAACAAATTAAAGAAACAAACGCGTCAAGCGTTGCAATTAGTTTTCTCTTTTCGTATGAGAACGCCCAGCACGAGCGTCAGGCTAAAGACATCCTCAAGTCAGAGGGTGTTTCAGCATCTTTCTCATTATCTAGTGAGGTGTTGCCTGAGATCCGAGAGTATGAGCGGACATTGACGACAGCGCTCAATGCAGCACTGAAGCCAGTGATGGATCAGTATCTCGGGAATCTTGAAACGGAGATTACGGAGCTCGGAGTTCGTCCAAGTCTCGAGATTATGCAGTCAAATGGTGGAATTATTACTGCAGATGTCGCGCGGACCCGCCCAGTTAATACGTTGCTATCGGGTCCGGCAGCTGGTGTTCAAGGAGCGAGCTACGTTGCTGGACTCACTGATATTGGAAACCTCATCACAATGGACATGGGTGGGACATCATGTGACGTCTCACTTGTGGAAGATGGAGACCCTATTGTTGCCACCGACGTAGAGGTCGGCGATTATCCGATTAATGTACCGATGATAGACATACACACTGTCGGTGCCGGTGGTGGATCAATTGCTTGGATCGACAACGGTGGTGCACTCCGTGTTGGCCCCCGGTCTGCAGGCGCTGACCCCGGCCCGATATGCTATGGTCGAGGAGGAACTGCCCCAACAATCACTGATGCGCAACTCCTTTTGGGTAGATTGAATCCAGATGCGTTCTTATCCGATGAGCTGGAAGTTGATGTAGACGATGTTAAGCAGCAATTTGAACGGGCCCTTGCTGACCCGCTCGGAAAGTCGGTGAAGGAAGCTGCACAAGGCGTGCTCGATGTCGCGAATGCGAGCATGGAACGAGCACTACGTGTAGTGTCGGTTGAACGCGGGTACGACCCACGGGACTTCGGTCTCGTTGCATATGGCGGAGCCGGGCCACTTCATGCGACAACCCTTGCCGCTGAGCTTGACATCCCGCGAGTCCTTATTCCACGAACTGCCGGTGTGCTCTCAGCGCTCGGGCTGCTAATTAGTGATATCCTGTACGACTACAGTACGTCTCGGGTCCGGAGCTGGGCGGCTGTTGATCCGCAATCACTGCAACAAACATTTGACGAGTTCGTTGCAGAGGGACGTGAGCAGCTGGAGAACGAAAACTTAGAACAGTCTCAGATGCAGTTTGAACGGTTGGTTGATCTACGATACGCTGGGCAGTCGTTCGAACTGTCTGTGCCGGTTCCTGATGGAGCAATTGATTTAACAACCAAATCCACACTTCGGGAGCGGTTCCACGCGAAACATCGGCAGCGATACGGACACGCATACACTGATGAGCCGGTCGAATTAGTTACGCTCCGAACTCGTGCACGTGGTATCGTTGAAACGCCGGACCTCCGACATGAAACTGCCACCAGTGACGTTGAAGATGCTGTGGTTGAGCAGCGTCCAGTGCAGTTTAACGGGCAGGTGTATGATACGCGTGTGTATCAGCGTGAGCGGCTCCCGGTTGCTGCTGATTTTGCTGGGCCAGCAATCGTAGAGGGTGCAGAAAGTACAGCAGTCGTTCGCCCATCCCAGTCCGTTAGAGTAGACGAGTATGGCAGTCTGATTGTGGAGGTCAACTCATGAGTGATTCACAACGCATCGACTCGGTAACGCTTGAAGTGACTCGGAACGCGGCCGCGGCCGTCTGTGAGGAAATGAACGCGAATTTGATCCGCACAGGCTACTCACCGAACATCAAGGAACGACGTGACTGCTCATGCGCGTTGTTTGACGCCGATGCTGAGATGATCGCCCAGGCAGAAAACATGCCCGTGCATCTCGGGTCGATGCCGTTCTCAGTTGAGGCTGCTGTTGACCGCTTCTCACGCGAGTCGCTGCATCCAGGTGATGCTATACTACTTAATGATCCGTTCTACGGAGGAGCACACCTTCCCGATCTAACCCTTGTCACACCGGTCTATCATGAGGGTGAGCTTATTGCATTCACCGCAAACCGTGCCCACCACGCAGATGTTGGTGGGTCACACGCAGGGAGTGTCTCTGCGGACTCAACCGAAATTTATCAGGAGGGAATTAGGATCCCTCCAGTGAAACTCTTTGAGCAGGGCGATCCGAACGACGCTGTCTTCGATATGATCCTGTCAAACGTCCGCACACCTGATGAACGCCGCGGCGACCTCCGGGCGCAAGAAGCTGCAAACGAGACCGGACGAAGACGGTTCAATGAGCTTGCAGACCGGTACGGAACGTCCAAATTGGGGGTTGCGCTTGAGGAAATCAAAAATTACTCTGAGCGCCGCATGCGGGCCGAGATTGATGCACTGCCAGATGGCGAGTACGTCTTTGAGGATGTGCTGGATGATGATGGTGCTGGGAATTCTGATCTGCCAATTACTGTTTCTCTGACGATCGATGGTAACGAAATTCTGGTAGATTTCACCGGCACTGCAGATCAGACTGCTGGCCCGGTTAATGCTGTATTCGCCGTGACCGCCTCAGCAACATACTACGCCGTGCGGTGTGTGACTGACCCAGAGATTCCACCAAATCACGGATGTTACCGTCCAATCACGATCACCGCTCCCGAGGGAACTATTGTGAATCCAGACCCACCAGCCGCTGTTGTCGGCGGAAACTTAGAGACATCCCAGCGAGTCACCGATGTCGTCCTTGGAGCGTTTGCGGAGGTTATCCCTGAGAGCGTTGTTGCGGGTTCACAGGGAACGATGAATAACGTTACCTTCGGGGGAGAAGATCCCCGATCAGGCGACCCCTACGCATTCTACGAGACTCAGGGTGGCGGATTTGGCGGACGTGCCGGGAAAGACGGGCTGGATGGCGTACACGTACACATGTCGAACACGATGAATACCCCTGCAGAAGTGCTTGAGACTGCGTATCCGCTCCAGGTTGCCCGGTATGAGCTCCGAGAAGATTCTGGGGGGGCAGGCGAGTTCCGCGGTGGACTCGGCATTCGTCGAGACATCACTGTGAGAGATCACACGGCGACGTTCAGTCTTCTTGCAGACCGCCACACACACCACCCGTATGGGTTGCTGGGCGGCACTGCCGGATCATCTGGAAGCGCAGTCAGCATTTCCCCCAACGGTGATACCAAGCGCCTTCCACAAAAGTCAACGCACAAATTGGATTCGGGAACAACGGTGAGTATCCGAACGCCTGGTGCCGGCGGGTACGGCGACCCGTCAGACCGATCGAAAGCTGCAATTGAGCAGGATCTTCGCAGCGAGAAAGTTTCGATCGAGCAAGCTCGAGAGTCATACGGGGACACAATTGTTGATGAGATCATCAACTCAGACAGCAACTCGATTCGCGATGGTGGGCCCGATGAATGACTCCCACCAACCCCCCGCTTGGCCTCAGAGTTGCGCCACATCTTGCAGTGGTAAGTATGGGGTACGTGATGTTCGGGTACGCTGGCGTTCCGGACTTCTACCTGAATCAGTACGATATCAGCTACGCCTCGTTCGGTCTCATGCTCTCAGCGACGCTGCTCCCATTCGCCTTGGTTCAGTGGCCAGCAAGCAGATTGGTTGCATGGACAACAACGACTCGGCTGTTGTTTGTCGCGACACTCAGCCAGGCGTGTCTCGCAGTGATAATCGATTTTGCTCCCACATTTCCGGCCGTGCTCGGCCTTCGGCTTCTGTGGGGGGTCGCTGCAGGGTTACTCCTCAGCGTGGGAGCTACACACATTGCTCGGCTCCACAGCGGCGATGCCGCCACTCGACAACAGGGCGTATACGGTGGCATGTTGACGCTTGGAGGGGCATTGGGATTTCTCCTCACCCCCAATCTCGTGGCTGCAACCAATGGCATCGGTATCCATGGGTTTGGCATGCTCCTAGCGATCCCTGCAGCGGGTACGCTTTACCTCAATCGAAAAGAACAGTCGACGGTGCCGTCGGATACCACCGCCACCGAGTCATCAGTCTTGGTGAATCCCGTTGTAATTCTCGCGTCGCTCTGCTATATCGCGGCCATTGGCTCGTATCTCACCCTCTCCGCGTTTATCACATCATACTTCGCGGATATTGGAATTGTGGGTCCGGTGAACGTACTGGTGCTTGGAGTAGCCACCGTCGGTCGAGGAGTCGGCGGGAGTGCTGCGGTGAGCTTTCCGATAACCGATCCAAACCTCATTGTCGGCGCGTCGGTAGCAGCTGTTCTCGGGTTCGGGTTACTCGCGACAGGTCCCGCTGTACCGCTTCGCGCCGGATTACCCCTCATGGTCATGCTGGCGGTTTCACTCCCGTTCGGGGCAATATACAACATTGCGGCCGATGCAGCTCCATCAAAGGGCAGCGCACTAGCAATGGTCATCGCCGTCGGCAACCTCGTCGGACTCGTGTTACCTGTTGTCACCGGGTCTATCCGAGACGTCACAGGAGGATACGAAGGGGCGTTTTTGCTACTAGTTGCGCTAAATCTGCTCGCATTCGGCTCAGCACTCCTCATTACAGCAAGATATCAATGACACAGACTTCGCCGACAGAGATCAATCGTCGTACCGCACGAGGTGCCCATCATGGTTAGTCCGGGCCTGTTAGATGCGACTGTGCAGGGCCTGATTACTGGTGCAGTGATCGCCGGTGGAGCGTTAGGACTTTCGCTCATCTACGACATCGCCGAAGTTCCGAACTTCGCACATGGCGATATGATCACGATTGGAGCATACCTCGCGCTCGTCTTTAATAATCCAGGCGAAATACCGTTCCTTCCTAACTTTGGATCGATAGCATTTGTGCTTGCAGCACTCCTTGGGATCGTTTCGGCTGGCATTCTTGGCGCAGTGTACGAGCTAGCTATCTTTCGGAAATTCCGTCGAAAGGACGCAGACCTGATTACAATGGTGATTGTGTCACTCGGGCTTGCGCTTGTGTTGCGAAACATTGTGTTATTCCTTGTTGGATCAAAAAACATCCAGTATCAAACACCACGCGTAATCACCACCAATTTTGATTTCTTACTCACACAGAGCGGAATTACGGTTATTACAGCTCAGCGACGAGCCGGTGATCTCACTACTACTGGCGAATGGGGATACCCATGGTGGCTCGTTATCACAGGTATTCTCGCTTCCATTGGGGTCGGCTACGCCGTTTACTCACTCTACCGACAACAAGAGGACTTTACAACAGTCTATCTGATACCTCCGAGAATATTAGGTTCAGCTGGAGCCATCGGTACTACCCTGCTTATCGGTGCTTTTGGACGCCTTGGACCGCAGGGAACTGACTATCTCATTGGCACGCAGATCGGATTGAATATTAAACACATTACTATCCTCGGTGTCGTCATTGTGGCCATGCTTCTTCTTAATTTGGTGTTAAAAACTACAAAATTGGGGCGTGCGATGCGCGCGACAGCTGATAATATGGACCTCGCGGAAGTTCGTGGCGTTAACGCTGATCGAGTTCAGCTTGTTGTTTGGGTTGTTGCCGCGATGCTCGCTGCACTAGCCGGCATTCTCACCGGGTGGTTTGCGACGAACCTTACACCAAATATGGGATTTGCACTACTGTTACCCATTTTTGCGGCAGTGATCCTCGGTGGCATTTCATCGCCGTATGGAGCTGTCGCTGGTGCGATGATTATTGGCCTCAGTATGGACGTTGGTGTCTATTTACTCCCGGCGGGATCCTCAACGTACCGGGTGGCAATTGCGTTCGTCATCCTGATTGGCGTATTACTTGTAAAGCCGGAAGGAATCTGGGGTGATATCTAATGGCAGTCGCTGATTTCGTCATCACCCTTTTGACGTTCATTGCCATCTACAGCTTGTTCGGCATTGGGCTGAATCTCAAATTTGGCTTTACCGGACTCATTGACTTTGGTCACGTCGCCTACTTTATGATCGGCGCGTACGTGACGGTGGTCTTGACAATGCCTGCTGGAGCCGCTGGATACAGTGGTATTGGCGGATTTGCGCTTCCAGAACTATTTGCTGGGTTCGGCCCACTTGGAAGCCTTCTTGGCTGGATACTCGGGGTCCTCGGCGGGATGATTGCAGCTGCATTAGTGTCGCTCGCGGTTGGTGTGCCAACGCTTCGCCTTCGTGAAGACTACCTCGCGATTACGGCACTCGGAATCGCTACCATTCTCACGACAGTGGTAAATGATGAGGAGTGGCTGTTTAACGGTCCATTCGGCATCAACACCATTCACACACCGCTTCGTGAGGCCTTCCCGCTCAGCCTTGGTAGTTTTACGCTGAACATGGCAATCTTTGGGATTATGTCACTCGCTACGCTTGTTGGCGTTGGTTACTGGGTTACGAAGATGTTCCAACGCCAGGGTAAACGGGGAAAGATCATTCTCGGTCTTCTCATCCCACTCGTTACGACCTGGTACTTCGTTCTTCCGACGCTAAGTGACGGTATGGTTGCATTCACTCGCAATACTCTTTGGTTGTTTGATCCGACAGCAGGACCGAACGGTGGGTTAGATTACGACCGGTTCGTCTTGGTATTGTCTGTTACAGTGCTTAGTGGCGGGTATTGGCTTGTAGAGCGGACGATAAATAGCCCGTACGGGAGGGTTCTTCGAGCAATCCGTGAGGACGAGGAGGTTCCGCGGGCACTTGGCAAAGAGACGTTCCAGTACAAGATCCAAGCGCTGATGATTGGATCGGCATTAGCGGGAGCGGCTGGGGCGTTATGGGCAATCAATATCGGGTTTATCGCGCCAGACCAGTTTGGCGCACTGATTACGTTTTATGCTTATACGGCAGTTATCGTCGGCGGCACAGCTAATAATAAAGGCGTCATCCTCGGAACGGCGTTCTTCTGGGGTATACGAAACGGAACGCGGTTTATCGATGTACCGTCACAGTACTCAATCCAGCTTGCAGCTGCTCGCCTGATTCTGATTGGGGTCGTGTTAATACTTATTCTGTACTACCGGCCTGAGGGGATCCTTGGTGAGCAAGACTACGACATCTCACTCCCGTCGCGGGACAGCTCTGGAGGGACCGACAATGTCTGATGAAGTCACGCCAACACAAACCTCAACACGCGATTCACCATCGACAGATAGTCGCACTGACGACGACCAGCGGAACCCGATACTCCGTGTAGAGGGCGTCACCAAGCAATTTGGCGGCATCAACGCGCTTGATGGAGTAAATCTGACAGTTGACCCTGGTATGACCGGGTTGATTGGTCCAAATGGTGCGGGAAAAACTACTTTGTTCAACTGTCTCACTGGATTTCATAAACCAGATGAAGGGCGGATACATCTATATGGTGAAGACACCACTGGGAGAGAACCACCTGCTGTTGCTCAGCAGGGCATGGTTCGAACCTTCCAGATTCCTCGTGAACTGGCTGACATGACTGTTTTTGAGAATTTATTGGTAGCACCAATGAACCAGCATGGGGAGCGACTTCGCGGAGCATGGGTTCGAGGAACTCAATTTGTCGAGGAAGAACAAGCAATTCGAGATCAAGCTCGAGCAATCGCGGAGTTTTTTGAAATTGATCACTTACTCGATCAACCAGCAGGCAGCCTTTCGGGAGGTCAACGTAAGCTTCTCGAGATCGCTCGCGCCCTGCTGACTGAACCAGACATTGTATTGTTAGACGAGCCGTTGGCTGGAGTGAACCCAACGCTCGAACAGAAAATTCTAGGCCGGATCAAAGAACTCGTGAATGATGGCTATTCGTTCCTTCTTATTGAACACGACATCGATCTCATCATGGAGAACTGCGAGCGTGTCGTCGTCATGCATCAGGGGGCGGTGCTGACTGCAGGAACTCCGGAAGCTGTGCAAGCTGATGAGCGTGTCATAGAAGCGTATCTTGGGGGTGATGGCGTATGACTCTGCTTGAGGTTGACGACCTTGCCGCCGGATACGGGGATCTCCAGATTCTGTCCCGCGTCGATATCACCGTTGAAGAAGGAGAGTACGTGACGATTGTTGGGCCAAACGGCGCAGGAAAGTCTACGGCGATGAAGTCCGTCCTTGGATTAACAACGTACATGGATGGGTCAATCACTCTCAATGGAGACTCAATTGAGGGGCTAGACACGAACACCATTATCGAACGTGGCGTCAGCTACGTCCCACAGACCGAGAATCTCTTTTCATCCATGACCGTTCGAGAAAACCTCCTCATGGGGGCATTTAGTCTGCCAGAAGTCCCAGAGGATCGCTTAGAAGACGTCCTAGACAGATTTCCGATTTTAAATGAGCGCCAGCGCCAGCGCGCTGGTACGATGAGCGGTGGCCAACAACAAATGCTTGCGATGGGATCAGCGCTGATGATTGACCCGGACATCCTTTTATTAGATGAGCCGTCCGCAGGGCTAGCTCCTGAACTTGTTGAAGATATGTTTGACCGCATCGACGAGATAAATGAAGCGGGGACTGCCGTGCTCATGGTCGAACAGAACGCAAAGAAAGCGCTGCGACGGTGTGATAGAGGATACGTCTTGGTAAACGGTGAAAATGCCTACGAAGGGCCGGGCAACGAACTGCTAGACGACCAGGAAGTCCGCGAGCGGTTCCTCGGTGGATAGATACTTCTGGTAGGATACGGAAGGTGTATCTAGGATTTGTCATATGTTCCGTAAGATTCCCGCGTCCCTAGGCGCAGGAAGAGATTAATCTGTGATACGCTTAGATCTCAAGCGAGCCTGTATCACGGATTGAAAGCTTCAACTGCGGAAGAATCAATCACCGCGGCTGTGATGATGGGTGGTGATACGGATACATTAGCGGCCGTCACAGGGGCGGTGGCCGGCGCACGGTTTGGGGCGTCTGCCCTCCCGACGCGCTGGCAGACTGCGCTTGACACGGCCGATGAACTCACTGCGACCGCAACCTCGTTGGCGTCATCTGCGATCACATACCCAGATCCTGTTCGCGAGCAGATAGACACCGGCCTCAGTGAGTCTTGACATCCTCCCGCGCCTAAAGACGCGGGAATCCACGAAGTGGATATTCAGGTTGCGCGTTTCCTCGGTTCTCAAGTACGCTTTCGCGTGGAACGTCGAAGGTAGCCACCGAGTTGTGACCAACGGTGTGCTTTCCAGCGCGTACAGCCCTGTCAATGGGGCCTTCCTCCCCGCATATAGCGGGCGTCAAAGACGGCGGGTTCTTCAGCCCGCGAGGTAGCACGGTTCGCGTCAGCCGAACTGTTACGCCGTACATGGTTCACCCTCCCGTTGTGCGATGTTCTCTGAAGCGTTCAGGTCGGCGTGGCGTCCTCGACCGCACTCCGAACACGAAAAGTGGTCGCCATCACGGGTTCCCATCGAACCACACTCCGAACACCGCTGGCTGGTGTGGTACGCGTCACCTTTCTCGACGCGTATCCCAGCGCGTTCGGCCTTGTACGTGATGAACTGTTGGAGTTGGTGGAAATGCCACGAGTGGACACCTGACCACGAACTGTTCTCGCGGATATCTTCAAGCTCTTCCATCCGAATGACGGGGTTCTCGAACTGTTCCGCGAACGTGATGAGGCGGCGGGAGAGTTTGTGATTCAGGTCTTTGATTCGACGCTGTTCTTTGTCACCCACACGGTTGCGTGCGCGAAGCGCACCCGCTTCCGAGAGCGAATCGCGTAGGGAACGATATTTGC
>ERZ1034486.392-NODE-392-length-11380-cov-4.644768_pt1 | contig 11380 bp, 7 predicted proteins | sample MGYA00520683_ERZ1034486 | MGnify/ENA primary metagenome ERZ1034486 (study PRJEB33760, sample SAMEA4777685) | hypersaline lake metagenome | biome: hypersaline environment; feature: brines | place: Spain | collected 2012-08 | depth 0 m ...
GTCCTGCGGCCCGGAGCCGGAGACGAGCACCACTGCCGGATGCGGCCCGTCGCTTTCGGGGCGCGTGAGGGTGCCGGCCAGCGTGAGGCCCGCCGACGCGTTCCGGACGGTCACGCTGTCCGCAACGTACGGGTACGGCGGCTCCGGGTGTTGCGGGCGCGGCGGCGGGGCCGTGTCGGTCTCGTCGGCGGGCGTGAGCGTGAGCGGAAACGACCACCCACCCTGCGTCCACTGCCCCTCCACCTGCGTGCCGCTCTCGACCAGCACACCCGCGTAGGTGCCCCCGATGCGATCGACCGAGAGCGTCACGCTGTCGCCCGCCACAGTGACGTCGGACACCGGAATCCCGGTCGCCCCCTGGTCGGGGCTGTCCATCGTAGCGGTGAGGCCGTCCTCGCCCTCGTCTACGTGAAAAACAATGCGCAGCCCGCCGCTCACCTCCAACGTGCCGGCCCACGATCCCACGACGGCCTCCTGCGCAGACGCCGTGGGGAGGCCGAGAAGCGCGAGAACGACCCCGAAGAGAAATGCGACGCGATGCCCGTTCGACATGGGTTCGGAGGCAGAATGGGACCAGAGGATACGACGAGAACCGGACCTGAGGGGCTTCGCGCCCCCGTCCATACCGCGCCCCCGTCCATACTCCGCCCGCGCTCTCTAACGGAGAACAGCGGGGCATGTGCTCCTGGGCGCAATACATGATATGCATTGCCCCCCAACGCGATGCTCCGCTCACCAACGAGGGCGACCGCTCATCAAACGAGCGCCGCTAGAACTCCCAATTCGGTTTCCATTCCGCGCTTCAGTGGGGTTTTTGTGTACGCGTTCCCCCCAACCTCCCGTCGCTGTTCGTGCCTGAATCGGCGCCCGCCCGCTCGTCCGCCCCGCCGCTCTCCCCCGCAGCCATCGGGGGCCTGCAGGTGGCCGGGTGGGTTGTCTACGGCATTGCCTACTACCTCACACTGAGGCCCCACCAGCCCTTTGCGGACCTCCTCTGGAAGCAAACCCTCATCGCGACGGGGAGCGGCCTGCTTCTAAGCACAGCGCTCGGCGCGCTCTACTGGGCGGTCGGGCTGCGGCGGCAATCGCCTCTTTGGCAGGGGCTGACGACCTTCGCCGGCGGTCTGGCAGTGGGGCTGCTCTGGTATCAGGGGAAGGCGTGGGGCGTCGACTGGGTGGACCCGTTCATCGCCCCCGTCACCGGCATCACTGCGCTCCGCCCCGGCGAAGGCTCCATTCTGTCCGCCCTTCCGGCCTTCCCCATCGTCATGCTTGCGTGGAGCGGCCTCTACCTCGGCCTCGCGCAGTGGTACCAGCAGCAACAGCAGGAGCGGCGCCTGCTCCGGGCCGACGCGGAGGCCCAGCGTGCCCAGCTGCGCATGCTGCGCTACCAGCTCAACCCGCACTTCTTCTTCAACGCCCTCAATACCATCGGCGCCCTGGCCGACGAGAATCCCCAACGTGTAAAGACAGCCGTGCGCGAGCTGTCGGGCTTCCTCCGCTACACCTTGCTCGACGAGGGGGCCCTCAACGCCCCCCTCCGCGACGAGGTGGCTGCCGCCGAGCACTACCTCGCCGTCGAGAAAATCCGCTTCGAGGACGACCTTCAGGGAAGCGTGGATGTCTCCCCTGAATCGGGACGCCTGACAGTGCCCGCCTTCCTGGTGCTGCCGCTCGTGGAGAACGCGGTGAAGCACGGCCAGTACACGAGCCCCAGGCCACTGCGCGTTCGCGTGACCGGCACAGTCACGGACGCGGCCCTCGTGGTGGAGGTGGCCAACACGGGACACTGGCGCGACGACGAGATCGGCCCGGACGGCACCGGAACGGGCCTCGACAACGTTCGCCGCCGCCTGGAGGCCCAGCACCCCGACCAGCACCGGCTCAGCATCACCGAGAACGACGGCTGGGTGCGCGTCCGCATCGCGATCGACACGGAGGCCTTTGCGAAAGATGTCTGACCCCCTGCAGGTGCTCATCGTCGATGACGAGCGACTGGCCCGAAACGCCGTCCGTAGTGCCCTCGACGCGGTGATGGGCGTTGCGGTGACGGGCGAAGCCGCGAGCGTGGACGCGGCCGCCGAGCAGATTCGGGCAGAGGCCCCCGACGTGGTCCTGCTCGACGTGCAGATGCGTGGGGAAACGGGCTTCGACCTGCTCGACCAGATCGACACGTCTGTGCAGGTGATCTTTGTCACCGCCCACGACGAGCACGCCGTCCGCGCCTTCGAGGTCAACGCGCTCGACTACCTGCTCAAGCCCATCGACCCGGGCCGCCTCGCCGAGGCCCTCCAGCGGGCCCGACAGGCCGAGACGGCCCTTCCCGAAAACGAAGGGGCCGATCCGGAGGCCTTCCGGTACGACGACGTGTTTTTCTACGAGGAAGGGCGCCGTCCCCGCTTCATCCGCATCCGTCAGATTGTGTGCATTGAGGCGGCAGGAAACTACACCGAGCTCCACCTCACCGACGGCACTTCGGCCCTCACCGCCACGACGCTCTCCACGTGGGCCGACCGGCTCCCCAATACCCACTTTGCCCGCATCCACCGCTCCACCATTGTCAACGTCGAGCGCGTGATCGACGTAGAGCGCAACGCCGGTCGCACCTACACGGTGCACGTGGACGGCCGGGACGCGCCGCTCTCCATGAGCCGACGCCGGGCGCGAGCCCTCAAAGACCGCCACACGTAGGGCATCGTCCACCAACGTGGGAATCATTTTTGAGGGAGGACAGGGGCAGTGCTTCCGTTCAGTGTCGCGTCCATTCCCGGTTCCGTTGCCGCTATGCGCATCCTTTCGTCCTTCGCCCATACGGGCATCGCCGTACTCGTGGGCACCGCCGCACTGCTCTGGGTGCCTCCCGGAGCCGCGCAGCACGCCTCCCAATCCGCCGCGCCCGCTGCCATGACCACCGTTCAGGGCGCGCCGCAACTCCAGGCCGCCACGCCAACAGCGCAGGATCGTGCGGCACGGGCGGTGCAGGGCGCCGATCTGCGCGGCAAAGACGGACCGATGGCGCGCGTGGGGCACACGCTCGCCACCCTGTACTACCAGCACGAAGACGCCGGCCCTGCGGGCGTCCGGCGCCTGTTTGCCGATGGGCGCCGACCGGACAGGGCCTCCCCGCTCGCGTACTCGACGGTGGTGTCGGGCGCGGGCACCTTCGTCACCATCCACGCCCTCCGGCACGAGGGCCAGTCGTTGCAGGCGGCCCTTCGCCGCCTCGGACTGGAAGGCGGTACCACCACTGGTCCGCTGGTGTCGGGGCGCCTGCCCATTTCCGCGCTCAAAGAGGCGGCGCGCCTTCCGTCACTGCGCGGCATGGTGCCGGCCTACGCCCGCACCCACGTCGGCAGTGTGGGCTCGGAGGCCGACACCTCGCATCGCGCGTTCGAAGGACGGTCCGACCTGGGCGTAGACGGAAGTGGACAAAAGATCTGCGCCCTGTCCGACAGCTACGACCAGAGCGACCTGGCGTCCACCACGGCCGCCGACGATGTGGCATCGGGCGATCTGCCGGGCCCCGGCAACCCGGCAGGCCGCACCGCTCCCGTCGACGTACTGCAGGACTACAGCGACTCCGCCCCGACCGACGAAGGACGGGCCATGCTGCAGCTCGTCCACGACATCGCACCAGGCGCCACCCTCGGCTTTCATACCGCCTTTGGCGGCGTTGGGACATTCGTGCACGGCATCCGCGAGCTGGCCGGGGCCGGGTGCACCGTGCTCGTCGACGATGTACGGTACAATATCGAACCGTTCTACCAGGACGGTCCCATCACGAACGTCGTCGACAGCGTGGTCAACGAGGGCCTTCCGTACTTCTCTTCCGCCGGCAACGACGGCCAAAACGCCTACGAAGCCCCCTTTCGCGACTCCGGGCAACAGGGCGTCCTCAGTGGCAGCGCCCCGGCGCACGACTTCGACCCCGGCAGTGCGGTCGACACGCTCCAGCGCATCACCATTCGGCCGGGCGGGACCTTCCGCATCTTCACGCTGCAGTGGACCGACCCGTCGGCCCTGGTCGAGGGGTCGGCCGGCCCCGATACGGACCTCGACGTGGCCCTCGTGAACGATACGCTCGGGGTCGTCTCGCAGTCGGCGGGCAGCAACGTGCGTACCGGCCTTCCCGTAGAAGGCGTTCTCGAGCATACGAACACCGGAGCCATCGACGCCGACCAAGACGGCGCAGCGGACTCCACGTTTCACCTCGTCATCGAGAAGGCCGAGGGGCCTGCCCCCGACCAGGTCAAGTACATTCACTCCGGCCGGGAATACGCCATTGAGGAGCACGACACACGCGGCCCCACGATCTACGGGCACCCAACCGCCGAGGGCGCAATGGCGGTGGCCGCGGCGCCGTTCTTCAACACCAGCGCCTACAACCCGAATGTCTCTTCGGCGGTCCTCGACGTCTTTTCCTCGAAGGGGGGCATCAAGATCCGATTCGACGACACCGGCGCGCCCATTTCGTCTCCTACCGATCGGGGGAAGCCGGACGTGACCGGCACCGACGCGGTCGACAACACGTTTTTTGGGGACGACATCGACGTGTACGACAGCGATCCGCACCCCAATTTCTTTGGCACGTCGGCGGCCGCTCCCAACGTGGCGGCCATTGCCGCCCTCCTCCAGTCCCTCAACTCGGGCGCTGCTCCGGCGGACACCTACGCCCGGCTTGAGGCGTCTGCGGTAGATGTTCACTTCCGTCAGCAGAGGAAGAACGGAACGATCTCCAGTGAGCTCGACTCCACGGGCCTAGGCGTCGATCCCTGGAGCGGCCATGGGTTTGTGCAGGCCACTGCCGCGGCCCTTCCCGTGGCCCTGACGCGCTTTGAAGCCGTTTGGGACCGAGAGGCGGTCGTGCTCCGCTGGGCGACGGCTGCAGAAAGCAACAACGCCGGATTTGGCGTGGAGCACAAGCGCGGCGACGGGCGCTTCCAGACGATTGCTTACCGCAGTGGTGCAGGCACCACCCGCGAGCCGCAGCGCTATCGCTACCGGACCGAGCGCCTGCCGCCCGGCTCGCACACCTTCCGCCTGCGGCAGGAAGACCTCGATGGCTCCGCTACGCACAGCAAGGAGATCACGATGCAACGGAAGGTGTCCGGGACGTACAGCGTCACGGCCGTCACCCCGAACCCCGTGTCGGGCAATAGTACCGTGTCGGTTACCGTTACCTCTCCACAAGTCGTCCGGGTTCGCGTCTACGACGTGCTCGGCCGGCAGGTAGCGCGCCTCCACAGCGGTCCCGTGGGCGCCAACGTGCCCCTGTCCCTAGCGGTGGGGCGCCGCCTTCAGAGCGGCGTGTACATTCTGCACGTGACGGGAGAGACGTTTGCCACCACCCGCAAGTTTGTGCGCGTTCGATAGCATTTACGGCCCCGCTGCCCGTTCCCTCACTGGCCCTATGCCTCGCATCTCGCTCTCCACTCTCGCTCTTTTGAGCAGCCTGGTCTTCGCGCTGGGCGGTGCGCTCCTGTCTTCGAGGACTGCCGTTGCGCAGTCGCCGCCCGACAGCCTCCGCACAGAGGCGCTGAAAGACTTTCACGGCCCCGACCTTGAAGGCAAAGACGGCCCTCTGGCCACGGCGGGCCTCGACTTGCTGGTGCTGTACCACGAGTACCGGGCGTTTCGGGCGCGGAGCGAGAAGGCATTTTCCCCAAGCGTAGCGCGGGCCAACGTGCGGAACGGCCGCGTCCTAATCGACGCGATTGCGGACGTGGACGGAGAGCGGCTGCGGGCCGACTTGCAGGCTCTTGGCCTTGTAGACGCCGCCGTGGCCGGGCGCGTGGTGTCGGGACGGCTCCCAATTCTGCAGGTGCCGGCGCTGGCCCAGGTCGAGTCGCTTCGGGGCGTGATTCTGTCGCGGGCTCAGACCCAGGGCAACGCGCCCCGCACATCTGCCCCCGCTGTTTCCCCAGAGCCGGCCCCCGGCCTTTCGGGAAGTGCCGTCGGAGCGTCTTCGTACACGGCCGCGCCCCCCAAGCCCCCCGCCGGAACGGGCGGGACAATTGGCTTTTTTCTGGGAGGACTCGTGGTCTTGCTTCTCGCCGAATTGTAGCCCTCGCCCGCACGAATCCCCTTCGCAACTCGCCCTCACAGCCGCACCGATGCTCCCACCAGCAGGGTGCGGTCCGGCATCGGAGCGTTAAAAACCTCGCTGTACTGGCGGTCGAAGGCGTTCCGTAGCTCTAGGGAGAGCGCCGCACGGGCGCCCGAGAGGCGCGTGGTGTAGGCGACCCGCCCGTGTACCACGCCGTACCGGTCGGTCGCCAGGGGGGCATCGCGCAGCCGCTCCTTCCATCGGCCCTGTAGCCCAAGCGTGAGGCCGCCCGCGCGGATTGTGGCCCGGCCCTTTACGTGGTGGCGGGCGCTGTTGAGGCCGTATTTGTAGGCGGACGGCGGCGCGGCGGCGTCGAGCGTGGCGTCGAGGAACGTGTACGCAGCATTGAGGGTCAGCCCCACCGCCCCGAGGCGACGATCGAGCGACAACTCGGTTTCGAGCCCGGTCGTGGTGGTGCGGTCCAGATTCTGAGCCTGGAAGAAGTCGGCACCCGACGCCCGCTCCCGCAGTAGATAGTCAATTGCGCTCTGGGTCGTGCGGTGAAAGCCCGTCACCGACAGCGACAGGGTGGCGGGCAGGCGCACGTCGGCCCCCACCTCCCCCGACCAGGCCGTCTCGGCGGTGAGGTCGTCGTTGCCCCGGTTCGTTTGCGAGTCGATGTAGCGCTCCACGTAATTCGGGGCCCGCACCACGCGCCCGCCGCCGGCCCGCAGCGTGGCCGCGCCAAGATCGTAGGCAAGGTACAACTGAGGCGTCGGCTCCACGTCGTAGGTGGGGTCGTAGCTGAGGCGCGTGCTCTGGTTGACCGTCAGTCGTGGCGTGGCCCGCCAGCGCAGGCTCGCAAACACCCCGGCCGAGGGATCGCTGCGGAGCCCGTCCCGGTTGCTGTCGAGGCCGCGGAGGCCTGCGGACGCCCCGCCGGTGACCCGCACGCGGCCCCAGGTGTGTGCGACCTGCCCTTGCGCCCGGAGTCGGCGGCTGATGTGGCGGTTGGACTCAGACGCGTTGTTGTAGGTGTAGCGGTCGCGGTGCTGCTTGCCAAAGAGTTGCACCCGCCACGGCGTGTCCGTGTCGCCGGCGCTAGCCAGACGGCTTTGCAGCCAGAAGGTGGAGGTGGCCTCGCGGGCGCGGTCGGTGGAGAAGTTCGTGTAGTACTGGTAGGCTCCGAACTCGCGGTCGTCCACCCCGGCGCGGGTGTAGAGCGTCGCGTCGCCCATGGAATGCGCCACCGCCGCCGTGGCGGATCGCCGCTGAAAATCGGTCCGCACCGGCGCCCCGTCGTCGTAGGTGAGCGGCGCGCCGTCAGCCGTCACCGTCTGCCCGTCGCTGCCCTGCACCGTGGCCGCCGCACTCCCCGTCGTTCGCGTCCCTGCGTAGCGGACCGCCCCTCCGGCGTCGTACAGGGCGCGCGTGCCGTACCGCCCGTCCACGCGCCCCGACAGGCCCGTATTTGCCATCCGTCCGCTGCGCAGCGCGGTCTTGGTGATGAGGTGCACCACGCCGCCCAGGGCGTCGGGGCCGTAGAGGGCCGTGGCGGGGCCGTGCAGCACTTCCACCCGAGCAATCTCCGAGAGGGGCACCGGCAGGTCCATCAGAAAGTGTCCGGTATACGGATCGTTGATGCGGGCTCCATCGAGCAGCAACAGCACGCCGTTGAAGGTGGACCCGCGCATTTTCAGATCGCTCTGCACCCCAAACCCGCCCCGGCTCTGCACGTCGAGCCCGCCGACCACGCCCAAAAGCTGATCGACGGAATGGACCGAAAGCGCCTCGATGTCCTGCCGGGTGTAGACGCGTACGCGACGGCCCGTGGTACTGGCCGGGTCGGCCGTGCGGGAGGCCGTCACGACCACACTGTCGGGCATCTGCACGCGAAAGGCTACGTCGGACGTGTCCTGGGCCTGTCCGCGTCCGGGCGCGAGCATGCACAACGTGCACAGCAGAACCGAGAGCAGTCGGGGCATGGGCGGGAAGAGATCGGTGATAGAGCGGAGTGGCGGCGCTCAACGAGCGCATTGCGTGCCGGGTCCGGCCCCCGCGCTGGAAAATTCTTGAACTTGCGTAACACCTTCGAAGACGCGATCTACGGAGAATCCCGTGTCCGCATTTTCCGTTTTACGGCAAGCACTTTTGCGATCAGTCCTCACACTCAGTTTTTTCTTTCTATGCCAGACACCTTGACCCCCCTCTCCGCCGATGAGTTGAAGGAAGCGTTCGAGGGCGAGCACCCGCCCATTCTTATCAACACGCTGCCGCGGAGCGCTCACGAGTCGAAGCACATTCCGGGCTCCATCAACGTTCCGGTCGATGACATCGACAAGGTCGAGTCGCTGGTCCCCAACACCGATACGCCGATCGTGGTATATTGCGCCAACGCCAACTGCGACGCCTCCGTATCCGCAGCCCAGACGCTCGAGGAGATGGGGTACACGAACGTGTACGACTTTGAGCGCGGCTACGCGGGCTGGCGGCAGGCGGGCTACTCGCTGGTCGGGACGGCCGCCTAACCGATCCGCCCGTTCTCGATCGCGGATGCCTCCTCAGCACGTCGGGGGGCGTCCGCGTACCGGCGGGGCGGCCCGGCCTGGATTGCAGAAACAACAACGGGCGGCGATCAAAGCGGAAACAGCGTCGTTCCTCTAGTGCGCACGTCCCAGTGCCCGTGTTCTGTCCCGTCCTCCTTCGGAGGCGCACCACGCCGTCAACACTTGGGGCATTTCTCCACTGCCACAGACGGCTCGCCCTGTTCTCTTCCGCGCTCTCCCTCCGCCCCATGCCCCTGCGCCGTGTGCCTCTCCTTGCGGGCCTGTGCGCCCTCCTTCTGTTCTCTTGGGCAGGCCCCTCTGCCGCCCAGGAGCCAGCCGCCCTGAACGGCTACGTGCGCGACGCCGAGACCGGCGAGACGCTGCTGCAGGCCAACGTAGTTGTGCAGGGAACAAGCCGCGGTGCGGCCACCAACAACCAGGGCTACTACACCCTGCGCGGTCTGGCGCCCGGCACCTACACGATTGCGTTCTCCTACGTCGGCTATCAGACGCGCACGGACACAGTGGCCCTCGCGGCCGGCGAGACAAAGCGACTCGACGTGAAGCTCGTGCCCACCGACCTGCAAACCGGCGAGGTGGTGGTCACGGGCGAGCGTGACGACCCGTCCGAGCAGCGCGTGGGGGTGGACAAGCTGCCCATCGCCACCATTACCCAGTTGCCGTCGGTTCTTACACCGGATGTGTTTCGCTCCCTTGCGCTACTGCCAGGGGTAACCACCGCGTCGGACTACTCCAGCAACCTTTACATTCGGGGCGGCGGCCCGGCCCAGACCCTCGTCCAGCTCGACCGTACCACGGTTTACAATCCCACCCACTTCTTCGGGTTCTTCTCCACGTTCAACCCCGACGCCATTAAGGACGTGCAGCTGTACAAGGGCACCTACCCGGCCGAGTACGGGGGGCGTCTGGGCAGCGTGGTCGACATCTATAACAAGGACGGCAATCGGCGCGAATGGGCGGGCGGGCTGAGCCTGGGGACGCTTGCCACCCGCGGGTACATTGAGGGGCCCTACGGCGCCGGCGACGACGACCCGGCCGGCTCCTACATGGTGGCCGTGCGGCGGTCCACCCTGGAGCCTTTGCTCGCAGTGCTGGACGACGTGGACGGGCTTCCCGAGACCTTTTACTTTTACGACGTCAACGCGAAGATCAACTACAGCGCCGGCGCCAACGACAATCTGTCGCTGGCCGTGTACGGCGGGCAGGACCAACTGTACCTAACGCCCGGGTCTGCCCAGGAATTCGACATCGGTTACGGCAACCGCACGCTCAGCGGAGAGTGGACGCATCTCTTCTCCGATCGCCTCTTCTCTACCGTCCTCGTGGCCGGCTCGCGCTACGAAAGCACCCCGGTGTTTGAGCTGGGGGGCACGCGCTTCACACAGACCAACGAAGTGAGCGACGTGTCGGCGAAGGTGGACCTGGAGTACGTTCCGGGCGAGGCGCACGTCGTGGAGGCGGGCCTGCACGCCAGCCGGCTCACGTTCCGGCTCCGCAACACATTCGACGGGGACGAAACCTTCAACCAGCGCCTGCAGGGCGAGCAGGTGGCCCTGTACCTCAAGGACACCTACACGCCGGCCTCGGACTGGGAGATTCGGGGCGGACTGCGGGCCAGCTACTTCTCGGAGGGCGATTATCTGCGGCTTGCCCCCCGCCTGTCGGTCACCCACGACCTCACGTCGTCGGTGCAGCTGCAGGCCGCCTACGGGCGCTACCACCAGTTCTTGACGCTGGAGACGAGCCAGCTCTTTACGGCGTTCGACACGTGGCTCATGGCGGATGCGGGACTGCCTCCCTCCTCGGGCAACCAGGTTGCGCTGGGGGCCAATGCGCAGCTGGGGAACGCGTGGCGGGTGGAGGTGGAGGGCTACGCACGCACCATGACGGACCTGTTCGAACTCGACCCCTTTCTGCCGGATGCGGCGGGCGTGCCCTACCCCGAGCGCTTCCACGTGGGCGACGGGCGGGCCTACGGAATGGAGATACTGCTGCGACGCCCCCAGGGACGCCTAACCGGCTTCTTCAGCTACACCCTGGGCCGTACCGAGCGGCGCTTTCCCAACATCAACCAGTCCGAAGCGGGAACGCCGCAGTACTACGCGCCCAACTACGACCGCACCCACAGCCTCACCCTCGCGGCCAGCTACACCCTTACCGATCACTGGCGGGTCTCCGGCACATTCAACTACGCCACGGGCCAGGCCTACACGGCCCCTGTCCAGCGCTACGAGCTGGTCGACAGCCCCTTCTCGTTTTCCCCCGGCGTGGGCGAAGGCGAGAACGTACTCGTAAGCCCCTTCAACAACAAGCGCCTGCCCGCTTACCACCGGCTCGACCTTGGTGTGGCCCGCACGGGCACGCTCTTCGAAATTGCCGAGTACGAGTTGCAGCTTCAAGCCATCAACGCCTATGCCCGGCGCAACATCTGGTTTTATCAGTTCGAAGGGGAGCCCGACGGCACGCTCGACCGCAACGAGACGCCGCAGATTCCCATTCCGGTGCCCAATATTTCGTTCACCCTCACGTTCTAGGACCCTGCGGGCGCGCCTGGCAGCGCCGCCCCTCCGCCCTCGCCCCTGTGCTTCCGTCTCTCCGCCCCCCCGCCATGTGCCGCCTGTGCCCCTTCGTCCTGTCCGTACTGCTGACGGCCCTCCTGCTCGGGTGCGATACCCCCGCGACCCAGCCGGAGCGGCAGGTCGTCGTGGAAGGCTACCTGCAAGGCGGGGCGCCCATGGACACAGTGCGTCTGACCCGCAGCGTAGGG
>ERZ1034486.395-NODE-395-length-11271-cov-7.028442_pt1 | contig 11271 bp, 10 predicted proteins | sample MGYA00520683_ERZ1034486 | MGnify/ENA primary metagenome ERZ1034486 (study PRJEB33760, sample SAMEA4777685) | hypersaline lake metagenome | biome: hypersaline environment; feature: brines | place: Spain | collected 2012-08 | depth 0 m ...
TAGCCGGTCTCGTTTGTCTGCCCGAGATCCGAGAACGACTCTCCGACTCGAAGCGCGATTGGTTCACTTTCATCGCTCGAGCCAATTGAAATAGCGACAATTTCTTCTTCAGTACTAGTAATCGAAAATTGCTGATTCAGCTCTGAAGTACCTGCGATCACGGTATCCGCGAGCTCCAAGTCAACTTGGTACTCGCCGGTGGTGGTCCATACGTCGGCGTAGGCGACGATATTACTATTACCGTCTGACTCGGTCGAGGGAACGTCGAACGAAGTATCGAGGACCGTCTCGCCCTCGGGATCTACGACTTCGATCGACCCGCTGACCTCCTGATTCAGCTGGTTGAGGAGGTTGACCTCTTCGAAGACTCGGTTGCCGATCGCATTAAGCACTGTCGAGCAGCCGGCGGTGGACGCTATGGCGGCGCTGGCACCGATTGCGAGGGCTCGACGTCGCGTGACGGAGCCGAATGACGAACGGGTGTGTTGATTCATCGTTGGAGGGCGTATCACCGTTGGCATTGTTGTAAATTAAAGCTGGTCGGAGTGTTTCTAGCGGTGAAATCGATCGATAGAGTGCTTCCGGGACACCGATGTGATTGTATCCGAGAATAGAAGCTCACTGTGTTGCTGCGTATGGATCGCGAGTTCCACGAGGTGACCCAATGGCTCGAAGCTCGATTGGAGGTGATCGCTGAACGCGTCCGCTGTTTCGGCGTAAACCGCCTCGGGAACAAGCTCCGAGGCACTCGTCTTGCTTATGTGTAGATACCGGTGACCGTCAACGCAGTACGTTTGGCAAAGAAAGGTGAACGGCAGTTCCGCCATCGTCGGGCCGCTCGAACTCGATACCGCCACCGAGCTGCCGAACACCCCAGTTGACAAGCCAGAGGCCGATTCCGTGATTGTGCTGGAACGGCGACTCACCATCGGCTCGGAACGGAGTGAGCACGCGGTCGGGGATTCCGGGTCCGTCGTCACGCACCGTGATTCGCGTCTCATCATTGGCCGTAGACGGCGTCGTCTCAATTTCGACTTCCGGGGAGTCTCCGCCGTGTTCGACGGCGTTCTCGACGAGCTCGCTCAAGACCAACCGAAAGACAGCTGTATCAGCCGGTGCGGGAGCCTCCGCGGAGGACAGTTGGATCGTCGCTTCATCGTGAGACTCACCGAGGTCGGCGACGATAGACTCCAGTACCGTTCCGACCCTGCGATTTTCCGGTTCGTCGTTGTCCTGAAGCATCTGACTGGCGGCACGCGCCTTCCCGCTCAGTTCCAAGAGGCCGTTCGCAATGTCGTGAACGCTTTCGGCGTATTCTCGGACGATCTCGTCTTCCGCCGTCTCCTCAATTGTAGCCGTGTATCCCAAGACCGCGTCCATATCATTCCGCACGTTGTGTCTCAGTACACGGTTCAACACCTGTACCCGCTCTTCGCGGTCGCGCCGTCCAGTGACGTCCCGAGCGATAGTGACCACACGCTGCTCGCCGCCAATCTCTGTTAAGTTCGCGTTGACCTCAAGCCATACGACATCGCCGCTAGCGGTCCGCAACGCCCACTCGATGTCCCTCACCGGGTCACCGGATTTGGCCACGTCGCGGACGACCTCGCCGATCGTGTCCGCATCGAATCCAAGTGCCGTCGCCGTCACCTCTTCAGGGTCCATATCGATGATCGTGTCGCGGTCATATCCGAGGAGCTCACACATGGTGTCGTTGACATCGACCAGCTCCGCAGTCTGCGGGTCGTAGATCCCGATCACGTCCGTCACGCCATTGAAGATCTGTTCGAACTCTCGTTCGCGACGCTTCCGCTCCGTGATATCACGCTGGATCGACAGGACTCGCTGTTCGCCACCGATCTCGGCCGTCGCCAACGTGACCTCGATCCATGACCGGTCCTCGTCCGGCGGCGCAAGTTTCCACTCGATGGTCTGCGGTTCACCAGAACGAGCGACAGTCTGAATCAGTTCTTTGCCGCGTTCCGGTGTGTACCCGTCCTCAGTTGCGCTGAGCCCTTCGATACCCAGTTCGCGAATACCCTCGATATCGTCGCACCCTGTAAGCTCGAGATACGAATCGTTCACACTGACAAAGGAGAGCGTCTCCGGGTCGAAAATGGCGATAGCGTCGTTGACGCCGTTGAAGATCTGCTCGTACTCTCGCTCGCGGCGTCTCTGTTCGGTGATGTCGCGTATCAAGCCCAGGACACGGCGCTGTCCGCCTACGGTTGCGACTGTGAGGTTCGATTCGACGAGACGGTGTTCGCCGTCGGCAGTCTCGATTCGCCACTCAACGGTCTCATCCTCTTCGTTCTCGGCGACATCGGTGATGAGATCCTTCGCTCGCGCACCGGTATACCCTTCATCAGGGACACTGAGGTCGTTGATTCCTTGTTGAAGAATCGTGTCGTAGTCGTACCCAAACAACTCAACGTAACTGTCGTTCACATCGACGATCTCACCCGTGTCGGGGTCGTGAACTGCGATCGCGGTGGTCACGCCGTTGAATATTTGCTCGTACTCGCGCTCACGGCGTCGCGCATCGGTAACGTCCCGAATGACCCCGACGACCCGGTCAACGGCACCGCCTGGACCACGGCTCGGATAGCCGCGTACCTCAACCCAACGTGTCTCACCGCCAACGCGGAGCCTGTGACTGAACGTGTACGGGCCCGACTCCTCCTCGCGGATGTGTTCGCTCATATCGATGAGATCCGAGCGGTACGCCTCGCGGTCCTCCGGATGAACGGCGTCGAGAACGGCCATCGGGTCGTCATACAGGCGTTCGACCGGTTGGTCGAACAAATCCGCGTAGGCCTCGTTAATAAAGAGAACCTCCGAGAGGTCCGCACGTGCCAGATAGACGACCTCATCGATGTGAGTCGATATCTCGCGGAACTGACGGCGCCGCCGTCGACGGTCGGTCACGTCCGTGGCGGTCGACAACACCAGTTTCTGGTCATCTATCGTGACTGTCGTCAGCGTCGCTTCGACCCAGACGTGTTCGCCGTCAGCCGTCTCAAGCGGCCATTCAAGTGGACCGACGGTCCCGCTCTCCGTGGCGGAGGTAATAACCTCCATGGCAGCGGCCTGATCGTACCCGTCGATGCTCGCAGTGTAGTCGCCAACCTGCATCGAAATGAGCTCGGCTCGGTCGTACTTCAGCAACTCACAGAGCCGCCGGTTCGCATGAATCAACTCTCCCGTCTGGGGGTCATGAAGTGTGAGTGGCTCAGAGACGTTGTCGTAGATGGTCCGATAGTCGGGGGTCGGCTGTACCTCTGTGGCGGTGACCGCCCGCTTGAGCACTGTCGTCGGTGATTGCGCGAGCAGGTCCCACGGGAGATACTCCGTTATACCGGCCTCAAGCGCTTCAGCGATCGGTTCCTCCGTAGGGGCGACGTACACCACCGGAGGAGCGGAGTCACGGGCGGCGTTCCGGACCGCCCAGTTGCTGACCTCGGTCAGTGACGCGGCTGTATCGGCGTTTGTCCGGTCGGCGTTGTCCGATTCAGGCGTTACCGCGGCAATCACACAATCGAACTCCTCGACTGAGCCGGGAGCGTCATGTCCGGCAGGTGCTATCGAAACGGCCACATCGAGCGAATCCTGCGCGTCTCGGAGCGTCCCTTCGACCGACGCTGGCCCCACCACGCCAATCGTCAGGTGTCGTTGCGTGAAGACCTCGGCCATTCACTCTGTGGGTTGAGGTTTATAGAATAATAACGCTACGCCCGTGATAGCGGTTGTTTGGGGCAATAGAGGTTCAAGATAGTCCGGATATTTTAGCCCACAATGAGTACGCCGGTCGGAGGGATCGTGTTTGCTGCGACGATAACGGAGTCGGAGGCCATGGGGTGCGGTACTGTAGAAGGCACACTCCGCCGATTATGGCGGAAACAGGGACGAGGGATTCACCCTGTGAGGATTCACTCCCAAATACAGATATGTTACTTAGTTGAATTCCTCTTTCGGTACAAGTGTCGCAAACAATCGCCGCCAAAATAAGAATAAGACAATCACCCAGAACACGGTCCAGATGTTCACAAAGAGCGGCGAGCCGAGTAGCCCCTCACTAGCCAAGACCCCAGATACAAGCAGTGGATTTGCGATTCGCAGTACGACAATTAAGAATAGAACAAATGGAAGGAGAAGCATCCCACCAAAGATAATCCACCGCCGTTGCTGTGAGAGTACACTAGCGGCTCGGTATAGTGGGGGACCGATAAGCAGCAGAACGATGCTGAGCCCAACAGCGAGGCGCACAGTTGGATCAACGGCCGGGAAGGCTCCACGCAGAATGACCATTTCGTCCCCCCCGGACTGCGCCACAGTATACAGCCGACCAAAGGGCATTGTCGCGAAAACAAGGCAAAATCCTGCGGACCGTTTGGCCGGTGATTCTGCCGGATTCAGTAACCGATACCCAATCCACATCAACCCGTAGCTCCAGAGGAGTCCTGCGAGTGGTGCCAAGACAATCTCCGGCGTTTTCGAACAAGCAAGCTGCCAACTGTTGAAATTTCGTGGGCCCCACGCACCACAAATGAGACGACCGACCCCCGTGTGTGCGATTTCGTGGATCTCGTTGTGTACAAAGAGTAACGCCACGAACGCGACTGCCCAGCGGCTATCTCCGTTGAAGACTAGTGGTTGCTCAGAGCTCATAGATGGTAGCCAGCCCACAGCACTATTCCTCCGTTAGTGACTGTCTGTCCACACTGAGAGCATGTGGTCTTCGGGTGACAGCGGCAGAGTAGTTAGCTCGATTGGAACCACAGCAACCCGCATCAATTGTCAAGTAACAAACTTTTCTGCGAAGAGACGATGGCTGATAATGTTCCGGTATCATGTGGTTCTGTACGATAATCGCGTTAATAATGGCTAATAGGGTGTTTCAGGAGCAGAAACGTGGAATTCGATAATATAAATCAGACCCGGTAAAAAGCATGGTGAGCGGAATATAAACCTGAAAGTCCTACCGCTCGGGACCCCCTGCGTTTACGCAGAGAAAGATGTCAATCGGTGGTTCCGCACTACTCTGAGTGAACTAGTCTTCGGAGCGGGACAGGTTTTCACGGCCAGAAACTCGGCCTTCGCTATCATCAGCTAACGTCGTTTGAGAACGGTATATGGAAACACAGAATGACGTTTCCAGGTCAAAGACAGGAGTGAGAGAGGTGTCTCTGAGTGTGGGGAGTGCGGTGGCACTTACAGCACTAGGTGTTATCGCCGCATTTGCGTCAATTATTATCGTTGATCCACTGGTTGGCATCATCGGAACGGAATGGAATCTACTCGGAGAGTTATTACAGGGTTACATTGTTCAACCAGGATTTGGCCTTGTCGCCGCCTGTTATATCTGGTGGCGTGACGGCTATAATCCGCTGGACCGAATTCAGACGCCCTCAGTTGAAGGGATTGCGTGGATTGGCTTCATACCGATCGGCTACGAGATGGCGGTGCGAGCGGTGACCCCGGTATTACCAATGCTTGGGCTGAGCCACAGCACGCACGGTGGCACAGCGAAGTGGCGGGTATTCCTCGACCACCCGGAGATCATTATCCCGGGCTTGGTGATCATGTTCGCAGTTATGGCGCCTATGGAAGAGATCCTATACAGAGGAGTAATCCATGATACGCTGGAACCGGCAATCGGAGCGCCGAGTCGGGTGCTTATCGGTGGCCTTCTGTTCGGTGGAATGCATCTGTTCCTTTCAGGCGGGTTTGTGTCAATTCTGTTCACGAGCATTTTAGGTGTCCTTGCGGCTGGTGCCTACGAGCGGACGAAGAATTTGACCGTGCCGATTATGGCGCACGCAGGCTATTGGCTCGTGTTTACCGCTATTTAACTGGATTTGAGGGAGAAGTCCCTTTTTACCAACAACGCCAGAAGCAAAGCAGGCGAACAACGCAAATCACAGAGGAACAAGGAGGAAGCCCACGGCTTCAGCCGTGGGAGGAATCCGACAATACTCGTCACGAAGTTCGAAGTGCGGATTTACGCACGAGACGAACCGGCGATCGAAACACCAGTTCGTGTGTCAAAAGTGCGAGTACGAACTGAACGCGGACTACAACGCGAGCAAGAATATTGCTCGGAAACTTCTCAAACGTCTCCACTCGGGGCAGACGTCTTCGAGTGGAGGCGCACCCTGTCAGTGTGCGCTGACATCAGGGACGCTGAACCTGAACGGCGGATTTACCGCCACCGTCGATTCGGCGGCAGAAGGGGAGTCCACTGACAAGCCCACGACTTCAGCCGTGGGTCACTGACTTGATCACGATGGTTGGTCAACTCCGAAACCACCGACAGTGTTTGCTGCCCAGCCACCAATCCGACCAAAAATCAGGCCGAACACCGGCGAGAGACACAGGAGGATCCCGGCGGCGATAAGGAAGAATACGATCGTGTTGAGTGACCACGCTACAGCCATGGCTTCTGTAAGAATAAACCCAGATACCGCAACCACTCCGCCGAGAAAGCCAGCACGGAGGCCAGCAGCACTCGACTCTACCGAGCGGTTAGCCGCGACGGCGCCTGCGATCATTGGCCCAACTATTATTGCCCCACCACCGGCAGTCGCTTCAGAGTTCGGAAGCCAATTTATAATGACAGTCGCAGGTAGTGAAACTATTGTTCCGAGAACCGCAGCGCGCCAGACTTGAGGGATTCGACGATCTCGGGTGTTTTGGGTCATACACTACATTGGATAATCAAATATATAGTCCACTTCTTGGGTTGCTGATTCTGAAACAGAACAGACCGGCACCGGTGTTAGTGAAAGTGTGTGGCTGCTTATTTTTCAGATAATTGATAACGTGGTGAAGGGGGCTAAAATATAGAGTAATAGAGATGAATAGATACGCAGGGCCCGAGCGTGGACGGAGGTCGGTCAGACGACACGTATATACTGGTTGACGAAAACGTCAGATCGAACGGCGAGGTCCCCGCGTGAATGGAGATGGAACATCGTCTCGCAGAAGCACCGATCGGAGTTATCACTGTCCGAGAGGGGACTGTACGCGCGTGGAACGACTCCGCGGCAGATGTCTTGACGACCGATGCGCCAACAGGTGAGCCGATTACAGACGTGTTCCCCCGGTCAGTCGAGCGTTCACTCCCACAGGCGTTCGAGGGGTCAGTGTCTGATGCGGCGTTCGAAGAGTACTATCCGGAACTCGACCGCTGGCTGTCGGTGTCCGTCGTCCCCGGCGACGATACGACTACCGTCTACGTCACTGACGTCACCGAGAAACAAGCCAACAAACAGACGATTGAACGGCTCCGTTCAGAGGCTGAACGGGCCGAAATGGTCGACACGCTGATCGCCGATGTGGTTGAGGGGCTCGTCGGAGCCACGTCGCAAGAGGCGATCATGGAGATAATCCGAGATCAACTGGGGACATCTGACCAGTATCGGTTCGTGTGGACCGGTGAATATGCCGTTGATGGTGACGAACTCGTTATCAGCGGCGTTGCGGGTGAGCAAGGAGAACTGTTTCCAGCCGTTCGCGAGGCGGTGACACAGGGACAGGCTACCCCGGAACGACGAGCGGTCGAACAGCAGCGCCCGAGGCTGGTTCAGTCGCTGAGCGAGAACACGTCGGTCCCGGAAGCGGTTCGTGCCGCCGGATTCGCGGACGGCGTCCAGTCGGTGTTCGCGCTGCCGTTGGTCTACGGCTCCAGCGTGTACGGCGTCGTCGGTGTCTACGCGGGAACCGAAACCGCATTCAGCGATCACGTACAGGCCAGCTTTGAGACACTCGGCGAACTGGCCGGGTACGCGATCAACGCGACACAGAATCGGAAGCTGTTGTTTTCCGACACCCTCACCCAGGTTACGTTCGGACTCACAGAGAACTCCCCGCTGGTACGTGTGAGCGATACCTGCGACGCGGAACTCGCGCTTGAGGGGACCGTCATGCCGAGTGATACTGGTCTCACGTGTTTCCTATCAGTATCGGGTGCCGATCCGGACACCGTCGTTGAGACCGTCGAAGCGGTTCCGAGTGCTCAGGCCGGTCGTGTGGTCCGTCAATCGGACGCAGAGCGCGGCCGGATCCAGGTGACGCTGGGTGAGGGAGTCCCGCTCGTTGCGGCAATCAACCGTGGTGCGACAATACAGACGGCGGTGTTTAACGGCGATGACAGCCAGCTGATCGTCGAACTGTCTCCCGACGCAAACGTGCGTCGGCTGGCAAACGTACTCGGCGATGACGGACCGGCACCCATTCTCGCACGACAGGACAAAACCCGCTCGCCGACGACCACGCGAGAATTTCGAAACGAACTCAATGAACGGCTTACTGACCGACAGGCGACCGTCTTGCGAACGGCTTATCTCGCGGACTACTTCACGTCCCCGCGTGGAAGTACGGCCGAGGAGGTTGCGACGTCGCTCGGGATTACCGGATCGACGCTGCTCCACCATCTCCGGGCGAGCCAGCGAAAGCTGTTGGACGCATTCTATGACGAACACAACGACAGTAGCGGATAGCGGTCGTGATTCGCCGTGTCGCGCCCAATCGACATGCGGCCGTTTGCTCTCACACCAAGGAGAGTCTGGATAGTTAGATATCCTCGCTGCGGAGACTCTGAATACTGAGCATATTCCACCAAGGGTGTTCCGTTACATCGTCGTCACATGGCAGTGCGACACAAGTCGCGCGGCGACCAGACTGAGGAACCGACCGACGAGTTATCGACGGAAGAGCTACTCGACCTCTTCGGCGACGAATACACCCGGCGAGTGTTCGAGGCGGTTTCCGAGCAGCCTCGCGGCGGGCGGGCCGTCGCGCAGGCCGCTGATGTTTCTCGGCCGACGGCTTACCGGCGTCTCAATGAGCTTCAGGACGCCGGATTGGTCACGAGCGAGTGTTACGTCGCATCTGACGGCCACCACCGAGAGCAGTTCAGCGCCTCCGCACAGCACCTCTCCGTGTCGCTCGACGGTGGCGACATCGAGGCGTCGATCAGTCTGAGCTGTTAGGACCGAAGGAAACGCTTGGTCTACCCACATGAGCACACGCTTGCGACCAGTCAGTCGTATCGGGTCTGAGATCTCGATCAGCGGGGCGGTAGTGCGCGTGGTTGTTACAGCGGTAACGTTCGTCGCTACACTTGCTGCTGTGGGGCTGGTGCTCGCTCAATTCTCAACGCCGAACGTGTTAACTAACCTCCCGAATCAACTTCCCACGCTCTGTGGGGTAGCAGCGGTGATACTCGTCTTATGTTATCTGTTCGAAACCAGCCCCGCCGCGTACGGACTCTCTCTGGATCGACGGTGGCTCGGTGACTTCGCCGGCGGTGCCGTAATCGGCGTGCTGTTCCAGGCTGTTTCGACGGCCGCGATTCTCGCTACCGGGATCGGGAGGATCGTTGGTTCGTGGTCAACGGGAGTCTTCAACGACCCTGTGAGCGTCGGAATCGCAATCGGAGCGACGGCCACTGCGTTCGTTATCGTCGGGTTGTGGGAGGACTTTCTCTTCCGAGGCGTATTGATCCGTGAGCTCGTTGTCGGGTTTACGTCTCGCAAGGTCTCGAGGCCGGCTGCCACAGGGAGCGCGGTCGTCGTATCGGCTCTCGTGTTCGGAGCGCTTCACTTGAACGCTGGCGTGGCAGGGCTCTCCGCGTCGGTTGCCGTGACACAGGCGGTAATCGGAGGGTTGTATTTCGGTCTCGCGTACGTCCTCACCGACAGCCTCGCGCTCCCAGTCGGCATCCACTTCTCGACCAATCTCTGGACGACGGTCGTGTTCGGGCAACCGGAGAGCGGATATCCAGCGGCGTTCCGGCTCACCCGACCGTTCGATCTTAGTGCCGACCTCATCGTCGTCTTACTTCTCCCGACGGCCGTACTCGTCGCGGCGGTTGTTTTGTGGGTTCGCGCAACGCGGGGAGAGATTCCAGAAGCGTCACTCCAGAGGGTCAAAAAACATTGATGCCGATTTCGAACAGACGATTTGTATGACTGACGAGCAAGCCGCACTTCGGTCACACCTCCGTTCAGTTCGTACAGCACTCCTCGCTGTAGCAACCGCAGTTCTCACGGCGGGACTCGTCATCGCCGGTGAAGACGGATTAGGATTTCCGATGTTTGTTCTCACGCTCTGTATCTGTGCGTATGCTTTTATTTCGCCGCTATTCGACAGACTGTAAGCAGGTAGCGCTCTTTAAGCCGGAAACAACAAAGCGTTCGTGCCAATGGACTCGGGAAGGTACATCGAAATTGCGAGCCAGACAAATTCATAGAGGGTTTCAATTGCGGTCGACATTAACTGTCCACCATTTGACGAACGGTTCGCTCCGACAGGATAATCACATTTAGCGTGTGAACTAATCGTACCATGCTCGCCACGGTCGGGGGTGTGAATGTTACTTTGGGAATACTGCTGCTACTCATCGCAGCTCACACCAGCCGACGGTATTCGGGAGTAGGCACACGGAGTTTTATTGCCTGTATAGTTGGGCTGGGAGTGTGGACAGCCGCTGGCGGCGTCAACGATATTATTAGTGTCTACGAATTGGGAGCGCCCAACGGAGACGGCATGTCGTCGGCGGTGGAGTCAACGCCGTCGATCATCGCGTTCGGACTCCAAGGGCCCAGAATCGCAGACTGGGTGCTTCAAACAGTAGTTCCAGTGCTGTATGCTCTGTTTATTCTCGCGTATACGACTCGAACGGACCGCCGCGAGCGGCTATTGTTGTTCGTACTTGTTCCGTTCGGACTCCTGTACACTGGAGGGTCCATGTCCGCTACACTGGTCTCACTGGTACTCGATAACCTCCCGGCTGGGCTCAGCGAGGCACTACTTCCCTTCCTACAGTTCGCTATATCAATCTCCTTTTTTGTAACTGGATCAATCGTGCTGCTCAGCCTCGGCCAGTTGTGGCGAACACTACACCGATATCGGCACGTCTCAACGCGATTGACACTGGCTCTGGCGGTGATCGTGCCGCCAGTGTGGTTCGCAGAGAGGTTCTTCATCGCCTTGGCTGAGACTCCGCTAGCGAGAGCAGCCATTCCAGTTCCGTTTGTGATCCTGTCGACGGGTGTAGCGTGGCTAGCAGTCACCCGATTCGGATTGTTTGAGGAGGTACCGGCAGCCTTGGCCGTCGCTCGACAAGACATCGTCGCCGGGATGCCGGATGCGGCCATCACGGTCACGGATGGACATGCTATCCTTGACTGGAATGCTGCTGCAACAGATCTGTTTGAGCGGGAGTTTAGCACAGTAGCCGGTGAGGACCTCGCCACCATACTGCCG
>ERZ1034486.405-NODE-405-length-11008-cov-3.587328_pt1 | contig 11008 bp, 8 predicted proteins | sample MGYA00520683_ERZ1034486 | MGnify/ENA primary metagenome ERZ1034486 (study PRJEB33760, sample SAMEA4777685) | hypersaline lake metagenome | biome: hypersaline environment; feature: brines | place: Spain | collected 2012-08 | depth 0 m ...
CTCGTCGGCCCCTGCCATCGCCGCGACGAGGGCCGCCGCGTCGTCGAGGCCCTCGGTGAACGTCCCGACGTGGTCCTGCGTGTAGGTGTTCTCGACGACGCCGGTCAGCGGGACGAGCCCGTAGGTCGGTTTGTAGCCGACGACGCCACAGAACGACGCGGGGATGCGGACGGAGCCGCCGGTGTCGGTGCCGAGGGCGGCGTCGACCCGGCCGCTCGCCACCGCGGCGGCGCTCCCGCCGGAGGAGCCGCCGGCCGTCCGCTCGTCGTCGTGCGGGTTCGTTATCGGCGCGCCGTGACCGGTCGTCCCGCGGGCGCTCCCCGCGAACTCGTCGCAGGCCGTCTTGGCCGTGATGGCGGCGCCGGCCGCCCGCAACCGGTCGACGACCGTCGCGTCCGTCGCGGGGACGACTCCCCGCATCGTCGCCGACCCACAGCGCATGGGGACGCCGGCGACGGCGACGACGTCCTTGATTCCGACCGCGACGCCGTCCAGATGGCCGGCCGCCGACGGCGGCACCGAACAGTCGGCCGCGACGGCGCCGTGTGGGTCGTCGACCGGATCACTCCAGGTGCGTGCCCCGGGGTCGGCGCCCGTCGGCGACGGCGCGTCCGCGACGGGAGCGAGGTCGTCGAGGGCGTCGAGGTCGTCGAGCATCGCGTTGACCGTCCCCGTGAGGTCGGCGGCCCGGTCGGCGTCGACGTCGACGTCGAACCGCTCGCCGAGCGTCACCAGTTCGTCCGCGGTAAGATGTCGCATGGCCACGCCTCGGGCGGTCGTTGTAAGTCAGTACCGGTAGGTCGACGCCCCGTCCCGACGAGTCGCCGACACACGGCGACGGCGAGCCGTATCACGGGGCGATGTTCGGTCTCCCGACGCCGAAAAGACGACGAACGCTCGACGGTGTGGCTACGGGTCGAGACCCAGTTCCTCGATGCAGGGGAAGTCCTCGGCCGACGGTACCTCGCCCTGGGGCCACAGCGGGTCGAGGTCCGCGTCCGGCGGGTAGTGGAGGTTGCCGTTGTTGTCCCAGGCCCAGCCCTCGTCTTCGAGCAGTTGGCGGGCGACGTCCGGGCTGCCCTGCGGCGACTCGGCCCAGCCCGAGAGCATGTCCTCGGGCGGGTACATCGGGTGGTTCTTCGAGATGTACGTCGGGTACATCTCCGGCTCCACCTCGCCGGCCAGCGCCACGTCGATCATCTGCTGGCGGTTCACGGCCGCGTCGATGGCCTTGCGGAACTCGGGGAACTTACACGGCGCCGTGTGGCAGACGTACTGCAGGTTGTAGGAGGTGTGGGTCGCGGCGAACTCCGCCTGCGCGTTGCTGATCTCGTTGTTGACGCGCTCGGCGTTCGGCGGCGAAATCTCCGGGGTGATCATACATTCGCCGGCTTCGAGCGCGGTGATCATCGTCTCCTCGTTGCGGTAGGCCTCGAAGATGATCGGCTGACTGGCCTCGTAGGTCGGGTGGCCGGCGTGGGGTTCGGTGACGACGCGCTGGCCACGCTGCAGCTCCGTCACTTCGAGCGGGCCGGAGGAGACGATGGGCGTCTCGAACTGGGCGCCGCCGGGGTTCTCGACCGCGCCCGCCTCCTCGAACGAGGCCTTGTGGAGGATACCCCACCGCATCAGCGTCGTGCGGGCGAAGGGGATGTACGGCTCCGTGAAGGTGAAGCGGACCGTCTTCTCGTCCGGCGTCTCGATGGCGTCGTACGGGACGGGCGCGGCGCCCGGGTACGCGCCGGCCTCGCCGCCGCGCTGGATCTGCTCGAACGTGAACTTCACGTCCTCGGAGGTGATCGGGTCGCCGTTGGTGAACTGCGCGTCGTCGAACAGTTCGACGACGATCTCCTGGGAGTCGACGACGTCGACGGAGCCGAGCAGTTCGGTCAGCTCGAAGTTCTCGTTGTACTTGTGGATCGGCGAGTGGATCATGTGCTGCCACATCGCCTCGGGCATCGAGGCGGAGTGGGTCAGCCAGTTCGACGTCTCGGTCGCGATGGGATTGATCGCGACGATCATGTCCTCGCCACCCGACGAACTGGATTTGAACGCCCACTCGGCGTTCGAGCGGGCGATCCCGCCGTTGCCGATGCCGCCCATGTCCACCATGTCGGTCCGCCAGGCGCCGATGTTGGCGACCGGCGCGAGGTTGCCGATGGCGCAGTCCTCGGACAGCCGGGCGATGGTCTCGTGCATACCCTGCTGGCGCTCCTCGGGCGTCTCCGCCGTCGTCTGTTCGAGGAGCAGCCGAGTGTACTCACAGTCCGCGTAGTTGGAGTAGTTGCTCTGCCCGTTGGCCCCGGCCCAGTCCAGCCGCATGTTGTTCAGCAGTTCCTGGGGGTCGAGGCGGTCGGCCGCGGGCACCCACCAAGTGAAGGAGATGTTGTTCTGGCGGTTGGAGTCGTTCGCCATCTGTGAGAGCTGTGTCGTGATGCTCACCGGGACGATCTCCATCCCGACGCCGAGTTCTTCCGCGCCGCTGGAGATGATCGGCGCCATCTGCTCCTGGGTGGTCGTGAAGCCGCCGTAGTCCGACCAGTACTCCATCTGGAGCGTCGAGACGCGTTCGCCGAGTTCACCGCCGGAGCCGCCACCGCCATCGCCACCCCCGCCGCCGTCGCCACCGCCACCGCCACCGCCGGATTGCCCACCACACCCGGCGAGCCCGGCCGCACCCGCAACGCCGATTGCTTTCAGCACAGAACGGCGGTCGAGACCGCCACCGTCCGAGTCGTTATCGCATGACATACACCCAAGAAGCAAACCGGACATGGATAAACTTACCGACCGAAAGAGTCGGGACTATTCAAATAATAATGCGCAATTGGCTGTCAAAGCCGCGGGAAGGCTCAGTCCTCGACGCGGATGCGGGGGTCGATCACCCCGTACAGCAGGTCGATCAGGAAGTTCGAGATGATGACGAAGGCCGCGACCACGAAGAACACGAACTGAACGACCGGATAGTCACGGCCGAGGACGGCTTCGACGAGCGTGAAGCCGATGCCCGGCCAGTTGAACACGGTTTCGACCAGCACGAGGCCGCCGAGCGCCCGCGCCAGCGAGACGGGGTAGATGGTGATCACCGGCAGGCTGGCGTGTTTGGCGACGTGGCGGAGGCGCTTGCCGGTCGGCAGCCCGGTCAGGCGGTGATACTCCGTGTAGTCCTGTCCCATCACTTCGACGACGCTCGTCCGCATGATCAGCGAGGGGATGAACAGATACCGACAGACCACCGCCACGAAGGGCAGCACGTAGTGAATCCCGAAGTCGGGCGTGACGTACGGTCCCCACCACGTTCCGGCATCGCTGCCGCCGGCCGACAGCATCCCGGACGTCGGGAACAGGTTGAGCCAGCTCGCGAACACGACGATCAGGACGATGGAGATGAAGAAGGCCGGGAAAGACCCCGCGCCGATGACGGGGATGAGGCCGAGCTTCTCGAGCCGGCTCCCTCGCTTGCTCCCCGCTATCGTGCCGATGAGGGCCCCGAGGATGTAGGTGAACGTCATCGCGGGAGCGACGAGGATGAACGTGTTGAAGATGCGCATCTTGACGAACTCCCAGACGGGGACGCGGTAGACCGGCGACTCGCCGAGGCTACCCTGGGCGAGGTTGGAGATGTACCGCCAGTACTGGACGTAGAGCGGCTGGTCGAGGCCCCACTTCGCGCGCAACGCTGCGAGCGCTTCCTGGTTGGCGCCCGCGACCGCCATCTGGGCGGTGAAGTCGCCGGGCATCGACCGGAACATCACGAAGAGGGCGGTGAGCACCAGCCACAGCGTGAACACCGTCTGGATGCTCCGGACGAGGACGTACCGCTTCATCGACGACACGGGTGGCTCACCTCCGGGTTCGAAAGGCGGGCGCCGTCGGCAGCGGCCCGTCCGTTCGGTGCGCTCCGTGGCCGTAGCCGGGAGCTGACGATCACTGCCGTTCGGGATCGGAAGTCAGTCTGTCGTGATTGCATGGTCCTCGGTGACCTGTCGGTCGTGGTCGTAGTACTGGTGGCAGGCGACGTGCCAGTCGGCCTCGGCTTCGATGGATCGCGGGGTGATCTCGCAGACGCTCTCGAAGCGCTCGCGGAGGGTCTCGATGGCCGTCTCGTGGTCCCCGCCCGCGATGGCCGCGAGCGCCGAGTCGAGCGTCGCGGCGTTCTCGCCCGACAGCTCCGTCGAGAAGTAGTCGTTGTGGATGGCGGCGGCGAACGCGTCCCGGTCTCCCGGGTCGTCGAGACTCTCCCGAATCCGGTCGAGCGGGAGTTCGTCGCGTTCGAGCGCCTCGCGGAAGGCCATCACCTCCCGATACGCCGCCTGATCGACCGCCAGGTCGTCCGGGGGGATCACCTTCGGACACCGGTCGCGGAACCGACAGCCCTCGCCCAGGTCGATCGGATCGCGCGGCGCCCCGGACATCTCCGTCCGCGGGCGGTCGTAGTGGGGGTCGGGAACCGGAATCGCCGAGACGAGCGCCTCCGTGTACGGGTGTTTGGGGTCGTCGAGGAGTCGCTCCGTCGCCGCCGACTCGACGATCCGACCCAGATACATCACGTTCACCACCTCCGAGATGTACGACACCGTCGAGAGGTCGTGTGAGATGTAGATCATCGAGGCGTCGTAGTCGTCGATGAGTCCCTTGAGCATCCGGAGGACCGACGCCTGCGTCGACACGTCGAGCATCGACACCGGCTCGTCGGCGAGGATGACGTCCGGTTCCAGCACCAGCGCCCGGCCGATGGCGACGCGCTGTTTCTCGCCGCCGCTCAGGTTCATCGGCTTGCGTTTCAGGTACTTCTCCGGCGGCCGGAGTTCGACGTCTTCGAGCACCTGTCGCACCCGCTCGTCGCGGTTGCCCACGCCGTGGATTTCGAGCGGCTCCTTCAGCGACTCCTCGACGGTCATCTTCGGGTCCAGCGAGTTGAACGGGTCCTGGAAGATCACCTGCACGTTGCTCCGGTACTCCTTCCAGTCGGCGCTGTCGAACGACGACATCGGCGTCCCCTTGTACACCACGTCGCCGCCGGTGATGTCGTGGAGGCCGATGAGCGTCAGGAGTAGCGTCGTCTTCCCGCAGCCACTCTCGCCGATGACGGCGATGGAGTCGTTGCGTTCGAGCGTAAAGGAGACGCCGTCGACGGCCTGAATCTTCGACGGATCGCGGCGCATGAGCAGGTCGAAGACGTTCGAACTCTCCTCGAAATGTTTCTCCAGCCCGTCGATTTCGAGCAGGGGAGCGTCGCCCATCTCAGTCGTCCCCCTGTCCCGGCGCGGCCGGATCGGTCGCCCCGTGCGTCTCGTACAGTTCGTACGCCTCGTCGGCGCGGACACACGACGCGGCGTGGGTGGCGTCGTCGTCGCCGACGGGGTCGAGCGGCGGCGCGCTCTCGCGACACTCCGCTTCGGCCCACGGACACCGGTCGGCGAAGCTACACGCCGACACCTCGCCGATCAGTTCGGGCGGGTAGCCGTCGATCACCTCCAGTTCCCGTTCCGGCTCGCGGATGTCCGGGAACGCCTCCTTGAACATGAACGCGTAGGGGTGGCGCGGGTTGTCGTGGACCGCCTCCGTCGAGCCACGCTCGGCGATCTGACTGGCGTGCATGATCGCCACGCTGTCACAGGACTCGAAGATCACGCTGATGTCGTGGGTGATGAGCAGGAGGCTCGTCTCGGCGTCGTCTTTCATCCGGTCGAGATACTTGAAGATCTGGTCCTGCATGATCACGTCGAGGGCCGTCGTCGGCTCGTCGGCGATGACGAGGCTGGGTTCGAGAAACAGCGCGAGCGCGATGATCGCCCGCTGTTGCATCCCGCCGGAGAACTGGTGTGGGTAGTCGTCGATCCGGCTCTCCTGAAGCCCGACCACGTCGAACATCTCTTTCAGCCTCTCGCGGATCTCCGCGTTCGAGAGGTCGGTGTGGACGCGCCCGATTTCGGCCGCCTGCTCGCTCACCCGCTGGAGCGGGTCGAGGCTGTTCATCGAGCTCTGAGGGATCCAGGAGATCTCCTTCCACCGGAGCTGCTTGTTGAGCTGTTTCTCGGTGAAATCCTGAATCTCCTCGCCGCGGTACCGGATCGTCCCGCCGTCGACGCGGCCGTTGTCGTCGAGGCCCCCGATGATCGCCTTGGCGGTGGTGCTCTTACCGGAGCCGGACTCGCCGGCGAGACCGAAGAACTCGCCGTCGTCGATGCTGAAGGAGGCGCCCGACACCGCGGTGAGGTCGCCGCCGTCCGTCTCGTACCGGATCGTGAGGTCGTCGACCTCGAGTAGCGGTTCGGTCATATCAGGCGGCCACCGTATCCGCTTCGACCGACTCGCCGTCGGCCGTGATGAGGTCCTCGTACCCGCGTCCGAACATGAACGTCGAGAGCACGGTGATGCCGATCAGGAGGCCGGGCGTGAGCGACCACCACCACGCCTCGGACATGTACCCGGAGTTGAAGGCGTTCCGAATCATGACGCCCCACGACGGGGTAAAGGGCGACGCGACCCCGAGGAAAGTCAGGCTCGCCTGGAGCATGATGGCGTAGCCGACGCCGAGCGCCAGGAAGAAGATGGCCATCGGGGCCACGTTCGGGAGGATATGCTTGATGATGATGCGCCGCCGGCTGGCGCCCGTCGCCCTGGCGACCTTGACGAACGGGTACTGCTTGATCTGCAGGGTCTGGGCGCGTATCACCCGGGCGCCACCGCGCCACAGGATCAACCCGATGACGAGGATCGAGGAGATGAACCCGACCCCGAGGAACGTGATCATCACGATGCCGAAGGGGATGAGCGGGACGCCGTACGCGAAGTCGGTAAAGCGCATCAGGATCGTCTCCGTGCGGCCGCCGACGTACCCCGCGGTTATGCCGATGGTCGTCCCGATGGTGAGTATCAGTCCCCCGCCGAGGACGCCCGTGATCACGGTCGGCCGGGCGCCGACCAACAGGCGGGAGAGCACGTCGTAGCCGGCGAAGGTCGTCCCGAGCGGATGGTCGAGCGAGGGCGGCGCGGCGCTCAACACCTCGCCGGTCTCGTCGTCGTACTGTGTCTCCTCGATATCGTACGGGGCGATGGCGGGGCCGACGAGGCCGAGGACCGCGATGCCGACGAGGATCCAGAAGTAGACGGCGGTCGTCCGGTCGTTGAGCATCAACCGGAGGCCGCCGACGAAGTTGCGGACGATGTGGTTGCTGGTGAGGGCATCCACCGGCGTCGCGCTGGTCGAAGAGATCAGGTCACGTATTGACATACCCGACCTAATTCCAACGGGAGAGAAAAGTGTTGTCCTTGGTCCCAGAGCCCCACCGAAGACTGTGTTCGAACAGTTGTGTCGGTGTTGCCCGAACATGTCGAAACCGCGGGGCGGAGGGGGGTTCGTCCCCCGTTGTCGTCGCCGACTTCGACGCGTTCAGCGACACCGGCGCGGTCGGTGCGCCGGAGTTGACGACCGCAGAGAAGGGCGGGCGGTTCTTCGAGGTGTTCGTCGACGCGGTCGGCGCGGTGCTCGAACGGCTCCACGAGCGGGGAGGGGAAGCCCGCCTCGCGAAACCGATTTGTCGGCCGGCGCCGACCGGTGGGTATGGACGGGAGCGAGGAACCGCTCGCCGACCGCGAGTGGCGGCTGATCCGCGAGGAGGCGTGGTCGGGGGCGATGAACATGGCGCTCGACGAGGTGGCGGCCGAGACGGCCGCCGCGGGCGGTCCCCGAACCCTCCGGGTGTACCGCTGGGAGCCGAGCACCCTCTCGCTCGGCTATCGCCAGGACCCGGATACCGTCGACTGGGACTACTGCGAGCGCGAAGGGATCGGCGTCACGCGCCGCCCGACCGGCGGCGGCGGCATCTACCACGACAGCCGCGGCGACATCTCCTACACGGTCGTGGCGCCCGCCGACGAACTCCCCGGCGACCTCGTGGAGTCCTACCACCTCCTCTGTGTCCCGATCCTCGACGCCTTCGAGCGCATGGGCGTCCCCGCCCGTTTCGCGGAGACGGAACGCCCGGCCGCCCACCAGCCCGCGTGTTACCTGCGCGAACTCCACCCCGCACACGACGTGGTCGTGGCGACGGCGGGGACGGAGCGCAAGGTGAGCGGCAACGCCCAGCACCGCCGGACCGACGCCGTCGTGCAACACGGCTCGCTCACGTACGCGGTCCGGCCCGAACGACACCTCGCCGTCTTCGCCGACGCGGGCGTGACGCCGGCGGCGTTCCGGGAGCGCGTGACGGGCGTCGCGGACCACGCCGACGTGAGTCGGTCGGACGGGGTCGAGCGGTTGGAGGCGGCGCTTGCGGACTGGGCGGACGCCACGGAGGGCGCCTGGACCGACGACGAACTCGAACGGGCACGCGAACTGGCGGAGGAGAAGTACGCGAGCGACGGGTGGACGCGCCGGCGGCCGGGCCGGCGTTAGAAACCGAACGTCTCGGGGTCGGCCACGTCGAGTTCCTCGACGATGGCGTCGTGAATCTCGCTCACCGGCGGCGTATCGCGGGTCGGATCGAGCCAGTGCTCCCCGAGCCATCGGTAGCGGACGGTGCGGTCCGAATCGATCAGGAAACACGACCGGTGCGACCGCCGCGTGATCCCCAGGGTGCGGTACGTAACGCCGAAGGCGTCCGAGACGGCGAGGTCCGGGTCGGCGTAGAGCGGGAAGCTCAGATCGAGGTAGTCGATGAAACGTCGGTGGAGGCCGGCGCTGGACTTGCTACAACCGACGACCTTGAGATGGTCGCCGCTCGCGAACCAGTCGAAGTCCCGGAACGAACACCACTCCTCGATGCAGTCGGGGCTGAAATCGAGCGTGTAGAAGCTGAGCAACACGGGACGCTCCGTGACCAGCTCACTCAGCGCCACGTCGGTCACCGTACCGTCCGGGCGGACGAGCGTGGCCGACACGTCCACAACCGTCTCGCCAACTGCGATCGGACCGTCCATACCGGGGCATCAGTCGGAGTCGACAAAACCGTTGGCTTCGGCGCCGACGGATCCGAAGCGCCTTTGCGCGCTCGAATCCAGGGACCGGTATGCGAGTCGGAGCACACGTATCCGTCGCCGGCGGCGTCGACAACGCGGTCGACAATCAGCGCGACGTTGGCGGGAACTGCGGACAGATCTTCACCCACTCCCCGCAGGTCTGGCAGGACCCGAACGTCGGCGACGACGAAGCCGCGGCGTTCCGGGAGGGCACCGCCCAGCATCTGGACGGCCCGTGGGTCATCCACTCCTCCTACCTCGTCAATCTCTGTACGCCCAAGGACGACCTGCGTGCGAAGTCGATCGACAGCATGCAGCGCGAGGTGGACGCCGCGGACGGACTCGGCATCGAGTACGTCAACGTCCATCTCGGTGCGCACACGGGCGCGGGCGTCGACGGCGGCCTCGACAACGCCGTGAGCGCCCTCGACGAACTCGACGTGCCGGCTGACGTGACGGTCCTCGTCGAGAGCGACGCGGGCAGCGGGACGAAACTCGGCGGCGACTTCGAGCATCTGGCGACGGTCCTCGACGAGTCGAGTCACGACCTGGGCGTCTGTCTCGACACCGCCCACGCCTTCGCCGCCGGCTACGACCTCTCGACGCCCGCCGGCGTCGACGGGACGGTCGACGAGTTCGACGACGTGATCGGCCTCGACAGCCTGCACTGCATCCACCTCAACGACTCGAAACACGCCTGCGGGACGAACAAGGACGAACACGCCCACATCGGCGACGGGGAGATCGGCGTCGACGGCATGCGTCGAATCGTCACCCATCCCGACCTGCGCGAGCGGCCGTTCGTGCTGGAGACGCCGACCGAGGATGGCAGGAGTTTCGCGTGGAACATCGACCGCGTCCACGACCTGGCTGCGGAGTGATACGGTTCATCGGACGTCGTTACCGGTGGGTCGCCGAGACGGTCCGGCGACCTCCCGGTAAACGGGTACGATAATCCGGAGAGGGCCGCGGCGCTTTTCCGACGACCCGCCGTAGCGAGGTCGAATGAGCGACGGATTCACGAGACGCGACGCGCTCGCCGTCGGCGCCGGCGCACTCGGCGTTGGCGTCGCCGGCACCGGACTGGGCCGCGGCCAGCCGGCGAGAACCGTGACGGTCGCCACGCGCAACTGCTATCTCGGCGCTAACCTCTTTCGCCTCCTAGCTGCCGCGACGGAGGGGAGCGATGCGGTTCGAGCCGCCGTGAGCGACCTCGTTCGGACGGTCGACCGGAGCCACGTCCCCGAGCGCATGGCCGCCGTCGCGGCCGAACTCGACCGGACCGAACCGGACGTGGTCGGGCTGCAAGAGGTGGCGCTGATCCGGACGGGCGAGCCGACGGCCGGGGCGACGCCGACGGCGACGGACGTTCGCTACGACTTCCGGGAGGAGCTGGTGACGGCGTTCTCCGAGCGTGACCTCCCGTACCGCGTCGTCGCCGCGGTGACGACCACCGACTTCCAGCTCCCGGCGAGGGTCGACGGCGAACGCCGCGCCGTCCGCCTGACCGACCGCGCGCTGTTGCTCGCCCACGAGTCGGTGGCGACCGAGAACGTCAGGACGGGGCGCTTCGACGCCGCCGTCTCGCTGTCCGACGGCGAGCGGTCGATCACGGTCGAGCGCGGCTACCTGCTCGCCGACGCGACGGTCGGCGGGACGCGGCTGACCGTCTGTAATACACACCTCGAATCGGCGTCGGCGGGGACCCGACTGGAGCAGGCGACGGCACTGGAGGCGTTGCTCGCCGACCGGGGGGAGCCGGTCGTCATCGTCGGCGACCTCAACAGCGGTCCCGGCGGCTCGCGCGGCGCCTACGACCGGCTCACCGAGAGCTTTCGCGACGCGGCCGACGGCGCCGGGAACACCTGCTGTCACGCCGCGGGGCTCCGCAACGACGAGGTGTCGCTCTCGGCGCGGATCGATCACGTCCTCGTCCGGGGTGCCCTGGGGGCGACCGACGTGACACGCGTGGGCGCCGATCCGGCGACCCGGATCGCGGCCGACGGCGACCGGCTCTGGCCGTCGGATCACGCGGGCGTGGTGG
>ERZ1034486.406-NODE-406-length-11007-cov-6.605278_pt1 | contig 11007 bp, 10 predicted proteins | sample MGYA00520683_ERZ1034486 | MGnify/ENA primary metagenome ERZ1034486 (study PRJEB33760, sample SAMEA4777685) | hypersaline lake metagenome | biome: hypersaline environment; feature: brines | place: Spain | collected 2012-08 | depth 0 m ...
TCAGCCGCCCAACGAAACAGATAATATCGGATTCAGCCCAAGCTACGTTCGAAAGAACCCCTTTCGAACCGCTGGCAGTGGGTTCCGGACAGAACGTAACTCTGACTCCCAGTATGGGATAAGAGTAACGGCGGCTTGGCCCTGCCAGGAGTCTGGTCATGCGACCAGGCTGCGAACCTGAAACTCCCACCCAAGCGGTGCCGTGCCGTGGGAATCCCACCCGACGGGGTGGGAGGAGGTCAAGTTCTGTTGAAAACTCGTGGGACACTCGACTGTCGTCTCTCAGTGCGATTTTGCAACTGTGGTTCCTCCCAGTATTCTCTCCTGTACCACTCAGTGTCGAGGTGTCTCGACCGAACGGGACGTGACAGACACCCAGAGAGGCCACACTTTTTTCCGGCGGCCACACAGTGAGTGTGCCGACAGGCGCACGACCAAGTCGACCCGTTCCTTTTAGCCCGACGCGCACCAGAGTGTGTACGATGAGTCAGGTGGAGCGCCAGGAACTCGAACAGTTCCGCGGCTTCTACAGACGCTACTACGAGGACGACATCGCCCAACTCGCCCAGCGGTACCCCAACGAGCGACGGTCGTTGTACGTCTCCTACGACGATCTCTACCGGTTCGACGCCGACCTCGCGGAGCGGTACCTCAACAAGCCCGAGGACATACGCGAGATCGCCGAGGAGGCGCTCCGGACGTACGATCTCCCGGCGGACGTGTCCCTCGGGCAGGCACACGTCCGCCTCGAAGGGCTCCCTGCGGGCAACACGATCGACATCCGGAACATCCGGGTCGTCGACGACCACATCGGCTCGTTGGTCGCCGTCCAGGGGATCGTCCGGAAGGCGACAGACGTGCGCCCGAAGATCGTCGAGGCGGCCTTCGAGTGCCAGCGCTGTGGGACGATGACGTACATCCCCCAGTCGGACGCCGGCTTCCAGGAGCCACACGAGTGTCAGGGGTGTGAACGCCAGGGGCCGTTCCGGATCAACCACGACCAGTCGGAGTTCGTCGACGCCCAGACGATCCGGGTCCAGGAGTCACCCGAGGGGCTCCGGGGCGGGGAGACGCCACAGGCGATCGACGTCTACCTGGAAGACGACGTGTGTGGGCAGGTCACGCCCGGCGACCACGTCAGCGTTGCGGGCGTGCTCCACATCGAACAACAGACCTCCGGCAACGAGAAGACCGCGTTGTTCGATCTGTACATGGACGGGGTGACCGTCACCATCGAAGACGAGGAGTTCGAGGACATGGACATCTCCGACGAGGACGTGACGGAGATTCTCGAACTCGCCGACAACCCGGACATCTACCAGAAGATGATCGACTCCGTCGCCCCGTCGATCTACGGCTACGAACAGGAGAAACAGGCGATGATCCTCCAACTGTTCGGCGGTGTCACCAAACACCTCCCGGACGAGTCTCGGATTCGTGGCGACTTACACATATTATTAATTGGAGATCCTGGTACAGGAAAGTCCCAGCTACTTTCGTACACCCAGAACATCGCACCCCGGTCCGTGTACACCTCCGGGAAGGGGTCGTCGGCCGCGGGGTTGTGTGTCACCGGAGACACCCTCGTCCACACGACCGACGGGATCAGGCGAATCGAAGACATCGTTACACCCGATATTCCGGAGTCGGTGGAGACGGAGACTGCGGTCGAACGAGAGCACGACCTCTACACGTACGACGAAGCGACCGGTGAGACGACGGTCGCATCTACGTCACACGTCTGGCGGATGCCACCGAAGCCGTGTCGGCGAATCGAGACGGCCAGCGGGATAGAATTAGAGACATCACAGAACACACCAGTTCTGACGTGTGGCGACGACGGACCCGAGTGGACACCGATCTCCGAGGTCGAAGCGGGGGATCACGTCGCGGCGCCGAAGTTCGATGAGATCGAGCGATCGTCGCCTCCTGTCGACGAGTACGTGGAGTATACGAACGAGAAACTCGACCTGACCGACGACTCCGTAGAGTGTCTCCGAGATGCGTTGACCGAGCAGTTCGGGACGCTCCGAGACGCGGCGGCAGCACTGGATTTCTCCGAAGACTTCGTCTACGATACCCTGTCGAACAGACACGTTCCGGTCGAGCATCTCGACCGAATCGTCGCGGAGACGAGCGCAGACTGGGACGACATCGAGGTCAAGCGAGCGATGCTCCGCCACGGGGACAGCGTAGAGATTCCGACGGAGTTCGGAGCCGATCTGATGTACCTCCTCGGCCTGACGTTCGGAGACGGAGACATCGCTCTGTCGCGACGAGGGGAGAACAGAGGAATGATCCGTATCTCGAACGGTGACGAAGTATTGCTACAGCGTGCTGTCGAGTCGATACAATCTGTCTTCGGGAAACGCGTCGAGATCGAACGGCAGGAGGAAAGAGTGCCGTGCGTACGGCTCCACAGTGCGACAGTCGCTCGACTGTTCGACAACGTCGGGATGACGACACCGAAGGAGAACCTGGCCCTCGACAGTCAGTTGACGACGGCCGAGCACGCCGACGCCTTCCTCCGCGGGCTGATGGACGCCGACGGATCGGTCTCCGAACGGGACGGCGGTGGATCGAGCATCCACTTCTCTACGATCAGCGAGGAACTTGCGCGCCAGGTGCGTGTGATGTTACAGACGTACGGTGTACAGGCGCGGGTTCGTGAACGAGACCGTCGGGGGGAGTTTGCGATGGTGGATGGACAGACGATCGAGTCGAATCACGTCCAGTACCACGTCGAGGTGTACGGAAGTGACATCGAGTGCTACGCGGAGGCTATCGGATTCGAGTCAGAGGCGAAGCGTGCTGCACTCGAACGCGTCGCGCAAGGGGTTACTGACCGAGGTGACCGGCTCCCGATCGGAAGCCAGCTCGCGGCGGCCGACGTGCCAGTTGCCGGATCGTACCACAACGTCGTCGTGCGTGGGGACGACCCTGGCCGTGGACGTGCTGTCGCCATGCAACAGGATCTCGATCTCGGTGAGGCAGAGCAACTGGTCGAATCTGTCACTGACTCCGACCTACGGTGGCAGGAAGTCGTCGCTGCCGTCGATACCGGCGAGAAGGAGTTGTACGATCTGACTGTCCCGGAGACGAACAACTTCGTCGCCAACGGTGTCGTGACACACAACACCGCAGCAGCGGTCCGCGACGACTTCGGCGACGGCCAACAGTGGACGTTGGAGGCCGGAGCGTTGGTGCTCGCGGACAAGGGTGTCGCGGCCATCGACGAGTTAGATAAAATGGCTGAGGACGATAGATCAGCCATGCACGAAGCATTAGAACAACAGTCAATTAGTATAAGTAAAGCTGGAATAAACGCCACACTCAAATCACGGTGTTCGTTGCTGGGTGCGGCGAACCCCAAGTACGGGCGGTTCGACCAGTACGAGCCGATCGGCGAGCAGATCGATCTCGAACCCACGTTGATCTCCCGGTTCGACCTGATCTTCACCGTGACAGACCAGCCGGACCCGGACCACGACGCGCGGCTGGCAGACCACATCCTCACGACGAACTACGCGGGGGAGCTGAACACCCAGCAGACGGAGATGACGAACAGCGAGGTGACCCGCCAACAGGTGGAGAACGTCCAAGAGGAGGTCGCGCCGGTCGTCGACGCGGAACTGCTCCGGAAGTACGTCGCCTACTCGAAGCGGACCTGCTACCCGCGGATGACGGACGCGGCCCGCGACGCGATCCAGGAGTTCTACGTTGACCTCCGGTCGAAGGGGGCAGACGAGGACGCCCCGGTGCCGGTGACCGCCCGGAAGCTGGAGGCGACCGTCCGGCTCGCGGAGGCGTCCGCCCGCGTCCGATTGGCCGACGAGGTGACCGCCGAGGACGCCGAGCGCGTGATCGACATCGTCCGGTCGTGTCTCCAAGACATCGGTGTCGACCCCGAGACCGGGGAGTTCGACGCGGACGTGGTGGAGACGGGTACCTCGAAGTCGCAACGCGACCGGATCAAAGGGATCAAAGATCTCCTTCGGGAGGTGGACGAGGAGTACGAGGACGAACCCGGCGCCCCTCGCGAACGGGTGATGGAACGCGCCGACGAGGTCGGGATGGAGGCGTCGAAGGTCGAAGACGAGTTGGAGAAGCTGAAGACCCGTGGCGACGTCTACCTCCCGGACGGGGACCACATCAAACTCGTCTGAGGGCTCTCACCCGAGGACCCACTCCGAGCGTCGTGTGTCGGCGGAGTAACACTTTCTCGCGTAGCTAGTGCAGTTTATGTTTCTCTCACTAGAAGACGAGGTGTGTTACTCGTTGCGACCCACTCTGCAGACGCGCGGACGACACTACGGAACGTCTGTCGGGCCCACGAGGAAACCGTCCACAGGCGGTTCGGACGGGCGGCACTCCTCGCGGAGACCCAGTTTGGCGCGTTTCTCGCCTGTCGCCTCCGGCAGAAACACGGCACCGCCGTCCAGGTCGAACGGACGGAGCCGTTTCTGGCCCGCGTCGCGGCACCGACGGCCCGTGAGGCGGCTGTCGCCTACGAACGCCGCGACGAGCCGGCGACACCGTACCGGGCGTTCGCGGCGAACCGTGAGCTTCCGACGCCGGCGGAGCTACGCGACGAGCGGCTGTGAGCCACCACGCCGACTCGCTGTCGGTGATCGTTGACGACGGCCGGCTGACGGTGTCAATCGCCGACGATACTCTGACCGGTCGGGTCGTTGACCTCCGCGAACACACGGCGTGTCCGTCGCTGACGGCGCTCGCGGACCGACTCCCCCGCGGGGCCGACTGGCGCGACCGCCCGGAGTTCGACGCCGACCGCTCGTTCGCGACGGTGACGCCAGACCCACCACCGGCCCACCGGCTCGCGGCCGTCGCGGCACGCTCTCGGGGCGTGACGACACCAGTCGACGACGCACTGGCCGCCGCGGCCACAGCCGACGATCTGGTCACCGACGCCACAGAGCCCCCCGACCTCGCGACGGCACGTGAACGGGTCGTCACGACGGGTAACGCGGTCGAACGACTGCGCGAACGGGTTTCGACGCTCCGCGGGCGGCTCCAGGCCGCCCGAGAGACCGACGGTGACCCGACCGATGTCCAGAGCGAACTCGACACGGCGATGCGAGCACTGACCGAGGCGGAGACGGACGAACTGGCGGCGAAACAACGACTCACCCGAGCACGGAAACGTGCCCGCGCTCACCGGGATGCCCACGAGCGCCGACTCCGCCGGCACGACGCCCGCCGGAACCGTGCCCGCGAGGCGCGCGCACACCTCGCGGCGGCCGTCGCCGACCGACTCGCGACGGCGACTGAACGGGTCACCGACACCACCGACCGCGGGCGGGCAACGTTCGACCCCGACACGGTGACGGGCGACCCAGTGACGTTTCATCTCGCGGCGCTCGTCGTCGCCGAGACGGCGGAACCGGTTGTCGTCGGTGTCGCCGACCTCGGCGACCTGTCGGCGCTGGCGGAACTGCTCGCTGTGCCAGTGATCGCCTGTCGCCCGCCGGCGTGACGAGTCGCGTCGGTCGGAGCGTGTGTTGACCGTCCAGCCGGTCGCCCCCCGCCCCGTCCCGTTCTTTTTCACCGGTGACGCGGCCAGACACCGCGTGTCACAGAACCCAGACGCGACCGACACGTCCGGAACGACGGACGGTCACGATCCGACGAGGACGGTGAGCGACCCGGTCGACGATCACGACCCAGTCGACAACCACGACTCGGCCGACGATCACGACCCGGTCGACACAGACGACGGCCGTCCGGCGCCGGTGACAGTCGACGCCGACGCCACACGTCTCGGTCGGGTCGTGCTCGTCACCTGTCGACTCCACAACCGGACGACAGCGCCGCGTGCGATCACACTCCGAGACGAACTCCCGGGTCCGACACTGCCGCCGCGCCGCAGCGGCGTCCCCGAGCGCGGGTGGAGCGGTGACACGTACACGACCGTGTTGCCGCCGGCCGCGACCCAGGCGGTCGGGTACGCCAGCCCGAGAGACGGCTCACTCGCCGACGAGCGGCTTCCGGAGCCGCCGGCCACAGTCGTCGCTGTCGACGACCCGTCGGCCGCAGACACCGGTGACCGTGTGGCCCACGCCCGCCGTGAACTGGCAGCGTGGGCACCCCCCGACGACATCCTCCCCCGACGTGTCGTTGCCGACGGCGGGACGCCCGACGACGGTGAGGCAGGCACCGACACTGAGACCGTCGCCGGCGACTCCGTCGGCAACGGGACGGCACCCCCACCTGACCCAACTGGCGGTGGCACAGACCCGGAGTCGTTCGCCGACGGAACGGTGCCGACGGTCGTTGCGGCGTATCTCGACGCTGCGGCCGAACGGATCGACCGCGCGGCGGCGACAGCCGACGGGGTCCAGGCGGCGACTGACGCGCTCCGTGACACCCACCACACTCCGGTCACGTTGGAACAGGCCGTCGCCCGCGACGAGGCGGCACTCCGCGCGCTGGCCGACCGGGCAGCGGCGCTGGCCGACCGTGCTGCCGCGGCGGACGTTCCGGTCGACAGTCTCCGGCGACTGTCGTGATCATCGCCGTCTGCGGTGGGAAAGGCGGTGTGGGGAAGTCGACGCTTGCGTACGAACTCGCCGGCACACTGGAGGCGGTTGCGGTCGACGCCGACCTCGGGATGGCGGACCTCCCACATGGTCGTGGGCCGGACCTCCACGACGTGCTCGCCGGACGTGCGGCGCCGCCCGCGGCCGTCCGAGGCGGGCCCGTGCCGGTGCTCGCCTGCGGGCGATCACTCGCCGGCGCCCGCGCGGCGGACCTCGGAGGACTCGGAGCGGCCGTCCGCGACGCCGCCGGCGGCCGGGACGCTGTCGTCGACTGCCCGACGGGACTGCGCGCGGACACGGGTGTCCCGTTGGCGGTCGCCGACGTGTGTCTGCTCGCTGTCTCGCCACGGCCGTGGGCGCTCGGTGACGCCCTCCGGACCCGGGCCGTCGCCCGCGATCTTGATGCGGATCTCGCCCGCGTGGCGCTCACCCAGAGCGAGACGGAGCCACCGACAGGGGTCGTTCGCAGGGCGCTGGCGACGCCCGTGACAGTCGTCCCCGAGTCGCCGTTGCTCGCGGCGACGCTTCGCAGTGACGAGCCGCTCCCGCCCGTCACGGCGCGTGCGCCGGAATCGGACGCCGCGACCGCCGTCAACGAACTCGCGGACGCCGTCCGTGCGTGTCGGCCGTACCACGCGGACATCGACTGACCCGAGTGACGCTCGACCCGCTCGTTTCGGTCACTCCAGATCGGTGTAGGTGTTTCTGATCGTCACCGCGGTAACATCGGCGACCCGAGCGACCGCCCGTTGTGTGCAGTCGACACCCTCGGCGATCGCGGCGGCGTAGACACACGCGGCGGCGACCCCTGCCGGGTTGCGGCCGGCGACCAGCCCACGCTCGTGTGCCTGTTCGACGTACTCGCGGGCGCGGCGCTCGACGGCTGTCTCGTACGCCAACTCCGAGACGAACCGTGGGACGTACTCGACGGGGTCGATCGGCCCGACCGGCAACCCCAACTCGCGGTTCATCGCGTCGAACGCCGCCGTCAGCTCCGCGCGGTCTGCCTTGGCTGCTGCGACGATCTCGTCGCGGGTGCGTGCGACCCCCGCGACCCGGCAGGCGACGTAGACGGTGGCGGCAGCGAACCCCTCCAGTGACCGCCCCTGGATCAGCCCGGCATCCTGCGACTCGGTGAACAACGAACAGGCGTGGTCGCGGACGCGGTCACCCAACGACTCGACGGAGACGAGCCGCCTGATCTCCGTGAAGGCGTACACCTGGTTCCGTTCGCGTTTCGTCGAGATCCGCGCCCGGGTGTGTTGCCGGCGGAGCCGCGCCCACTGCCGCCGCTTGCGCCCCGTCTCGCGGGTGTGGCCAATCTCCGTCGACAGCCCACGGTCGTGTCGCGACCGCGTCAGCGGCGCCCCCGTCCGCCGGGGGTCCGTCTCGTCGTCCGCGAAGTTGCGCCACTCCGGCCCGTGGTCGATCCGGTCGGCACGGACGACCAGTCCACACTCGCTACAGACGGTCTCGTCGCCTGATGCGGTCAGTCGTGCGTCACACTCCGGGCACGCGTCACAGGTCGTGCTCATACCTGGAACTTCGTCCCGATCGCTTACTTGAACCCCGGACGAGTCGACCGGTCTCGGCGCCACGAGAGCCGAGCCACCTACCGATAACCGGTCGGTGCCCGCCAGACGGACCAAACTGTGTTGCGTGACGAACCGACGTTTAAATTGGATGGCGCGACACCGGCCGTGTGACGTTATCAGACATCGCGGCGGGGATCGAGACCGTCGCCGAACAGGAGCGTCGTAGCGTGACCGCCGTCGACGCGACGGAGCGGTCACTGACAGAACGGTTCGCAGCGGCCGACACCGAACTCCCGTGTAGTCCGGAGTCGGCCGCGACAGTCGTCGAACGGTACGTCCGTGGCGAAGACACCGAGGCGGCCGCCACCGCCGCCGGCGTCGCGCCGATCACGGCCGCGAAGGTGCTCCACCGCACCGGCGCGGCGGACATCTCCCCGCTGTCACCGGCGGGACGCACAGCCGTCCGGGAGTGGCTCGCCGGCAAACGCTCGCGAGCCGACGTGTTAGCCGTCACGGACTGTTCGCAGGCGGCGTTCGTGCTCGGGGCGTACGTCGAGAAACACGACCGCGACCCGGAACTGACCGCAGCCGTCGAGGCGGTGCTCACGCCGTCCGGCGACACCAGCGTCCGCAAACGTGACCGACTCGCCGAGACGATGAGCGCACCCGAAGACCTCCGCTGACCCTCTCGCTCACCGCGTTCTGCCGGCCCTGTCCCCGTTCTCCCGTCTCAGTCGTCGGTGGCGGCCGGTTTCTCCTCCCGGCTGTCGTTATCTGTGTCACCGCCCGAGACGACCGACGAGACGGAGTCGTCGACCCGGCGCCGGACGCGGTCGACCGGGCCGGCGTCGTCGACTGTCACCGAGAGCGTCGTGTCGACGACAGTCGCTGTCGCCGCCACCAGCCGCCGAGCGGTTTCGTCGTCACCCAACGCCGCCGGTGGTGCCGTGACACGCCGACCGAGGGACGGGTGTGTCGCGTCGCTCGCCGGGATCTCGCCACCGGTCGCGACCACACAGTCGACGCCGGTGTCGAGATCCGCCAGCGTGTCGACCGTCCGGCGGAGCGCGTCGGCCCCCCGGTCGTCGGCCGTCGTGACGGCCACGACACGGTCGGCAGCGGTGACGGCGGCGACGTGTTGGTTCGCCGCGACCGGCGGCACGTCGACGAGCACGTGGTCGGCGTCGGCCGTCTCACTCACCTCGTTCAGCCGCCGCGCCGCGCTTGTCGTCTTCGCCCGCGCGACCCGTTCGAAGGGGGCGTGTGCTGGCGTGACAGCGACTGCACCCGGCGTCGACAGCCCCAGTTCGTAGCTCGCCGCGGCCTCGGCGGCGTCGTCGGCACAGACGGCGGTCACGTCCGTGTCGATTCGCCCGTCGAGGAACCGTGCCAACCCCTGTGTGGCGTAGGCCGCATCGAGCACGCGAACCCGCCGGCCGTCCCGAGCCAACGCCGCCGCGGTCTCGACGACTGTTCGTGTGGTCCCGACACCGCCGGCTGTGCCGACGAACGTGACGTGTCGTGTCACGGGGACGGTGGTCCCGTTCTCGGTCATAAGGGTTCGGCCGCGGCTCCGCCGGGTGGCTACTCGTCGTTGCTCGCGCCGCCGATCTCGCTCGCGATCTCGTCGAGCTTCGCGTCCGACAGCTCCGGCCGGGAACCGGCGGCGACATGGATCGACCCGCCGCCGTCGCCCGCGAACCGTGGAATGACGTGGGCGTGGGTGTGTGGCACCTCCTGGCCCGCTACGCTCCCGTCGTTCACACCGACCGTCGCGCCGTCGGCGTCGACGGCCGCCTCCACTGCCGGCGCCAACCCGTGGACCAGGCTGAAGACCGCCTGCGTCTCCTCGCTCGTCGCGTCTGCGAGCCGTTCGCGGTGGTTCCGCGGGACGACCAGCGTGTGACCCGGCGCCATCGGGTTGGCGTCTAGGAAGGCGACGGCGTGGTCGTTCTCCCCGACGATCCGCCCGGGGATCTCTCCGGCGACGATCCCGCAGAAGGGACAGTCACTGCTCATACACGGGTGGTGTGGCGGCGACGGCTTCAATCCACGGGGGAGTCGTCGACTTGTACGTCTCTCCTACCGCGCTCCGCAGCCGTTCTCGCCGCCGCTCTCGATGGCCGCCCGCAGTCGGTCGCGGTACGCCGCCGCTGACGGCTCCAGCCGGGAGAGCCACACCTCGCGGTAGCTGGGGTGGAGCGCCGGCACGACCCGCACACCCAGCGTCGGCGCCTCGAACGACTCGCCGACCATGTCGAGGAAGCTGTCGACGGTGTGGTCGGTCACCGCGAGCACAGCCTCTGTCGCGTGCCGGCCGGTCGTCAACACCGTCTCGGGGTCGACGACATCCAGTTCCGTCAGGAGGTGGTCACGACAGGTGGTGCGTTCTGCGGTTGTCGGCTCGCGGTTCGTCGGCTCATCGCCTGCGAGGCCGGTGACCGTGCTGTTCTCGACTGTCACTCCCTCGGCCGGGAAGCAGTTCACCGCATTGGTGTAGTAGGCGTCGTCCGCGTACCCCAACTGGGCGACGGTCTCGCGTACCCGCCGCCCGGAGTGGCGCGAGGTGTACGCCAACCCGGTGTGGTTGCCGCCGGCCCACGGGTCGGGGTCGTCGGTCGTTTCACTCTCCTCGTCCGGCGGGTCGCCCGCCGCGGGCGCCTCCCCGACGACGACCAACGACGCGTCTCTGGCCCCGTTCCCCCAGCTGATCTCACTCCGGCAGGCGGCCAGCGCGGGACACCGCGCACAGCCGCGCTCGACGACGAGTCGTTCGTCTGCCGCCGGGTGGTCGACCGACTCCCAGTCGTGGTCCGTCACTGCTGTCGAGAACGACGCGGTCGGATACGTCTTCTTTGGTTACAGCAGCGACAAGGAGAAAGCCCACCCGTTTACGGGTGGGATGAATCCGA